>OKSC01000978.1_pt1 | contig 30441 bp, 33 predicted proteins | sample 1601161 | NCBI WGS metagenome assembly OKSC01 (sample SAMEA3541552, study PRJEB24748) | human gut metagenome | biome: human gut; feature: human-associated habitat; material: faeces | place: China | collected 2012 | reverse complement strand
CAAAAGTGTCCGAGGGCAGAAAGCGGCTGTCCGATGAAGTCCAGCTTGCCAATGACGCAAAACAATGGGTGGAAGCCATTCAGGAATACGCCAACATCACAGAGCTGGACGCAGCCACCCTTAACCGCTTAATCAAAGAAATCGTCGTGCATGAGCGCATTGACGAAGATAAAACAAGACACATTTCTATCGAAATTCATTTTAATCTCAAACCCATCCCGGAGGTGGAACAGGTCACTGCCTGACCTGTCCCGCCGGGACGGTTCTCTTAAAAACACCATATAGATTTTTTGTACGCCGCCGCCCGCCATCGAGCAGAGTTTTACACCTAATTGGGGATAAAACAGCTCATGGCTGGCGGCGGCGTTGCTCTCATTGGCACCACGCTGGTGCCGCTGCTGTCCGGTCTGTTCGGTTAAGCCGGAGGCAGCGCATGGACAGCATACTCGAACAGATTACTGACTGGCTGAAAGAAATGCTGGTCAGCGGAATTATGCAGAATCTGTCCGGGATGTTTGATTCTGTGAATCAGCGGGTCGGAGATATTACATCCCAGGTCGGTACAACCCCGGCGGCATTTTCGCCGGGAATTTTCAGCATGATTCAGAATGTCTCCGAATCCGTCATCGTCCCGATTGCAGGCATGATTCTCACCTTTATTGCCTGCTACGAGTTGATTCAGATGATTATTGACCACAACAATCTGGCAAATTTTGAAACCTGGATCTTCTTCAAGTGGGTATTCAAGACCTTTATGGCAGTCACGATTATCACAAACTGTTTCAACATCACAATGGCTGTATTCGATGTGGCGCAGCAGGTTATCAGCGGTGCCGGAGGCATTATTTCCGGCTCCACTGCCATCGATGATGCTGCCCTGCAGGGAATGCGGCAAACCATTGAAGCCATGGATTTGGGGCCGCTACTGGGGCTGTATCTCCAGTCATTTGTTGTACAAACCACCATATGGGTGCTGGGCATTCTGATTTTTGTCATTGTCTATGGACGCATGATTGAGATTTACCTCATGGTCAGTCTGGCCCCTATTCCTTTCTCAACCTTTGGAAACAGAGAACAATCCCAAATCGGTCAAAACTACCTGCGTTCTCTATTTGCCATCGGTTTTCAGGGATTTCTCATTCTCGTATGTGTTGGTATTTATGCCGTTTTGATTCAGAGCGTGGCTTTTTCCCAGGACGTTATCGCCTCCCTTTGGGGCGTTGTTGGCTATACCGTTCTGCTTTGCTTTACGCTGTTCAAAACCGGTGGACTGGCAAAATCCGTTCTCAATGCGCATTAAGGAGGCATTATGGCAGCTTATATTTCGGTTCCCCGTGACCTTACACGGGTAAAATCCAAGGTTTTCTTGAATCTGACCAAGCGGCAGCTGGTCTGCTTCGCCTTTGCGGCATTGCTTGGCGTTCCGTCCTTCTTTCTGCTAAAGAAAACCGGCAATGTATCTCTCGCAACACTGGGCATGATGCTGATTATGCTGCCCCTGTTTTTTCTCGGAATGTATGAGAAGGACGGTCAGCCGCTGGAAAAGATTGCCCAACATTTTATCCAGGCAAAAATCATCCGTCCCAAGGTGCGCCCCTATCGGACAAACAACTATTATGCTGCCCTGATTCGTCAGGACAAGCTTGAACAGGAGGTACAGCGAATTGTCCATCACTAAGAAAAAGAACGCAAAAACGCAGCCGGTCAAGCTCTCCCACAGAGAGCAGAAGGAGCTGGAGGCAGCATTGAAACGAGCCAAACGGGACGATGGGATTCCCCGCACCGCGCAGCAGTCCATCCCTTTTCAGCGTATGTTCCCGGACGGCATTTGCCGTGTTACAGACCGGTATTACACCAAAACAATTCAGTTCCAGGACATCAACTATCAGCTGGCGCAGCAGGAGGATAAAACCGCAATCTTTGAGGAATGGTGTTCCTTCCTGAATTTCTTTGATTCCAGCATCCATTTTGAGCTGTCTTTCATGAATATGTCTACTGATGCGGATGCCTTTGAAAAGAGCATCCGCATTCCTTATCAGAACGACGGCTTCGATGATGTGCGGGCTGAGTACGGCATGATGCTTCGCCAGCAGCTGCAAAAGGGCAACAACGGCCTCACCAAAAGCAAATACCTGACATTTGGAATTGAGGCTGACACCATGAAGCAGGCCAAGCCTCGCCTCGACCACATTGAGGTTGACCTCATGAACAACTTCCATCGCCTGGGCGTTTCCGCCAAGCTTTTGAACGGCAAAGAACGGCTCCAGCTGATGCACAGTATGTTCCACATGGGGGATGGCGAGAAATTCCGCTTCGATTGGAAACAGCTGCCTGCGTCCGGCCTTTCCGTTAAGGACTACATTGCGCCCACCTCCTTTGCCTTCCCTGGGAGCCGTATTTTCCGCATGGGCAGTCTCTACGGTGCTATGAGTTATCTGCAGATCACCGCCTCCGACATCAGCGACCAGCTGTTGAAGGATTTTCTGGATATGGATTCCAGTGAAATCGTGACCATGCACATTCAGTCTGTTGACCAGAACAAGGCCATCAAGCAGATTAAGCACACCATCACGGAACTGGATCGGAGTAAGATTGAGGAGCAGAAGAAGGCCGTCCGTGCCGGTTATGACATGGACATCATTCCCTCTGACCTTGCTACCTACGGAAACGATGCCAAGTCCCTGCTAAAGGAGCTCCAATCTCAGAATGAGCGTATGTTCCTTTTGACCTTCCTGGTGCTGAACACCGGCAATACCAAGCAGGAGCTGGAAACCAATGTGTTCCAGGCAAACTCCATTGCCCAGAAGCACAACTGCAATCTGCGTCGGCTGGATTATCAGCAGGAGCAAGGGCTCATGTCCTCGCTGCCGCTGGCCTACAACCAGATTGAGATTCAGAGGGGCATGACCACCTCCAGTACGGCCATTTTCGTTCCCTTCACCACCCAGGAGCTGTTTCAGGATGGAAAGGAAGCACTGTATTACGGTCTGAACGCTCTTTCCAACAATCTGATTATGGTTGACCGGAAAAAGCTGAAGAACCCCAATGGCCTGATTCTCGGTACACCCGGTTCCGGCAAGTCTTTTTCTGCAAAACGTGAGATTACCAACGCCTTCCTCACCACCAGTGACGATATCATCGTTTGCGACCCCGAAGCGGAATATGCAGCGCTGGTGACACGTCTGAAAGGCCAGGTCATCAAAATCAGCCCCTCCTCCACTCAGTATATCAACCCCATGGACATCAACAGCAATTACTCCGAGGAGGACAACCCCATTGCCCTGAAATCCGATTTTATTCTCTCCCTGTGTGAGCTGGTTGTGGGCGGCAAGGAGGGCTTGCAGCCGGTAGAAAAAACGGTGATTGACCGCTGCGTTCACCAGATTTACCAGACATTCTTTGAAAACCCCATTCCAGAAAGAATGCCGATTCTGGAAGACCTCTACAATGCCTTGCTCCAGCAGGAGGAAAAGGAAGCCCGTCATGTGGCAACAGCCCTGGAAATCTATGTAAAAGGCTCCCTGAATCTGTTTAACCATCGCACCAACGTGGACGTGAACAACCGTTTCGTATGCTACGACATCAAGGAGCTGGGCAAGCAGATGAAGAAAATCGGTATGCTGATTGTTCAGGATCAGGTGTGGGGGCGTGTAACCGCCAACCGGTCTGCAGGGAAATGTACCCGGTACTATGTCGATGAGTTCCACCTGCTTCTGAAGGAGGAACAGACTGCCGCCTACTCCGTCGAGATTTGGAAGCGATTCCGAAAGTGGGGTGGCTGCCCCACCGGCATTACCCAGAATGTCAAGGACTTGCTGACCAGCCGCGAGGTGGAGAACATCTTTGAAAACTCCGATTTTATCATCATGCTGAACCAGGCTGCCGGTGACAGACAGATCCTCGCAAACACCCTGAACATCTCTCCCCACCAGCTGTCCTATGTCACCCATTCCGGCGAGGGCGAAGGGCTGCTATTCTACGGCAACGTGATTCTGCCCTTTGTGGATCACTTCCCCACAAACCTGGAGCTGTATCGAATCATGACCACCAAGCTGTCTGAGGTCACTCCTGAAAAGGAGGGCTAAATGGCCGCAAGAAAGCCCTCTCTAAAGTTTTCCGAAAACAAGGGCACACCCACTTCTGGAATGGCTGCGAGCAGGCAGAAGCTTTTAACCGATGCCGACAAGGCAAAATCCCGTAGAGAGCAGCTTCGATTTGGCAAAAAAGAAACTTCCACCCAGGTCAATTCCGGCGCACGCAAGCAAGCTTCCGGAAAGGGTGTCGTGAAACGCGACGCCCTTTTGAAAAAGTCTGTCCGTGCCGCGAGGGACAAAGCAGCCTCCAATGCCAATGAAGATGAAAATGTCGGCACACAGGCCCTTGAAAGCGGCATTGGGGCAGCTGATACTGTTGCGGAAGAAATCGTTCACAGCAGATACAGCCGCAAGCTGAAGCAAATCGAAAAGGTCAATAAGCAGAAGCAGTATTCCGGCAAGTCAAATTTTGGCACAAGCAGCAAACCCGCAGAAAGTGATTTCCCCAATTCAAACCCCATTTCCCGTTGGCGGCAGAAAGCAAAAATCCGCAAGGAATACTATGCGGGAACCGCACCGGGAGTTACGAATTCTGCCCGTACCGCAAGTACCGTGCTGAGCCGAACAAAGGAAGGCATGGAATCCATTCGCACTGCGCTTTCCAGCAGCACCGGGGTTCGTTCCGCGCTGATTGTCGCCATGGCTTTTCTTCTGATAACCGCCCCGTTCCAGTCATGTTCTATGATTACCGGTGGAGTGCTTACAACGGTCACCGCAACCTCCTGGCCTGCAGATGACATTCAAATCACCAAAGCGGATGCCTACTATACCAAGCTGGAGGCACAGCTGCAGCAGAAAATCAATACTGTGGAGTCCAGGCATCCCGACTGCGAGGAGTACAATTACAATCTCTCGGAGATTGGTCATGATTCTACCATGCTCATCAGCTATCTGTGCGCAAAATACCAGGATTTCACGTTCAATCAGGTTTGGGCTGAGCTGGACGCAATTTTCAATACCCAATATCGATATACAGAGGAAATCCGTACCGAAGTCCGCACCACGACCAGGACGGTGGAAGTTGGTGACTACATTGGCCCGGTGGTAACGAGCGCCTATTGCAGCTGCCCAATTTGCTGCGGCATTTGGTCTGGTGGGCCCACGGCATCTGGCGTTTATCCAAAAGCAAATCATACCATAGCAGTGGATGCCAAAAGTCCTCGTCTGCCTATGGGGACGGAAATCATTATGAACGGAACGCTATACAAGGTTGAGGACACCGGAAATTTTGCCCGATACGGTGTGGATTTTGACGTGTACTACGATAGCCATCAAGCTGCGCTGAATCACGGGCATCAGACCTGGGATGCGTATTACGCCGGTGGCAGTGGGGATTCCATTACCATTACAGAGGAAGAAAGCGTTTCGATCTGCTACGTCACACTGGATTCCAGTGATTTTGAAAGCATTCTTCGCAGCCGCCTTACGGACAAGCAGTTGGAAATGTATGACATCTACCAGATTACCAAAGGCAACCGCATTATGTTCGGCTCCCCCGTTAACATGAATTGGCACAGCAACATTCTGTACGGCTACGGTTATCAATGCTCCGGGAACACCATAAGGGAAAACGAGCATATAGAAGTTTTGATTCCCAATGGTACCCCTGTACTCTCCGTCATGGATGGGCAGGTGGCGAGGATCACCGGCGGTGTAATTACGCTCAAAAACGAAAAGGGTTACACTGTGGCAATCGGCGGCTGTACCAATATTGCCGTTGCTGTGGGCGCGGAAGTCACAAAGGGACAGGTCATCGCCCAGATTGGCAGCACAGGCAAAATGACGCTTTCTTTCAGCTATCGGAATACCAGCGTCAATCCCTATTTTTATTTGGATGTTGGAAGCATTTTGGATTCCATTGACGCTGAAGCCACCGGCAAGGCAGCACAGCTTATTGCCAAGGCAGAGCAGTATCTCGGAACGCCCTATGTCTGGGGCGGGTACAGTCCCAGCGGCTTTGACTGTTCCGGCTTTGTTTCCTATGCAGTCAACAACTGCGGTGCCGGGTTCCATTTTGGCAGGCAAACCGCCGAGAACTGGCGTCGCCAATGTACCATCATTCCTGCATCTCAGGCCCGTCCCGGTGACCTGATTTTCTTCCAGGGCACCTACAACACAAGCGGCACTTCCCATGTAGGCATTTATCTGGGCGGCGGAAAAATGATTCATGCCGGAAACCCCGTCAAAATCAGCAGCATCAACACCGCCTATTGGCAGCAGCATTTCTATTGCTATGGCAGAATCCCCGGTATGTAGCCGGGGATTCCTAACGAAAAAAGGAGATTGTTATGAGTGTAAGACTAGATAGACTTGGCGAAGACCGTGCCCGTGCCTTGCGGAAGCGTGAGGAATGGGATGCCAAATACAAGGAACTGGATCGGCTGTATAAAGAGCGTGAAAACACCGAAATCCACGACATTGTTCACGCCGCGAATCTAACCCCTGACCAGCTGGCCATGCTGCTCCAGACGCTGGGACAGGGGTTCCCCAGCGGTGCAGTCCCGGAGACCATTACTGGCGCTGCGGCAACCATCACAAAGAATATGGAGGATACCGATGATGAAGACTAAGCTTTTTTCCCTGTTCCTGGCTGTCCTGTTTTGTGTAAGCATGATGGCTATCCCCGCATCCGCACAGTCAAACGAAAACGAAGAACCCCTGCCGCCTCTGACCCCGGATGGCAACATGAATCTTGTCGATGATATGGTCACTTCCAGCGGCAAGCAGTTCATCACCGTAACTACCAGAGACGGTAACTATTTCTATATCATCATTGACCGGGATGACAACGGGAACCAGACGGTACACTTTCTAAACCAGGTTGATGAAGCGGATCTGCTCGGTCTGCTGGACGAAGATGAGCTGAAGGACTATACCGAATCCCAGAAACCCACAGAACCGGCTCCCACCGAGCCGCCCCAGACGCAGCCTACAGAGACTCCGGCAGTCAGTGAAGACAAGGGCAGCAGCAATCTGTCCGCGCTTTTGCCCCTGCTGCTCTTTGCAGCAATGGGTGTAGGCGGCTTTGTTCTGCTCCAAAAGAGTAAAAAGAAGTCTCAGCAGGAAAAGCCTGATCCTGATGCAGACTACCCGGAGGAGGATGATTTCGAGCTTCCGGATGAAATGGAAGAAGAATAAGGAAAGCAAGCGCACAGTGAGGCCCCCTCGCTGTGCGCTTTATGTACATATCACGAAAAGGAGGAACGTCAATGCCACAATTGGTCATTGCGGAAAAACCATCTGTTGCCCAGTCTATCGCCGGTGTGCTTGGTGCCAGCCAGCGCAATGACGGATACCTGGAAGGAAATGGGTATCTCGTCAGCTGGTGCATCGGTCATCTGGTGGAGCTGGCGCAGCCAACCGCCTATGGAAACTATGAAAAATGGAAAAAAGAGGATTTGCCCATTCTCCCCGAGAAATGGCAATATCAGATTACCGTAAGCACAAAAAAGCAGTTTCAAATTCTGCAAAAGCTGATGAACCGCTCTGATGTTGACCGGCTTATCTGTGCAACGGATGCCGGGCGGGAAGGAGAGCTGATTTTCAGGCTCGTATATCATCAGTGCCAGTGTACAAAGCCTTTTGACCGTCTTTGGATTTCCAGCATGGAGGATTCCGCAATTCGGGAGGGTTTTCAAAATTTGAAGTCCTCCTCGCAGTACGATTCTCTATACCATGCTGCCCTATGCCGGGAGCGGGCCGACTGGATCATCGGCATCAACGCCACCCGGCTCTTTTCCTGCCTGTATGGTCAGCCTCTGAGTATTGGGCGTGTCATGACCCCAACTCTGGGAATGGCGGTTCAGCGGGAGGCTGCAATCGCGGCCTTTTCCCCGGAACAGTTTTACACCGTTCGGCTCAATGCGAACGGAATAAACCTGGACAGTCAGCGATTCTCCACCAGAGAAGATGCCGCCGCGATTCTAAGTGCCTGCAAAAATGCGGAGTATGCCATGATTCATTCTGTTACACGAAAAGAACACGCCGAAAAGCCGCCTGCTCTCTACGATTTGACCACCCTCCAGCGGGATGCCAATCGCCTACTGGGTTTCACCGCACAGCAGGCCCTGGACTATACGCAGTCTCTCTACGAAAAGAAGCTGGTCACCTACCCCAGAACAGATAGCCGCTACCTTACGGAGGATATGGAGCCTACCTTAGCGCAGCTGGTTCCACAGGTAGCGGCACTGCTCCATGTGTCCGGTGAAGTCCCATTGCGGCCTGAACAGGTCATGAACAATCATAAAGTTACAGACCACCATGCGATTATTCCAACGCTGACACTGACCGCAGATGCCATGGAGGCCCTGCCCAAAGGGGAGCGAGAACTCTTAAAGCTGATTGCCGTGCGGTTGCTTTGCTCTGTTGGAGCGCCTTACCGCTTTACGGAGGTAACTGTCACAGCAGAATGTGCCGGAGAGGAATTCACTTTCACCGGAAAAGAAAGCATCTGTGAAGGCTGGAAAGGCATTGCAAAACAGTATTTTCCAGAGAAACAGAGCGATACACCTTCCCTCCCAAATTTGGAAGCAGACACAGTTCTTCCGGTTTCCAAATACGAAATCAAAGAGGGGAAAACGACACCGCCCAAGCATTTCACCGAAGATCTGCTTTTGCAGGCAATGGAAACAGCCTGTGCAGACGAGTTTCCCTCCGATGCAGAGCGAAAAGGAATCGGAACCCCCGCGACACGGGCCGCAACCATCGAAAAGCTGGTGAAAAAGGGCTATCTGGAACGCAAAGGCTCCGGGAAGGCCAAGCACCTGCTGCCAACGGCAATTGGGCAGGCGTTGATCACCGTTGCCCCGGAACAGATTCAGTCCCCTTCCATGACCGCCGAATGGGAAAACAAGCTTTCTCAGATTGAGCATGAACAGTATACGTCCGAACAGTTCATGCAGGAAATTTCCCAGATGATAACAGATTTAACCAACCACTATGAAATTGTAGAAGGAGCAGATGCACTTATGAAACGCAGCAATGTAATTGGAGCTTGCCCCCACTGCGGAAGCGAAGTCGTTTCCAAGGATATTGGCTGGGCCTGCCGGAATCGGGAATGCCGGTTTGTTCTTTGGAAGAACAGTGCGTACTTTCGGAAAATCGAAAAGCCCATGACCGAGTACATGGCAGCCAAGCTCTTGCGGGAAAAACGTGTGCGGCTGAAGGACTGCAAAAGCCCCCGAACCGGAAAGGTATTCACAGCGGATGTCCTTATGGACATTGAAGAAGATGGGAAGCCTATTTTCCGAATGGAGTTTCCCAACAGTGGCAGCCGCAAATAGGTAATGCGCTCAGTTATTGCAATTTTTGCAATAACTCGATTCCACTACAGTTTGCTTTTCTAAAATTTCAAATAAAAAAGGAGTTGGTTTTTATGGATTTTACAAAGGAGGAAGAAATCCTGATGATGCTATACAGTCCCGGCACAAGATTGGGGCTGATCGCAGCACTCAAAGAAATGTCCGCAAAACTGGATCTGAAAAATCCAGAGGATTCCCATCTGTACCGCTTAACTGCGTCGGTTCTTCAAAAATTAGCTTCTTTATCCGATGCAGATTTTGAAAGGATTGACCTATATCGCAATCTATAAGGAATGGAGGATACCATGGAAGACAAGCGAAAGTCTCTTGCCCAGCTTAGTGAATTTATCGCCGCCAACAGCACCCAAAGCTACGAAAACTGGACGCATTTTTTAAGATTTGCAGGACGTTTTTACAAGTATTCCTATGATGAGCAAATCGGAATCTATCTGCAAAGGCCGGATGCCACCGCTGTGGCCAGCTATGAAATCTGGAATGAAAAGATGCACCGATATATCAAACGGGGGGCTGTGGGCATTGCCGTCCTGGATAACAGCGGTGAAAGCGTCCGTGTGCGCTATCTGTTTGACATTGCGGATACCGGCACTCGTGCCAATTCCAGAACCCCCAACATTTGGGAAATGCGCAGGGAGCACGAAAATGCAATCGTCCAGGATTTGGATCGGCGCTACGGTATCCCAGATGATGTTGGTGCGCTCGAAAACCATCTGGAGCTGCTGGCGATGCAAATGGCTTCTGCGTATTGGGAAGAAAACAGTGCCCAAATTGCCCATATCCTTGATGGCAGTGGATTAAGCGTGTATGATACAGATGCACTGGGAATCAACTTCCGGAAAGCACTCTCAAACAGCGTTTTATATCTGCTTATTAGCCGCTGTCTTGGAAACCCGGATGACTATCTCGGACTTGAAGACCTTTCGAACGTAGCAGATTTCAACACGCCGCAAGCAGCCGCCGCACTGGGAACCGCAGTCAATACGATTTCGTCCGGGGTGCTTCGCCAAATTGAAAGAACCGTCAGAAGCTATGACCGCAATCAGGAAAGGAGCAATCAATATGAACAGCCAACTGACTTACATTCGCAACGGGGATTATCTGATTCCGAACATCAAACTGGAACCCACACCCCAGATTCCTCTGAACAAGTACGGGCGGATGCGCCGGAGCTTCCTGAAGGAGCAGAATCCGACGCTGTACAGCATTCTGGCAATGCGCCAGCAGCTATTTCCGCACCTTCTGGAGATTCAGCAGACCGCCGAGGAGCGGTTGAATCGGATGATGGCGGAGCTGCTGGAGCAGAACCCGGCACCGGACAAAGCGCAGAACCAGATGGCTTGGGTACAGCACATGAACAGCCTGAAAGCCTAGGTCGAGGAAGTAATCTGCCGGGAGCTGATTTACGGCTAATCATCGAAGACCCCCCTTTTGAGGGAGAACAGGTTTCGTTCTTTGCAAGCGAATACGAACAAATCCAAACTATCGACAAAGCGGAGCGTGTCCAAGCGGCACCCTCCGCTTTTTCCATGCCCCAGGAGTATATTGACCAGTTCCTCCGCTAGCCTATCTGCGAAAAATGGCGCTGGACGGATATTGTATTCGGCTTGACCTTGGCGACCTCAAAAAGGTTGTTTCTCTTATGCGCTACGCCAGCAACAATCTGAACCAGTACGCCAAGAAAGCAAACGAAACAGGGAGCATCTACCTGGAAGATATTCAGGATTTGAAAATCCGCTTTGAGCAAATCTGGTCTGAGCTAAAGGAGATTCACATCCGGCTTGCCAGTATTGAATGACAGCGGATTAGATGCCTGCCCTCAGTGCGGCATCCTTGCGTTTTGAAAAACAATGCCCTACAATACAAGGGAAAGGAGTGCAAAGTGTATGTTTGCTCTGATAAAATTACCGTTTAAGCTGCTGTCCCTGCCGTTGATGGCTGTCTTTTCTATTATGGCTTTCCTCGTGAAAATTCTCAGCAATCTTTCCGGGTATGTTCTCAGTCCATTGATTCTTTTCGTTCTCGGCTGTGGCGTTTATTCTGTGGTATGTCAGCAATGGAACCACGTTTTTCTCCTTGGTATTATTGAACTTTGCTGCATCGCCGCACTATTTGGTGCTGTCTTGGTCGAAACTTTTTTGGACTGGTGCTATTCCATTCTGAAAAGTTTTGTTCAGTCCTAAAGGGGTTTTATCATCTGGCCACCTTGCTTTCTTGCAGGGTGGCCAATTTTTACATTGGAGGATAAAAAGAAATGGCCGCCACTCGGCTGATTGCACTGCATATCAACAAAGGAAAAACAATCGCCCAGAGCCTAAAGGATCGGACAGACTACGCGCAGAATCCAGAGAAAACCGAAAAGGGGGAGCTGGTCACTGGGTATCAATGTGACCCCATGACAGTCGATGAGGAATTTCTGCTTTCCAAACGTCAGTACCAGCACATCACCGGCAAGCATCCCAAAAACGATGTGATTGCCTACCAAATCCGCCAATCCTTTAAGCCTGGAGAAATCACAGCGGAAGAAGCAAATGAGGTTGGAATGGAGCTTGCCGAACGGTTTACCAAAGGAAAGCACGCCTTTCTCGTTGCAACCCATACAGACCGCGCGCACATTCACAATCATATTATTTTCAACTCCACTTCGCTGGACTGTACGCACAAATTCAAGAACTTCTATTTTTCTGGGCTGGCTGTCCAGCGGCTCAGTGATATTATCTGCATGGAGCACGGGCTCTCCATCATTGAGAAAGTTCCTTATTCCCAGCGTGCGAAGAAAGCAGTTCGGGAAAATCGCGTTTCCCATCGGGATGTTCTACGGGAATTGATCGATTCAATTTTGAAGGAGCCTCCTAAAAATTTCCCTGACTTTCTTTCTCGGCTTGAAGAAAACGGATATGAAGTAAGGCGTGGAAAATTTATTTCCGTCCGGGGAAAAGGACAGCAGCGTTTTATCCGATTATGTTCTCTCGGGGAAGGTTATACGGAAGAAGATATTCAGGCCGTAATCTCCGGGACAAAACGGCACCATTCCAGGAAGAAAAAGCCCGTCATTTTGGAGAATCAAAAGTTCAAGCTTCTGGTTGAAATTGATGAGCGGATTCGTGCCAAGGGGCCCGGGTATCAGCGGTGGGCAACCACATATAATCTAAAGCAGATGGCCAAAACCAGAATTTTCCTCAAAGAACAAGGGATTGGTTCCATGGAGGAGCTTCGAGAAAAAGCAGATACCGCCGCATCTGAGTTTGACCGCATTGCCAAGAATTTGAAAGCCGCCGAACAGCGGCTGGTAGAAATTGCTGCCCTGAAAAAGCATATTGTAAACTACGCCAAAACGAGAGATGCGTATATTGCCTATCGGAAAGCAGGGTATAGCAAAACATTCTTTGAGGCCCACCGTGAAGAAATCACGCTTCACAAAGCGGCAAAGGACGCTTTTGAAAAAATGAACGTCTCCAAGCTTCCAAAGGTCAAAGCACTTTCCGAAGAATACGCTTCTACCCTGACGCAGAAAAAGGCCCTGTATGCGCAGTACAGACTTGTCAGAGAGCAGATGCAAGAGTATCAAAAGGCACTTCACAACACAGAGGTGTTCTTTGAACTGTCCGAAAAAGAAGCTGCCTGCCACCAACGCGAGCATGAAAAGGAGAACTCCGAGGAACCCAATCATAGCTGAACATTGGTATCCAACGAAAAACGAGGGCACAGGAACAGAGTGGCAAACTGTTTCCTGTGCCTTTATTTTTCTATTTGGATTTCTTCAAGCATTCTGCAAGAATGCGCAGCCATCCCGCAGCGCCGGGATGCTCTTTGGGGCTTGGGGAATTTTCCCCAACAAGCATTTTTCGTTTGGGTGCTACCCAGACACTGCTTGCCACTAGAAATTCATCTCGTTTTTCCAAGCCGCTGGCGTGTCATTTCGTAACTCAGCCTCACCAATTCCTGAACCTGGTTTTCTGGTACTGTATCATCCAGCAAAATGGTGATCCACTGCTCTTTATTCATGTGGTAAGCCCGGAAGTATCCGGGCTGGCCCAGTAAAGAACCAATAATTCTTGGATCGCATTTTACATTCAGTGCGTCAACAACACCATTACCGGGCAGGCCCAGTTTGGAACGCTCTATCTCCATTACCAGACCGTACCACTTCCGGCTGTCTTTGTGTCGCAGCACAGCATTCCAGTCTTGCCAGGGATAGTCGGGGGCTGTGTCGTATTCTTCCTTGACCCACTCAAACAACTGCTTTCTTGTCATGCGCTATCCCTCCTTTATCGGCACCCGATTTCAAATTATATCTGTTAATAGAATATCATATTAAGAATCTCCGAACAACCCAATCGTGAAAATTTAGTCTTTCTCTGCCAAACATATTTTGTGCCAATATCAATAGCGAATATTTGTTCGGTATGTCAATTGAACAGGAAGCGGTTCTATGGTATAGTGTAGTCCAAGGAGCTGATACACATGATTCAAAAATATAGAGTTGGCGACATTGCCTATCTTATCGAAAGTAGCCGCTATATCCGGGAGGGTAAAATCACCTATATCTGTGGTGACATCATTACCTTCAAGTTCACAGACTGCAGAGGAGCTACCAAGGTAAAAGCACATCGTCTATTTCCCACGGAAGAAGCCGCTATGGGTTACATTGACAAGAGTAAAACCCTGACCTCCAATCACCTACGGGCCATGATGGGATAGCAGAATATCTCCAAAAGTCAAGTCTTGTTTTCCCTCTCTCTGATGGTATAATGAGTTCCAGTGCGCAACACAGGAGGAATGACTTTATGTCTGTAACCACCCACGCCCATACGCTTCAAGAATATTTAGACCAAGCCACCCCGGTGCTGATGGAGATTCCCGGATTGCCGGAACTGCTTCATGCAGATGGCGATTACTATTACGAGCTTGCCGAAAAATATCCCGATGCTGTATTTGCTCTGATGGCTATGAACAACCTGTTCCACCATAACCAGGAATTTTCGGAAATCCATCAGGAAGCGTTTTCCTCTATTCTGGATGGAGAGAACATTCCCTCTGTGCAGTTTCGATACAACCGCCGTATGGACGCTTACCTGCAATCGCATTTGTGGGATGATTAATTTATGGAACAAAAGCCAATAAAGCCATACAAGCAGTTAAAACAAAAGCAGAAAGCAAAAATTTCTGACTATATGTATTTGGAAACACAAGCCTTTTGGCGGGCTACTCAAAGGATGCCATCGACAGATTTAGAGTTACAAGCTGTAGTTCAGAAGGTGTACAGCCATATTGGCAGCTTTCGTGTAGCATACGAGGAAGTGTACGCTGTATATCTCAAAAAGCTTCCGCATATTATCGAGCGTCTGGAAACGGATGGCCTTCCGGGGCACATTCGCAGTCATGCAGAAATCAAGGAGTTACAGCGTGTCCGTGCTGCTAAGAAGGCAGGTAAGCCACGGAAGAAGCGGGTCAAAAAAGCTGTGAAAGCGGAACCGCTTGAGCAGGACGATACATTCTTCTATATTGTAGGCTATACCTCTGGCGGTGCGCCCTATGGTGTTACTTGGGAAGAAATGGGGCTGGAGCCCTGGGAAGATTTAGAATAATTTTAATGTTATTCACTCCCATAATGAATGTATCTTCCTGTTACTTTAATTGTTGCAGTGTAAGCGTCAAATCCCCCCCCGCAAAGAAACTGCCGGACACCGCCCAGGGTGTCCGGCAAAAAATCAGAATATGTCCGCTGCAGGGGCTTCACCGAGGAACACATCCACGGCATTCATAGTCTCCGGACTCATAATTAAAACACCACTTGACCATTTTATTCACCCTCCATTCCGAGCACATAAAAAAGCATTCTAAAAGCAGAATCTTTCTTTGCCTCTTTTTTTGATGAAGATGTCCCGTCAAAACAACAATCTTCTTCCACTATGTGACATTCACATTTCCAAATCGGATTACCGTTATGGTCATAGGTTTCCTCGAAAGCGTAAGTTGGAATCGAAAAATATCCGCGACGGGCTAAGATTTCCAGTTGGTTGATCGAATCATCACGATTCGGGTTTTCGATTTCGTTGCGAATCGACCACAGCAAATCTTTTTGTTCCAAATACTCATAAGCCAGTTTACATACCGCCATTCTTGCGTCTTTGACAGAAACACCAAAGCCGCAAAAGACAGGTAAAGAATCAAGCAATTTAAGGTAACAATGATATTTTAGTTTAGAATAGTTGTAGCCTAACGGAAAGTTTTGATATATAGTGTTACTCTCTTTTAAATACCAAGTCGATGTGTAAGATGCTTCTTTATATTTGTACCAGGGAATGCACCCATTTTTGTTCATTTCCCATTCCTGAATCAGTCGCACATAATTAGTGTCGGTATCATCAATTAGAAAGTCTTCGGGAACAAGCATTGCTTCAACCGTTTTTTGCAAGTCTTTCAGATTCCATCCTGAATCGATTGCAACAGCTCCGATAATTGCTTCAAACAAATCCTCTTTCACAGAATCTTCTTGGTTGATATTATTCTGTATATCGCCCTTACCCATAATAAGATGTTCAGAAAAACCAAGTTCATCCATTCGGCGAGCCAACGCTTTTTTATTCACCATTCGACTTTTAATTTTAGATAAGTTATCTTCGTCATAGTCACAGCCGAAGCTATTTACTACCGGCACTTCGTAATCCGCTTGATTCCGTTTGAATTCTTGTTCCCAAGCAGAAAGCTTTGTTCCGTCAACCGGATTCTCATTTGCTAAATGCCCGTACTTCTGAATAAGCAGTTTAACAATCACAAAATCAAGTGCCTTGTCTCCAATAAACTCGAGTACCTCATTGTTTTCACCGCTGTTCTCTGCGGTATATGAGCGACGAGTGAAAGCTTGCTGTAACAAATCAAGGTTTTTAAAATCATACCCGATTTGCCCCTGTACCATTTTCCATACTAATTCTTTTTTCATAACAAAAAATCCTTTCGGTAATATATCACCAAAAGTCATAATAAGAGCCCGACAGAAACACCTTCCCTGCGAGAAAGGGAAAGATACCGCCGGACATACAGCATTAAATATAATTCTTTGTTTCCGTTTGTTTACTCGGGTTCACTTTCATAAACAAGAATAAACACTAAGATACAATGTCTCAAATTTAATGTATTATGCCTCAAGCAATATAATTATATTACTGCCGCCAAAATAACGCAACTGCTTTAATGAAAATTTCTTGTGTATTTTCAAAAATGCAGGAGTTTGGACATTTTCCCATCATATCGAGTTTGATTGATAGATTGATATTTGATTCCATGGGTATTTCTTTCTTTGATAATTACTTTATTTAGTATTTCTTTGTGCGGGATTTTCCCTATGGGGATTTGCCACACGGGGATTATCCAGATGTGGATCATCCACGCAAGGGTTTTCCCGTTCTGGTTCTGAGAAAAAGAACGCCCACATACGGTTAGCTGCTGTCCAGCCACCTGTATGTGGGCGTTGTTGTAGATTTCTGATTGCACCCGCACTGCTATTGTCCATGTCATTCTTTATGCAAGATTGCGTTTACTCTCTCATACAAGGCATTGAATCAAAAAAATTCTCCATAAAAAGGCAACAGCACTAACGGATGGATAATGGTCTAAATTGGAGCACGGTATTATTCTGATTTAGGGTTGATTTTCCTTCATCTCCATATTCAAAGCACACTGACTGAAACCGCCAGAAGTAGAATACATATCCGAGCATATTCTACTAAGTTGCTTGTACTTCTCAAAGAAGATGTTATCTATAAGCATCATTTACCCTTTCCTGTGCAAACCGGTACTCCGTAAAAAGCTCCAGCCCCATAGGCATCAGGCATAGAACCAGATAGCCAATAGCCATCACAACGCCAATCCCGCTCAATGGCCGCCAGACAATCCTTGGATTGTACCACATCTTGCTGGCCCCAAGGATTACGCCCATGACCGTCAGGGTGATGCAGGCAAACAGCCCAATCACAAAGGCGCGGTCCCGATTGTCGAAGCGGTAGATGGAAAAGGCCGTCCGGCCCCGCAGCAGACTTCCACGGGAGCGCATGGAGTCGGATTCCAGGGCCAAGGCTGAAATCATCCAGGTAATGAGCATGGAAAAAATGCGCAGGCAGTTGACAAACCGCTGAAAAATAGTTCCCTGATTGCTGCCTCTGCCAATGCCTTTTTGCGCCAGGTTGATGCGCCTTGCCTCCAGACCGATTCTGGGAATCAGGCGCAGCAAGATTGTCAAAAACAGGGACAGCAGCGGGCTGATTTTCCCAAACAGGTACACCACCTTGTCCGAGGACACCACCCGGAACATAGATTCCAGCCACATACACACCGTGGCAAACCGCAGACCAATCACCAGGCCGTACACCAGGCTTTCCAGGGTCATGTTGTTGTCCACAAAGTTTTTTCTCAGGACGGTGACACCAAAATGATGGTAGGAACTGTAGTACAGGGCAAAGGCTGCCACCAGCGGCAGCAGGCAGAGATTAAAAATGGCGGCCCGCTTTCCCCGGCGCTTGACACTGTAGGCAAAGGCGCAGAGATAGGCAATTGCCAGAAACACCGGGTGCCGGAAAGTGGCAGAGCCATAGAGAACGGCGGCAAAGAAGATGAAATTCACCGCCGGATGGCAGGCTTCAAACCCCATCTTCATCCTCCGTCATGCCGTATTGCAGCTTCACCCGTTCCAGTTTTTCCAGCAGCGCCGGGCCAAACAGCACCATAGTCAAAGCGGTGCAGATGCCCTGGCTGATATTGACCGGGAATCCGGAAACGTACAGAGGCCAGGCCGTCTGCGCGTTGATAATGGGCAGGGTCAAAAACACCGTGCAGGTATCCAGCAGCGGGCCCACGAACAGGACGCAGGCAAAAAAGCCAAACGTGGCCATCACCCAGCGCTTTTGCGGCAGCCGGCCTTTTGCAAACAGGAAGCCCGCCAGCATACCGCCCGCGCCGTAGGCGAACATCTGCCAGGGCGTATAGGCTCCCTGACCGTAAAAGAAGTTGCTGGCAAATGCGGAGACAGCCCCCACCAGAAAGCCCGCCTCCGGGCCGAAGGCAATGCCGGACAGCATGATAATGGCGAAGATGGCCTTGAAATTGGGGATGGGGATCACCACACGGGCCGCCACCGCCAGGGCGGACAGCACCGCAATGACTACAAGCTCCCGGGCCTGGGGCTTGCGGCTTTCAAAGGCTAAAAGAAACGGGATGATGATTTCAATAATCACCAGAGTGCTGGTGAGATAGTAGGCTCTGCCGGTCAGCCGAAGCCCGAAGAACAGGGTTGCCGGAATCACCAGCAGGAAAATCAGGAGCGTGGCAATGTGAGATTTTTTCATTTTGCTGCCTCCTTGTTTTCTTTGTAGAGACGGATTACATCTTCCGCCGTAACGGCCCCCTCAAACACATGGCGGCTCATACGGTGGGCAGCGGTAGTATAGAAGCTGTTGGCCCCGAAGAACCGTCTGGGGGTATCCGTGGTTAGGACCTGTCCGTCGAAGAACATACTGACAATGTCCGCGTATCGGGCGCAGAACTCCACATCGTGAGAAACCATGACAATGGTGATGCCCTATTTCTTCAAATCCACCAAGATTTCCGCAAAGATTTCCTTAAAGAAGCTGTCGATACCTTTGGTAGGCTCGTCCAGCAGCAGAAGTCTGGGGTTGGTCAGCAGCACCTTGGCCAGGGCTGAGCGCTGCTGCTCGCCGCCGGACAGGTCGTAGGGGTGGCTGTCCAGAAGCTCCGTCACCTGGCAAAGGGCCGCGATCCGTTCAATTTCCTGCTTATCCTTGGTCATTTCCGCAAGGTCTTCCCGGACAGTCTTTTTGACAAACAGGCTCTTGGGATCCTGGGGCAGCATGGCAAGGCAGCCGTGGAATAGCTCTGACGACTTGTACTTTTCCACCGGCTTGCCAAACAGCGTCACCTTGCCCCGGTAGGGTCTGCAAACGCCGGAGATAGCCTTTAAGGTCGTAGATTTTCCCGCTCCGTTGCCGCCGAGAATTGCATAGAGGCTTCCTGCGGGTACTTCTGCGCTGACACCCCGCAGAACATCCGGGGAATCCTTTTCATATCGGAACCAGAGTTCTTTTAAGGTAAGGGCCGGATTTTCAATTTCTTCCGGCAAGGCGGGAGCGGGGATGGCCTTGATGCTAGGCTCCTTTGGAAATTCCTTACTCAGCCAACTGCGCCCTTGGCGAACGGTCAGCGGGCTTTCGCCGGTGCCGCCAGCCCCATAGTAGACCCGAACAGGGGTAGGCATGGCGGCAAACATGGGGTTGGCTTGCTCAAAAAGAAGCTGGCCGACCTTTCCGGGAGTATCGTCGGCTATGACACGGCCTTTTTCCATAACCACTGCCCGGTCCGCATAGGGGAAAATGTCTTCCAGGCGGTGTTCAGTGATAATGACGGTTGTACCCAGTTCCGTGTTTATTTTTCGGACAGTATTCAGAAAATCAGAGGCAGCGATAGGGTCTAACTGGCTTGTTGGCTCGTCCAGGATCAGCACCTCCGGCTGCATGGCCATAATGGATGCCAAGTTTAATAGCTGTTTTTGTCCGCCGGATAGGGTCGCTACATCCCGGTGGAACCAATCCTGAATGCCAAAGTAGCAGGCCATTTCCGCTACCCGGCCCCGCATGGTTTTCTGGTCACAGCCCAGGCTTTCCAGGCCGAAAGCCAGCTCATGCCAAACCTTATCCGTTACGATCTGGTCGTCCGGGTTTTGCATGACGAAACCGATTTTCTCGGACTGCTCTCGGTCCGACACCTGTTTCAGCGGAACGCCCCGGAATAAAATCTCGCCGGTACGTTTCCCGTTGGGGGTGAGGACAGTTTTAAGCTGTCGCAGGAGAGTACTCTTTCCGCTTCCAGATTTGCCGCAAAGCACCAGAAACTCCCCCTGCTCAATAGTCAGACTGACATTTTCCAGGGAGTGCTTTCCCTTGGCTGCCGCATAGGAGAACGTCAGATTTTTGATCTCGAAATGTGCCACTGTATGGCCTCCTTTATGTGTAATACGGTGGGCAATAACAGAAATACGCCATAGACTGCCAAGCCCAGACTGTTCCATCCTCCGATTCGGGCAATAGACAGCTCCGGGGTGAAGGTTGCCGTTTTGTCACCAACGAATACAACCAAACCGAGCAGTACCGAAAAAGCTGCCAGAAGCCCCCAATCCAGGCTGGTCATGGTGTAGATCATAAAGCTGCTTCGCTTTCCTGTTCCGTAGCCCCGGCTGCGCATGGAGTCTGCCGTGACCACGCTGCCCTCTAACGCCCAGGAGGTCAGTGCCCCCAGAATGGACATTCCGTCCTCCAGCTTTTCTTTATTGGTGTCACCCTCCGCTGCCCCTTTGCCGATGGACTTTCTGGCTCCGGCGATTTGAGTCGCCTTGCGCATGAAATTGGGAATCAGCCGCAGTACCATCACCAGCAGCAGCGACAGGGCGGGAATCACATTTCCAAACAGTGACGTAAACTTGTCGCTGGTCAGGACTGCATTGTAGCAGCCAAACCACAGCAGCATTTCCAGAAAAATCCCGCTGATGGCCATGCCATAGAGCAGAGCCTCCCAGGTGTAGGGCCTGCCAAAATACCAAAACAGCACTCGCTCTCCATATCGGTTGAACAACGGATTGATTAGGGTCAGTACCAGAAAAAGGGGCAGCATATCTCGACTATATCTATGTAAATGAAATTGGAGAAATCATTAAACCTGATTACCTCACAACGCATTTCAAAGCTTTTCTGGAAGAACACAATATGCCACATATTCGCTTCCACGATCTTCGCCATAGCTGTGCAACGCTTCTGTTTGCCCAGGGTGTCCCCATGAAGGAAATTCAGGCGTGGCTTGGTCACAGCACCATCGGAACGACCGCCAATATTTACACGCACCTGGACGAGAATTCCAAAATCAATTCTGCCAATGCAATTATTGGCATTTTGGAGCAAAAAAAGGACACTCAGAGCATTTAATCTCCGAGTGTCCGTTGAAAAAATGGTGCCGCTAACCGGACTCGAACCGGTACTGAGTAACCTCAGGCAGATTTTAAGTCTGCTATGTCTACCATTCCATCATAGCGGCATATGCATCCCTCAAAAACGAGGGATGGAAAGTTGGAGGGATGTTTTGGAGGGATGCTCCAAATTTCCCAAATTTCAAATTCAAAAAGCTCGCATTTCTCTAAGGTTTTTCAAATTGGGTGCTTGATTCGGCCCAGGGGATTTTAAGTCTCGGGTGTCTACCTATTCCACCACAGCGGCATGTCCCCCCATGACGGGGGATATAAAATTACATAACAAATGTCAGCACATCGACACAGCCTATGGTAGCATATTTTCCGTCAACCGTCAAGTGCTACAGCTGGTCGAGATTCAGCGTGAAGGCTTGCAGGCAGTTGTTTAGAAACCATTCCAGCTCAGGGCTGTTCATGGCTTTCAGCGCGTCCAGAGTCTGCTGCGCCGCAGAGTCGAATTCCGTGTTGCCTGCCTTCTGCTCCTCCAGACACTTGATGTGGGCGGACAGCTTGTCCGCGGCCTTGACGAAGGGTTCCAGCTCCGCGTCGTCCTCCAGCACATAATGGGTGTAGCTGGAACGCAGCTCGGGGGGGAGCATATCCAGCAGACGGTTGCCCGCAATGCGCTCCACCTCTTTGTAGGCGGTTTTGATGTCCGGATTGTAGTATTTGATGGGCGTGGGCAGGTCGCCGGTCAGGATCTCCGAAGCGTCGTGGTACAGCGCCGCCACGGCGCAGCGGTCAGGGTCGGGGGCGGGGAGGTTCAGAATGTCCCGGCGGATCAGCGCCAGAGCATGGGCCAGCACCGCGGTCATGTGGCTGTGCTCGGAAATGTTTTCGGAAAAGGTGTTGCGCATCAGACCCCAGCGGGTTATGTAGCGCATACGGCCCATGAGAGCGTAAAATTCATTTGCCATGGATGATCTCCTCTATGTCCGCGACCAGCTGCGCGGGGGATTCGCAGAAATGCTTCGCGCCGACTGCCTCCATGCAGGCTCTGTCCCGGAAGCCCCAGAGAACGCTGAGACAGGGGACACTGGCGTTGTTCGCCGTCAGGACGTCCACGTCGCTGTCGCCGACGTAGATGCACGTATCGGCGCCGATGGATGCCATGGCCTTGTAAACCATGTCCGCGGCGGGCTTACGGGGACAGTCAGGGCTTTCCCCACGGGCGTAAATGCCGGGGAAAATGTCGGCGCAGAGGGTTTTGACCGCCGCGTCCGGCTTGTTGGAAACAATGGCGAGGGGGTAGCGCTCCCGGAGCGCGGCCAGCGCTTCCGGAATGCCCTCATAGGGCTTGGTTTTGATCTGGCAGTGGGCGCTGTAATAGGGCTGGAACGCCGCAAGCACCGGGGCGGGGTTCGCACCCTCCGGGACGGCCTGAGCGATCAGACGGGCAGCGCCGTTGCCGACAAACTGACGGACTTCCTCCACCGTGCGCTGGGGATAGCCAAAGGATGCAAGAACGTGGTTGACGCTGTCGGCAAGGTCGGCTAGCGTATCCAGAAGCGTGCCGTCCAAATCGAATAAAATACCTGTTTTCATCATAAACCTCTGTTTTTCAGTACCCGAATGTCGTTTCCCACGAAGGTCAGACGCTGGAAGTCACCGTGGAGCCGGGACGCGATCTGGGGGGAGTAGCGGCGGCTCAGCTCGTCCACATTCAGGTTGGTGGAGATGACCATGGGCTTGACGGTCATCATTCTGTCGTTGAGCAGACTGTACAGCGCGGCCGTGACGAATTGCCCGGGCATCTCCGTTCCGAGATCGTCCAGAATCAGAAGATCGCAGTTCGTCAGTTTGGCCGCCTCCCGGCGGGCGTCGTCACTGGGATTGAATTTTGCCTGCTCCAGCTTGGAGAACAGGTGGCTGGAAGTTTCGTAAACAACGCTGTAGCCCCGGTCGGTCACTGTCCGGGCGATGCACGCCGACAGGAAGGTCTTTCCCAGCCCCGTCCCGCCGATGAACAGCAGATTTCCCGCGTTGGGGGTGAAGGTCGCGGCATACCGGCGGCAGATGTTCAGCGTCCGCTCCATAATGGTACGGGGGCTGGCGCCGTATTTGGGGTCAACGGCGTCGGGATAGTAGTCCAGCCGGAACTGGCTGAAGGTCTCCCGGCTGTTGGACAGCACGGAAATTTCCTTTTTCTGCTCCTGACGGCACAGCTCGCTTAAGCACTCGCACATGGTAGTGCCCACATAGCCGCTGCCGCCGCATTTGTCACAGATGGGGCTTTCGTCCAAGAAGCCATCCTCAAAGTTCGCCGCGGCCAGCGCTGCCCGTTCCTGCTGTAAGCTGAGGTTTTCCCGCCGTGCCTGTTCCAGCAGCGCCTGACCGTCAGAACCCTGTAAAAAGGCCGCCTGAGCGGCCTGCGCCATGGTGCGGCGCAGAAGCATGTCGATTTCCCGGATGCGGGGAACTTTGGCGTAGGCTTCTGCCAGATGCTGCCTGTTTTCCGACTCCCGGTCTTCCTTCGCCTGGGCCAGACGCGCCCGGGCGCGCTGGACCACTTCCGCACTGTATCCCACGAATTATCCCTCCTGCAATACTTTCTGAATGGCTTCCAGCTCCGCTTCGCCCAGCTGGCCGGAGGCACCCTTCGGGACGCCCGTCTTCCGGTCGCCGGTGCGGACGTCCTCGGCGCTGTGGAAGCCCTGCTGCTGCCAGCGCTGCAAAATTTTATTCATGTATGCCCAGTTCAGCCCGCCGGTGTTCAGGCAGGTGCGCTCGTAGGCCATGGAGATCAGTTCGTCGTCCATGCCCATGTCCAGCCAGCTCTGGGCATAGCGCTCCTCGGCGGCGGTGAGACTGCGCCCCCGGATCTGGATCAGGTTCATCAGCCGGGACAGCCGGGAATTGCGCACGTTCTGCGCCTGAATGAAGGCGGCGGCTTCCTCTACGGTGTCGATGCCCCGTTCCGCCCAGTTGTAGGCTTCCTTCTCGATGGTGCGCAGAGACGGGTTGCGCAGACTTCCCCTCTGTCGAGCGCGTTCTTTACAGTAGCACACCAGCAGGGAGATCACGTCTGCGGTCAGTCCCAGGTAGCGCACAAAGCCCAGAAGAATTTTCAGCTCTTCCGTGTTCAGGCTCCGGCCCAGCAGACGCTGCACTTCGCCGTAAAGGCTTCGGAAGGTGTTGTCCGAGTCCATGGCGTCCAGTACGTCCTTTTCGCAGTAGCTGGGGCGCTCGCCGGGGGCAATGTGGCTGGGGCGGTCTTCCGGCCACAGACCCAGCTGCCGCAGGGTGGCGGCGGCGCAGCCGTAGCGAGGGGCGCTGAAATGCAGATCGGCTTCCGCGTCCTCGGGGCGGTTGCCGCTGTTTATGTAAAGGTAAAGCAGCGCTGCATCCGGATTGGCGGCGGAGAGCAGCCTGCGAATGTCGCTCTGGGAAATTTTGACAGGTTCGGTTATCATTTCGGTGCCTCGCAGAAAACGTCATTTTCCGTCATTATACCACAGCTTCCCAACGGGGACAACGGCGGGGCAGCAGAGAATTTCGCAGAAAAACGAAGATTTTTTTTGGCAGGACACAGGATGTTGTGGGCAGGGGAGAGGGCAAGTACAAAAACCGGAACCGACGCGCACGCGGCATGTGCATCGGTACTCCGGTTTTCGTTTATTCGCAAAAATTCTGTGGCAGAATGTACGCAGGTGAGCCGTTCCCTTCTCCCTGCGCAGGAATCGCTGAACGCAAATCTTTTTTGCCCGCTCGTTTCTGATTAAAATAAGTATTTTAATCAGAAAATGGTATCAAAGAGAAAATACATTCTGTCTGATGCCGCGAGAAAGCAGAAGAAGCTTGTTTTCAGAGTTCCTAATTCGCGTCATACCGCTGCGCATTCGGCGACACACTTGACAGTAAATGAAATGGGCGAAAGCAACCGTCGTCACGTTTGGTTCCCGTTCCTTTGCTGTCCGCAGGTAGCTTAACCGGAACAAGCCTGATTATTCGGAGGTGCCTATGGAAAAATTTGTAACGTTGCTCATTCCCGCCCTTGTCGCGCTGGTGCTGGTGCGGCTGCTGCTGATGCCCATGAAGCTGATCTTCAAGGTCGGCGTACACTCCGGGTGCGGCTTTCTGTGCCTGTGGCTGCTCAATTCCGTGGCGGGATTCACGGGGGCGTATTTCCCCATCAACGCCGTGACGGTGCTGGTGGCCGGATTTCTGGGACTGCCGGGAATCGGCGTTATGGCGCTGCTGGAAGTTTTATCTATGTGATTATCACACAGTACCGCCCTCCCTATTTGGGAGGGCGGTATGCTTTACTTATCCAGATGTACGTTCAGATGGGGATAGGTCATGGTGATGCCCTGCTCGTCAAAGACATCCTTGACCCGCTGGGTCAGGGCAAAATACACGTCCCAGTAGTCCTCGGTTTTGACCCAGACGCGAAGGGTGTAGGCAATGGCGCTGTCGCCGTAGCTGCTCACGCAGGCGCTGGGGGCGGGGGTCAGGAGTACATTGTCCATGGTTCCGGCCTGCACCAGCGCGTCGATGACCTTCTGGGTGGGAGCGTCGTAGGAGGCGGAGACGGGGATATCCACCCGGCGGGTGTCGGCGGCGGAGTAGTTGATGATCTGCGCCGCGACCACGGCGCTGTTGGGAATGGAGATGAGCTTGTTGTCAAAGGTGGCAAGGCGGGTGTAGGTCATGTTGATCTCCTGCACCGTGCCGGACTGCCCGGCAATCTCCACATAGTCGCCGGAGTGGAAGGGGTGGGTGGAAAGAATGGTGAAGCCGCCGATGACGTTGGTGAGCATATTTTGCAGGGACAGGGAAACGGCCAATGTCAGGACGCTTGCCAAAGCGACGATGCCGGTAACGTCAATGCCAAGGCTGGAGGCTACGCTCAGACCCAGCAGGATATACATGGCCACCTTGGCAAGGGACAGGATCAGGCTGTGGGCGGCCTTTTCCAGATGGGATTTTTCCAGTCCTCCGCGCAGCAGCTTTGTGACAATGCGGATGATGAGAATGCCGATAACCAGCACGAGAACGGCATGGAGCACCTTATCCAGCACGCCGGTTCCCAGAGCGGTAAAAAAATCTTTCAGCATGGAAAACAACTCCTTCAATGTAACAATTGAATGATGTAATTATAAAACGGGAACGGGGAAATAGCAAGAAAAAATGTGGCGCAGAAGTTGGCAAAAGGCGCTTTTTCAAATGTTAATCCCATTTTAAGAAATAGACCTCTTTCATCTTAAAGAAGCCGGTGATATAATAAGAAAAAAAGATGACGAGAGGAAGGAAAACCATATGTACAATGTTCTGATTTGCGACGACCAGCCGGACATCGTCAATGCGCTGAAAATATACCTGACCCCCGAGGGGTACAATCTGTTTGAGGCGTTCACCGGCACTCAGGCGGTGGAGATCGCGAAAAACAACGACATTCACCTCATTCTGCTGGACGTGATGATGCCCGTGATGGACGGGATTACGGCGACCTCCAAAATCCGGGAATTTTCCAACGCGCCCATCATTCTGCTTACCGCCAAGTCCGAGACCGAGGACAAGGTGCTGGGGCTGAACGTGGGGGCGGACGACTATATCACCAAGCCCTTTGTGCCGGTGGAGGTGCTGGCGCGGGTGCGGTCCCAGCTGCGCCGGTATGCCCAGCTGGGCAGCCGCCCGGAGGAGGGCAGCGGCAGCATCACCATCGGCGGCATCGTTCTGGACGACCGCACCAAAACCGTCACCGTAGAGGGCGAGCCGGTATCCCTGACGCCCACGGAGTATGCCATTCTGCACCTGCTGATGGCAAACCCCGGAAAGGTGTTCTCCACCAAGGTTCTCTATGAATCCGTCTGGCAGGAGGCGGCGCTGGGCAGCGAGGGCGCCGTGGCGGTGCATATCCGTCACCTGCGGGAGAAAATCGAGATCAACCCCTCGGAGCCGCGGTATCTGAAGGTCGTGTGGGGACAGGGCTATAAAATGGAAGGAGGAAAATAATTTGAAATACAATATTGTATTCAAATTCCTCGCCGTCGCCCTGTGCGCCCTGATGCTTTTGGGAGCCGCCGGCAGCGCCGTCGCCATCATCGGCATGACGGAAGCGGGACTGTACGACATCTCCGTAGAGGAGCTGCGGGACAGATATATCCGTTCGGACGGTGAATCCATGGCTGGCCGTATCGCCGGGGACTATGCCGAGGCGAACCTGGGCGGCGTGCCGGAGGCGATCGCGGGGCCGACTGTGTACGATCTGGGGCCGTCGGGGAAGACCGGCTGGCTTTACGGCGTGTTCAACCCGGCGCTGGCGGGCTACGTGCTGAAGGACGCGGAAGGAAACGTGCTGGAATCCGGCGGCGCGGAAAATCTGTCGGACGCCGAATTTTATTCCTTCCCCGTCAGCGGCTCGTATAAATACGTCCTGTCCATTACGGAAAAGTCGGGAACAGCACCTCAGGCGGATGTGAGTACCTATAACGCCATCCCGGAGGGCGGCGCGTTGGTTCTCAGCCTTAGCATCGAAACAGAAGATTCCAGTGGGAGCGTGGACAGCGTCGAACCGATCGGTAATATCTACGACACCGGCACCGGCGTTCGCTTTGAGGCCAATCCATTGATGGGCGTGATAGATATTCCTGACGCGCCTACCACGTGCGTGACCTTCCTGGGCGTAGACGGCAGTGTCCTGTATCAGACCTACAATGACGTGTCGGACTGCTTCTCGGAAAACGAATCCGGCTATCTGGTGTTCGACACGACCCGGGAGCTGAGCCAAAGCGAAGTTCTGTTGGACGACGTTCCCACTGAGGGCGCAGATATATATCAGGTAACATTCTCCACGGAATCGGAGCTGGCAGGCGAGGGGGGACTTACCCTCAGCGGCAGCAGTCCGGTGGGCGTGCTGAAGCGCAATGACGCGGGCGTCCTGTATTTTCAGTTGGATAACGCATTCTACCGGGACAATATGCCGGAGGACGCCATCCTCACCGCCGTGGAATTCCGGGACAAGGACGATGCTGTTGTTTATAAGGCGGCAAACCCCGCAGGCGTGGGGGAATTCGACTGGAATGCCGACGGCAAGGCCGTCGTGTTCTGGGCAACGCCCAGCCTGACGCAGAAGGTGGTGCCGGAAGCCGAGACCCTCCCGGAAACCACAGCTGAGACGGTACCGGAAACCACCGACGAAACCACCGTTACCATGGGAATCCCCGAAACCGTCCCGGACACGACGGAGGAGACCCTCCCCCTCGAGACGCTGTCCGTGAACCCCACCAAGCCGGCGGTAACCGGCACGGCAGACCCGGACGTAATCTTTGCGGACGGCGAAGCTCACACCATGGAATATTGGGACGACGACGCCCAGAAATCTATGGTGGTGGAGTTCCGCAACGCCCGGCTGCCCAACTATACCGTGGAGCTGACCCTGGCGCCCGGCGCGTACCGCTTTGACGGCGGGTACGCTCTGCTTACCCAGCTGTGGAGCTACCGTGACAGTCTGCTCTTCATCATGGGCGCGTGTCTGCTGCTGTTTGCCGTTCTGGCCGTGTATCTCTGCTGCGCGGCGGGCAGAAAGCCCGGCAGGGAGGAAGTCCACGCCGCGGGCTTCAACTGCATTCCCCTGGACATTTACCTTGCCGGTGGCGGGCTGATCATCTTCGGTCTTTTCATGGTGATCGTCCAATTCAACGATGCCGCCGGCCTGTTCACGCAGAACATGCAGACACTCTGCGCCGGAGTGCTGATGGCGGGCTATGCCATGAGCCTGATTTTCGTGGGCTTCTGCTTTGCCTGCGCCGCCCAGTTCAAGACCCCCGGCGGCTACTGGTGGCGCAACAGCGTCTGCTGGCGCTGCATGAACCTGCTGGTGAAGTGCGTCAAGGGCTGCTTCTCCGGCTGCGGCTGGCTGCTGCGGAAGCTGCCCAAGGCGGCGGCTGTATTCTGGGACTTCCTGCTGATGCTTCTTACACCCCTGAGATGGCTGTGGAAGCAGATAAAGAAGACCTGCGCAAAAATCGGAAAGTCCATCAACCGGATTTATTCCATGATGCCGCTGACATGGCAGTGGCTGCTGACGGGCTTCATCATGGTGATGCTCCTGTTCGCCGCCCTTGCGGGCAGATCGAATCTGATGGTGGTGCTGAGCCTGTGCGCCTGTGTGGCCGTGGTGCTGTATGGGGCGTACTGCTTCGGCATCCTGCTGGAAAGCGCCAGGCGCATGGGCAAGGGCGACCTGGACACCAAGGTGGACGACAAATATCTCACCGGCGCGTTCAGGAGCTTTGCCGGTGACCTGAACGACCTGGCAGGCGTTGCCGTGGTGGCGGCGCAGAAGCAACTAAAATCGGAGCGTATGAAAACAGAACTGATTACAAATGTTTCCCACGATATCAAAACGCCTCTGACCTCCATCATCAACTATGTGGACTTGCTGCAAAAGCCCCACACGCCGGAGGAGGAGAAGACCTATCTGGAAGTCCTCAACCGGCAGTCCCAGCGCTTAAAAAAGCTGATCGAGGACCTGATGGAAATGAGCAAGGCCAGCACGGGGAACCTGACGGCGGATATTACGAAGCTGGACGCGGTGGAATCCGTGAATCAGGCATTGGGAGAATTCGCCGACAAGCTGGAAAAAGCCCAGCTGACCCCCGTATTCCGCCATCCGGAGGAGTCCGTCGCCATGATGGCGGACGGAAGACTTGCCTGGCGGGTGCTGAGCAATCTCCTGAGCAACACCGTGAAATATGCCCTGCCCGGCACGCGGGTGTATATCGACGTGATGGCGCTGGAGGGGAAGGTCATCATTTCCCTGAAGAACATCTCCCGTGACGAGCTGAACGTGGACGCCGACGAGCTGATGGAGCGCTTTGTCCGGGGCGACGACTCCCGGAACACCGAGGGCAGCGGTCTGGGCCTGAACATTGCCAAGACCCTGATGGAGCTGCAGAAGGGGCAGTTACAGCTGCTGGTGGACGGCGACCTGTTCAAGGTGACGCTGATCTTCCCCGGAGCAACGGAATGAAATAGGCCAAGGGCGGCGCGGGATTTCCCGCGC
>OKSC01000968.1_pt1 | contig 30696 bp, 33 predicted proteins | sample 1601161 | NCBI WGS metagenome assembly OKSC01 (sample SAMEA3541552, study PRJEB24748) | human gut metagenome | biome: human gut; feature: human-associated habitat; material: faeces | place: China | collected 2012 | reverse complement strand
AATGCGTCCCTCCAGATAGTCCGTCCGCTCCGAGATGGTGAAGATCGGCTCGTCGGAGAGCCGGCAGCCCCGGCGGACAGGGCCGTGTCGATGTAGTCATGACCGTCGAACCGCGCGCCCACCAGGGGGATGAACAGGTCGCCGGAGGCGATATGGCGGCTGTCGCTGGTGACGCCGGTGACGGTGTCGCCTCCGCTCTGAAGAAAGGTCCCGTTTACGGCACGGCAGATGTCCGCCGCCGCCAGGGGCCTCATGCCCGGCCTCCCTTGCGCAGGGCCAGGGACTCGTCCACAATGCGCTGGCACAGGTCGCCGTAGCTCAGGCCCACCTGGGCTGCCTCCTGGGGCACCAGGCTGGTGGGGGTCATGCCGGGCAGGGTGTTGATCTCCAGGCACCAGAAGTTCCCCTCCTCATCCAGAATGAAGTCCGCCCGGGAATAGACGCCCAGGTCCAGGGCCCGGTGCAGGCGCAGGGCCAGCTCGCCCACGGTGCGCCACTGCTCCGGGGTGATGGGGGCGGGGCAGATCTCCTGGGCGCCGTCCTTCTGATACTTGCAGAAATAGTCGAAATAGGCCCCCCGGGGGATGATCTCCACGGCGGGGAGGTAGGTGTCGCCCAGAACGCCCACCTGGATCTCCCGACCCTTGATCTTCTTCTCCACGATAACGTGGTCGCCATAGGCCAGCATCCGCTCCAGGGTCCGGGCCAGCTCCTCCCGGGTGTCCGGCAGCTCCACGCCGATGGAGCTGCCGCCGTTGATGATCTTCACGGCGCAGGGCACCGGCAGCTCCCGGGCCAGACGGGGAATGTCCTCCCGGGTATAGCGCACGTCGTGCCAGGGGGCGGTGGGTACACCGGCGGCGTCCATGATGCGCTTGGTGACGGATTTGTCCATGGCCATGCCGCTGCCCAGATAGCCGCTGCCGGTATAGGGCACGCCCAGCAGGTCCAGGGTGGCCTGGATGCGGCCGTCCTCGCCGCAGGAGCCGTGGAGAGCCAGGAACACCAGGTCTGCCATGGCGCACACCGCCAGCACGTCCTTTCCCAGCATGGAAGGGCCCTGATCCCGGCGGCTGCGGCGCACGGCCTCCAGGTCCGGCTCGGTGGAGTGGACCCGGTTGTCGCCGCACAGGCCGTCCGGCGCGTCGAAGATATCCGCCAGGCTGCCGTTGTAATCCTCCAGCCCCAGGAACATATCCACCAGGATGGCCTGGTGGCCCCGCTCCCGCAGGGCGCGGCACACGCCGGTGCCGCTGGTCAGAGATACCTGCCGCTCGGTGCTGAGGCCGCCGGCCAACACTACGATTTTCATATACAATCCCTCATTTCTCACGGGGGTACACGCCCCCGGAATGCTATCATATCAATATAGCAGTATATCACACCAACCGGGCAAATACAACTGTTTCCTGCGCAAACAAAAGAGCTGCCGCGAGGCTGCGGCAGCTCTTTTGCAATCAGAAAACGTACAGCAGAATGCACACCAGAACGATGCACAATCCCAGGCAGGCCATCAGCAGGGCATAGGACAGGCTGCCCTCCATCCGGCGGATGGTGTCCAGGATGGTGCCCAGCCGGTCGGCGGCCTCCTGCTCCGTGCGCTGTCCGCCGTGGGTCATGGCGTGGAGCACGGCGCTGCGGGGGGATTTCCGGCGGCGGGGACGGGAGTCCCGCAGGAAGGTCCGCCGGGCCACCAGCACCAGGAAGTCCAGCGCGTCGCACACGGCCCGCAGCACCACGTTCAGCAGCCGGTACAGCCCCCGGATAGCCGGGCGGTATACCCGGTCCTCCAGGCTCAGCCAGCGGGGCCAGCGCTCCAGGTACACCACCTGGCCCTCCCGGCGGTCCATAAGCACCAGGCGGATGAACAGGAAGTACACCGCCATGCCGATGGTCAGGGAGATGGCCACGCCCTTGAGATTTTCCCAGGCCAGATAATGGACGGCGTGGCCGAAGGGGTGTCCGCCCACGAAGGGCAGGGCCAGGGCGGCCACCGGCTCCGCCAGTACATGGGGCAGCAGTCCCAGCACCGGCAGCGGCAGGGCTGCCAGGATCAGCGCCGCCGTGGTGGCGGGGGTGCCCCAGGTCCTGCCGGTGGAGGCGGCGGGCTTCTGCCAGAACAGCGCCGCGTAGATTTTGGTCAGATACGCCGCCGTCAGGCCGCCGGAGAACAGAAACAGCCACTCCACCGCCGTAACGCCCAGACTGCCGCTTTCGGCGGCCAGCTCCACCAGGGATTCGTGGACCAGGGTCTTGCTGATATACCCCAGGAAGCCCGGGATACCCGCCAGGGAGCAGGCCCCGCACAGAAACAGGATATGCAGCAGGGGCTTGCCCCGGCCGAAGCCCCGGATCTGGTTCAGGTCCAGGGCGTGGGTGTTGCAGTATACCACGCCGGCCAGCAGAAACAGGGTCAGCTTCACCAGGGAGTGGTTCATCATATACAGCACCGTACCGTGGGCGGCCAGGGCATTGTGCTGCCCCAGCAGGGACAGGGCCGCCGTTCCCACCAGGATGAACCCGATCTGGGACAGGGAGGAGCAGGCCAGAATATACTTGAGGTTGTTGGAGAACACGGCGATGGCCGCGCCCAGCACCATGGTCACCGCGCCCAGCGCCAGCAGCAGGACGCCCCACCGGTGCTCGCCGGGGAGGATGTCCGCCGTGATGATCAGGGCGCCGAAGATGCCCGCCTTGGTGAGGACACCGGACAGCAGGGCGCTGGCCGGGGCCGGGGCCACCGGGTGGGCCTTGGGCAGCCAGATGTGCAGCGGGAACACGCCCGCCTTGGCCGCGAAGCCGAAGAAGATGCACAGCGCCGCCGCCCACAGCTGGGAGCGGTCCGCCACCCCGGCGCAGAGGCCGGGCAGGTCGGCAATGACCAGGGTGCCGGTAAGGCGGTACAGCAGGAACAGGCCCATCAGGGTCACAAGGCCGCCCAGCACCGCAATGGTCAGATAGGTCTTTCCCGCGTCCAGGGCGTCGGGGGACTCCTCCTGCACCACCCAGGCATAGGAGCTGAGGCTCATCAGCTCGAAGAACAGGAAGGTGGTGTACAGGTCCGCCGACAGGAACACGCCCATGGTGAAGCTCAGGCACAGCAGGAAGAAGAAGTGGTACCGCCGCAGATGGTGATGGCCCCGGAAATACTGGGGCGTCAGCAGGGCTGACACGAACCACATGAAGCTCACCACCAGCCCATAGATGCACCGGAAGCCGTCCAGGGTGAAGCGGATGCCGCACAGGGGGATATCCAGGGATTCGCCGAACCGGGTGCATACAGCCAGCACCATCACAAGAAGCGTCAGCCCCGTGACGGCGCAGGACCAGCGGCCCAGCCCGGATTCGTTTTCGCTGCGGGTCAGCAGCAGGGGAAGGGCCCCTGCCAGGGGCAGCAGGATCAGAAGAAGCAGCATCACAGGCCCACCGCCTTTCCGATCACGTCCAGCAGCCACTGGGGGAACAGGCCCATCACCAGGCAGGCTGCCGCCAGGATGGCGGTGGGCACCGTCATCATCCAGCCCGCCTCATGGGCGGAGCCCTCGGGGATGGCGGGGGCGTCCGTCCGGGGGAACCAGGCCTTCAGCACCACCTGGAACATGTAGACCGCCGTCAGCAGGGCCGACACCAGCAGGGCTGCGAAGCCCACCAGCGGCAGCCAACCGCCGATATCCACCGCCGCCCGGGCGATGTACCACTTGCTGACGAAGCCGTTGAGGGGGGGGATGCCCGTCAGGGCGCAGGCCGCCGCCGTGAAGCAGGCGAAGGTCACCGGCATATACCGGCCCAGGCCCTCCAGCTGGGGCACATACTCCCGGTGGGCGTAATGCAGCACCGCACCGGCGGTGAAGAAGGCCATGATCTTCACCACCGAGTGGACGATCAGGTGCAGGAACGAGGCGGCCAGGGCCTGGGTGGTCATCAGGGCGGCGGCAAACAGAATGTACGACAGGTTCGACACCGTGGAATAGGCCAGCCGCAGCTTGAAGTGCCGCTGCTTCAGGGACATACAGGAGCCGTATACAATGGTGATGATGGGCAGCAGCAGCGCCAGCTGCTGGGCCCAGGTACCGGACAGAATGTCCGGGCCGAAGCTGTAATAGATCAGGCGGATGCAGGCGAAGGCGCCGGCCTTTACCACGGCCACCGCGTGCAGCAGGGCCGTGACGGGGGTGGGGGCCACCGCCGCCGAGGGAAGCCAGCCGTGCAGCGGCCAGATGGCCGCCTTGACGCCGAAGCCCACAAAGGACAGGGCAAACACCGCCAGCAGCATGGACAGATCTCCGTCATAGCCTGCCAGATGGCCGCCCAGGGTGAAGTCCACCGCATCGTGGATGGCCAGGAACACCAGGCCGATAAACGCCAGGGCCGCGCCGGAGATGGAGTAGACCAGGTACTTGATGCCGGCCTTTTTGGCGGCCTTGGTCATGGGCTGCATCACCAGCGGCAGGGTGGCCAGGGTCAGCAGCTCATAGAACAGGTACATGGTCATCATATTGGCGGAGAAGGCGATGCCCAGGGTCACGCCGAAGGAGGCGGTGAAGAAAGCCCAGAACATATGCAGATGCTTCTCGTGGCGCATGTAGTCAAAGCCATAGAGCATGGTGAAGGGCCAGAGGGTGGCAGACAACCCCGCAAACAGACGGGCGGCCCCGTCCATGCGGAAGGCGATGGTCAGCCGGTGGGAAAAGTGCAGCAGGGTGAAGGCACCGTCATCGCACAGGAGGATGGCCGCCCAGGCCAGGGCCGTGGTGCCCAGGATCAGGAGGCTGTATACCAGGCGGCGGCAGCTCTCGCTGCGGATGGGCAGGAAATAGGACAGCAGGCCCAGCACCAGCGGCAGGAACACCGGCAGAAGGAGAAGAATTCCATTCATATGGCGTACCTCCTTACAGAATGGACCCGGTGATGTGCTCCATCACGGGGACAGTGATGCCGGACAGCAGGCCCAGGATCAGGCTGGCTGCGGCGAACAGTGCCAGGGACAGCACCAGCAGCAGCGGCTCCCGGACCCGGCTCCGGGCCGGGAAATCCTGCCCCGGAAAGAAGGCGCGACACAGCGGCGGAAACAGATAGGCCGCCGTCAAAAGCGCCGAGATCAGCAGCACCGCCGGAATGATATAGCACAGGGGGGCGGACATGCCGTCCAGGGCGCCCAGAGCCAGATACCATTTGCTGAAGAAGCCGCCGAAGGGCGGAATACCCACCAGGGACAGGGACAGGGCGGCGAAGCAGCCCATGGTGACGGGGATCCGGCGGCCCAGACCCGGGAAGCCGTCGATGGTTTCCGTGCCCGTCAGGAAAATGATGGACCCAGCGGACTGGAACACGCCGATCTTGGCCAGCGCGTGGAACAGCAGCTGCAAAAGGCCACCCAGCAGGCCCACCGGAGTCATGAGGAATACGCCCAGCAGCACGTAGGAAATCTGGGAAATGCTGGAATAGGCCAGACGCTTTTTCAGGCCGTTTTCCGTGCAGCCCATAAACGAGCCCATGAAAATGGTCACCAGGGTCAGAACGATGCACACGGTCTGGACCCAGGTGCCCCGCAGAGCCTCTGCGCCTAAGGTGAAGTAAATGACCCGGATGGCAGCGATGGCCCCCACCTTGGCGATGATGCCGGAGAGCAGGGCATGGGCCGGGGCCGGGGCCACGGGATGGGCCGAGGGCAGCCAGTTGTGCAGGGGGTACAGACCCGCCTTGGCCCCGAAGCCCAGCAGCATCAGAAACGAAGCAGCCAGCAGGGTAGGAGAGAGCGTCTGGAAATAGCCGCCACGGACGAAGGTCAGGGAGGACTGCTGGGCCAGCAGCACCACGCCGAACAGGGCGATGAAGCCGCCGCAGACGGAGTAGTACAGGTATTTTACCGCGCCTAGCAGGGCCTTGGGACGCTGGGTGTGCAGCACCAGGGGGAACGACAGCAGGGTGGTTAGCTCATAAAACAGGTATAGAGTCACAAGGTCTGCCGCCAGGGCGGCGCCCAGCACCGCCGCCTCCGTCAGCATCAGGAACACATAGAAACGGGGATGGTGCCCCTCGTGGGTCATGTAGACGGAGGCATAGGGGATGGTCAGCAGCCAGCACACGGCGGTCAGCAGACAGAAGAACCGGCCCAGGCCGTCCAGCCGCAGGGAAAACGTCAGGTCGGCGGTCATGCGCCACACCGGTGTGGCCGTGTCGCCCAGGGTGCAGGCACCAATCAGCAGCGCAAGCAGCAGGGCCTGGCCCACGGCTAGGATCACCGTGCGGGCCCGGTCGCTTTTCACCAGGCTCAGGGCCGCCATAGCCAGCGGCAGCAGGAGAATCAGATATAACATATTCGTCTCCTCCCTTTCACTGACAGAACAGGTCCATGCCCTGGCGGAACAGGTCCATGAGCCCGTAGGACCGCAGGCCAACAGCGATGTTCAGGGCCGCAAACACCAGGCCCGGCACGGCGGCCCATTTCAGGCGGCGGTCCCGCTTTTCTCCGGCCTCCGGCACCCACAGAAGCAGGGTGGTATACAGGAAATACAGCACGTTCAGCAGGGTGGACAGGGCCAGCGCCAGCAGCACCGCCCAGGTCCGCCAGCCCATATGGAAGGCCGCGGCGGCAAAATACAGCTTGGGGATGAAGCCCGCGAAGATGGGAATGCCCACCATGGACAGGGCTCCCACGGTGAATACGCAGCCGGCAGCGGGGTCCCGGTGGGCGGCGCCCCGGAGGCTGTTGAAGTCCTGATGCCCGCCGGAGACGGCCATCAGGTCCGCACCGGACAGAAACAGCATGGGCTTGGTCAGGGCATGGGACACGACCTGGAACAGCACCGCCCCCAGGGCGGCCTCCGTTCCCATGCCCAGGCCCATGTAGATGTAGCCGATCTGGGCGGCGGAGGAGAAGGCGATCATGGTGGTCAGCCGCCGGGCGAAAATGGCGGAGACGGAGCCTGCGATCATGCCGCCGATGCCAAACAGCAGCAGCACCGTCTGGATGCCGGTGGCGGCGAACACGTCAATGCCGATGACCTGGTAGATGACCTTGATGAGAAACACGATATACCCCTTGGACACCACGCCGGACAGGATGCCAGAGGAGGCCGGGGTGGCCTGGCCGTAGGTATCCGGCATCCACAAATGGAAGGGAAACAGGCCGCTTTTGATAGCCAGGCCCGCCGTCATCAGGCCCAGGGACATGGTCACGGAGAACCGGTGCCCGCCGGTGCTCCACAGTTCCGCGATGGCGGTGTGCAGCTGGGGAAACAGCAGCTGTCCCGTGACAGAATAGGTGAAGATCACGCCGATCAGGAACAGACCCGAGCCCATCAGGGCGAAGATCATGTACCGGGCGGAGGCGATCAGGGCGCGCCCGCCCCGGCGCACCGACAGCAGGGCGCAGGAGGCGATGGTCAGCACCTCGATGAACACATAGCCGGTGAAAATGTCGTTGGTGTAGCACAGGGCCACCAGCGCCACATGGGCCAGGTCCACCATGACCCAATAGAGCTTCTGCTTGTCGGCTGGAACGTCCTGCAGGATGCGGCGCATACCGCCCAGCACGCTCAGCAGCATGACCCCGGCAAACAGCATGGCCAGGAAGGACTCCAGAATACCCGCCGTCAGCTCGTTGCCCCAGGGGGCGGGGTAGTGGCCCATCATATAATAGTAGCGGACGTGGTGCACCGCGCAGTATACCAGCACAGAGCCCTGGAGCACCACGCTGGCAGACAGCAGGAAAATGCTCAGCCGCCGGGCCCACCGGGCGTTGGCGGCAAAGGACACCACGGCGCACGCCAGGGACAGAATGATGGAGAAGAAGGGGAAATTCTGCACAAAGCTCATTGCTCGCCGTCCTCCTTCTGCCGCTTTTTATGGGACATCATCATATACAGCTTGTCCATGTCCAGGGTGCGGTAGGTCTGGTAGATGCGGACGGTCAGCGACAGCATCACAGCCGACACACTGACGGACACCACGATGCCAGTCAGCACCAGGCCCGCGGGGATGGGGTTGACGTAGTGCTCCATAGAGGTGACGCCGTCCACGATGATGGGAACGGTGCGGCCGGTGATATAGCCCCGGTCTGCCAGCAGCAGGAACACGCCGGAATCCATAATGTCCAGGCCGATGACCTTTTTCAGCAGATTCCGGTCGAACAGCAGCATACAGAAGCCGATGACGAACACCAGAATGGCCACCACCAACTCATAGTTAGAAGCGAGGGCCTTCAGCATCACAGCTCCCCCCTTCTGAAATACATATAGAAGCTATACATGGTGCAGCACACCACGAAGCCCACGGCCACGTTCAGCGGCAGGATCAGCCCGGCGGACAGGATGCGCCCGGGGGTGCCGGGGGAGATGATGGAGTGCAGGTGGTTGGCGCCGGTATAGAAGGAGTAGCTCTTGGCCAGGCAGTAAAAGCCCAGGGAGCACAGCACCACCGTCTGAAGCCGCCGGGGCCGCAGCACGGCGGAGGCCGCGCTGTCGCCCCACACCATGGCAAACAGCATCAGTCCGGCCGCCAGAATGGAGCCGCCGGAGAAGCCGCCGCCGGGAGACAGGTGGCCGTTGAGCAGGATGTAAATGCCGAACACCAGGATCACCGGGATCAGGAACTTACACATGGGGGCCACAATGGGGTCCGAGGCATAGTCCACCATGTCGGGCTGCCGGAGCCAGCGCTTTTTGCCGGAGCGGTTGAGCAGGATGGTCACGGCGCACATGGCGGTGAACAGCACAAAGGACTCGCCCAGGGTATCGAAGGCACGGTAGTCCAGGATCATGCCCGCCACGGTGTTCACCGCGCCGGTCTCCTCCGTGCCCTGCTCCACATAGCGCCGGGCCACCTCGTTGACGGTGGGGGCGGTGTCGGAGCCGTAGGGGGGCAGGTCCGCCGCCGTCAGCAGCATCAGGACCGCCAGCACCCCGCACAGAAGCCCCGCCAGAACGTTATACAGCCGCAGGGAGCGGTGGACGCCCAGGTTGAACAGGCCCATATCCCGCCGGGGGGCGGGGCGGCGATCGTCGTCCTCCGCCGGGCGCTGGGGGGCTTCCTTCTGCAGCTGCTCGGACAGGTCCAGGCCGCCGTGGAGCCAGAGCTGCACCAGGGAGGGCTCAGAGGGTGTCGTCATGGTGGTCCTCCTCTCTGCGGGCCTCATGCTCCGCGTCCTTGTCAATGAGGTTGATACGCCGCAGGGTCAGGAAAAACAGAATGCCCGTGATGCCTGCGCCCACGGCGGCCTCGGTGATGGCCAGATCCGGAGATTCCAGCAGCAGCCACACCACGGACATGATGATGGAATAGGCCATGTAGATGATGACAGCACGCATGGGCTTTTTCACCAGAGCGGTGGCCACGGCGCAGATCACCAGCCCCGCCAGCAGGAGAATGCGGAAGGTCGTGCTCATGCTCTGTCCTCCTGTCCTCCAGCGGGCAGCTCCAGATGCTGCTCCAGATTCTGGTTCACCCGGTACTCAAACTGGGCCAGCATATGGCCAGACAGGGGAGAGGTGCACCACTGGAGGATCACCATCAGCAGCAGCTTCCACAGCACCGGGCGCAGGCCCGCCGCCAGCATCACCGCCAGCACCAGCAGGGAAAGACCCAGGGTGTCGGCTATGGAGGCGGCATGGAGCCGGTTCAGGGAAAAGTCGAAGCGGAACAGGCCCACGATGGCGGTCAGCAGGGCGAAGCACCCGGCCAGCACGCACAGAGCCGCCAGGCCGAAGCGGATCCATTCACCGATCATGCGATTCGTCCTCCCTCTCGTCCTGCCGCTTGTACTGGTACAGGTTGATGTAAATGCGGCACAGCAGCATCACCGCGATAAACGACAGCACCACATACACGATGGCCACGTCCACCAGGTAGTCCTCCCCCAGCAGATAGGCCAGGATGGCGATGATAATGGCCACCAGCGTGCCGGTAAGGTTGATGCCGATGATGCGGTCCACCGTCAGCCTGGCCCGGATGATATACACCATCACTGCCAGCAGGCCCAGACCCAGAAGCACCAGAGCGCCCCAGAACAGATCGTGATAGCACTGTTGGATCAGTTCCATTCCGGGCCCTCCATTTTCCGCAGGAGCCGGGTCAGACTCCAATCCGGGATGTCGGCGGCATGAGCCTTATTCAGGCACAGCACCAGGTAGTCCTCTCCTTCCTGGCGCACCGTCACAGTGCCGGGGGTCAGGGTGATGGAGTTGGACAGCAGCATCCGGGAGACGGTCTTTTCCAGGGGCGCGTGGACCCGGACGATGGCAGGGTGATAGTCCGGCTTCCGGGACCAGATCACCCGCATCACAGCCAGGTTGGCCCGGATGATCTCCCGCACAAGGATCGCACCGTAGACAACATAGCCGCCCAGGCGCTTCAGAAAACGCCGCTCCGTCTGAGGCCGGCAGCCCAGGGCAGCCACGCAGAACGCGTAGACCGCCGCCGTGACCACCACGCCGAACAGGCAGATCTCCAGTGTGACTTTTCCGTTCAGGATCAGCCACAGCAGGAACAAAAAGATACACATGACCATGGGGGTTCCTCATTCCTCTCTCACACACATAGCGTGAATGTTAAGATTTTTTCGCACACGGCGCAAAAAACTTCATACAAAAGTTATTTTACCATGTATGCAGAAATAAAGTCAATAAAAACCGGGAATTTGCCGGGAAAAGATGAAAAAGCCGTCAATTGGCGTGCATAATTTCCCAAACGTGTTCCGCGCCGCCGGGCCTGCCCGGTCAGATTTTTCTAATCCGAAAAATGTAGCAATTGCAACAGACAAATACCGGATTCCGGCGTATACTGCCGGATGTACCATAAAATAAGGAGGAATCATTTCATGATTCGCAGGATCATTCACATAGACCAGGACAAGTGCAACGGCTGCGGGGCCTGCGCCAGGGCGTGCCACGAGGGCGCCATCGACATGGTGGACGGCAAGGCTAAGCTCATGCGGGAGCACTACTGCGATGGGCTGGGGGACTGCCTGCCGGCCTGTCCCACCGGGGCCATTACCTTTGAGGAGCGGGAGGCTCCCGCCTATGACGAGGCGGCGGTGAAGGCGGCTCAGGCCGCCAGGAACCGGCCCCATACCGGCTGTCCCGGCGCGGCCATCCGCCAGCTGGCCCACAAGAAGCCCGCACCGCCGGCCCCCGGCCGGGAGACGGAGAGCCAGCTGACCAACTGGCCGGTGCAGATCAAGCTGGTCCCCACCCGCGCCCCGTATTTCGAGGGGGCGGAGCTGCTGATCGCGGCGGACTGCACGGCCTTCACCTATGCCGACTTCCACAGCCGGTTCCTGGCGGGCCGGGTATGCCTCATCGGCTGCCCCAAGCTGGACGGCGTGGACTACACCGAGAAGCTGGCGGAGATCCTCCGCAGCAACAACATCCGCTCCGTGACGGTGCTGCGGATGGAGGTGCCCTGCTGCGGCGGGCTGGAGATGGCCGCCCGGCGGGCCCTGGAGCAGTGCGGCCGGGACCTGCCCTGGCAGGTGTGCACCGTCCACATCGACGGTACGGTGACGAAAAACTGAAAAGCCGCAACAAGTGCGCCCCGGTTCTGCCGGGGCGCTTTTATGCACCTGCGGGGCGCGGCGGGCATAGACTGCCCTGTGAGGAGGTATATGCATGGACCATGAACTTTTGCTGGCCCGCTCCATCACACAGGCTCAGCACATGGTGCGCTCCCTTGGCGGCTGCGGCATCCGGAGCGCGCTGATGCGCGCCCCTGTGGGACTGACGGACCGGGGCTGCGCCTATGGGGTGCGGCTGCGGCCCGGGACGCTGGAGCAGGCGCTGTCTTGTCTGAAATCGGCGGGGATTACGCCCCTGGCCGTTTATCATCATACGCAGGAGGGGTATCGGGAGGCGGCGCAATGATCTATTTCGACGCCGGGGCCACTACCCTGGAAAAACCCGCCGCTGTGGGCCGGGCCATGGCCCGGGCGGCACACACCATGAGTTCCCCGGGCCGGGGGAGCTATCCGGCCTCCCACCTGGCCGGGGAGACGGCCTATCTGTGCCGCCAGGAGGCGGCGGAGCTGCTGGGGGTCCCCCAGCCGGAAAACGTCGTCATCACCGGAAGCGCCACCCATGGCCTGAACCTGGCCATCCGGTCTTTGCTGGGTCCCGGGGACCGGGTGGTGATCTCCGGATATGAGCACAACGCCGTCACCCGGCCCCTGCACGCCATCCCGGGGCTTTCCGTGACGGTGATCGACACGCCGCCCTTCCGGCCGGACCTGGCGGCGGAGGAATTTTGCCGGGCCATCCGGCAGAAGCGGCCCCGGGCCGTGATCTGCACCCACGTTTCCAACGTCTTCGGGGCGGTGCTGCCGGTGGAGGACATCGCCCGATGCTGCCGGGAGACGGATACGCCCCTGATCGTGGACGCCTCCCAGTCGGCGGGGGTGCTGCCGGTGGACCTGGCCGGGTGGGGGGCGGCCTTTGTGGCCATGCCCGGCCACAAGGGCCTGTACGGCCCCCAGGGCACGGGACTGCTGCTGTGCGGGGCGGAGGGGAAGCCCCTGCTCTACGGCGGCACCGGCAGCATGTCCCGCCTGCAGGATATGCCCCCGGACCTGCCGGACCGGCTGGAGCCCGGGACCCACAATATGCCGGGTATCGCGGGACTGCTGGAGGGCATCCGGTTCGTCCGGCGGCAGGGGGTGGAGACCATCGCCGCCCGGGAGCGGCAGGTGGCCCTGCGGGCCGCCCGGGGCCTGGAGAGTCTGCCGGGGGTGCGGGTATTCTGGGATCGGGAGCTTCGGCATCAGACCGGCGTGGTGTCCTTCGTGACGGAGGGCCGGGACTGTGAGGTGGTAGGGGAGGCCCTGGCCCGGCGGGGCATCGCCCTGCGGGCGGGGCTTCACTGCGCGCCCCTGGCCCATCGCACGGCGGGGACCCTGGACACCGGCACCCTGCGGCTGAGCGCCTCGTTTTTCAATACGCCGGACCAGGCGGACCGCCTGGTGTGGGCCGTGTCCCGGGTGCTTCGTGAAAATGTAGAGCTTTGACAGACGTTTTTGTTGCATTTTCCCAATAAATTTTATATAATGTAAAATACGTATTGGTATGTGCAAGGAAGGGACGCCTGAAATGGAAGCAATTGTATCTGTATTGGAGCGGGCCGGGCGGTATCTGTCGCTGATCCGGCCCATGGACGTGCTGGACGTGGCCATTATCGCCTATCTGGTGTATAAGATCCTCTGTCTGGTGCGCAGCACCCGAGCGGAGAATATCCTCAAGGGCGTGGCGATCTTTCTGGTGGCCCTGTGGCTGTCGTCCCCGGCGGCCCTGAATCTGCGGGGCGTGAACTATATCCTCAGCCACATGGTGGAGTGGGGCGTTCTGGCCCTGATCATCCTGTTCCAGCCGGAGATCCGCCAGCTGCTGGAGAAGGTGGGCAGCCGGAACATCCGCCTGCTGCGCATTTTCCAGCCGGAGCAGCAGTCCACCGAGCTGGAGCGGGCCATCGACCAGACCGTGGCGGCCTGCACCGACATGGCCAAGACCCGCACGGGGGTGCTGATCGTGTTCGAGCGGAAGCTGCTGCTGGACGAGATCGTCCGCAGCGGCACCACCCTGGATGCGGCGGTATCCAGCGAGCTGCTGAAGAACATCTTCTTCGTGAAGGCCCCCATGCACGACGGCGCCGTCATCATCCGGCAGGGCCGGATCCTGGGCGCCGGGTGCATGCTGCCGCTGTCCAAGAACGTGAATCTCAGCCGGGACCTGGGTATGCGCCACCGGGCGGGCATCGGCATGAGCGAAAATTCCGACGCGGTGGTGGTCATCGTGTCGGAGGAGACAGGCTCCATCTCCGTGGCCATCGGCGGCATGCTGAAGCGGCACCTGATGCCGGAGACGCTCCGGCAGCTGCTGCGCAACGAGCTGATGCCCCAGCCGGAGGAGGAGCCGGACAAGCCCCGCCTGTCCCTGCGGGAGCTGCTGCACGCCCATAGAAAGGGGGAGCAGAATGGAAACCAAGACTAACACCAACCAGAATCCCGACAAGAGCCGCAAGGTCATCCGCATCGTCATCTCCATCCTGGTGGCCATCGCCCTGTGGGTCTATGTGGACCGGGGGCTTTCCGTGGAGGTGACCATGAAGGTCAACAACGTCCCCGTGGAGTTCTCCGGCGAGGACACCAGCCTGGCCGAAAAGAACCTGATGCTGCTGTCGGGCTATGACACCACCATCGACCTGGTGCTCAAGGGTCCCCGCAGCGAGCTGTTCAAGCTGGACAAGAGCAAGGTCCGCATCGTGGCGGACACCAGCACCATTCAGGAGACCGGGCAGCAGACCCTGTCGTACCAGGTGTACTTCCAGGACGACATCCAGCGCAGCAAAATTTCCGTGGATCACGCCAGCGCCTACAGCGTCACCGTCACCGTGGGGGAGATGGACAGCAAGACCGTGCCCATCCGCTGCGACATCGTGGGCAGCACCGCCAAGGGCTTCACCGCCGGGGAACTGACCCTGGATCCGGCGGAGCTGAACCTGCGGGGCCAGCGGGACGATCTGCTGAACATCGCCTATGCCAAGGTGACGCTGGACATCTCCGGCGCCGACCGCACTGTGGTCCAGGCCCTGGAGTGGGAGCTGTATGACTATAACGACATCAAGATCGACAACCCCGCTGTCCGATCCAAGGTGAAGACCGTGCAGGCTACCCTGCCGGTAAAGACCTCCAAGGAGGTGGATCTGGTGGTCAACTTCGTCCCTGCCGCCGGGTCCACTCTGGACACGATGCAGTATACCGTGTCCCCGGACAAGGTGACCCTGGTGGGCGAGAAGGACGTGCTGGACACCATCGACGCCATCGTGCTGGACACCCTGTACCTGCAGGACCTCCAGCCCTCCCAGAGCCTGACCTACAGCGTTACCGCGCCGGAGGGTACCACCCTGGCGGAAACGGTGGGCCCGGTCACCGTGACCATCGTGGTCACAGGCGTCACGGAGCGCAATGTCACCGTGACGGCCTTCAACTGCGAAAACGTGCCGGAGGGCTTTTCCGCCGTGCCGGTGACCGAGAGCCTGAACATCCTCCTGCGGGGCCTGGAGAGCGAGATGGCCCAGATCACCGCAGAGGACCTGCGCATTACCGTGGACCTCAGCGGTATCACGGAGCCGGGGGTCCACACGGTGCCGGTGACGGTGCAGGTGGCCAACTACGCCAACGTGGGCGTCAAGGGCTCGTATCAGATCGTGGTGGACGTGGAGCGTCTGCCGTAACAGAGATTTTTCCCCAAGCGAAAGGACTGAGCAAATATGACACAAGTGGCAACTGTTGAAAAAATCCTTCGGGACGGATATGTGCAGATCTCCGTGCCCCGCAAGTCCGCCTGCGGACACGACTGCGAGGAATGCGCCGGCTGCGGCATGACCGGGGCCTCCGTCTATGCCGAGGCCCGGGACCCCGTGGGGGTCCGCCCCGGAGACAAGGTGGTGGTGGAAAGCTCCACCCGGGCCGTCCTGGCGGTGACCTGGCTGGTGTATATGCTGCCGGTGGTGTTTTTCCTGATGGGCTACTTCCTGTCGGCGGGGCTGACGGAGGGCTGGCGCTATGCCGTGGCCATTGCGGCGGCGGCGGTGTCGTTTATCCCCATCAAGCTGTATGACGGCTATGCCCGGAAGCGGGACACCCTGACCTATACCATCGTCCGGGAGTTCTGATGTTCGGTTATGTGCGGCCGTCGGACGGACATCTGACGGCGGAGGACAAGCAGCGGTTCCAGGCAGCTTACTGCGGCCTATGCCGCAGCCTGGGCCGGAGATACGGCCTGGCGGCCCGGATGATCCTGAATTATGACCTGGCCTTTCTGGCCATGCTGCTGTCCCGGGAGCCGGAGTGCCCCACGGCGCACTGCCGGTGCCCGGCCCACCCCATCCGGGGCTGCGACGCCCTGGAGCCTCAGCCCGCCTTCGACGCGGCGGCGGACCTGAGCGTGATCCTCACCTGGTGGCAGCTGAAGGACGGCGTGGCGGACCACGGCTTTTTCCGGGGGCTGCCGTACCGCGCGGCGCTGCTGGCCCTGGGCCGGGCGTATCGGAAGGCCCGGGCCAGGCGGCCCGGCTTCGATGAGCGGACCCGGGCCCACCTGGAGGAGCTGGCCCGGCTGGAAGGGGAGAGGTGCCCCTCCATGGACCGGGCGGCGGACGCCTTTGCGGCGCTGCTGGCCGGTGCGGCGGAGGAGGAGCCGGACCCGGTGCGCCGCCGGGTGCTGGAGCAGCTGCTGTACCACCTGGGCCGCTGGATCTATCTGGTGGACGCGGCGGACGACCTGAAAAAGGATGTAAAGTCCGGCAGCTATAACCCACTGGTGTACCGATTTCACGCCGAGTGCGGCACGCTGACGGCGGAGGACCGGGCGGCCCTGGCCGCCACCCTGGACAGCTCCGTCCGGGCCATGGCCGCCGCCTTTGAGCTGGCGGATTTCGGCCCCTGGCGGGCCATTATCGAGAGTGTTGTATACGAGGGCCTGTACGCGGTGGGCGCGGCGGTGCTGAACGGCACTTTCCGCAAAGGACGCAGAAGAAAACAACGAAAGGCAGGCGCCTGATATGCGCGATCCCTATCAGGTGCTGGGCATCCCCAGCACCGCCACAGACGAAGAAGTGAAGAAAGCCTACCGGAACCTGGCCCGGAAATACCACCCCGACAACTACCACGACAATCCCTTAGAGGACCTGGCCCAGGAGCGGATGAAGGAGATCAACGAGGCCTACGAGACCATCCGCAATCAGCGCAAGGCCGCCCAGTCCGGCGGCCAGAGCGGCTACGGCTCCGGCTATAATCCCGGCTACGGCGCGGGGTACAATACCGGCTACAACACCGGCTACAACACCGGCTACAGCGGCGCCTACGGCGCTGCGTGGCAGCGGATCCGGCTGGCCATCTCCCAAGGGAACCTGAACCTGGCGGAGGAGCTGCTCAACGCCCAGACGGATCACAACGGGGAGTGGAACTTCCTGAAGGGGGCCGTGTGCTATAAGCGGGGCTGGATGGACGAGGCCCGGCGCTATTACGAGACGGCGGTGCAGATGGACCCGGGCAACGCGGAATATCAGCGGGCCCTGGATATGATAAACGGAAACGGCGCGGCGTACCGCCCCAACGGCTACGGGCACGTTACCACCGGCAGCTGCGCCGGGGACAACTGCAGCAGCCTGTGCGCTGCCTGCGCCTGTATGAACTGCCTGTTTGGCAGCGGCGGATATTTCTTCTGCTGCTGAGGGACGATAGATAGGAGGAGTTTACATTGGTCAAAAGCATGACCGGCTACGGCCGGGCCAGAGAGACCCTGCACCAGCGGGACATCACCGTGGAGGTGCGCTCTGTCAACAACCGCTTTCTGGACTGCACGGTGAAAATGCCCCGTGCTTACGTATTTGCCGAGGACGCCGTGAAGGCCCGTGTCCGGAGCGCCGTGTCCCGGGGCAAGGTGGACGTGTTCGTCACCATCGACGCCAGCGCCGCGGACGTGTCTGTGGTGACGGTGAACCAGCCCCTGGCCCGGGGCTATTACCAGGCCCTGACCCAGCTGAGGGATATGTTCTCCCTGGAGGGGGAGATCACGCCCATGGCCCTGGCCAAGTTGCCGGATGTGCTGACGGTGTCCAAGGCCGAGGAGGACCTGGAGACCGTGGCCGCCGACATCTGCCAGGTGCTGGATAAGGCCCTGGCCGCGTACAATACCATGCGTGCCGTGGAGGGCCGCCGCCTGGCGGAGGACATCGCGGGCCGCCTGGTGACCATCGAGACCGCCGTGGGCCGGGTGGAGCGGCAGTCGCCCCAGACCGTGTCCGCCTATCGGGAGCGGCTGGAGAAGAAAATGCGGGAGGTGCTGGCCTCCACCACCATCGACGAGGGGCGCATCCTCACCGAGGCCGCCATCTTCGCCGACAAGGTGGCCGTGGACGAGGAGACCGTCCGCCTGCGCAGCCATGTGGCCCAGCTGCGGACCATGCTGCAGGCCCAGCGGCCCACCGGCAAGGACATGGACTTCCTGATGCAGGAGTTCAACCGCGAGTGCAACACCATCGGCTCCAAGTGCAACGACCTGGCCGTGACCCAGGACGTGGTGGCCATGAAGGCTGAGGTGGAGAAGATCCGCGAGCAGGTGCAGAACATCGAGTAAGGGAGGGACCGCTGTGCAGCTGGTGAATATCGGCTTCGGCAATCTGGTGTCCGTGGGACGGCTCATCGCCGTGGTGAGCCCGGATTCCGCCCCCATCAAGCGGCTGATCCAGGAGTCCCGGGACCGGGGTATGCTCATTGACGCCACCTACGGCCGCAAAACGGCGGCGGTGCTGGTGATGGACAGCGACCATGTGGTGCTCTCCGCCCTGCCGGCGGAGAAGCTGGGCCCCCGCCTGGGCCTGTCGGCGGAGGATTTCATGCAGGAGGAGATCTGATTTTGGAAAAGCAAGGCAAAATATTCATCCTTTCCGGCCCGTCCGGGTCTGGAAAGGGCACGGTGCTCAAAAGCGCCATGAGGGAGCATCCGGACATGTTTCTGTCCGTGTCTGCCACCACCCGCGGACCCCGCCAGGGTGAGATAGACGGCGTACACTATCACTTCATCGACGACGACGCGTTTTTGAAGATGGTGGAGCGGGACGAGCTGCTGGAGCATGCGGGCTATGCCGGGAATTTTTACGGCACCCCCCGGATCCCCGTGGATGAGGCCCTGGATCAGGGCCGGGATGTAATGCTGGAGATCGACGTGCAGGGGGCCCAGCAGATTTATGCCAAGCGGCCCGACGCCGTGCGCATCTTCCTGGCTCCGCCCTCCTGGTCGGAGCTGGAGCGCCGGCTGGTGAACCGGGGCACCGACTCCGCCGACAAGATTCGCCAGCGGCTGACCCGGGCCCGGGACGAGATGGCCCTGGCCGTGGATTACGACTATTTCATCATCAACGACGACGTGGAGCGCGCCGCCGCTGAGCTCAATGATATCTTCCGCGTGGAGCACTTCAAGCCCGCCGAGCGGATGCATTTGGTAAAGGACTAAAAATTTTTTCTGATAAAGGACGGTAATGCTATTATGATGCTCTATCCCGCTATGAACAAGCTGACCCAGTACATTCCCAACCGCTATATGATGGTGAACGTGGTGGCCCGCCGGGCCCGCCAGATCGCCATCGAGGCCCAGCGCCGCGACGAGCCCCTGGACGAGAAGCCCGTGACCCTGGCCATCAACGAGGTGGCCGAGGGCCGCTTCGATGCCAAGTCCATCGACACCGCCATTTCCGACGAGGCGTGACGGGACAGAAGGGGGAATCGCCATGCCGCAGATCGCCAAGGTGGCTGTGGCGGCGGCAACCTATGCCATTGACAAGCCCTATGACTATCTGATCCCCCAGGGGACGGACATGGCCGTGGGCATGCGGGTGCTGGCGCCCTTCGGGCGGGGCAACCGCGTCAGCGAGGGGGTCGTGCTGGCCCTGGGGCAGGGGGTGCCGGACAAACCCATCAAGCCCATCCGGTCCGTGGTGGACCGGGAGCCCATCATCACGGACCGGGAGATCCGCCTGGCCCTGTGGATGCGGGAGCGATATTTCTGCACGTTTTACGACGCCATCCGCACCATCCTGCCCGCCGCTGTGTGGTACAGCTATCGGGAGATGTGGTCCCTGACCGGGGAGCCCCTGCCGGAGGACCTGTCGGAGCGGGAGGCGGCGGCCTGCCGCCTGCTGCAGGACGGCCCCATGGAGCGGGACGACCTGTGCGCCGCCCTGGGGGAGACCGGAAGCCGGGTGCTGTCGGTTCTGAAAAAGCGGGGACTGCTGCAGATGGAGCCTCAGGGCTCCCGGAAGGTCCAGGACCGGGTGGTGCAGATCGCCTGCCTGGCCCTGGAGTCGGAGGAGGCCCTGAAGCGGATGGAGCGGAAGAAAAAATCCGCCGCCCGGCAGTATGACGCCGTGGCCTTCCTGGCCAAATACGGCGACGCCGTGGTGCAGGAGCTGTGCTACTACACCGGCGTGTCCCGGCAGGGCATCAGGAGCCTGGAGCGGGCGGGGCTGGTGTCCCTGCGCAGCCAGGAGGAGTACCGCATCTCCCGCCGGGACTATGACGCGGCGGCGGAGGAGATCACCCTCAACGACGAGCAGCAGCGGGCCTATGACGAGATCCTGGCCCAGTGCTGCGGCGGCCGCCCCGGCGTCACCCTTTTGCAGGGGGTCACCGGCAGCGGCAAGACCCTGGTGTATATCCGCCTGGCCCAGACCCTGCTGGCCCAGGGCCGGTCCGTGATGATCCTGGTGCCAGAAATCGCCCTGACGCCCCAGATGATGGCGCGGTTTTCCGCCTACTTCGGGGACCAGGTGGCCCTGCTGCACAGCGGCCTGCGGCTGACGGAGCGATACGACCAGTGGAAGCGCATCCGCCGGGGAGAGGCACACATCGTGCTGGGTACCCGGTCGGCTGTGTTCGCCCCGCTGGAGAACCTGGGGCTGATCATCCTGGACGAGGAGCAGGAGAGCTCCTACGAATCCGAAAATCCTCCCTGCTATCACGCAAGGGATATCGCCAAATACCGCTGCTTCCGGGAAAACGCCCGGCTGCTGCTGGGTTCGGCCACCCCCACGGTGGAAACAGCGTATTACGCCCGCCGGGGGGACTATCAGCTGGCGCTGCTGCGGCGGCGCTACAACGCACACCGGATGCCCCGGGTGATCCTGGCGGATATGCGCCGGGAGCTGCGGGACGGCAACGCCGGCTGCATCAGCCGGGAGCTGGCCCGGGAGCTGGAGAAGAATCTGGAGGCCGGGGAGCAGAGCATCCTGTTTCTCAACCGCCGGGGCAACAGCCGGGAGCTGCTGTGCCCCCAGTGCGGCTATGTGCCCCAGTGCCCCCGGTGCAGCGTGTATCTGACCTACCATTCCGCCAACGGGCGGATGATGTGCCACTACTGCGGCTATTCCGAAAAAAGCAGCGAAGCCTGCCCGGAGTGCGGCGGCGCCATGAAGCACATCGGCGTGGGCACCCAGCGGGCGGAGGAGGAGCTGCACGCCCTGTTCCCGGAGGCGGAAATTCTCCGCATGGACGCCGACACCGTCAGCCAGGGCCACGAGAAGATCCTCCGGGATTTCCAGGTGCGGCGGGTGCCCATCCTGCTGGGGACCCAGATGGTGGCCAAGGGGCTGGACTTTGCCAATGTGACGCTGGTAGGCGTCCTGGCGGCGGATATGTCCCTGTATGTGGACCACTACCGGGCCTCGGAGCGGACCTTCAGCCTGCTGACCCAGGTGGTGGGCCGGGCCGGACGGGGGGACAAGCCCGGCCGGGCGGTGATCCAGACCTACACCCCCCAGAACGACGTGATCCTGGCCGCGGCGGACCAGGACTATGACCGGTTTTACGACGGCGAGATCCGCCTGCGGCAGCTGCGGCGGGACCCACCCTTTGCCGACCAGTTTTTCATCACCGTCACCGGCCCCCAGGAGGGCCCGGTGCGCCGGGCCGCCGCCGGTCTGCGGGACGGACTGCGTTCCGCCGCCGGGCAGGAGCCCTATCGCGGCATGGCCCTGGATATCCTGGGCCCGGCCCCGGCTCCCGTGGTGAAGGTCAACAACCGCTACCGCTACCGGGTAACGGTGATCGGCCGCAACGACAAGACCCTGCGGGGCCTGCTGTCGGCGTTTATGAAGGAGTTTTCCCGGCGGCCGGAGCACAAAGCGCTGCATATTTACACCGATTGTAATCTGATGGACTGATAAAAAGAGGTATACGACCATGGCTTTGAGAAAAATCGTATTGCAGGGGGAGCCCTGCCTGACCAAGGTGTGCCGCCCGGTGACGGAGTTCAACGGCCGGCTCCACACCCTGCTGGACGACCTGAAGGACACGCTGCTGGACTCCGGCGGCGTGGGCCTGGCCGCGCCCCAGGTGGGCATTCTGCGCCGGGTGTGCGTGGTGATGAACGAGGATGACGAGATCATCGAGCTGGTGAACCCGGAGATCATCGCCACCGACGGCGAACAGACCGGGCTGGAGGGCTGCCTCAGCGTGCCCGGAAAGTTCGGTATTGTGACCCGTCCTTACACGGTGCGGGTCCGGGCCCAGGACCGGGACGGCGCATTTTTCGAGGTGGAGGACGAGGCCCTGACGGCCCGGTGCTTCTGCCACGAGATCGAGCATCTGGACGGTCATCTGTTCGTGGAGCGCACGGACCATCTGCTGACCGAGGAGGAGCTGGAGGAGTATATCCAGCAGGAAGAGGGAGACGACGAGGAGTGAGGATCCTGTTTATGGGCACGCCGGATTTCGCGGTGGCGTCCCTGAAGCGGCTGGTGGAGGACGGGCACGAGATCTGCGGCGTGTTCACCCAGCCGGACCGCCCCAAAAATCGGGGGCATAAGCTGGCCTTTTCACCGGTGAAGGAATACGCCCTGGCCCAGGGGCTGTCCGTGTATCAGCCCACGAAAATGCGGGACGGCACGGCCCTGGCCCTGGTGCGGGAGCTGCATCCGGAGCTGATCGTGGTGGCGGCCTATGGCCGCATCCTGCCGGAGGACATTCTGAACACCCCACCTTACGGCTCCATCAACGTTCATTCGTCCCTGCTGCCCAAATACCGGGGGGCGGCCCCCATCAACTGGGCCATCCTCAACGGCGAGAGGGAGACCGGCGTGACCATCATGTACATGGCCAGGGAACTGGATGCCGGGGACATTCTGCATGTGCTGAAAACCGATATTGACCCCCAGGAGGACGCCCAGACGCTGACGGCGCGGCTGGCGGAGCTGGGGGCCCAGGCGCTGTCCGAAACTGTGGAACAGCTTCGTGCCGGAACCGCTCACCGCACGGTTCAGGACCACAGCGCCTATACCTACGCCCCCATGCTCACCAAGGACATGGGCGTGATCGACTGGACAAAGCCCGCCGGGCATATCCATAACCAGGTCCGGGGCCTGATTCCCTGGCCCTGCGCCTCCACGGAGCTGGGCGGGGCCACGGTGAAGGTGTTCCGCACGGAGGTCCTGGGCGAGACCGGAAAAGCCCCCGGCGCCGTGGCGGCCGCCGGAAAGGCGGGCATCGACGTGGCCTGCGGCGACGGACATCTGCTGCGGATTCTGGAGCTGCAGCCCCAGGGGGGCCGCCGGATGGCGGCGGCGGACTATCTGCGGGGCCATCCCCTGCAGGTGGAGGCATGAGCCCCCGGGAGAAGCGCAGCGCCCGGGACGTGGCCCTGGATGCGCTGATGCAGGTGGACAAGGCCAACGCCTGGTCCGATGAGGCCCTGCGCCGTCTGATCGCCCAAAACGGGCTGGACAGCCGGGACGCGGCCTTTGCCACCCGCCTGTGCTATGGGGTGATGCAGAACCGGATGCTGCTGGACTATTACATCGGCTGCTGGTGCGCCCAGAAGCCGGAGCGGCTGGAGCCGGTGATCCGCAGCATCCTGCGCATCGGCGGCTATCAGATATTGTTTATGGACCGGGTGCCCCACCGGGCCGCCGTCAACGAGGCGGTGGAGATGACCCGCCGCCACGGGCGGCCCAAGGCCGCCGGTATGGTCAACGCCGTGCTGCGGCGGTTTGTGGAGCACTGGATGGATATGCCGGACCTGCCCAAGGGGTCCACGGCGGACTATCTCTCCCTGCGGTACAGTCATCCCAAGTGGCTGGTGCTGCGGCTGCTGGACCTGATCGGCCCCGACGAGACCCAGGAGTTCCTGCGGCTGGACAACGACGCCGTTCCCACCTGCATCCAGGTGAACCCCCTGAAAACCACGGCGGAGGACCTGGAGCGGGAGCTGCGGGGCGACGGCGTCACCGTGGAGCCCCACCCCTGGCTGGAGGGCTGCCTGGAGATCACCGGCACCGGGGACCTGCGCAGCCTGCCCGCCTTCCGGGAGGGACGGTTCCTGGTCCAGGACGCGGCGGCCCGTCTGGCCGCTATGGCGGCCTCCGCCGCCCCGGGGGACCGGGTGCTGGACGTATGCGCCGCACCGGGGGGAAAATCCTTCTCCATGGCCATGGACATGGGCGACCGGGGGCAGATCCTGTCCTGCGACGTTCATCCCTACAAGGTGAAGCTCATCGAAAGCGGCGCACAGCGCCTGGGACTGACCTGCATCCGCGCGGCCACTGCCGACGCCCGGGAGAAGCACGCCGCCTGGGAGGGGCAGGCCGACGTGGTCATGGCCGACGTGCCCTGTTCGGGGCTGGGGATCATCCGGAAAAAGCCGGATATCCGCTATAAGAACCCCAAGGAGCTGGCCCAGCTGCCGCTGGTGCAGCGGGCCATCCTGGAAAACGCCTCCGGCTATGTGCGACCCGGCGGCACGCTGGTGTATTCCACCTGCACGGTGCTGCCGGAGGAGAACGAGGACGTCACCGGAGATTTCCTGGACAAGCACCCGGAATTTGAGCCGGTGCGGACGGCGTTTCCCCTGCCGGTGGGACCCTGCCCGGGGCAGGTGACCCTGTGGCCCCAGCGCCACGGCACCGACGGGTTTTATATCTGCCGGATGCGCAGAAAGGACTGAGCAAATTGACGGACATGCGATGCATGACGGAGAAGGAGATCACCCGAGTGCTGGCGGACATGGGCCAGCCCGCCTTCCGGGGCAAGCAGGTGTTCACCTGGCTGCACCGGGGGGTGCGCTCCTTCGACGAAATGAGCAATCTATCCAAACCCCTGCGCCAGCAGCTGGCCCAGGCGTACACCATCTCCGTGCCCACCGTGGCCCGGAAGCAGGAATCCCGGCTGGACGGCACCATAAAATACCTGTGGGAGCTGCCGGACGGCAACTGCATCGAAACGGTGCTGATGCAGTATCGCCACGGCAATACCGTGTGCATCTCCTCCCAGGTGGGCTGCCGCATGGGCTGCGCCTTCTGCGCCAGCACCGTGGCCGGAAAGGTCCGGGACCTGACCGCCGGGGAGATGCTGGACCAGGTGCTGTTCACCCAGCTGGATTCCGGCCGGGAGATCTCCAATATCGTGCTGATGGGTATTGGAGAGCCCCTGGACAACCGGGACAACGTGCTGCGCTTTCTGCGGCTGGTGAACCATCCCGACGGGCTGAACATCGGCATGCGCCATATCAGCCTGTCCACCTGCGGCGTGGTGCCGGGCATCGACGCCCTGGCGGAGGAGGACCTGCAGCTGACGCTGTCGGTGTCCCTCCACGCGCCGGACAGCGAGACCCGGTCCCGGATCATGCCGGTGAACCGGGCCTGGGACGTGGAGGAGCTGTTTGCCGCCTGTCACCGGTATTTTCGCCGGACCGGGCGGCGCATATCCTTTGAATATGCCATGATCGACGGGGTCAACGACCACGACTGGCAGGCGGACCTGATCGCCCGGCGCATCGCCGGTATGCCGGGCCATGTGAACCTGATCCCCCTCAACGACGTGGTGGAAAGTCCCTTCAAGCCCAGCCGCCGCATTGCGGCCTTCCAGAGGCGGCTGGAGTCCCACGGCATCACCGCCACTGTGCGGCGGAGTCTGGGCGGGGATATCGACGCCTCCTGCGGCCAGCTGCGCCGCCGCGCCATGGAGGAGAGAAAGGGGGAGGACCCTGAATGAAGCATTGGGAGATCACCGACACCGGCCTGATACGCCATGAAAATCAGGACGCCTTCGGCTTTGCCCAGCTGCCCGGCGGCTATGCGGTGGCCGTGGTGTGCGACGGCATGGGCGGCGTGGCCGGGGGCAGCATCGCCAGCACCGTGGCGGTGGAGACCTTTATCCGCACCCTGACGGAGACGGGGCACTCCGGCCACACGGACCGGGCGGTGCAGGAGGCCGTCAGGGCGGCCAACGCTGCCATACGCCAGCGGGCCGCCGGTCATCCGGAGCTGAAAAGCATGGGCACCACCCTGGTGTCCGCCCTGGTGAAGGGAGATAAGGTCCTCATCAGCAACGTAGGCGACAGCCGGGCCTATCTGGCCGGAGCCAATGGCCTGCGCCAGATCAGCCGGGACCACTCCCTGGTGGAGGACATGGTGGAAAAGGGGGACCTGACCCCGGGCCAGGCCCGCAGCCACCCCCGCCGCAACCTGATCACCCGGGCCCTGGGTCCGGACCCCGCCGTGGAGGCAGACGGCTTCCCCCTGCAGTGGAAGCCCGGGGATTTCCTGCTGCTGTGCTCCGACGGCCTGGTGAACACCGTCACGGACCAGGAAATTATGTTTGAAATTCTGCATAACGGACAGCCGGAGGACTGCTTGCAGCGGCTGATGGCCATTTCCAAGCAGCGGGGCGCGCCGGACAATGTGACGGCTATCCTGCTGATGAACGACTGAAGGAGGAATTGACGATATGGATCCTTACATTGGGAAAATGCTGGATAATCGCTATGAGATACTGGAGCTGATCGGCAGGGGAGGCATGGCCAACGTCTATAAGGCCAAGTGCCACCGGCTGGACCGGCTGGTAGCGGTAAAGATCCTGCACAGCGACCTGGCCCAGAACGCCGATTTCCGCCGCCGGTTCATGGATGAGTCCCGGGCTGTGGCCCAGCTGTCCCACCCCAACATCGTATCGGTGTACGACGTGTCGTGCAGTGATGACATCGATTACATCGTTATGGAGCTCATCGACGGCGTGACGCTGAAGCAGTATATGGAGCGCCGGGGCCAGATGGACTGGCGGGAAGCGCTGCACTTTATCACCCAGATCATGCGCGGCCTCAGCCATGCCCACAGCCGGGGCGTGATCCATCGGGACATCAAGCCCCAGAACATCATGGTCCTGCGGGACGGCAGCGTCCGGGTGGCCGACTTCGGCATCGCGTGCCTGGCGGACCAGGGGCAGACCCTGACCCAGGAGACCCTGGGCTCCGTGCACTATATCTCGCCGGAGCAGGCCCGGGGCGACCGGGTGGACGCCCGGTCCGACATCTATTCCGCCGGCGTGGTGCTGTATGAGATGCTCACCGGCAAGCTGCCCTTCCAGGGGGACTCCGCCGTGTCCGTGGCCATCCAGCACCTGAGCGCCGTGCCCAAAGCCCCCCGGGAGCTGAATCCCGATATTCCCGAGGCCCTGGAGCTGATCTGCATGAAGGCCATGTGCCCGGACATCTCCAAGCGCTACCAGACCGCCGACGCCATGCTGGACGATCTGGAGAAATTCCGCAAGGACCCCGCCGTGGACATGGACTATATCCGGGAGGACCTGAAGGCCGCCGTGGTGTGCCAGGAGCCCACCCAGCCCCTGCCTACCAACCAGGTGGCGGCGGTGAGCCGGGCCAACAGCGCCGTGGCCCAGGAAGAGGAGGACAAGAAGCACAGCCGCAAGGTGGTGGGCCTGGTCATCGGCGGGTTCGCCCTGGCCCTGGTGCTGATTTTCGTGGTGTTCAAGCTGGTTGCCGGAGGCTTTGACGCCGGTAATGGCACGGCGTCCCACCAGGTGCCGGACCTTCTGGGCAAGACCCTGGAGGAGGCCGAGGCCCTGCCCGAGGTGAAGGACGTCTTCCGCATCGAGGTGCTGGGCACCAAGCCCAGCGACAAGTATGAGCCCGGCCAGATCGTGGAGCAGGACCCCGTCAGCGGCCGCAGCCGCAAGAACAACCTGGTCATCAAGGTCTATCTCTGCGCCCAGGAGGACGACACGCTGATGCCCCCCGTGGTGGGCATGGAGTTCCTGATGGCCAAGACGGAGCTGGGCAACCTGCATCTGGACCTGGATGTCCAGCGGGCGGAGGCCTATTCCCCCGACGTGCCGGAGGGCCAGGTGATGCAGAGCTCTCCCGCCGCCGGTGAGCCTCTGAACAAGGGCGACACCGTGGTGCTGACCGTCAGCAAGGGGCCGGAGACCAAGCCTCTCACCGTGCCCAATTTCGTGACCATGCACATTGACGACGCCGCCCAGCAGGCGGAGGCCCTGGGCCTGACCGTGGGCGAGCATCAGTATGAGTTCAGCGATAAGCCCGAGGGCACCGTCATCGGCCAGAGCATCCAGCAGGGCACCGAGGTGCAGTCCGGCACGGAGATCGTGTTCACCGTCAGCAAGGGCGCCAGCTCCGCTGAGCGGGTGGTGGTGTTCGACATCCCCGAGCAGTACCGCAGCGACAGCAATATGAAGATCGAGGTCATGCAGGACGGCAGCATCATCCACTCCACCTATGTGGACGGCGGCACCGCCTCCTTTACCTACACCTTCCACGGCAGCGCCGGTTCCACCTCCACCATCAAGCTGTATATCAACGGAACCGAGGCCGTGGCCCAGGAGATCACGTTTTGATCCGGGGACGCATTGAAAAGGCTCTCAGCGGGTTTTACTATGTGAACACCGGGGCGGAGACCCTGCAATGCCGGGCCCGGGGCAAGTTCCGCCGGGAGGGGCTGTCCCCCCTGGTGGGAGACTGGGTCCAGGTCCGGGAGCTGGGCGGCGGCGAGGGCTTTGTGGAGGCGGTGGAGCCCCGCCGCAACGCCTTCGACCGCCCGGCGGCGGCCAACATCGACCAGCTGGTGATCATCGCCTCCGCCGCCCTGCCGGTGACGGACCCGTATCTCATCGACCGCATCAGCGCCATTGCCGCCCTGAAGGACTGCCGGGTGCTGCTGTGCCTGAACAAGTGCGACCTGGACCCGGCGGAGGAGCTGTACGGGATATACAGCGGCTCTGCCATCCGGGTGCTGCGGGTCAGCGCCGTCACCGGCCAGGGGATCGACGAGCTGCGCCGGGAGCTGGCCGGAAAGCTCAGCGCCTTCACCGGCAACTCCGGCGTGGGGAAGTCCAGCATTCTCAACGCCCTGGACCCCCGTTTTTCCCTGGCGGTGGGGGAGGTCAGCAAGGCCCTGGGCCGGGGGCGGCACACCACCCGCCATGTGGAGCTGTTCTCCCTGGGACAGGACACCTATGTCATCGACACCCCGGGCTTTGCGTCCTTTGATACCCAGGAGCTGGACCTGGAGCTGAAGGAGCACCTGCCGGAGACCTTCCCGGAGTTTGCCCCTTATGTAGGCGGCTGCCGCTTTGTGGGGTGCAGCCACACCAAGGAGAAGGGCTGCGCCGTGCTGGAAGCCGTCCATCAAGGGAAGATCCCTCGCAGCCGCCACGCCAGCTATCTGCGGCTGTATAACGAGCTGAAGGACCTGAAGGCCTGGGATAAGAAATAAAAAAATTCCTCTGCATGCTTGCAGAGGAATTCTTTTTTTCTTACAGGCTGCCCTCCCGGGTATAGTGCTCGTACCGCTCCTGCAGCCAGGCTTTCAGCTGCTCCACGCCCTGGTCGTCCCAGGGGAAGTCCTGCTGCTGCACGTCCTTGGCCACCTCGAAGCAGTACACGGTGTAGACCGCCGTGTGCAGAAGGCCGTTGTCCTTGTCCATTTCAAAGCGATAGCGGAAGTCGTCGATGTTCCCGGTATACACGAAGGCCCGCTTGAACCACCGGGGCGTCAGCTGGGAAAAGTTCGGATGCATCTGAATCACTCCTTATAAAGTCTCTCACACCAGGTCGTATAGCTGCCGCAGATCCCGAATCTCGTAGTCGATCCGCAGGTCCTCCGGCCGGGCGGTTTCCTTGGGGTTGTACCAGCAGCAGGGGAGGCCGTAGTTATTGGCTCCCCGGATGTCGCTGGACAGGGAGTCCCCCACCAGCAGGCAGTTCTCCCGGGTGATGCCATCAATGCGGGAGAAAACGTAGTCGAAGTATGCGGCACTGGGCTTGCTGGCCCCGGCCTCCTCCGAAATAAAGGCCCCGGTGATATAGGGCGCAATGGCGCTGCCCGCCAGCCGGGACCGCTGCACCGCCGCCACGGCGTTGGTGACGATGTACAGCCGGTGCTCCCGGGACAGGCCCCGGCAGACCTCCAAGGCGTGGGGCAGCAGCAGGGTGTTCTGTCCCAGCACCTGCAGGTGCAGTTCGTTGCACCGGGCCGCATCCCGATCCAGGCCCATTTCCTTCAGAAAACGCCGGAACCGCTCCACCACCAGAAAGTCCTTGGTGCACTCGCCCCGGTCAAAGGCCGCCCACATGGCGTTGTTGCACCGCTTATAGCACTGAAAGCTCTCCTCCGTGTCCGGGATGTCATATCGGGCGCACACCTCATGAAAAGCGTGCCGGTTTCCCGCGTCAAAATCAAACAATGTATTGTCTGCGTCCAGCAGCAGATAGGGGTATTTCATGTCGTTGCTCCTGTTATTATATGGTAATAGGGAGTATATCATAACTGCGGCAAGGATGCAATAGCGGATTCATAACCCCACCTTCTGGCAGGGATAAAAAAGTTGAAAAATGCGGGAAAAAGGTGTTGACAAATGGGGAATGGGGTGGTATTCTAACAAAGCTGTCGGCGAGAGCCGCGGCGGGGACACAGAGAACCGAAAATAATCAAGACTTCCCGAAAAAAGTTCTTGACAAGGCGAGCTCGATGTGGTATCCTAAATAAGTCGTCTGCAAAGACGGTGAACGACAAACGGTTTCAAAAAATGTGAAGAATGTCGAAAAAAGTTCTTGACAAACGAAACTGCTTGTGGTAAAATACCAACTGTTCCGCGGATGCGGAGCGTGTATCTTGTAAATTAAACAATGAACGAACAAAGCACCAGACGGGAGCGCATCGGAAGATGCGCGACTGAAAAGCTTGAGCTTTGGGGTTTAGTCAATTACCCAGAGCTTGAGCAGAGTTTATGAAGCTATGGAAAATAGCTCTGTAAAATGATTAGCTCAGCGGAAACGCTGTGTTGATACGATTTATAGAGAGTTTGATCCTGGCTCAGGACGAACGCTGGCGGCGTGCTTAACACATGCA
>OKSC01000956.1_pt1 | contig 30980 bp, 20 predicted proteins | sample 1601161 | NCBI WGS metagenome assembly OKSC01 (sample SAMEA3541552, study PRJEB24748) | human gut metagenome | biome: human gut; feature: human-associated habitat; material: faeces | place: China | collected 2012 | reverse complement strand
GCAGCATATGTATTTTTTAATAAATATATCTGAAAATAATGTCTTGCGGGAAATCACCGAAATTTTTTCCGAAAAGGTTCGTGCCGCCCACATGGACGGCAGTTTTTTCTACGCCGTTTGATAAGTTGAAGCTTATTTCGGCTTTGAGCCTTTGCTATCGCGGAAGGATGCGCTCGCGAGGTATCCGGCTGTTCATCAGTATTCTATTCGTATATCATGGTTGACGATATTGCGCTCGATGGCATCGAACATTGCCTGTACAACCGTTTCGGCTTTCTTTAATGTATTCAACTCGAAAAAAGAACGGACAGGTAAATTTTCGCTTTGAGAAACGGAAACGGGCAGCACCTGAGGCGTAAGCGTCTTTGCGGCAAGCGTCAGGTAATCGCCCATGGCGATGAACGGAGCAGGATGAGTTTTTACGGCGTTTTGCACGGATTCGAAATTTTGGCAGAAACAAATATTATTTCCGAAAATCCGGCAGAGATAGTTTTTATATTTTTCATTTTTCACTTCGATATGTAAAAAAGTATATTGAGCCAGGTCTGCCGCTTTTTTCAACAAAAGAGAATAATCGTTGTAAATCTGAAAAAACAGGTAGTGATCGACGATCATATCTGCGCAAACGATAGGAAGGAGGCAATTGTCGCTTAGTTGCAGAAATTGCTCCTGCGTGAGGTCGATGCAGACGATTCCGTCGATGTTCGGTTGCTGATCCGCGCTGCATTCGGATAAGGAAGGAAGAATGGTTGTTTTATAACCTTTATCGGCAAAAACGCTTATTAAGTCTTTGATGAAACGGATATGAAAAAAATTAAAAAAGGAAAAGTTTCCGGATAAAATGCCGATGTTATGGCTTTTTCCCGTTGTCAGAAGTTTTGCCGCATAAGAAGGCGTAAATTGAAGAAGGTTGGCGATCTGTAAGACTTTTTTCCTTGTATTTGCGGAAATTTTTTGATCGAAGCGGTTATTTAAAACATACGAAACCGTAGCGATCGACACCCCTGCCTCCCGCGCAACATCCCGGATTGTTATTTTCTTATCCATATAGTTTTACCTCAAAATTTGATTCGGAAATGATATAATTTAAAATATTATACCACAATAATAAAATAATTGCACTCGATTATCGCAAGTTTTTTGAAAAAGTAAAAAAACAAAAAAAATTATAAAAATAATTAAAAAAAGTAAAAAAACATTTGACAAATCCATATTTTTGTGGTATATTGAACTTGACTTAACAGTTTAAGCTACGTAAAAAAGGCAGAAGAGAAGAAGTAAAAGACATTTTTCTTTGCAGCGGAAATCGGCTGGGGGGAAGGTAATGAATAAGCAGGCTGTATATCATACTATCAAATCTAATTACAGTTTTCCGGTTTCGGATAACGAGCTGGTGATCCGTATTCGCGTGGCGAAGGGCGAGGCGCAATCGGCGGAAATTATACATGCGATGAAATACGAATGGACTATCCGCAGAGAAACAAGTCCTATGAACAAGGAGTATTCGGATGATTTGTTTGATTACTTCATTGCGCGCCTGCATTTAAAAGATACCCGGTTTGTTTACGTTTTTCGGATCCGGGCGGACGGACGGGAGTATTATTATTCGGAAAACGGCGTGTCGGAAGAATATAATTTCGATCTCGGATATTTTAATTTTTTTCAATGTCCGTATATCAATCCGGGGGATGTGCACAGAGAAGTATCGTGGGCAAGAGACGCGATTGTTTATCAAATCTTTGTAGAGCGGTTTTTTATAGGCGAAAACATCAAGAAAAAACAATATATTAATTTAAACTGGGGCGATCTTCCCAATCCGAAGAGCTTTGCGGGCGGCGATCTTGAAGGCATCAGGCAAAAACTTGATTATTTGCGGGATTTGGGCATCAATACTTTGTATTTAACGCCGATTTTCGAATCTTGTTCCAATCATAAGTACGATATCAGCGATTATTTTCACGTGGATAAAATGTTCGGCGGAAACGGGGCGTTTGCTCGCCTTGTGAAAGAAGTTCATGCGCGCGGAATGCGCATCATTCTCGACGCGGTTTTCAATCATTGCAGCGCACAGAATAAGATTTTTGCCGATGTAGAAAAGAAAGGGAAGAAGTCGCGTTATTATAATTGGTTTTTCATCGACGGAGACAAGCCCGATCAGACGAAAGGCAATTATCAGCAGTTCGCAGCCTGCACATATATGCCGAAGCTCAATACAAATACGCCCGCCGTACAGGATTATCTCATTTCCGTCGGAAAATACTGGGTGGAAAAATATGGTATCGACGGCTGGCGGTTAGACGTTGCCGACGAAGTTTCCGATGTTTTCTGGCGCAGATTCCGCAGCGAATTGAAACAGATCAATCCGGACATTCTGTTGCTTGCGGAAAACTGGCAGGACGCTTATCCGTGGTTGCGCGGCGATGAATACGACGGCATCATGAATTATTCGATCACAAAGGCTTGCCTGGATTATCTTGTGTACGACGTTTTCGACGCGCAGGCTATGGCGGACAGACTGTCGCATATACTGATGCGCAATACCGATCAGGCGAACAATATGATGCTTAACCTTTTGGATAGCCACGATACGGAACGTTTTTTAACGTTGGCAAAGAAAAACGGAAAAGACGAACGCAGCTTACTTTGCAGTCTTGCCATTATGTTTTTTTTACCGGGAATGCCGTGTATTTATTATGGAACGGAAATCGGCATGGAAGGCGGATATGATCCGGATTGCCGCCGTACGTTTGACTGGAACAGAAAGAACTGGAATATGCGCGTTTACGCGACGGTGATCAATTTGATTCGTCTTCGCAAATGCATCAAAGGAGATGTTACATATTCCGCCGGGAATGGTATTTTATTGATTGGGCGGGGAGATTTGATTCTGGCGGTGAATAACGGAACGGAAAAGAGAAGGACGAAGATCTTGCATAAGGAATACGAGATCGGACCTTTCGAATTTATAATTATCAATATTAAAGAGGGAGGAGTGTTATGAAAAGATTCGTTTCAATAGTACTTGCAACAGGGATGTCGGCAATGTTTTTGGCCTCGTGCGGAAAGTCGCCGGAAGTCGGTTCGTATTCGTATGAACAGATCATGGCGAAATTTAACGGTGAGCCGGAACGGAATGTTACGATTAAAGTATTGGAAAACGATATTGCCGTGGACGAAGGATATTTTGGCGATCTGATTGCGGCATTTAATGCAGAGTATGCAGAATACGGCATTAAGGCGGAAGACGCAAACATGAGTCAGTATACCGATCTGGAAAAGAACGGACCGCTCGGTTACGGACCGGACGTTCTTTATGACGCAAACGATAAGATTATGCGTTATGCGGAGAACGGTCATGTGCTTCCGCTGCCTACAGAAAGATTGGACGTTTATGGCGCAGGTAACCTGGAAGCAACCGTTTCCGATTCCTATAAAATGAACAAATACGGCATGGATTTACAATTCGGCGTACCCATTAACGTACAAACCCTGGTGATGTATTACCTTGAAGATACTTTCAAGGGGGAAGCGGATACAAACAAGAATGCGGTTCCCGACGTACTGGAAACATATAATGCCCTTTATGCGTACAGCAAAGAGATTCGTAAGGGTAGTACGAACGACAACCGCGTGTTCGGTTACGTTCAGTCGCTTAATAACGAGTATTTTAACTTCGGGTATCTGCTTTCTTACGGCGCGTACATTTTCGGCGACTCAACGAGAGACATCGGCCTTGCTGCGGGAGAATCGTATAAAGGTTTGCAGGTGATGCAAGCTCTTGCAAGCATTATGGACAGCGATGCTTCGGGCGATTCATACACGGTGCAGGCGTACAGCGGTCTGGCGAGCGGCAAGTATCGCGCAACGATTACCACGCCGGACGTGTATGTTAAATTTTACAATTCACTCGTAGATAAATATGTAAAGACGGATAAGATGGCGCGGGAAGACGCCGAGAAAAAGGCGGCGGAAAACCTGAAAGTTTCGGATGTGCCGCGCCTCCCTCGTTCGGGCGATCTCGGCGAAGTCATCACCGACATCGATTCTCAGACGTTTGCGGCAACGATGATGGGCGGTATTAACGGCTATGCCATCAGTTCATACACAAAAAATCCTAAGGCCAGTTTGTTGTTTATCGATTTTGCTTCAAGGTACGAACAGGTAGTGGCGCGCGCTTCCAAGCTCGGTGTTGTTCCCGCCCGCAAGGATGCCGCGGCAGCCGAAAACACGAATGCTTACAGCGAAATGGTTTATAAGCGGATAGAAGAAGGGCGCGTAACGATTATGCCGTCTGTGCGTGATCTCAGCTACGTTTGGTCCAGCGTAAGCTCTATGTTTGCTCTTGTGGCAGACGACGTTACCGTTAAAGGCAACGGCAGCCCTAAAGATTATAATACCGCAGATTCCCTGAAGGCGCTGCTTGTAAAAGCGGTGGACGACATCAAAAAAGTTATGCAGATTTCCTGATGAAAAAGGGGAAAAAATATGAGAGGAGAAAAATTGGAACAGAAAGAAGCGAATACGCCTGTTCGCAAACTGAACGGTTTTCTTAAAAACTGTTCGCCTGCCGCCAAGCAATCTATGATTTTTATGGGATGGGGGCAGATACGGAACAAGCAGGTGGGAAAAGGTATTCTTCTGATTTTAGCCGAGCTTGCTTTTATCGTTTATTTCGCACTCATCGGCGTAACGGATTTTATCGGGTTATTTACTCTCGGCACAACGGCCGGCGATCCGATTCTCGGTATAGCCGGGGATAATTCGATTACAATGCTTATCCGCGGCGTCATCTCGGTGATCGTATTGATGTTCTTTGTTTTCATCTATGTTCAGAACGTGCGGGATGCAAACAATATCGCTGTTCGTCGTCTTGAAGGAAAGCCCGTCAACGGATTCAGACAGTCGCTCGGAGCGTTACTGGATGAAAAATTTTATATGGTTACGCTTACGCTTCCGGTGATCGGAGTGATCATGTTCAACGTGTTGCCCATCGTATTTACCATTCTGACGGCATTTACGAATTACAGCAGCGAAATCTCTCCGCCGAAGCTTGTGAGCTGGATCGGGTTCGGCAATTTTATAACATTATTCACCGTTACTTCCTATATCAGCACAATCGGTAAAATTTTTTGCTGGAACGTCGTCTGGGCTGTTCTTTCTACTTTTTTAAGTTACTTCGGCGGCTTATGTCTTGCGCTGCTCATCAATAAAAATTGCATTAAAGGCAGAGCGTTCTGGCGAGCTTTTCCTATTCTTGCCTATGCCGTTCCCGGGTTTATTACCATGATCGGTTTTCGCTATATGTTCAGCGGTATGGGACCGATCAATTGGCTGCTTGTCAAGATGTGGGGCGTAAGCGCGCGGGTAGATTTTCTCGGAATTAATTCCGTGGGTATGGCTCGTATCGTTTGCTTGCTTGTAAACACGTGGGTTACCGTTCCGTCGTCGATGTTGCTGGCTACCAGTATCCTTTCAAATATGAGTAAGGATATGTATGAAGCGGCGGAGTTAGACGGTGCAAGTTCTATGCAGCAATTCATATATCTCACTTTGCCGTTTGTGTTTTTTGCTACAACGCCCATTCTCATTTCGCAGTTTATAGGAAATTTTAACAATTTCGGAATTTCTTTCTTCTTGCGGGGCGGTTTGATGAATATGAACGAATATTTCAATGCAAACAGCACGGATCTCCTGATCAACTGGCTTTATAATCTTGCCTTGGGAGGAAGTAACAACTATTACGGACTGGCTTCCGCCGTGAGTATTCTCATCTTTATTCTGACCGGAACATTTTCTTTGTTGGCTTACGTTACATCGCCGTCATATAAGAAGGAGGATACGTACAAATGAGAAAAGCAAATGGTAGCATCCGTGCAAAGCGTGCTGTTGAATCCGTGTGGTCTTACTCGCTGCTTGTCGTTATCGCGTTTGTGTTTCTTTTTCCGTGCGTATGGCTGATAACTTCTTCTTTCAGCTCCACGGGGTCGATATACGACTATGTGGGCTTTTTCCCGGAGTCGTTCAGCTTTTCCACCTGGATCGATCTTTTTACGAAAAAAACGCCTTCATGTAACTATACCGTATGGCTGAGCAATACTTTTTATGTAGCAATTCTCAGCAGTGTATTTTCTACAATTCTTGTGATTCTCACGGCGTATACGATGTCCCGTTTTCGTTTCAAAAGTCGTAAGCTGATGATGAAGATGACGTTGCTGTTCGGTATTTTTCCTACTTTTATGAATATGACGGCGCTGTTCGTTATCATGACGCAGCTGCATCTCTTCAATAATCTCAACGGACTTGTCATCCTGTATTCGTGTAGCGCTCCTATCGGCTATCTTACGCAGAAAGGCTTTTTCGATACGATTCCGAACAGTATTTACGATGCGGCGCGTATCGACGGAGCCAGCAACTTTCAGGTGTTTGTGAAAATGACGCTTCCGCTTTCAAAAGCGATGATTGTTTATACGGCGCTCACGTCTTTCACTTTTCCCTGGAGCGACTTTATTCTTCCGCAAATGTTACTCGGCGGAAACAAAAATAACTATACGGTTGCCATCGGACTCAACGAAATGACGGACGATATGTTTTCGTTGTTCGCGGCAGGCTCGGTGTTTATTGCCGTACCGATCGTTATACTGTACTTCAGTCTTGCGAAATTTCTGGTGAACGGCGTTGCGGCGGGCGCAGTCAAAGAATAATAAGAGGTATAAGATGAAAGAACGAATTTTGAAAAATATTGCGGAAATTCAGGTTTCCGGAAAGAGCACGATTGAGCTTTATAATGAAATATCTTCTGCGGTGATGCGGGAAATTTCTTTTACCGCACCTGCAACAGATAAAAAATCGGCATATTATCTTTCTATAGAATTTCTTATCGGCAGAATGTTTTATAACAATCTGCTGGAACTGGATATTCTTCACGAAACGGAAGAGATATTGAAAGCAAAAGGAGCGGATATTTCTTTATTTGAAACGATCGAGGACGCTGCTCTCGGAAACGGCGGACTCGGTAGATTGGCGGCTTGTTTCATCGATTCTGCGGCAGGCTTGAACTTACCCGTGTACGGCAGAGGAATTCGCTATAAGTACGGCTTGTTCAAGCAGAAATTCGAAGACGGGTTTCAGGAAGAATTGCCCGATGATTGGCAGTCTTTTGGCGATCCGTGGGGCGTTCGTCGCGAAAGCGAAGCGCGTATCGTTAAATTTGCGGACGGAGAAGTGCGCGCCGTGCCTTACGACGTTCCCATTATCGGGAAAGAACGAATCAATGCGTTGCGGCTGTATCAGGCGGAGGGAGATGAAAAAGCCGAAAAAATAAGCGAATATCTTTATCCTGCCGACGATACCGAAGAAGGGAAACTTCTTCGTTTACGACAAGAGTATTTTTTATCTGCGGCAGCAGTCGGAGAGTTGATTGATGCGTATGTAGCGTTGCATGGTACGGATTTTTCGTCGTTTCCCGTTTATAATACGATTCAACTGAACGACACGCATCCCGTTTTATCCGTTGCGGAGTTTGTACGTATCTTAACGAGTACGTATTCCGTTTCTTTTTCAAAAGCCGTTAGTATTGCAAAACAAGTTTTTAATTATACAAATCATACAATTCTGCCGGAGGCATTAGAGTGCTGGCCGCAGGAGTATATCCGAAAACTTCTTCCGGAAATTTATACGATTTTGAAAAAATTCGATGCGGCGGAACATCGCGAATTCCGGCGTAACGGCGTTTCGAAGGCGGATGAAGAAGCCATGAGCATTTTGCGAAACGATACGTTTTCTATGGCAAATCTGGCGGTTTACGTCGCTCATCGCGTTAATGGAGTTGCGAAGATTCATACCGGAATTTTAAAAGATTCGTTGTTTCGCCCGGCATATGCTTTTGCCCCGGAAAAATTTGTAAACATTACAAACGGCATCACGCAACGCCGATGGCTGCAGCTTTGCAACGAGGAATTTTCTGCGCTGATCGATCGGAAAATCGGTTGCGGGTGGCGTGAAAATATCGGATTGTTGTCTGAATTGAAAAAATTCGGAAACGAAGATTCCGTTATTGCGGAGTTTGCGCAGATCAAAGAGAAAAAGAAAGAACAACTCGCCGATTACGTTTATCGCAAAGAAAAAATCCGGTTGCTGCCCGGCGGTATCGTGTATGCTCAGGTGAAACGACTTCATGAATATAAGCGTCAATTGATGACGGCATTCGCAATTCTGGAGATTTATGAAAAACTGAAAAAAGGCGATTTGGAAGATTTCAGACCGGCGGTGTTTTTGTTCGGCGCAAAGAGCGCGCCTTCCTATTTCCGTGCAAAAGGAATTATTAAGTTTATCAACGAAATTGCGAAAAAAATCGCCGCGGACGATCGCGTAAATAAAAAATTGCAAGTGGTTTTCGTTACCGATTATAATGTGTCGTATGCGGAGAAGATCGTGGCAGGATCCGATGTATCTTTGCAAGTGTCTACGGCCGGATTGGAAGCGAGCGGTACGGGCAATATGAAATTCATGATGAACGGCGCCGTTACTTGCGGTACCATGGATGGCGCGAATATCGAGATCGTGGAACAGGCGGGGCGCGAAAACAACTACATTTTCGGCGCCGACGTTGAAGAAATCAAAGCTCTTAGCCGCGGAAAATACGATCCGAATGCTATTTTAAAATCGGACGACGCCGCGAAAAATGCCGTAAATACTCTGACGGACGGCACATTTGATGACGGCGGCAGGGGATATTTCAAGGAATTGTACGATTCTCTCACCGTTGGCGCAAGTTGGCATAAGCCGGATCACTACTTTATTTTGCGCGATTTGCCGGATTATGTGGAAGCTCTTCTTCGGATCAACAAAGAAGCCGGTACGAAAGAGTTTACGCAAAAACAATTTATCAACGCGGCTTCTTCGGCATACTTTTCTTCGGATCGTTCTATTCGCGAGTATGCGGAAAAAATCTGGGAACTTTAAACTTGTAATCATCCGGAATAACCGGTGATAAAATATATTCCTTAAGGAGGAAATCTATGAAAAAACTCATCAAACGCTTGATCTTATGTGCAGTCCTGATGCTCTCGTGTATCGGACTCGTCGCTTGCGGAAGCAAGACTGATACGGGGAAGACGGATAAATACATCGTTACGTTTTTCGATGCCGATCAGAAAACCGTTTTAAAGACGGAAGAAGTGGAAAAAGGCGGCAAAGCCACCGAGTGGACTCCGGAAAACAAGGAAAACGCCACGTTCGAGGGGTGGTATGCAACGCCGGATTATGTGTTTGCTTTCAGCTTTGATACGACCATTGAAAAAGACACTTCCGTATTTTCTATGTGGAATTCGCTTGAAAAAGACGAACGCGTATGGATGATAGCAGGCAATTTGCAGGGAACAGCCGTCAAAGATAATAACTGGGGCGAAGACGGCAGATTGCATCCCGAAAAATATTCTTTCGAGGCTGTTCAGGGTAAGACTAATACTTTTACATTAACCGTCGATTTGTATGAAAACGACGTCTTTCAGTTCGGGGTATTCCGTTACGATGAAAAGGACGGCGGCGTTTACGAGCGCGTATGGGTTAACCAGAAAGGATTTGGCTTACTTGTTTCTCCGGAGCCGAATTTTGTGGATAAAGGCAACTATCTTGCTTCCGAAGTGAATAAGCACGATATCGGCGTTGCCGTAAGCGGTACTTATAAGTTTACCATGCAAACCGATCTCAAAAACGACAATATCGGAAAAATCGAGTGGGAGAAAATTGCCGATGCTCCGGCATTGAAATCGCTGTTTACCCCGACTATTTACGGTACGTTTAACGGATACGTCATGGGGGCGCAGATCGCACCCGAATATGTGATGAAGCAAGCGGATTTGACGGGCATGAAATGGTCGCTTACCGCTTCTATGAATCAGGGCGACGTGATGATCGTATTGCCTTTCAATAACTATAACGCTCAGGTTACCGGCGGCACGCTTACCAAAGACAGCGCGGCGGTTCGGAATCCCGCAGGCTATGAAATTATGTTTGTGGAAACTGCGAAGTATGATATCTTCCTTAATATTGCCGAAGGCGAAAAGGAAGGGGAGTATGTTTATTCCGTTAAAGTGAGCAAGGTAGGCGATTACGAATTAGGCGCAGGCGTTAAAGCGGACAAGTATACCGTGTCTTATCGTAACGAAACCGAAGGTACGAATTATACGGTTTACCTTAAAAACGGCGCAAGATATCCGCTGTTTACGAATCCCGTGCTTCCTCAGAACGAAACGTTGATGGGTTGGCATTTTGTCGGCGCCGGCGAGAATGGCGAGAATACGGGAATTCCGGAAGAAAGCTCTTACGGAACGGACGGCGGAAAAGGAAGGCTATACGTTTGTAAAATGGTATGCTACTCCCGATATGCTGCATGTTTTCGAATTTGATAAAGCGATTATGCAGGATACCACGGTTTACGGATATTTTACTTCGGCTGCTTTTGAAGAAGATACGCGTACGTTCTATATTCTCGGCAGTTCTTCCGATGAAAATTCCGTATTGTACGGCACTTCATACAAGTTGACCAACGAAACGGCGCAAAAACTCGTTAAAACGGATAAAAACGGTAGCAACGAATATAGCATTACTTTGGATTTGTACCTTGGCGACGCGTTTCAGATTGCCATAAACGATGCTTTCGAAAATCAGAGAGGCTACGGATATTTAGATGCGGCCGCGGCGGAAGGATATTTCGGCGGAAAGCCTAATTTTCTTGATCCTAATCCCCGTAAAGCCGATATCGTCGTAGAACGTGCCGGCAATTATACGTTTACGCTCACCACGCATCCCTGGAGCGACGCATATGAAACCGATCATGCTTCTTATTCCGAAGAAAAAAAGGAAAATTTCAATTTTAATGTTGAAGATACGATTTCTTTCGTTCGGAACGGCGATCCGATTGTCGCACCCAGCGACGCCCCTTTGGAAATTTATGTGAAAGGCGCGTATATAACGGGCTGGGGACATAAAACGTCTCAAGAATATACGATGGTTTACGATGCCGAAAAAGACGTATATACCTATTCGCATGAGTTTGTCGCCGGAGATGCCTTTATGTTCTATAATTTCACGAAGTATCTCGGTGAAGACAACAAGTGGCATAATACTCTCGGGAGCGTTTGCCTGAATACCGATAAGGTAGATAAAGAACAGTCTGATGTGGAGGCTCTCGAACTGAAGCCCTCTTCGAATATAGTTGCCAAGAAAAGCGGTACATACAGTTTCGTATACGATCGGAACACGGATAAATTAACGATTAAATACGATTCTGCATTCACGCAAGGGTATACGCCTGCCGATACGTGGTATATCTCGGGTAGCGGCATCACCGAACCGTTGAAGAGTTCTGCTTTTGGAAACAACCTTACGGATAGCCAGAAATTGAGCAAAGAGAGCGCGTATCTTTTTAAAATCACGTTGGATCTTGCGCGCGGAGATATGTTCCAGATCGTTATGAACGGTTCGTACGGCGGGCAGCATGGTTATGCGAATATCATAGACCCCGTTAAAGACAACATCACTTATTTTGCTCCTGCCGGCGACGGGAGTAATGCGCGCGTCGAAGTATCCGGGAACTATACTTTAACGTTGAATCTCGATAAGGATACGCCGCTTAACGATACGATTACATGGGTGAGAAACGGCGATATTATTCAGACGCTTCCCGTTGCTTACGACGTGTTTATGAAAACTCAACCGGATGAAGGAAGCACATGGATCATATCGGAACGGCATTCTACCGGTGCGGACGGGATGAAGGAAGGAATTGTGGAATTCAGAGCCTTTTTCCTTGCGGGAAAGCAATTTTGCTTTATCTATTATGAACCCGGTGTAAAGGCAGAGGAAGTAGGCAGCCATTTTAATCCGGGAATGCTTATCAGCGGCGCTATGATCGGTACCGACGGCGAATATAACAAAAACTTCGGCATTTTTGAAAACAACTTTGTATGTAACGTTCAGGGCTTTTATGTTATGCGCATCGATTTTAACGGCGGCGAAGTAAAAGTAGATTTCGTCGGCTATCAGGAAGCGATGCCCGAGTTTGAAGCGGTGATTAAAGGACCTGCAAACGACGGCACGTGGAATAATTCTCAGCGTTATGCTTCCAAAAACGGAAAGACGGAGATGATTCTGAAACTTTCCAAAGGCGAATTCGGATTTACTTTATACGGAGACGCCATGGATCCGCAGTACGGAGATTATGTCGGCTTTGACAAAATCGGAGCAAACGGAAACGCGAACAAGCTGTTTACGCAGCCGGAGAACGGAGGCAATAATATCGTTTGCACGGTGGAAGGAACGTATAAGATTGTAATTGATTATTCCACAGGCGCGCCCGTTGTAGATTTTTACGTTCCCGATTGGGAGGTAATCGTTAAAGGTTCGGCATTCGAAGTCGGCTGGAACGGTACCGATCGGTTGCCTTCGTTTGGCAGTCGTTTCGAGCTTGAGTACGATTTTATCGAAGGCGGAGAATTCGGCTTTGCGGTATTCGGAGACGGTGCCGATCCGAAATACGGCGATTATGTCGGCTGGAAATACATGGGCAAAGACGGAAACGCCAATCAGTTCTTTTCTCAGAAAGGTAACGGCAACAATATAGTTTGCAATAAAGGCGGCAGATATAAGATCGTCATCGATTTTTCCGGCGACGACTATGTACTTGATTTCTATCTCGTTGCATAAGGCATAACGGAGCGGCGGCGCGAAAAAAAGCGCCGCCGTAATTTTAAAGGAGAAACATGGAGAGACATATTTTTCAGGAACGCGCTTCCGGCGTATTGTTACATATATCTTCTCTGCCGGGAAAATACGGAATCGGTTCGTTGGGGAAAGAGGCATACGAGTTTGTAGATAGTTTAGCTCGTTGCGGAGTACGTTATTGGCAGATTTTACCGATCGTGCAAACAGGTTTCGGCGATTCGCCGTATCAGTCTGTTTATACCGGATCCGGAAATCCGTATTTTATAGACCTTGAATTGCTTGTGCGGGAAAAATTGTTGCGCAAATCGGAAATTATCGGCAGCACATATAAGTGCGGGCTGATCGATTATGCAAAGCTGTTTACGGAGCGTTATAAAATTTTAAGACTTGCTTTTTCTCGCTTTGATATACGGCAAAAAGATTTTTCTGCGTTCGTACAAGAGGGAAAGTTTGAGGGATATGCTCTTTTTCAGGCTTTGAAAGAGAAATTCGGCGGAATATCTTTTGATTGTTGGCCCACCGAATATAAATTTGCGCAGAAACGCGCCTTGAAAAAGTTCCGGAATGAGAATAGCCGTGAAATACTTTTTTGGTTGTTTGTGCAGTTTGAGGTATTTCGTCAATGGAAAAATCTGAAAGCGTATGCTAACAAACGCGGAGTGTATATTATCGGAGATATTCCTCTGTATCCTGCTTATGACAGCGCGGACGTATGGCTGAATCCGCGGTTGTTTAAATTGAATCCGGACCGCAGTTTGAAAAAAGTGGCGGGGGTTCCCCCCGATTATTTTTCTGCAACGGGACAGTTATGGGGAAACCCTGTGTACCGTTGGCATAATCATAAAAAAAATAATTACGAATGGTGGACGGAACGGTTCAGACAGGCGTTTGAATTATACGATGTAGTCCGTGTCGATCATTTTCGCGGCTTTGAAAGTTATTATGAAATCGATGCGGGGGAACAGACCGCCGTTCGCGGCGCATGGAAACCCGGACCGAAAAAAGAGCTGTTTGAAGCGGTTGAGAAAAAGCTGGGGAAACTCAATTTGATCGCAGAAGATCTTGGCGCGCTGAACAGGGGCGTGTATCGCCTGATGGCGGAAACGGGTTATCCCGGGATGAAGGTGTTGCAGTTTGCTTTTGACGGGGAGCGCCGTAATCCGCATTTACCAGAATATACCACGGAAAACAGCGTCTGTTATACGGGAACGCACGATAACGATACGCTTTATGGTTTTATCAAAGGATTGCAGGGAGATAAATTGCGCATATTCGAGGAAAGTTTGAATCGCGCGCTGAAAGCGAATTGTGAAGTTCCGGCGAAAGGAACGGCTCATATGGCGGACGCAATCATTCGACTCGCAATGAAAAGCAGAGCAAGAATTGCCGTGGTTCCGGTGCAGGATCTTTTGAAACTGGATAGTTGTGCACGGATGAATGTGCCTTCAAAGCGCGACGGAAACTGGCGGTTTCGTCTGAAACGCCCCGTGTCGGATAAAGCATTGTCTGTTTTGAGAAGAATTACGCAATAAATAACCGCCCGCTTTAGTCAGGGGGGCGTGGAAAATTTTCGGGTAGGTAGTTTTTAACTACCTACCCGTTTTACATTGCTGCGTGCTTTCATATGAATTATACGGCGGTAAATTGATTGCGCCTTCGTATTTGTAGATAATTTCCGCTTCCTGCATTTTTCGGCCGTCGTATTTTTTCGATTTCGCCGATATAAATCTTTTCGAGGAAACTGTTGAGAATTTCGCTCGTCGGCTTTTCGGCTTCTATGTAACTCTTTACAATTTCCGGGAACTTTCGAGAGCTTTGTTTCGTCCTGAACAGACGAAGCAAGAGCGTTTTACAACTCTTAGGGTTTCACCTTCAAATAAAAAATGTTAATGATTACGAATAACCGCTCCGTTCTTTATCTCAAAGGCAATCTTGCTGTCGGTTATCTTATATGCTACGTTGTATTGATATCCCGTAACGGGAACTTCCAGATAATTATCGGTTTTATTGAACAAACACAGACCTATGGAAAATTCTCCGTCTGTCTTATCGAAAAAACTGTTTTCTAAACTCAAAACGGTTTCTTTTTTATAACTATAGTTTCCGTCTGACACCGTAAACGAATAATCGTCGTTTTCAAGATTTTCTATACTTTGTAAAACCGCTTTGCCGCCGCTATTGCTTGAAATTATAAAAACCGCTTTATAATTTTCAAGATTTACAGTGGCAGAGTTTATTCCGTAAGGAACGGTAAGGGAAACGGCATCGAGGGGAAACTCAGAATCAAGATTTAAAATCGAAAAAGAACAAGTCCTTTTTACTTCGGTCGGCGTAGGTTGCGGCTTTTCTTCCGGTTTTTTACCACAACCGAAAAATAATAAAGACGTGAGTATCAACATAAACAATAAAGCAAGCGAAACTATATTTTTTCTCTTTAACATACTGTATTTCATCTCCTGTTAATTATAACGTTGCAAACGGTTTGGACGATATAAGTTTGTAATCGTCGTCGTGCGTGTAAAACTGTTCCATAAGCCAATAAATGCCGCTTGTTCCTTTTTTCAATTTTTTTGACAGCAACTCTCTTGTTATCGGCATTACCTGAAATATACTGATGTATTTATGCTCGGAAACATAGCATTTTACGATTTTCGGCGTTTTGAATATTTCGGGCAACAACAGCACCGTGCCGCAGTATTTCCCGTCGATTCCCATATCGAGCGTGTCCGAAACGGTTATGTTATCTTTTTCGTTGAACGCATATTCCGCAGTTGCCCAAAGAAGCGAGTTTAACGATAGCCAGTCCGTCGGCGCGTCTTCGTCGTCCGAAGGATTACGAATATCGACGTCGGGCGCAATCAACATCATATACTCGTTGCGGCGATTCGCCTTCCTTCCCCAACCAATTTCACGCTCGGGCATCAGATAATCGCTTGCGCCGATTGTACACAGTTTCCAAAACGGCATTTCGTCCGTCGGTTTAAAAACAAGCGTCGTTATCGGCTTCATATCCGTCGGCAGAACGTTCTTTTTCAGTTTCAGACTGAAACTCGGTTCTTCGCCGAAAACAGTTTTATAATGTTCATATAATTTTTGATGTCGTTTATTTTCCATAAACCAATACCCGTTGTTTGTTTTTATTATTATACCATATTCCTCCGCTTTTTTCAATAGTTCTACGCCCTTGCGCAAATAAAAAAGCCCGTACCCGCTTTATTGGATAGTGGTCTTCGTTTATATGGTTTTCGTGAATGTCGACTCCTCATTTGAATTGAAACTCGATATCGTGATTTCCATCGACCTTTATGCCGTCGGTTAAAAATGGACGGAAATGCCCCTAAAAATGCAAAAATGATGGTCTATAAGAAAAGACTTATAGACCATCACACTTGTGTACGTATGACAAAATCTCGTTTTTAAGGCACTTTTCGGGAGTGTGTCGGACGATAAGTAACTTTTTACAACCGCCAACAATTACAGAAGTCTACAAAGTCTACACTTAGTCAACATTCTTCTATCTACCGATTTCAATATAGTCCAACTTGCACAATGAATAATTGGCAAACTCTCCGTTATCGGTTACTGTTATTTTGCCGTTTTCAATGACGGCACTCCTATGAGTACCATCGTTCATTGTAATATCCAGCTCATCATAGGAAAAATGATGAATGATATTTATCTGCGACATGTTTTTTCGAGTAACAAGTCCTTGCTCGGTTTGGATATTCAATGATTCTGTTGTTATAATACAATGTAAGGATTTATCCCAACTTCTCGCATATAAATAATCCGATGAAACACATTTATCAAAAAACTCCTTCGCTTCGTTATTTCCGTTAGTGATTTCACCATCGTTCTTTATGTAGTCTACCAAGTCATTGATATTATTAAACCATATATTTTCAATAGCAGTAGAAATTCCTTCAAATTCGTTATCTTCAAAATAAATAACGGAATTTATCCATACATTACCCGTTATTTCTTTTCTCAACAGGTAAATGGCGCGATTCAATTGTTTGAACGGGGATTTTTGATACTTACTATGAATTTCACCCGTCCACCGATCGGTTTTCTCTTGTATAAAACTATTATCCGTTTCCGTCAAACGTCCTTTCCACCGTTTTACTTCTATTGCAAACAACTTATCCCGATACAATACCAAACAATCAATCTCAGCATTTCCGTACGATGTATTAATTATAATATTTCTCTTTATTCGAGAAAAAGGCAACTCCGTTTTTAATTTGCCTATAAAAGACTCCTCTCCGCTATCTCCGTATCTTTTAGTCGATGATATGTTCGGAATAGATTTTCCGCTTAAACGAGCAAATCCTGTTTTGATTTTGTGAAAAAGGTTTTTTAACCCCATCAAAATTCCTCCGCATACATTACAAAAACTCTTCTATTATATAAGGCCTTCTCAAAATCGATTCGCCTCTTTATTACAAATATATTATAACACGTTCTTTAGAAATCACAAAATAAAAATATCGGTCTATAAGAAAAGACTTATAGACCGATGCGTTTGGTGCCGCAAGGCATTTAATATCCGAACCGGACGGCGTACAATTTATTTCCGACAGGAAAACCGTTTTTGTGCCGTCCTTATAATTGAATGTAAACGTTATTTTATCGTCGTACAGATAAATCGCATTGATAAATCCGTCGATCAAGCGTTGTTTGCCTTCTTTCGATGAAATATCCAGCTGTTTGAATTTCTCGATTCCGAAGCGTATTTGCTCTTTCGTAAGAAAGGGCTTTTTTATTTGCTCTTGCACAATCGTTACGTTTAGTTCGCTTTTTTCACGTTCCAATTCCGCCAACCGATCTTTCGTTGAATCGAAAATAATTCCTTGTTCGATTGCTTTTACGATATTTTGGATTTTGTTTTCTACGTCCGCCAGCTGTTCTCTCAATCGCGGCAGGCGCGGATTTTCGTCCGACTGCAATTCATAAATTCTTTCCGTCAGGTACGAGATTATCGTTTCGTCGTGCAGAATATCCATCGCTTTTTGTACGGCTAAATCTTCTATCCACAGTTTTTGTACGGATTTCTTGCCGCACGTATGCTTTTTCGCGTTTACGCATTTGTAGTAGCGGTGAACGCCGTTTCTGCCCGTGCCTGTTTCGCCAACCATCATCGCACCGCACCAACCGCAAAATAATTTTGTCGTCAATAAATAATCGTCTTCCGCTTTATGTCTTGCGGGTGCGCGCGCGTTCTTTTCCATTCGTCTTGATACGCGCTCGAATAAATCTTTGCTAATAATTGCAGGTACGGCGTCTTCAATCACAATATCGTTGTAGCGGTATTCGCCGATGTATTTGCGGTTCGTCAGCATATATTGTATCATATTATACGACATCTTCTTGCCGAGCCGCGTTACAATGCCTTTTTCGTCGAAACGTTTCACGATGTCTTTGATAAGGTAGCCGTCGGCATACATGGTGAACGTTTCCAAAACGATCGGCGCAAGCGTCTGATCGACGGCAAGCTTCTGATTTTCGTCAATATAATAGCCGAAGGGGATTTGCCCGCCGTTGACTTTGGCTTTCAGCGCGTTTTCTTTCAACCCGCGCTTGACTTTTACCGAAAGTTCTGCCGAGTAATATTCCGCCATACCTTCAAATAAACCAAATGGACATAATGCTAATTTGAATGGGGATTTTGTTACGGCGTAAGGACGGAATCGATATCTATTTTGTAGTAGATATGGATTTCCTGCGGCTTGCCCGTAATCGATTCTCTGCCGCCGATGACAAGTCGGTCGAATAACGCCAGACACATTTCACGAGTTAAAGCAGGCGAATTGAAATAGGTTTTCAGCCTGCGTATAAATTCGTCAACGTCCGTTTTTGCCTGCGTTACTTCTTCAAGTCCTTGCGAAAGAAATGTGACTTTTTCTTTCAATTCCGTTTGTTCGGCGGTGTACTTTTCAATCAGTTTCACGCACACGCTTTCGGGAATCTTGCCTGAAACTTTTTCTTCAAACGCCTCTTCAATCAGTTTATCGAGTTCTGCTAAGCGTTTTTCGGATCGTTTCAAGTCTTTCTTCACGTCGGCTTGGTTTTTGTCCGCAAGCGACGATTGCCGCTGTAAATACCGCTGTTTGAATTCCGCTTCGTGACCTATAATCATTTCGGCTTTCGCGGCGACGTCGTTTTTGACGAGTTGCTCCAAAACAGGTACGGTAATGAAATGGCTGAAACAGGCGGACGAACCCATGCGCGATTTCGTGCCGCAGTTGAAATTGAAATACGGGATATCTTTCGGCATATTCCAACCGAGCCGCATTTTCGCTCCGCAGTCCGCACAGAACATCAATCCCGACAGCGGATGCATAAAACCTCGTTGCGTATGTTTTCCGTGTCCTACGGCTTTCTCGACTTCCTTGACTTTATCCCAAAGTTCTTTTGAGATAATGGCTTCGTGTGCGTTTTCGACGACGATCCACTCATCTTCCGGGCGACGGTGCCACTTATGATTCTTATATGAAATTGTAGTAGATTTGTGCTGGACTAAATTGCCGATATACGCTTGATTCGATAAAAGCGTTCTTAAAACTGCGGTATGCCATAAATGCGACGGATTCCTTACACCGTTTATTCCCGTAGTGGAAATTCTGTAATCGTTGGGCGTTAAAACCTTTTCGACGTTCAGAACGTCGGCAATCTTTCTCGGCGTTAAACCGCTTGCGCGCATTTCGAAGATACGTTTTACGATAGGCGCGGTTTCTTCGTTCACCTGCAAAGTGCGTTTTTCATCTGTTCCGATGACGTAACCGTAAGGCGGATGGGACATTCCGTTTTTTCCTTCTTTGGCATTTTTGATTCGCACGGCGCGCAGTTTCTTGCTTGTGGTAGCCGCCCACCATTCGTTAAACACGTTGGTAATCGGCATCATATCCATAGCGGGAGTGTCTTTATTCTCCGTATCGATATTGTCCGATAACGCCACGAAACGTATGCCGAATGTGGGAAAAACGTAATCGAGATACTGTCCGACCATAATGTAATTTCTTCCGAAACGGCTCATATCTTTTACGAGTATCGTATTGATAACGCCTTGTTTCGCGTCGTCGAGCAACCGCTTTACGCCCGGTCGCTCGAAGGTGGTGCCCGAAATTCCGTCATCGACGTAAATATCGTAAAGAGTCCAGCCTTGCTCGGCTATGTAGTCCGAAAGAATTGCCTTTTGGTTTTCGATAGAGAGCGATTCGCCGGCACGTTCGTCGTCGCGGGATAACCGCACGTACATTCCGACAATGTAGTCTTTATTGTTTTGCTTTGATTGCATTCTTTTACTCCTTTGAATCAAAGCAGCCTGAAATTTCAACGTAGCATGATTATACCATATTACACGGAAAATTTCAAGCTGCCGTATATGTGTTAGTGGGCGGAATTTTTCATTTCTTCAAGCACCTGTCTGAAAGCAATATCGCCGAAGACTTCTCTGAAATCTTTTTTTCCTATGTAATGGCTTACGACGACGTATTTTTTACCGTCGATAGTTTCGGTATTAGTCGTGGTAGGCGCGTCGCTTCTCTCATCGTTTAACTGTATTTTCAATGCTTTATTCGTATAATTTTCTCCGTATCGCTATTCGTTGAATTTTGTGTTTTTCATTTTTAATGGCTCCTTTTTCTAAAATTTTTCTCAGCCTCGCATGAATGCGACTTGCGAAACCGGTCGGGCTTACTTTTTCCTTTTCATTACTTTTTTGCGTTTAATTTCGCTCTTATAAAATGCCGACTCTTACGTTTCGTTTGGTGAATTTTATCGGTTATTTACCGTTAAAATTGTTGTTTTTGTTCTGTTTTTCTTGCTTTTTGCGTTCTTCTTCGAGTTCCGTTTCTATCTGTTGCAGGCGCGGAATTTGTTTTGTTACTTCCAGTGTAAACAGAGAAAGAACGGAATCGAAGAAGTTACCGCTTGTTTTCGGCTTACCGCGGACTATACGCTCGTATTCTTTCTGGTTAGTCCTTGCAAGTTCTTTGCCGACGTTTGTATAGTGGGAATTGTTCTCCTTTTCCTTTTGCAACGCTTCCGATTTTTTTGCATATAATAATGCTTCGTCCATAGATTTCGTAAGCCGCTTTGAAAGGTCGGCGTTGTCGGCCGTTAAAGCGATTACTTGTTCCTGTAACTTTCCGCGTTTCCGTGGAATTTCTCCGCTCTTTGCCTCGGTTAAAGCGTCTGCATAAACTTGATTTTCTTCCCGTATGGCTTCCGCTTGTTCGATTATCTTTTTTGCCTTAAATTCTGCGGTGGAAAGGTGTTTCTTTTGACTACCTTCTTTTCCGCGCTGTAAGCCCCAACATTTTCCGACGGTTTCGTAAAAATCCGTTTGTAACTGCTGCAACTGCGGTTTATCGAAAAGTTGTTTACTGCAAAGTCTGCCGTCTTTCGTTACGGGCATTAGGTTTAAGTGCATATGCGGTGTTGTTTCGTCGTTATGTACTACCGCTGCGATTATATTTTCTTCGCCGTAACGCTCCGCAAAGAATTGGTAACAGTCCGAGAAAAAGTTATACTGTTCAACCCTTGATAACCCGTCGAAAAAAGTTTTATCCGAGCCTAACACGAAAGAGTTCATTACAACCGCGTCTTTGCGCGGGGATAAGCCTGACTCTTTTATTCTGCCGTTTATGAACTCCGTATAAGTTTTCCCGAAATATGGTGTGAAGCGATAATTGTTTCTCGTCCGCTCGCTGTCTATCTGTGGATTTGACGCTTCGTAATTTTCGTCCCGTTCGTTTTCCTTTTCGATAGTTGCGACGTCTTGTTTATGGTATTTCTCCATATGGCACACTAAATATGAAATGATGATTTTCCTCCTGAAATTTGTTTTTATTCTCATTGAGCAAAGTGTGTAGAATTTACTCTGCCGACTGTTTTATTAGTAGATTCACAGCCTCGCAGAGCCCACTATTTTGCGGAGCAAAGTATAGTGGGCTACACTTTGCTCATAAGCCACCTGTTTTGCTTCGCATTTGCTTCCAAAGTTTTTCTCACCGTTATGTATTGAAAAGCATTCTTAAAAAATCATTTTCAACTTGTATCCGACTTCATTTTCTGTCTCCTTCATTTTGTTTTACTCTCCGTTTTGCTCTTACAAGTCCACGAAAAACAAATTATCTCTCTATCATATATGGACATTAGTAAGCCGTTTTGCGGGGGTGTTTCGCTAAACTTTTTTCAAAAAGTCTCCTACTATAATTGGAAACTTTAAAGAGAAAAGTAAATGGTCTACGCAAAATTTTTCTCGTAAAAAATTGTTATCCCACTATAATTGGACACTGGCGGCACGAAACTTAACGGTTTACAGAAAAATTCTCCTCACTATATATTGGACATTTGCATATCGTTTGGCGGGGTGTTTCCGGAAAGAATAAAAGTCCTCCTACTATAATTGGAAAGTTACAATGCTTTTGTTGGGGTATTTCACTAAACTTTTTCAAAAAACTTCTCCCACTTAACCAAGGACACGAAAATCCGAAAGTTCGGGGTGTATAGAAAAATTTTCCTCCCATATATACCAAGGACACGAAAATGGTAAAGTTGACGGTCTGACAGTAATATTTTCAAAAAAATTTTACGCGAAAAAAATATCCCTCCATAATATCCAAGGACACGAGATTTCGTTTTACCACCGTTTTCACGAAATTTTTATAATTTTTTTTGCAAACAAAAAGCCGCCGGGGTAAAAATTCTATCCGAGCGGCTTTGCGATATAAAAAACGGAAGTCTGCTTTTTACAAACTTCCGTCATATAGGATTTATGTTTTTAAATAGATGAGAATAGAGGATAAATTTTAATGCCTTATTCTTATGTGTGTTATTTTTTCTTAGACATCAATATGGCGCGTATACTAACAATATGTTTTTGCACAAAAGTTAATTTAAAAATTTTCCCGTCCATAATAATTTCTATGATTTCATTTCCGTTAGGTTTCTTGATTGTGTTGCCTGTCTTTATTTTTTCTATTAAATCTGCTATCCTGTTTTCGCTATAGCCACAATTAACGATGTGTTCATTAAACATCGCTGCGCAATTCGGACAACAAGCTATGTAGGGATATGTAGTTTCACTTGTAAAAAATTCACCGCCTCGATTGTCCAGTTCGACGGTTTCGAAATAGTATTCACCGTTTTTTTTCTTGAAAGGTAACTCTTTTCCACAACATTGGCAAATCATTATATCTTCATTGTTTGTATATAAAGTTCTCAACATTGTGGCGGCTTGACTTTTTACTCCCGACATTCTGACCGAATGCGTCTTTTGTTCGTAGGTTCTGTCAGATGCATTATTCGTATCTTCTATTACCGCAGCAGTTCTTTTTTCTATATTATTTGTTTTTGCAACGGGCTCTTCTATATTTGTTTCCGGCGCAATTCTACCTTCCGATTCGGCGCGATCATATAATTCAGCCTTTCTTTTTATTTCTTCAAAAGCCTCAATATTGTTAAACCCAAGAGATTTAGCGGCATTTGATTTGGTTTGATATTCGAAGGTTCGACGACGTTCTTCTTCCTCTAATTTTTTTCTGCGCTCATTTTCTTCTTTCCCAAATTCAATGGCGGTTAAAAAAGGAGAGTTATAATTGATACAAAATGCATTATCAATTGAATCGGATGACAATTCTGAAGGTTTCTTATAATTGCCGTCTACATCGGGTATCCATGCGGCATCGCATAAAATTTGTGCCACTTGCGATTTGCTTTTTGTGAACTTATGTTGTTGCCATTGCCTATAAGCCACGGTTTTATCATTATTGATATAGTATTGGTTTTGCTCTTTCATAATTATTGTCCATACTTGTAATGCTATATTGTAATTTTTTAGTGCAAGGTATAAACTTAAATCGCGAATAATCCAATCTTGTGTATCAAAATAAGTCTCTCTTTCGACAGACCATGGGCGAGACATTAATTTTTTGTATTCTTTGTTTCCAATCAAACTTTTTGTTTCGATTATCTTAAAAGAATGAAATACGCCATTTTGAATAAGAATATCAATAAAACATTCTAATTCATTACTTGATAATCTATCTGCGTAAATTCTGTTGATAGCCGTTTTGTGGTGAATTTGTTCTGCGTAAGATAGCCCCGTGTCACGGAAAGGCGAGTCGAGATAACATTCGCTCGGGCTCACTAATTCATTAGATTTACTTAGTACAAACGGCACATTCAAATTTAACGATAATTCTTTATCCTTGTTTGAATTAGTATAATTTATAACAAGTTTTGTAATAGTAATAATATTTTCAATATCGTCTTTTTCTGTCAATAATTCTAACTTACGTTGTAAATTATCTCGCTTGCGTTCGTTTTTTATTACTTGCGCGTCGTTCTTCGAAAACACATTTACGCCAATCGCCTCAAGAAACAGCCGAGCTTTACTCTTCGCTGAATTGTATTCTTCATAAGTGTCCTTACTCACTTCTTCAAAACGTTTATCTAATATAACCGAAGAATCGTCAATAAATTTAACTTCGCGCGCTTTAAGAAGTTTATTGTTTTTGGATAATACAATGCTACATTCGCTTAACGGCTTTAAATCGAAATTATCTCTAACGGCACTAAGTAGAGTATAAATATTTTTGTACCATTCGTGCTTATGCCCTAAAAATAACGTATTTACCGAATTCGTTTTAATTTTACATAAGCCATTGAGGATTGTGGTCGCATCCAAAATCAAGACATCATTCTCCTTTATGAAGGTATAACCTCTTGTTTGAGGATTCCATAAATATTCCAAACTCTGATTATTCAAAATAGTTCGAGCATTTTCAATAGATATAAGTTTTCTTAAATCTTCACCTGCGCTGACTATATTCGATTTATAAGCATAACCGCCTTTAATAACAGGATAAACGTTTTCAGTTTCAAAAAGGTCAAAAATCTCATTTTGAATCGGCATAAATTGCTTATCTACATGATCGCTCTCAATCGGCAAAAAATTAAAAAAATCAGGTTTGAGTTCTTTAAGATCTCTTAAATTTACGATTGCTTCACGCGCCAGAAAAGCTATCTCTTTAATAAGCCTATCGTTGCCATCAGTATCACTTACGCTATCGCGCGGAGGAGGACATCCAAAAGGTGCATTTATATGAAATTGCAAATTTGATTTTGCATTGGGTGCAATGAAGAATATGCTAACTTTACCCTGTGGGCTATTTTGATGTGATTCTTTTGATAATGAGGAAAATATATACCCTTGTTGCGAATTAACTCGTTTTATCGGGAAGGCAATATTTACACAATGCGTTTTTGTTTTTTTGTCCTCGGCTTGAATTGTTATGCGCCGATTAAAGCGAAGCCAGTCTGTATCTTCATCAACTTTACCGTCATCATAAGCAGCCGAGCAATGTACGAATTCCGAAAAAATATACTTAGATATTTCGTCGGTTCGTTCGCTTTTTGTGTCGTGTTTTGCTTCTATAATTCCGCTTTTGCCATTGCTTAAAGTATAAATTATTTCTTTGATATTAGTAAGAAATAATAATGTCGTAGCATTAATATCTTTTAAACCTGCTTCAATTTTTTCGATGGCATCAGTAGACGATAGTTTTATATTGTCAAATGGAAACTCAAAGATGGTTTCTCCGTTTGTTGCTCTTTGCGGAGTCTCTTCCGGAAGGAACATATCGGTTATTTTGAAACAAATATCATCTGTATAGATATAAGGCGTTTCTGTAAATGCATATACGGATTTAAAGCCTATCCCGAATTTACCGGCCTTGCTATCTTCATCCAATTTTGTGGATAAAGATATGTTCGTAATAGCGTCAATATGCTTTATTGAAAAGGGTTCTGTCCCATTATGAATGAAAGTAAGTTTGTCGGGTAACACTTTAAAACGAACAGAGGTTGCACCTGCATCTTCGGCATTTTGCAAAAGTTCATAAATAAAGTGATTTTTATCAGGGTAGAACTGTGATAGCAAGTCTTTAAGTCCGGGAAATTGCCTCGAGAGAATCAAACCCTTGCTACTTTCCTGTAATTCCTTAAATTTTCGTTTTTCTTCCGCATTCATATTTAATCCTCCACGCGTAAAACCCCGACGGCGAGTTTAGCCGAAACTATATCACACTTATCAATCTCGGCTTTCAGATTTTCTTGTTTTTCGTTGAAAGATTGTTCAAGCCTATCGAGTTGAGCCTTTTTCATTTTAATAATCCGTTCGTCCGTCGCTTTTGACAAAATATTTTCTACGGCGCGTACTTGCCCTTGTTGGCTTGAAACCAAACTGCTCAATTTGAAACGAATACTTTGTTCGGATTCGGCAACGTAGCGTTCTTTTGCCGATTTCCAAAGCGCAAAATGTTTGTTTTCCAACTCCGCCCAGTCAAACGACTCTGCTACGCCGAGATCTTTTGCATTATAGATCAACGCCAACATCAATTTAGAATCGATTTCTTCGGAGGTAACGACTTGCAGTACGCAATTCGGCTTTACGCCTTTGTATTGCCACTCGTAAATAACAAAAGGGTATTCTCCGCACCGTAAATTGTCCGACTGCACGACCAAATTGCATTGTATCGGTATATTGCCGAAATATCGAATCGCTTGCTTTACAAGAGGGTGCGTCGGCATAATAAACGTTACGTCATTATGCTCGGCGGCATATTTACCGTCAAACGTTATTTGCTCGAAAGGCGTTTTGTTATTCAAATAATTTTCCCATGCGCGATACACGGGATTCACTTGTCTGTCTAACGTTTTGTAGTCTGACAAAAGAATTTGCCTGTTATCGGCATTTAAGCGTAATTTCTTTTCGACGCCGTTTCCGACGACGTATTGAGATTCCGTCCCCAAACGCTTTTCAAGATAAGTTTCAACCAATCCGACTATTGCGTCGATGCCTAAATGAATATTCGTTGCATCTTGCAATTCTTTTTGCATAATTTCTTCGCTTAAATCCAGACCGAAGAAAGCATGTTTTTCTTCTTCTAACCGCCGTTGCTCTTGCATTTTTCGAATGGCGTTATCCGCAATCTGCAATTCTTTTTGAGCGCGCTCTTGCGGATTAAGAATATATTTTTCGACCACGTCATAAATTTCGCGCGTTACTTCGCCGAGAATTTCTTCGCTGTCACCGATAGAGGAGTTAAACACTCCGATGCGCGAAAGACACCGATCGTATATATCGCAATCGATTGTACCCTCGGTAATTATGTTGATAATGGATATGCTTTCGCTTTTTTGACCATTTCTGTCTATACGCCCGATTCTTTGTTCGATTGTTTGCGGATTCCACGGCAAATCGTAGTTAACGAGGCAATCGCAGAATTGATAGTCTAAGCCTTCGCAGCCGACTTCGGAAAACAGCAACACGTCCAACGAATCTTCTTGATTTTTATCCGCTTTAAATCTATTACGCAAAATAATGCGTTCTTCATCTTTTACGCCGCCGTGAATAATGCCGACGCGGATATTCTGAGTTGAAAGTTTTTCATACAAATAGCGCAAAGTATGGCGAAAACTACTGAAAACCATAACTTTATTGTTTTGCATAGATTGCTTGTTTTTAACGGCTTTTATGAGTTCTTCGACTTTGGTATCGTCGTTGCTCATACCTTCGGTAAACGCAAGCAGTTGTCTGACGGATTCGATAATCTGCGGCTTCGACATGTATTCCGCATACATATCGCCGACTTCTTCGTCCATATAGCCGTCCGTAAAGCCCAACTCATCGAATCGGCGCGTCAGAATATCTTCGAGAAAGGGGCGTAATCCGTGAATGCAACTCGACGCCTGTCGCATAATCGTCGTCATCATAAAACGCAAGCCTTTGTCACCGTGCAGTTGCCGTAAAATGTTTGCCTGAATGCGTAATAACTCGTTATACAGCGTAGACTGGTCTGCCGTAAAAGATACTTTCAACGTTTCGGGCTTTCTGATTGTAAATGCGCCGATATCACGCCGCCGGGTACGGTTTATAATCGTCGCAAAAGAATGTAAGCTTTCCGTATCGGTTATCAGTTTGACTCGTTCTTCTTGCGTAACGGTTTCTTGCCGCAAAGTTACTATTGTCTTTTGATAAATGGGGTTAGGTAACAGATTTATTTTACCAAAACTTGTTTTAGCCGCGGCGATTAAATTTGCCAATGCGTTTTGTTGCCAATCGGCGGTATTTCCGCGAATAAATCTCACAGCTTCGTTTATAAACGGATTCGGTTCCGATATGCGTTCAAAATTCTCGTAATCGTAAATCAAGTCTGGGCGAAGGATATTTAATAGCGTGAATAAATCCTTATTTCCTAACTGTATAGGGGTAGCGGTGAGCATTACAACGCTCGTAGCGTTTTCGCAAAACGTTTCTACCGCCTGATATGCGTAAGTGTTTGTATTTTTAACGTGATGAGCCTCATCGACTATCACTAAATCGAATTTTGGGAAAGGTTTTAAGTCCGATAACGATTTCTTTTTGATTTTTTTAAGTCCGCCTTCGTCGGTGCCGTTTACGATAGCCTCATCGAACAAAGAATACGGAATGATGCACTTTGCATATTCGTCGGGCCATTCTTCATCAAGGTAACATTCGTTTATGCAATAACGCAATTTATCTCCGTCGATATGAACGAATTTCTCTCCGAATTTATCTTTTAGTTCGTTTTGCCATTTTCTCTCGGTGATAAGCGGGCGAGGACAAATTACAAGTACCGATTTAATGTCGAAACGTGCCTCGAGTTCTTTCAAAATAAGTCCCGCCTCGATAGTTTTACCGACGCCTACGCCGTCTGCAATCAGAATTCTGGGCGTTTCGAATTTAATAATTTTGAGAACGGGACGAAATTGATACGGAATAAAATCTATTTTTGAGGAATTTAACGAGTACAATGAGTCGATGCTCGGATTGTTCAATAAATTTGCCGTAAGTGTAGCGTTTAACCCTCTTGCCGATTCGTTCGTTAATTTTGATTCAAAAGTAACTTTTTCGATCTGCTCGGCAAAAAGAGATGTCGGGGTAATTTCATCTTGCGTAAACACCACATATTTCCCGCTTATCTCTTCTCGCGATAAAATAACGCCAATTTTATTATTGTGTTTAATTTTTACCATTTCTCCGATATTAAACATCTAGTCATACCCCTCATTCGTTAATTGTTTTTGCAAAAATAAATAAATGTCGTTCTGTATCGATTTTTCGCAAAAAACGCCTGTGTACGCTTCGTGATAGCAAATTTTCATTTGTATTATATCATAAATCTGCAAATTTTTCAATCAGTATTGCATGCGTAAAAGTGAATATAGTAAAGATTAGCCTTTTTTTTGCAGTACAATAATGAATAAGAATTTATATTAAAAAGCCGAGGCTCGCCTCGGCTTTTGCTTTACGTTGAAATCGCTGCTTTGAATTCTGAATTTAAGTTTTTAGGCTATTATGTCCATTTGCTTGCTCAAACCCTTCAAGCATTGATTCAAGAATAATTCCTTCAGGACCTTCGCTAATGTTTTCCTTTGCCGAAACTACTTTAACGCCGTTCTTTTTAAGGATATGTTTGTAATTGGCAGAATCGTATCTATCACGAGAAAAACGGTCTAATTTCCAAACGATAATCATATCAAAGCAGTGCTTATAACTATCTTTAATCATACGTTGAAAATCGGGGCGGTTATCGGAAGTAGCCGTTAAGGCGCGATCAATGTAATTCGCAATTACGGTAATATCGTTTTGTGCGGCGTATTCCATACATTCGCGAAGCTGACCTTCGATAGAGGCTTCGCGTTGATTATCGCTGGAATAGCGGGCGTAGATAACGGCTTTCATTGATTTTCCTCCAAGAGTTGTTTAAGCGCAGCTTTCAGCTTTTGGTTTGCGAGGGTATCCGGCTCAAAGCACATAGCAATAAAATCTTCGGCTTGATCGCTTGGAGAAAGCGCGTCTTTTCCGAAATATTTTCCGTGCGGATTGTCTGTTCTGCCGAGCAGGAAATCGGTGGAAACATCGTAATAATCCGCGAGTTTAATCAACACGGGATAAGAAGGACAAATCGCGCCGAGTTCATAGCGGGCGTAAACCGCTTGTTTTAAATCGCCGATTTTCTCGGTTAATGCTTTTTGCGATAACTCGGCTTGTTTGCGTAAAAATCGTAATCTTTCGCCGATAATACTTGTTTTCATTATAATCTACCTCCGAATGTCTTGTCAGTTACATTATATACTATTTTTCAGTAAATGTAAATACTTTCAAGTATTTTCGTTAAAATATTTTTGTGAAAAATTTAATTTTTATTTACTGTAAGGTATTTACGGCGTGTAAATATTTTTTCTGAATACGAAGTTTGCGGCGGTAAATCGTGGTGTAGTCTACGTTGAAATACCGTTTCATATCGATCATTCGCATACCGTTCATCATCGCTAAAAGCGTTTCGTATTCGTAATCGGGTAACGCCATTTTTGCGATCAGTTTATCGTAGCGTTCGTATGATGTCTCTTCGGTCGCCTGTTTTGCATAAGGATCAATCATAGGTTCGTTGTGTCGCAAATTCTGATCTTCGTAACTGCCGACTTCGTATTTTGCATTTTTATTGTATTTCTTCCAAAGTATTCTTCCCATATAGCGGTAACAGGCGAGACGAATCGGGAGCGGCTTTCCGAATTTACCGATACAAAGATTGCCTAATTTTTTACCGAGAAATCGGCATAAAAAGCAGATGGCTTCTTCGGCATAATCGTAGGCTTCCGAATATGGTTTCAGAATGTCGGTATGACAGTAAATGTCTTTGTACAGCTTTTGAAAGACATAGTATAAATCGCGGGTGGAATGGATCATTCGCGTTCTTACCGAGCTGAGAGCGATCAGTTCTCCGATTTTACGGATATTCTGTTCGGTGATCACGGTATCGTCGCTGAAACGGTAGGCTTTCTTTTGTTGAATCATAGTGGTTTTCTCCTGAGTTTGTTTTATTTTGCCTTTTCGGCAACCCGAAAACAAGCACGGAGAAAACTTTTTTGTGCGCTTTTATGAGGGGCAGACAGAACGGAAGTCAACGAAACAGCAGAAAAATTATTGCGTTGATGTCAGGTAGTAATGCGAATTTTCGGCAATAATTTTTGCCGTTGACTTCCGTTTTTCTCTGTGCTACCCGCCCTCACCGAAAAGGCAAAAAAAATTTTTGTAAGAAATATCGCAAAAACCGTTTCGGCGAACCGAAAGTCGGTTATAAACAATGCACAAGCAGATATTTTTTTCTGCTTGTAAGAAAATTTCATAGAATTATTCGTTAATCAGAATGTGCGGATAGGAA
>OKSC01000946.1_pt1 | contig 31149 bp, 47 predicted proteins | sample 1601161 | NCBI WGS metagenome assembly OKSC01 (sample SAMEA3541552, study PRJEB24748) | human gut metagenome | biome: human gut; feature: human-associated habitat; material: faeces | place: China | collected 2012 | reverse complement strand
CGGTCGTGCCGTCGAACGCGACGAGGTTGCCGGAAACCGGGGACGAAACCTTTTCCGTTTTTCCGTTGTTCAGGGCTGTAATGTTGTCCTGCATTGCTTTCTGATCTGCCGCCGTGAAATATCTGCCGATAACGTCGCCCGCAGACCACGCCCGCGCGGTCGTGCCGTCCTGCCCGCGTACAACGGTCAGCACGTTCCCGTTCTTTGCGGTCATCAGCACAGTTTCCGCCGTAGACCCGTCTGCACCGATTGTCAGCAAGTTCGGCGCATCCGGCAGCATTTTCCCGTCAACGACGTTTACGGTCGTTCCCGCCGCCGTCAGCGCGCCGGACAGGGACGTTTCCGGCGTGTTCGCCTGTGGCGGGTACATTTTTGCAAGTTCTGCCATTGCGTAACCTCCCGTTTTAGTAATCGCCGCCGCCGCGCGAATTGCAGAACGTCTGCATGAATACCGCGCCGACAATGCGGCTCATGGAATTCGGTAAAATCTGAATCGTATGCCATGCGTTGCGCTGAATCTTGCCGCTGCCGTCCGTTTTCAGGTACTCGACAATATCCAGATTGTCATACGATGCCGGGGCAGGGATTTCCACGCCGTCAACCTTGACCGTTGCCGAAGATGCCCGCGCGCCCTCATAGATGCCGAATTCGATTTTGTGTGTATGATCTTGAACCGTGTGCGTGTGTGCCTTTACCGTGTGCGTATGGGCGCTGACGCTATGCGTATGCGCGCTGACGCTATGCGTATGGGAACCGACGGTATGCGTATGGGACGGATGCGTATGCGCGCCAGACGGCACGAAATTCCGCCCGCCGATAATATTGCCGTTGTAGTCTATCAGCGCGAGACGGTCGCCGCGCGCAAGACCGTGATTGTGATTTTCGCCGCCGTTGCCGCCATTGTCTGACGAATTGTACGTGTTGCTGCTGCGCAGACTTGTCGCGGAGGACGTTGTTCCGCCGCCGGACGAGGTTGTAGACCCGCCGCCGCTGGAGGTTGTCGAACCACCGCCGGACGATGTAGTTTGCCCGCCGCCGCTGGAGGTTGTCTGCCCGCCACCGCCGCCGATTGCTTTTTCATACGCGCGGAATGCTTCAAACTGGATGTTAAGCAGCATTTTGTTGATACGAACGACGGAATCAGAAATATATAGTTTCAGCGTCGCCGGATGCGTTGCATCGGCGTTGTCCGTGAAATTGTAAATCTGCTGATTCGTCGCGCCCTGCGCATACGTTTCGTTGATGAGGGCGCGGTTTTGCAGTTCCGAAATGCTGCCCGCAATGTCCTTTGACTTGTTGGCTATGGTCACGGTCACGCTTCCGGGGTCGCCCTGCGCGTCGCTTTTCTCCACGCTGACAATGCGCGTGCGGAGGTTGATGCCGTCGGCTTCATCCACGACGCGGACGATCTCGCCGGGGCGGAATTTTGAAAACGTGTCGCCGGTCAGCCTGTGAAGGTCGATTGCGCCAATCTCATAGCTGACATATGGGTTTTTCAGTTCTGCAAGCATCTGTTCCGCGTAGCCCTTGAGGTTTTCCGCGACTTCATACCGGCTGTCTACAAGGATGGTCGAACATAGCCCGTACTGCTGAATGCTCATTGCATCCTCTACATACGGCTTGCCGCCGTTCACGCCCGCAATGGTCAACTGATTCACGCCCTCGCCGTAGCCAAGGGCATAAATGCGGTTTGCGATGCCGGATGCGTCCACGGTCTTTTTCATCGAGGTCATGTTCTTCGCGTATCGGACTTCGCTTTTCATCGTGTCCGACGGAGTTACAAGCGAAATCGTCCACGGGTAAACAGTCGTGTCCCATGTCCACATATATTCGCTGTCAAAGCATTCCGGCACGGCGAACAGCGCCGCAAGCAGCGTTGAATTTTCCCAGTTGTACTCGAAATACCGCTTGAAATCGCAAGCGCCCAAAACCCAGTTGCGCGTTGTCTGCCGCGCAAGCACGTAGTTCAGCACGTCGGCGGTCTTGATGCCGCCCCCGCCGTATTGATGGTACTGAAACAGCACGTCGGACAGGAGCGTAGCAAGGACGTGTTCGCAGTCATAGAACCGCGTCGCGCCGTTGCTGCGCTCCAAATCTTCCCCGATGATGCGAAACAGATCAATTCTTTCGTCTCCGTCAAAGATTTCAACGAAATTCAACGGCTGGCAATAGGCATTCTTGTCATCGTCCGCCGGAAGCGTAAACGTCGCCGTCCATAACGAATTGATTTCCAGCGAATAGCCGACGGAAACGGCGTTGTCAAGGAACGCAAGGCGCTTCATGTTGCGGTCAAAAATCTGCGGAACTTTCATTATAGCCACCTGTCTTTCCACAAAACTTTAATATCCGCCGTCGTGCCGCCCTCTACGATAATGTCGTTTTCGCCCGGTTTCAGCTTGAAAAATTCGCTGTCATCGCTCAGAAGGTCAATGACATTCGCACCGTTCAGCGTGATCGTCATGTGTCCTGTGTCAATAATCAGTTCGTCACCGGCTGTCATGGTCAGACCGGGGAATTGCATCGTAATCGAACCGTACGTTGAAACGCCTGTTGCGGTCGCCGTCGCTACGGCTTCCGCCATCGCGTCAAAGAACAGTATGCGGATGTAATCACCCACGCTGGATGATTCTGCTTCTGCAATGGCAGACGGCAGCACGACGCGGATAATCACGCCGCGCGCTTCTGCAACCGCTTCGACCGCTCCGTTCAAATGCCGGATGATCTTGACCGCCGCCGACGCATCCGTTTCCGCGTTCGCCGTCGCAAGCCATTCAAAGACGATGGACGATGAACGGTTAAACGATGTTCTGTTGTATGCAGAGCGGTTAAACATGGTCTTGCCCCCTTATGACAGCGTACAGACGATTGCCCCCGTCGAAACCGTGATTGCGTCGCCGCTCAACACGTTCTTGCTGCGCGAAAACGAGCCGTACCAAAGCAGATTGCCGCTTGACTGTGCATCGTAGATGCCCCAATACGCGACCGTGCCGAGGTCTGCGGTCATCGTGCCGAAATCGACGGCAGCGCTGTTTGTGACCTGTTCTTTGCCGGACAAAAGCGACGGCGTACCGAACGTGATGATCTTGCGGGCGTATCCGCCGCCGCTGACTTCCGTGCCGTTTCCGCTTGCCGTCGGGTCAGTCAGAAACAATGCAAGGTAGTATGTGCCGCTGCGCAAGGATGTGTTCAGTAGACTTGTCGCGTGGACGTTTGATAATGCGCTCATGTTGAAATACCTCCGTTCTTTAATTCACCTTTAACCGCGTAACGGTCAAATTCGTAATTGTGCCGCGCGCTGTAATGTAAATCAGCCCGTCGGTTTCCTGCGTGCCTTTTACGTTAATCGTGACCGTATCCGGCAGGGAAACGGACTGCACGGCTTTCTGGTTGTAGCCGATGGATTCCGCGAACGGCTCACACAAAAACGTAACGCTGCAATGCCCGGTAACGGCAATCTGTTCAATGCCGATGCCGTCAATGACCTTTGCGCTGTACGCCTTTTCTGGTTCGTCATCGAAAATAAGCAGACCGTCGCCGGAGAGCCATTCCGCGACGGCACGCGCCGTCTGCCGAACGCCCGCGTATGCGTTGCCCGCTCCAACAAAAGCGACTGTGCATGAAATCTGCCGGTTGTCGTAGCCGTCTGCAATGTCATACGTGCCGGACTTGCCCGGAATCTTGTATTGCGTGATTCGTTTTGCCGGAAGCAGCGTCCTGTCATCGGACTTGAATACTACGCCCATGTCCCGGCTGTGGACGTTGTTGAATGTAAATCCAATCATTACGTAACGACCCCCTTGCTGCGCGTTTTCGTTTTCTGCATATTGTAGAGTTCCTTTGCAACCTTCTTCACGTCGGCTTCTTCCCGCACTTGCAGCGCCGCAATGTGAAAATGATTTGTAACGGTCGTTTCGCCGCCTGCGGTCGCGCCCGCTCCCATGCGTCCAGCGTTCAGGGATGCCGGAATAGACGCGGCGACTTCCTGAATGGTCGCCCGCGCGGTAAAGCCCGTTTCAATGTCCCCGATGCCATCCGCGAGGGAAGCGTTGACCTTTGCCATTTCGGACTCGACTTCCGCAATCATGCCCGCCGCCATATCGTCAACGGCTGCAACGGCTTTGTCGCCGTCTTTGTCGATTGCGCCCGCCAGACCCTCGACAAGCATTGACCCCACCCACGCCATCTGTTTTGACGGGGATGCGATGCCGAAGAAATCCTTGATTCCGTCCCAAATTCCGGAAATCCAACTACTAACCTGATCCCAAAGCCAACCGGCAAGGGACTGAATACCGTTCCACAAGCCGCGCACAATGCTCGCGCCGACTTCCGTTACCTGTGAAATGCCCTCTGACAGCGCATTGACGATGCCGGTAATGATCTCCGGCATTGCCCGCACGATTTCCGCGATGATCTGCGGAAGATTCGTAATCAGGGACGTAAGCAGCTTCACGCCGGTTTCTACGATAAGCGGTATATTGTCTGTCAAAGCCTTTATGATTGCAGAAATGATTTCCGGAAGCGCTTCGACAATGGTCAAAATGATCTCCGGCAGATCGTCAATCAGCGCCGTAAGCAGCTTGAAACCCGCGTCAATGATCTCCGGCAAATGCGTCAAAAGCGTTTGAATGACGCTTGTGATGATCTGCGGCAGTACCGCAATGATCGTCTGAATGATCGTCGGAAGGTTAGTGACGAGGGCGGTCAGAAGCGTCACGCCCGTTTCGATGATCTGCGGGACGGCTTCAAGCAACGCCGAAATCAGGCTTTCAATCAGTTCCGGCAGCGCCTCCAGCAATACGGGAATCGCTTCAATGATTCCCTCCGCAAGCCCTGTGACAAGCTGCAACGCCGCTTCAATGAGCAGCGGAATGTTGTCAATCAGTGATTGCACAAGCTGTGTGACGGCTTCCACCGCCGCCGGAATCAGCGTCGGCAGCGCCGCCCCGATACCCTCAACAAGCGCGGTCAATAATTGCGCCGCCGCTTCGACTACAAGCGGCAGCGCCTCCACGATGCCCGTAATCAGCGTCGTAATCAGTTCCGCCGCCGTGCTGCTCAATTCCGGCAGCATATCTATGATGCCGTTTAGCAGGGCTTCAAACAGATTCACGCCGAGTTCCAGAAATTCAGGAATTAGCGGGCTGATCGCGTCCAGAATCCCCTCCATTGCATTTGGAATCGTCTTTGCAAGATTCTGAATGACGGGAGAAATATTCTTTACGACGGATTTGAACGAATTTACGACGTTATCGCACAGTTGGTCAATATTTGCATCCGCGTCGCCCATGCCGGTAATGAGGTTTTGAAACGACGTTTTCAGCATTCCAATAGAGCCGGAAATCGTTTCTTCCGCTTCTTTCGCCGTCGTTCCCGTAATGCCCATTTCCGTCTGGATGACGTGAATAGCATCTACAATGTCGGCGTAGCTGGAAATATCGTACTTGATGCCAGAAATCTTTTCCGCGTCATCAAGCAACCGTTGCATTTCCTCTTTTGTGCCGCCGTAGCCCAGCTTCAAGTTATCAAGCATTGTGAACGTCTGCTTTGAAAATCCTTTGTAGGCGTTCATAATGCTGTCCATGTCAGACCCCATTTTGTTTGCGTTGTCTGACATATCCGTAATCGCTTTATCCGCGTAGTCTGCGGCTTTTTCCGTGTCCCCGCCGAGGCTGGATAACAAACTTGCGGAAAAGCTGGTCACGGTTTCCATGTATTCATTTGCGGACAGACCCGCCGTTTTGTAGGCGTTGTTCGCATAGTCTAAGACTTTGCCGCTGCTGTCCTGAAAAAGCGTTTCCACGCCGCCGACAAGCTGTTCATAATCCGCATACGCGGTCACAACTTCAACGCCCAGCTTGACCGCCGCCGCGCTGATCGCCGCAAACGCCGCCGCTGCCGCCGTCGCACCGGCGACAAGCCCGGTTTTCAGCTTTTCGGAAAACTTCTCCGTATCTTCGTCGGCTTTCTTGACCTTGCCGCTGTATTTATCGACGGAATCAGCGCATTTGTCGGATGATTTTGCAGCTTCGTCCATGCACTTGTTGTTTTCGTCGATCTCATTGCCGAGTTTATTCAATTCGGCTTCGGCGCTGTTTGCCTGCGTCTGATATTTGTTGACGGCTTCCGTCGCTTTCTGCTGATTCGCTTCGGCGGTCGCAAGTTCCGTCTTGTATTCTTCGAGTTCCGCCGTCAATTTTGCCTGCTGTTCGGAAGTGTCCCCCTCCGCATCCGCAAGCGCATTCAGGGCGGCTTCGGTTTTTGCAATTTTGTCTTTCGCGCTCTGGACTTCGTTCCCGAATTTGCTTTGCGCGTCTTTTGCTTCTGACAGAATTTTGTTGATCGCGGCAAGTTTCTTTTCCTGCTGGTCATACATACCCGCGAGGGTTTCGCCCTTTGCAGACAACGCCGCGTAGCTGTTCAAATGTCCCGCAAACTGCGATTCTGTCAATTTCAGTTCACTTTTCAGCGTGCCGAGTTCGGAATTGATATTTTTTAGCGACGCGCGGTATTCGGCTTCGCCGTCAAGCTGCAATTTCGTTGATATTGTGCGCGTTGCCATCAGTTACCCTCCCCGTTGTTGCCTTTACCGTGTGCGATAAGGTACAGTTCCCACAAGTCAAATACTTCCCCCGGCGGCATAAACAGCGCATCAGCCGGGGAAATGCCGCACAAAACGGCTATTCTGTAATAGTCCGCGCGGCGAATCTTGTTTTTTTTTGATTCAATTCTTCAAGCCCTTCGTCAACTTCATCGTCGCCGGGGGCTGTGATCTCGCGCCCGTAACCGAGTTTGATTGCGTTCGCAATCGCACGTTTCAGCGGGACGATTTCATACGGCTGCGTCAAAAGCGCGAAATCGTCGCGTTCCGGGATGCGCCCCGGCTCATATCCCAACCGGCGGCGGACGAGTTCGCCGCGCTCTGCAAGGATAGCGGCGGCGTTGCACGTTTCAAGGAAACCTTCGCGCGTGTCCTGTTCCATCTTTTCCAGCATCAGGCGCGTGCCGCCGTAAATGTCGCGGATGGTAAACATCGCTTCGCCGTCCATGACGAGGAAATACGTTGTACCCGCAACCGTGATTTTTGCCGCTTTCATTGTCTTTACCTCCATAGCGCCAAAGCGGGCGGCGGAATTGACCCGCGCGCCCGCTCTGCTGATTGTTTAACCGCCGCCACCCGTTGCCGATTTGCCGAGTTTCGTATCGCACCACGCAATACAATTCGCTTCCGCGCCGTCACCTGTGAATTCCTTCGTAATGCGCCATGCGCCGGAATTGCAGCGGAAGATTGTAAACGTCGTGTTGGACGTGCCGAACGTGATAGACGAACCCTTTGTTGCGGCGCTGTCGTTGCCGAGGATTGCCTTTGTTTCGGGATGGAAGATGCCCTTGAAATAGCGGATACCCTTGCGCATGATGACCTTGTAATACACAAGACCGCCGCGCGGGGCTACGTCGCCGTCGGAGTCCGTGACTTCGCCGCTTTCCACGTCCTTCGTCGCACCATGCAGGGCGGTTTGTACTTCGTCGGTCTTGTCATCCGTTTCCAGCGCCAGAGAGCCGGACGCGAACATATCGACTTTTTCCGCAAGCGCATCGTCGCCGTACAGTTCGCCGGAAGCGTTCGTAACGGTCAAATCCGCCTTGACCAGCTTGCCGATTGTGACTTTCTTTTCGTAATCATACGTCGGCAATGCACCGTCAGGCGTGGTCTTGATGGGCGCAAAAACAGGGCGTTTTGCTCCAAACTGTGCCATAATGTAACCTCCTAAAGATTCTTGGATTTCAAATACTTGTCATAGACACCCGCTGCCGCTTCAACGGCTGCGTCTGCCGATTTTTCGTTTGCTGTGTTGATGAATGGGCGGGCGGGTTGTCCAGCCTTGCCGTATTCGTTGACGAATGCGACCTCGGCGTTGCGGCGCTTGTTTCCGTCGCTGCGCGTCCCTTTCGGTGAAACGTAGATTGCGCGGCTTGCGCCCTTGACCTTCAATTTTTTGTCGTATGAAATACTGCCCGCCGTTTTGCCGGTCGCATATACGCCCATGCTCTGCGCTTCGGACTGCTGCGCGGCGGCGACCACTTCCGCCTCCGCCGTCAGCATTTCCAAAACGGTTTCGTCTGGCAGTTCCATAAGCGCCGTCATATCGTCAATCAGACCGTCAAGCCCCTGTGTCGATAATTCAGCCATCGTCAACGCCCCCGGAAATCTCGCATTCAAAAACGTAATGCTGCCCGGTTTCGTCGGAGGCGGGCGTGATCGTCGGGCGCGTAAAGCCCCCGGCGACAAGCCGCCGCGTGATCTCCCGCCGGTACGCAAGCGAATTCTTTTCATGCGGCGCGTATAAATGCACCTGCGTCAGATAGCGCCAGTGTTGCGCATCATCGTCCCCGAAATCTTCCGGGATAGCCGTATAGTTGAAAACGATGTATTCCGTCGCTTTGCCCTTGTAGGTATCAGCGGCGACCGGCAGGAGGTCGGAAAACATCTTTTTCAGCGTTTCGTTGACATTCATGCGCTTGCCTCCTTGAATTCAGAGCATTCCAGCGTGTAGAATTCGCGCGCGTCCGTGTATGCCCGCTCGACCTTGTATTCCTTGCCGCTGAACAGCAAACGTTCCTGATTGCCATAATCGCCGTATCGGACTTTCACGGTTATTGCAAGATCAATACCGATCTGCTTTGCGGCGTAGAATTCCGTGCGCTTGACGGATTGCACGTCCGCGAAAACGCGCGTTTCCTTCACGACTTCTGCCGGGTATCCGTCCGCGTCCGTGTCCGTGACTACGGCGCGGAGTATCACGACATCGCGCCAATACACGGGCTAACCTCCTTCCGCGACAATGTATTTATCCGATAGCGTCAGACCGTTCCGCTGCTCTTTGTACGATGCGCGGTATCGCTCCGCATCATCGTTGTCAAGCCCGAATTCAGCCTTTACGTATGTTTCGACCGCTTTCAGAATCAGCGGGTCAGTTTCGTCGTTCGCTTTTTCCTCAACAACGCCGCCGAGCGCAAGGTCTGCGCGGGCGGCGTTGATGAGGTCGGTAATTTCATTGTCGAAATCGTCGGTTGTCAGCCGCAAACGTTGACGGATAGCCGCGACATATTCGCTGCTAACTGCCATGTTCAGCCCTCCGCGTTACGCCGTTGCTTTTGTGAGATGCACGAATGCACCGAGTCCGGCAACCGGCTTGCAGTCAAAGACACACGCGCCGAGGTAATCAATGCTGTTGGTTGCAAGCCCGGAATGCTCAGAGCGGACAACCGTAATGTCCTGCGAATAGTTGCCGATGATGTACTCGAAATCGCCGTAGTACGCTTCATGTGCCGCAAGCGAACCAGTGAAATAGACCTCTGCGCCCATGATGTAATACTTGCCGCCTGCGAATTCGATGAGGTTGTTCTTCGACTTGTTCATCAGCGGGAAGAAATCAGTAAAGAACGTCGCCTTGTTCATGCACCAGACGGCATTTCGCTCATAGCCGGACGCAAGCATACCGTAAAGCGAAACTACATTTTCTTCTGTCAGGGATGCCGTTTTTGCAACTGTCACCTGATCTGTGCCGTCCGTGTACGCGCCGCTTGTACCCTTGCCCGCGACCTTCACGCCGCCCGGCTGATCGCTGCCCGTACCCGTGAAGATGTAATTTTCAATCTTGCGGGCGATGGATTCGGCAATCACTTCGACAATGTAGCTTTCAAACGCGGACAGCGCCATTTCGGAAGATGCGCGGGATGCCTTGACCAGCTTGACGATTTCGTAGCCCGTCAGGGAAACGGAAGTCAGGCTGTCGGAGGCGGCGGTAATGCTTGCGTTCTCCGTGTGAAGCGCCGCGTCGCTGTTCGTGCCTTCGACGGCGAATTTGAAATTGCCGGGGACGTGGAAGATTTTGCAGCGCTGCAAAATCGGGGCGACCTCGTACATTTTCTTGATGATCTGATTCGCGGTCGTTTCCGGGATGATGGGCAGCGCGGAATTTGCAGCGGTCGAATACGCGCGCTGTTCGTAAACGCGCTTTTCATCGTCCGTCAGGGACTTGCCCTGCAAGGTTTTCAGCCATGCGGAACGATACAGCTTTTCCGTATCCTCTACGGGCAGGCTGCGGGCGGCGACGGGGTTTTCGATGGGATTGCCCGTAGCCGAGCCGGAATTCAGCATACGTTCGATTGCCTGACGCTTTTCGAGTCCTGCATCTTCCTCGTTCAGTTCGCGCAGTTCCTTTTCCAGCGCGTCAATGTCGGCGTTCTTGTCATCGGTAAGCAGCTTGCGGATTTCAGCCTTGCGCGCGGCGATTTCGGCGCGTCTTTTCTCAATGTTCATGTTTTTACCTCCATAAATTCAAAAAATGTGGGTTTTCAGTATGTCAAAGCTATCAGACGTTTCCTGCGCGCGGCTTGCTCCAAAGCCGCCAGTTCCTTTGAATGCTCCACTTCAAAGAAACTGCGCGCGGAAATTTCTGTGTCTTTGTACGCGGGAATATCCACCGCTGACACGTCGTATAGCTTCTTGACCTTTGTGATTGTGCGGGTATGCGTTACGCTGTCATACTTGGATTCGCGCACAGAAAAGGAAAAGGACATTTTATCGACGTACCCGCCGTCGATTTCCTCATACAGTTCGCGCCCCGCCTGTGTGCCGCCGAGGTCGGCTTCCATGTGCAAGCCGCGTTCGTCGATGGTCAGCGTAAGCGTTTTATTGCGCAGACGGGCGACCACCTTGCCGCCGTGATTGTAGTTAAAAATCACGTCGGACATATCGCATTCGTCAAATGCGTTGCGGTCAATGACCTCGGAATACTTCACGCCGTCGTATTCAAAAAGAACCGTCGGCGTATCAAACACGACCGCCGTACCGCGCACGCGGTATTCGTCCTTTTCTTCTGCGCGTGGAACGAGGGAAAAATCCTGCACGGCGCGGTATTCGCGCCCTTGTTTCATACCCATAACGTTAAGCCTCCTTCGCTTCTGCGCCGTCCGGCTCTGCGGGCGGCGGGTCTTTTTCCTTCTTCGGGTCATCCGGCGGCGTTTCGCCGGTTGCGCCCGTCTGATACTTGTCGGCAAGTTTTGCATTTACCATGTTCAACGTCTGGACGCGGCGCGCACCTTCTTCGCCGCCGATTGTCGGCATATCGAACATGGTCAAAATCTGGTCAAGCGTCGCCGCGCCGATCTCCGTCAGGAATTTCGCCGCCGTCACCTTTTCGGGCAGCGTTGCAAACTGCACGGAATTTGCGGCGAAAATGATGCGGTTGCCGTGTCCGATCTCCCGTTCCGTAAACAGCACGTTCGTGAACGCCTGCGTTAGCTTGCGGAAGAACGGCGCGATTTCGCCGCTGTAAAAAGCCTGTTCCTGCTGCGGGGTAGCCGTGTTTTCGACGATCTCTTTTGAAACGCCGAGGTAGTCATAAATTTCCGTCTTGATGTATTCAAGCTGATTTGCCGGAATCGGCGTTGTCTTGTCGTTCAGCGGCGTATAGTCATACTTGGAATCCGTGACCACGATGCCCGCGCCGTTGTTCTCCATGCGCAAATTGTCCCGTACGAAATCGTCACGGCGGCGGTTCAAATCCTCATTTTTCACGGCGTTTGAAACTTTCAGGATGCCGCGAATGACGGCGACGAGTTCGGCAAACTTCGACATAGACTGATTGAACGTGTTCGCCGTTTTCAAAACAGGATTCAGCGGGCGGTTGCCATCCCCGAAAATATCGTTTTCGAGGAAATGTCTGCGGATGTGGATAATGCGGGAATACTCGCAGATATACGACGCGCCCGTTGCGAATTTGAACCGGCAATACAGCGTTCCCATATATTCAAGCAGTTCAAAATACTGCGCGTTGATGGGATAGATCGCCACAAGCCGCCGTTGACTGTCAAAGACGGGATACGCGACGGCGTTGTTGTAGACCTTGTATTGTGCCGCCAGCTTGTAATAAAAATCAGCCGCCGTCATGTACGGATTCGGCTGATACTGCAAGATGCGGTCAACGTAGTCATTGACGGATACCGTCGTTTCCGGGGACTGCCGGACGTGGCGCGGCTGCGCGGTCGATGCGCGGCGGGCGAATGCGTCCACGGCGGAACGAACCGTGTTAATATCCCACATATTGCCGGAATACGGCGAAAAGGTCGATTCCCACGAACTAAGCAGCTTGTACGCATGAAAATCCTTGTCGCTTTGCTGCTTCTTCCCGAAGATCGACTGAAATAGCCCTCGTTTTTCTGCCATGTTATCACCCCACCAAATACATATAGTCCTCGAAATCCCGCACATAGATGACCCACGCATTCAGGAGCGAAACCGCGCCGTCAATGCGGCGCTTGTCGGAAATCTTTACGGGCTGGATATTGTTGACCCCGCTTTTCTTGACTGCCGTGTTCGTCAGACACCAAAGCAAAACGGGGTTTTTGTTGTAATTCACTTTTTTGTCTGCGAATGCTGCGCCCATTTCGCGCATCGGCTGCGACCATGCAAACGGACCCTGCGCAACGGCGACCATTTCAAAGCCGTTGGAGGTCATTTCATCGACCCAGTAACCCGCGAGGGCGCGGTCATATCCGACTTTGTACGTGTCGATCTTGTATTCGTCGCGCATCTGGCAGAACCACGCCGTAACATCGGAATAGTCCACGCGCACGCCGTCGCATACCGTCAGCAAACCACGGTCAGCCCATGTTTTATAGGGCGCTTCCTGCGTGTTGTGTTCGTCCAGCATTTCCAGCTTCTTCGCCGGTAAAAAGTAATGCTGTAAAACGTAAATTTGCGGGTCATCCCCGGATTTGCGAATCAGGAGCGTCGCGCACGTCAAGTCAGTTGTCGCGGATAGGTCACAACCGCCGATTGCGTACGTGTTATACACGTCCTGCATCGTGAACGTCGCGTCGCTCTTTACTTCGTCGTAGCTTAACCACGCCGCCGCTGTCACGGATTTTACGTTGAAATCCTTGCAGAGAACGCCGGGTAAATCTTCCGGGTTCTTCTTTGCCCGTTCGACGAATGATGCCAGTGTAGAATAACGCTTGATCGTTCCGAGTCCCGGATTCGCCTTTATCCACGCTTGCGGGTCTATCCATTCGGCGCGGTCATCCAGTTCATACAGCACCGGCAAAAACGTATCTTCCGTTATCTTGCCGTCGGCTATGTTGCACGCCAATTCGTAAATGTTATCAAACACGGATTCGCGTACCGTGCCGGATGTGGTAATCATAATCACGATGGGCTGTCGGCGGCTGGAGGTCGATTGCTTCATAACTTCGTACAAATTGCGGTCACGAATGGCGTGCAATTCGTCGATGATAACCGCGTGGGAGTTTAGACCGTCAAGCGTGTTGGAATCCGACGCGAGGGCTTCAAAGATGGATGCCGTCGCCGGAAAGTAAATATCGTTCCGGCGCTTTTTGATGATCGCGCGCAGTTCCGGCGACTGCTTGACCATGTTGACGGCTTCGGTCAGCGTCTTTTTTGCCTGATCTTTTTTCGTCGCTACGGAATAGATTTCCGCCGCGCCCTCATAGTCCGCGACAAGCAGATACAGCGCGATAGCCGCAAGCAGCGTCGTTTTTCCGTTCTTTCGGGCGACCAAAAGCAGCGTTTCGCGGAAGCGCCGGTATCCCGTGTCTTTTTCAAGCCAACCGAATAGCGTCTGAATGAACGCCTTTTGAAATAATTCCAGCTTCAACGCCGCGCCAAGTGTACCCTGCGACTGCTTGCAGAATTGCTCAATGAACAAAATCGGGCGTTCCCCGGTTTCTTCGTCGAAATAGTACGCCGAATCATCCGAGGGCGCGTCCATTTCCTGCATCAGCCGCCCGTAAACAGCTTTGACGCGGCGGCTTGTGACGATCTCGCCGCTTGAAAGCCGCCCCCAGTATTCGCGCACATAGTTCATTATCTTCCCGCCGCTTTCGGCTTCGTAATAAACTGCATCAGTTCATCGCCCGCCGTTTTCTTTTCCTTTTCCGGCAGTAGGTTGATAAGCTGATTTGTCAGTGTCGAAAACGATTTGATCGTCGTGTTATAGGCGCGTAGGGCGGGGGACTCCCGACGCATTTTCTGTGCGCCCTGCACAAAATCTTCGATAAGATCGCCGTTGTTGATCGCGTCGGCAAGGCGTTCCAGCGTAACCGACGTGACCGCGAATTGATTGATTAAACCCTCCGCGAATTGCTTCTTTTCTGTGGGTAAATCACGGAAAAGTTTTTTAATTTTTCGCTTTTTCGCGTCAATTTTTTCAGGGTTTGACATATCTTCGTATGTCTTTTTTTCTTCCGCCATATAATGTATGCCACCTCCTGAATTTTGCGTTACCCCCCCCTCATGTGCGCGACCGGGGCGGTTCTAAACGTGGGTGAAGCGCGGTTACGCCGCCGGAAATTTTCAGCGGCGCACCGGGGGGGATATTGCGGATTCGATAACGTTTCCGTCTGCATCAAAAGCAAGACCGTCTGCAAGCGGCGGCGTTCCTTCGTGAATGATCGCGTGACACGTCCGGCAGACGGTTTCAAGATTATCTTCGTTCAGCGTAATCATGGGGTCATCTATGTTTCGCGGCGTTAATTCCGTCTTGTGATGGACGATGCAACCGGGCGCGCCGCACCTGACGCATAGCCCCGCGTCGCGTTTCAGGATGTACGCCCGCGTTCGCCGCCATGCTGCCGATTCGTAGAATGCTTTTGCAAATGCTTTCATTCCGCTGCCTCCTTGCAAAAGGGTAAAGGGAACGCCCTGCGCATAAGCGCAAGGCGCACGGCGGCGAGGTTTCCTCGACCTCCCTTTACGGCTATCAGCATAGCACGGATTTCCGAAACTTTCTGTTCAGACTTTTTTCAAAAGCGTCCGGCGCGGTCAGAGCAGCGCCCCAGCATCCGCACCGAAGTACAGCACAGCAAAGCCCGCAACGGCTTTATTGCGCAAATCGTAGATTGACGTGCGCGACGCATAGTTCACCTGTGCGGCAATTTCTTCTTTGCTTTTCCGCTCTATGTACCATAGGCGCAGTAATTCCGCGTCTTGCGGGTCAAGCTGCTGCAATACGCTGTCGATTTCGTCGATCTTGTCTTTTGTGCAGTTGATCTCCCGTGCAACTTCGGCAATCTCAATGCAATCTGTCAGCGCATCGTTTACACTTTTCGTGCTTGTGTACGGCTTCGACGTATCTAACGACGGATAGCCAGACGGCGCATTGTGGCGCATGATTCTTTCCTGCCGCCGCATCAGGTTTTTCAATGCCTTTTCAAGCATTGAACGTGATCGCAGCGTGTTTTCTGCTGCGTCAAAATAGTTAATCATAGCCCGCCTCCTTATTCGCGCTTCCCGCCGTGCCGGTATTCGCGCCCTTTGTTGTATTCGTGCTTTGCCATAAGCACGGCTTCAATGTCTACGCCCATGAACGCAAGGAAATCCATGATGCGCATGACCGCATCGCAGAGTTCGACCGCAACGCCCTCCGGCTTGCAGTTCCCCTCCGTATCAGCGCCCGAAGGATGCCCGACGTTATCGCAGATTTTTGAAAACTTGCAATTCTCCGGCGACAGCGCACACGTGCCGTAGATAACCGGGTTTCCGCTCCGCCATTCTTCCACGGCTTCCGAGATTTCAGCGTGTATCATAACCGCGACTTCCGGGAACGTGATAGGCGCATCATACCAACCGTGCGCAACGGCGTTTTTGTGGACATCCTGTGCAAATTCATTTACCGTCATTCTTTCCGCCTCCGATTCGTTTTTGTTTTTCGCTGTGGCTTTATAAATTTACCGTCCCGGCGGTAAAACCGGGCGACGATATACCGTCCGCCGTTCACGTCGTTATGAAATGCGCCAGCTTCCGCAAGGAAATATCCGGGGTACAGCTTTTCATATTCGGCGTTGTTGGTCGTGTCCCGTGCGAGTTCTTCCGCCCGCCTGCCGGAAATGCGCCCGTCGCGTGTTTTCGGGTCAGGGTCAATCAGATTCTTTGACGCATTCCAAGCCTTTTTTCCGACGGGCTTTTTGACGATGTAATGTCCAAGACCGGCAAGCCCTGTTTCCGTGAATTGCAGGCGGCGGCTGTTCGCGTAGCCCAAGCCCCAAGCCGCCTCCACCGCGTCACGATCTAACCCGCCGTTGATCGTGATGTGATGATGATAACGCCCGGTCTTTCCGCCGCGTTCTGTCACGACGATGTATTTCAGCGGCGGCAATCCGGCTTTCTTCCGCATCCGCTGAATGCGGCGTATGAAATTGCGGACATACCGGGCGGCTTCTTCTTCGCTTTCCGGCTGGACGGTATATGTCAGGTGAATTTCAAGATCGTCCGGCGTGAAGTTCGCGTGAAGCAGTCTGACAAGTTTTTCTTCCCTGTGGCGCTGATTTAATTTCTTCTGCGCGTCGGTTGTCGGCTTGCTCCGGCTGCGCCGTCCATTCGATTGCCGATATGTAGGAAAAATATATACGTCGAGGTACTCCCCGCAGTAGTAGCGCTTTTCCCGATAGATTGTTTTCATGCCTCTACCTCCGGCGGCTCTGTGGTCGTTAAGTTACTATCCCATACAAGCCCGAAAATAGCGGTTTCCCGCCGCTTTTCGCTTGCATATCGCCCCGGAACGTGATATTATATATAAGGTATGAGTAACCTTGTCTTTTCCGAGGCAAGCACCGCCGACGTTCTGCGAAAACGTCGGCGGCTTTTTTATGCGTCCGTTTCCGCCGCATCCGTCCAGTCAATAGCCTGTCCGCATTGCCCGCAGAATGCGTTCTGCGCGCCGTCTGCATTGTGCAAGTGTTTGACGCTGCCGCACCGCTTGCAGGCTAAAGCGGGCGCGGGGCGTGCTGGAAGGTATTCCGGTTTTTTCCGAACGCGGTACGACAACGCCGCAATCCCCATGCGGCAGGCTTCGTTTACCGGGTCAATGCTTTCGTAATGTTCCCGATGCGCGGGATTCAGAATTTCAATCGCACGTTCAATTTTCACCGTCAAACACCATCCATCTTTGCCCCGCATAGTCTGCAATAATAGCTGTCGTTAGATTCTGCGTTGTCGCATTCACTACAAGTGAATACACCGTCATCATGGTAAATCCACCGCCCATGTCGCACCGGCGCAACGTCGGCGGCGGGCGTGTACACGGCGTAAGAAATCATCTTGATTGCATCCTGAATTGTGCCTTTTTTCCGGCGATAGTCCCGACTGCTCAGACTTTTGAGCAGTTCCAGCGTCTTTTCCCGGCTTATGTATTCATCAGTCATTGCTATCCCTCCCGATCATGTGAAGCGGGCAGTTTTTCAGCCGTTCTTTTGATACCCGAATGCCGCGTGTACTGTAAATCGACGCGCCCGCCGTGCAAATGCCGTCGTTGTAGCGCCCGCCGGGGCGGTTTCCCATGCCGTCATAGTAGCCGCATTCCGCGCACGAACGCGGGATTTTCCGCATATTCGTGACGATGATGATTTTCCCGATGTATTTGTTCATATTCGCCTCCTTGCGGCTACTTCCCCGGCATTGAGCCGGGGAAGTTTTTGAATTCCGAATTTTACAAATCAAAGCCGGGGGCAAAGCCATGCGAGTAGTTCGCGTAGTAGCTGCCGACCGTGCCGTCAGTAATCACATTCACGAAACGCGTGGAATTGCTGGCATGCGGGGAACGGAGCCAGTACGGATATGTGCCATTTCCGGGGACTTCCTTCACGCGGTCGCGTTCCGCCTTGAAAATAGGTAACTGGAAGCTGTCTGTTTCTTCTTTCCACCATCCATTCGGGTCATTGCCGAAAACGTCCGTTGCCGACGGCAACCACAACGAATCAAAATATTCGTACGTTTCGCCGTCGATTTCCTCGCATAAGTGTCGCGGCGTGATCGCTTCGCGCAGTTCGGCGGGCAAATGCGGCAGAATATCTTCGAGGACGTGTCTGCGGGCTTCGCTTCTGAAATATCCGCCCTTGTTGGTCATGGTCTTGTTCATCTGCCACATTTCGCGGAGGCAATCTTTGAAAACAAATCGGGCGCTATGCTTGCCGACGTAGCCGCAAACCGGCGTAATCGTTTCGCCCGTGTCAAGCGCAAGCGTGATTTCGTCGTGCGGGCGGATGACCTCCAGACCGCGCCCCTCCTTGATCGCCGCTTTCAGTTCCGAAATATTGATTTCCTGCTCTGTCCTGCGTGTGATTTTCATTGTGTGACCTCCTCAATAGAACAAAAGATGTGATTTCCGATGACTGCAACGATATTGTCGTTGTATGCCTTTGTGCTGAAAAATACCGCTTCGGCGGGAAGAATGTAATCTGTGTCGTGCAGCGCGGTATAAACTGCGTCGTACTGCGTCTGTGTCGGTTCTGCTGTCCAAAGATACGGCGCGGGGCTGAATTGCCAAACGTCCCCGTACTTTTGGAAAACGACCTCTTCGACCGTATCCGGGAATTCCGGCGACAAGCAGCGGTCTAGCGCAGTCAGGACAACGGCAACTTGCCCGTCGAACGGTTCGCCGCGCGCTTCGTGCCATGCAAGCGCTGCCAGCATATCAATATCGTCCTCCGTGACGTTCAGCGCCGCATAACGGCTGATTTCTTCCGGCGCTTCCTCCGGCTGTTCTTCCGGCTCTGTTTCTTCCGGCACTTCTGGCGTGATCGTTTCCGGCGTTTTCGTGATCTGTTCCGCCGCTTTTGTGATCGCGGGGGCGATTTTTGTTACTGCGGCAACCGTTTCCGTGCTTGCCGCTTCCGGCTGCGTGTCCCGCTCTGCCGGGCGCGCCAGCGCGCAGACACAAGCCGCCGCAATGATTGCGATGACGGCGCACAGCGCAACCGTCGGCGCGAACCGGCGTATCATGCGGCGTTTCCGCCGCTGCTGCGCGGTCATTGCTCTGTGCCTGCCGGTTCTTCTTCGGCAAGCACGATAAATTCACATTCACGGGCTATCTGCGTCCAGCGGGCGCGCCATTGCCGCGCGGCGGCAATAAGCGCATCGTATTTACAGCGCCCGTTTGCGGTTGTTTCGCCGTAATCGGCGTGTCTGACGAGGTATAGCTTCATAGGTCTGCGTTCCATGTAAGCCCCTGCCTTTCTCTATTCGGCAATTTCGCCGTCTATCAGTTGGAATGATTCGCGGAGAATGCCGCCCCGCACGGCAAATTCAAGAATGCAATAGCGGCGCGCCGGATGGATGTACGAAACCGTACCCCGAACGGCTTTATCTTTGCCGTCTTTGCCTAAGACGCTGAACGTGACGGGCTTGACCGTCCTGCCGCATCCGATTGTTACCATGATGTACCCTCCTTGCGGCGGTCATAGGAATAACCGCTGCTGCGCTGTATGTTCTTCAAAACGTTGTTCTTGCTTCTGAAAATAATCTGCGTCGATCTCGCACCCGATGAAATCAAGCGCCATATCGTAAGCGGCAATTCGGCTTGACCCGCTCCCAAGGTGTGAATCAAAAATCTTGTCGTACGGACGCGCGTATTTCGCGTAAAGCCACAAATACAGCGCAACCGGCTTTTGCATGGGATGAATCCGCACGTCATCCGCGCCGACGTTCCCGAAATACGCATGGTCAAAGCATTTTGCCGTTTTATTGAAACTCGTCCATGCTAATTCGCCGTCGGAATAGCTGTCCACGGGCTGACGCTTGTACCAGAAAATGAATTCCTTCGTCGGCGGCAGCAAATCCGACAAATGATTGTAGCCCCAAATAATCTGATTCTTGCTGACACGGAACAGTTCGGTGAAGTATTCCGCCGTCGGTTTATCGTCGTTCGCGGTCTTTGTCTGCCCGTAGCGCCTAACCCGGCTTGTCTCCTTGAATCCCTTTTCAATCCCGTACGGCGGGTCTACAACCGCCAAATCGAAATATTTACTCGGAACGCGGCGCATAAATTCCATGCAGTCAATGTTATACGCTTCGTTCATTCGCCGTCATTCCTCCAACTGGTACGTTTTCGTTTCGCTGCGCTCGACCTTGATTTTCTCTTTTGTGGTCATCGTGATTTTCGCCTTGCAAAGCCCGCGCACGTTGATCGTAGCCGACGTAATAAACCCGCGTGCGGTCTGCTCCGCGATAGCGTTCAGGAGTTGCAGCGGTTCTTCGGCAGCAATCGGGGCAAAGCCCAGCTTTGCAGCATCGTCCCCGAAAATCTTGCGAATGCGGTTTTGCGCCGCCGTGATCTGCTTGCGCAGATTCCGTTCATGCCGTGCGTCGTAGCATTCGCATTTTTCGGAAGCGGCAATATCGGCTTCCGCCTGCGTTTCTTCTTCATAGTCCAGATTCACGACTTGCCCGCAGTATCTACACGTGCCGAATGTCATTCCGTTACCTCCGGGCTTTCCGCCGCTGCCTGATCGCCGCCCGCGTGCGCTTCGCCGGTCGCCCGCCTGATCGCTGCCGTCAGCGCCGCGACCGCCGACGCGATTTGACCGCCCGCCGCTTCCGGCTTCGGTCTGTCCGGGTCAGCGTTTTCCGCCAGCTTGCAGACAATAGCCGCTTGCATGACTTCACCGACGAACGCGCCGGTTTCCTGCATCGTCAGCGTTTCGGCGGACGTACGAACGACAAAAGCGCCCGTCGTGAATTTGAATACCGCATACGCGCGCTTTCCCGCCGGGGGGACGATGCGGATAGCGCCCGCGTCCGCAATGACGGCTTCCGGCGTGGGGACTTCGTACCCGCTCGACGCGAATACTTTCAACTGTTCCGGCGCAAGCGCGTAGACCTCGCTGCCGAGTTGCTTTGAATACAGCTTTTTCATGTCTTTTGTACCTCGTATCTTTCCGGCGGTCGTAAGCAGCCGCCCATTTTTGGACACCATGCCGGGACGTACGGCAGAAACCGTTCAATGCCGACGATGTAACCGCACGTTTGCCCCGGCGCATAACATCTGAAACACTTTTGACCGTTTACCCAATCTTCCGTTACGACGCTGCCGCATCCGGCGCACGTCCGCGTATAGTCCGCGCGTGTCATTCCGCCGCCTCCGCCGGAAGCGTCAAATACCAAAGCGCGCTGCCCCGAAGGGCTTCATTCGGGCAGTTGTCGCAGTTTTCCGCCGCGCACTGATCGCAGTAGATGCGATGAAAAGCATCGTCCCACGGCGCATTGATCGCCGGAATCGCTTGCAGGAAATCCGCCAACGCCTGCGGGCTTTTTGTGATTCGGTCGAAAACGTTCATCCCCGCGCCCCCTGATTCCAAATCGGGAAGGAAACGCCCGCAAATACTTCTTCGCGGAAATGCAGCGGGACGAGTCTGTAAACGTCGTTCAGGCAAGAGTTCCGCATGGATGTGTTCATAAATTCTGCGTGCTTGAATTCATCCGGCGGAAAAAACGGCTCGTTCGCGTATCGCAGAACGTTTTCCCGGACTTCCCGCAGAAAATCTTCCGTCCAACGGTCTCCGCCGCTTGCCCGCTCCCGTGCTTCGCGTTCGCTCTGCGCAGCGAATGTTTTCCACGGGAAAAGAACGTGCGTAATATACACGTTTTCAGTTTTCTTCATGGTATGAGCCTCCTTTTTCATTCTGTCGCTTTCCGGCGACCTCTTTTGCGGTATGCTTCGGTCACGCGCTTTTCTGCGACTTCTGCCCGATATGCAGGGCGGCAGCGCGCGTTCAGTTCCGGCACTTCTCCGCGCTTGATTTCCCGGTAAATCGTCGCTTGACATTTGCCGATGCGCGCCGCGATTTCGCACGGCTTCGCGCCCGCGTTATACATTTCTTCGATGATTTTCCGATCTTCAAGCCCGATATTGTAGCTGTTCATTCCGTATCGCCTCCGTTTCCTGCGTTTTTGGGGATAAAAAATAAGCGCGTCAGAAGTAATAACTTCTTTCGCACTTAATAATAAACGGCGCATCCGCAAATGTCAAGTATTTAATGCGAAAAAAGTAGAAATATTTTTATGATACCTTTTTACCTCGGCAAAAAGGCGTTGTCAAGGTGCATTTCAGGGGCTATGCAGCGGCGGCGAACGCGGCGCTGAACATCTGCGCGGATGACTGGAAGCCGAGTATTTCGCGTGGGTAGTTGTTTATCCAATCTTCCACACGGGCAACATCTGCGTCCGTGACGGTTTCAAAGTCCGTGCCTTTCGGGAAGCGCCGCCGAATCATGCGGTTTATGTTTTCGTTCGTTCCGCGTTCGCAAGAGCAGTACGCATGACAATAATACAACGCCGTGCGTTTTTCTTCGGCGTTGATCGCGCTGCGTGCGATTCCGTCCGCATCCGCAAATTCCGAACCGTTGTCAACCGTGATCGACTTGAATACCGTATAGAACGCCGCGCCGTAAATCCGTTCCAGCCGGTCAAGCGCCTGCACGACGGTTCCCGCTCTGCCGTCTTTTATGCGTATGATGATCTCGCGGCGTGTCACCCGCTCAGACAGCACAAGCAAGCGTGCCTTTGTCTTTTTCTTTCCTACAACGGTATCCATTTCCCAATGCCCCGGTTCTTTGCGTTCGTTGATGATCTCCGGGCGTTCGTCAATCGGCGTTCCCCGGCTTTCCCGCTTCTGACGCGGGCGGACTTTCTTGTATTCCTTTTTCCGTTCACCCTTTTCCGGGAGGTCGGCGTTGGTCAGTTCCAGAAATACGCCCTCGTCAATGTACTTGTAAAGCGTGGCGCGGCAGAACGTCATACCGAAATGCGCAAATTCTTCCCGATGCAGAAGCGCGCAGACCGCCGCCGGGGAATAATCGTCGTTTATTATTTTATCTTCGATGAACGCGGCGACGGCATGATTCTTGCCGATTTTCAGCGGCGCGCCCTTTGCTGACAGGCTTTCTTGATAACGTGCCTCTGCAATTTCAGGGCTGTACCGAATATCCGTTGTCAGGTCTGAATTCATGTGCGTGTACGTCCCGCGCTTCACTTCCCGATAGATCGTGCTGACGTGTACGCCGAGGTCTGCGGCAATCTGCTTCGGCTTGTATCCGATATTCAGACGCGCTTCAATTTTCAGTCTGTCCCGAAACTGCAACTGCTTGTATTGTTCGCCCATGTCATACCCTCCATACATAGCAAAAAGGGGCGGTTTCCCGCCCCTTGCCGCTGTCATTGTTTTCCGCCGCTTTCGCAGTATCCGGCAATGAATTTTTTGATTTCCGCTGTGGGATTTGTCCCATTCTCCGCGCAGACCCGCCGGAATTCTTCTAAAACATCCGGCTTCAAATCCAGCGGGAAACGCACGTAGTTTTTGCGATTGTACCGCTGCTGTGCGGCGTACTTGCTCTTTTCTTCCATGTTACCGTCTCCGTTTCAGCGATATAATAATTGCACACACTGACAGGATGATACTAATTCCGCATAAAATATAAATGACCGTATCCATAGTGATTTGACATTGAGCCGCGTTCATGTTATTCTATGGGCGAGGGGGATTTCTCCCCCTGCCCGTTACCTTGTCAGCTTTTCTATCAAAAGCAGAATTGCAATGACAAGATTGACGATTGCGGTAATAAGATTGATTGTGCTTGCCTGCTGGTCTTTCTTATTGCCGCTTTTCTTATGCGGTTTCTTGCTCAATGTTTTTATCCCCCCTTTCTGATTCTTATTATACTATACACGTACGTGTATGTCAATAGCTTTTTGAAAAAATGTAAAAAAATTTACCCCGACGGGGAAAAACCCGCCGGGGTTACTCAATGCCCAAAAGCCACAAAACAGACACGCCGAGGACTTTTGCGAATATCGGTATTTCATAGTCAGGAACAAACCGCGTCCCGATCTCAACGCGGCTGATCGAATCGCGCTCCATTATCACGCCCTCGACCTGAACGCGCGCCGCGAGGTCTGATTGTGATAGCCGCTGTTTCAGCCGCGCTTCCCGGATGCGTTCACCGCAGATATTCTTTTTCCCGTTGTAATCGTATATCTTCATGCGCTGCGCGCCGCCCTCCTTGTGCTAATGATCTGCATTATTCTTGACTTTAACACGCGGATGAATGATAATTGTGTTAAAGGTCAGCACGACCGAAAAATATCAGGAGGGCTACTCATACCATGAAAAAACTGAAAACGTGGCAAATCGTTCTTCTTGTGATCTTCTATCCCATCGGCATTTGTGTATGGATTTATCGGGCCTGGAAGAAAAACAAGCTAAAGCGGGACGCGGCTGCGGCTGCTGCCGCCCGCCGGGAAGCAAAAGAACGGGAAGATGCGGCGCGTCTGGAAGCGTGGCGCGCAGAGCGGGCAGCGCGGGAAACGTTGAAATTCAAGGTTGTCGGCGTGACGTTCAAAAACGAGGACGGGAAAAGCCGTCAAACGCTTTTCGCAAGCTGCATTTCGGGGACGCGCCCTTTAACAGCGACGAGGGCGTTGACATTACGATTGAACGCGGGGAATATCAGGGCGAACCGGCGTTTTCCGTATTTGCCGAAGGTCATCAGGTCGGCAATATCAGCAAAGATGACGTGCCGTTTTTCGTGCGGCGTTGGAGCGATTTTGTCGGCGTGACTTCCGCCGAAGTCTACGGCGGCGGAACGGATGACGAGGGGCATTCGATCAACTACGGCATGAAAATCAACTGCGAGTTCCGCAAACAGGCGTAACGAAAACGAAAAGAGCGGGCGGGGAATCAAACCCCCGCCCGCTCAAATTATTTTTTGTCCGGGATAGCGTCAAGCATACCCGCGCTTTCAAAAGCGTTGTAAAGAATCTGCGCGACGGCTTCGCGCGTAATGGGCTGCTGCCACCCATAATTGCCCGCGCCGTCTCCGTTGAAAATGCCCTTTCGCTTGCAGAATTCCGCCGCGTCGCGCGCCCATTCGGATGGCGTGTCACCCGTGTCGGCGCAAGAGGTCAACTGTTTCCGTGCTTCTTCAATGTTCATGTCCAATTCCTCCCCGGATAACCGTTCCTTGAATTTCTTCCATTGTTCATTGCCGGACGTGCCGTAATAGGTGTTCGTATCGTCGCCCATCCACGGACGCGGACACCATTTCCCCGTAACGTCGTAATGCCGCACGACGTTTTCAAGCGGGACGTTGTATTTCTGCATCAGCATTTGTGTGAATACAACAAGGTTGTCCACGATCTCCGGCGGGAAATACCAATCTGCGGGCGCTGCGGAACGCGCCGTAGATTTGTCCAGCTTATACGGTCTGACTTCAATGCCGATACTGTTTTCATTCCTGCATCGCGGGTGAACGTATGCGCCGGATGTGCCGCAATGCCAAGCAATATTGTTGTCCTCGACGCACTGATATACGGTGCTTCCGTCGTCTAAGCAATAATGCGCGGATGCCTGAATACCCGGCGTATTGAAATAGTTTGCAACTGCTGCCGCCGTACCGAGCGAACCGAAATAATGAATCACGATGTATTCAATTTTCCGCCGCCCCGTGCATCGCCTGAAATTGCGGCTGATAAGCCGCTGTTCAACTGTCAGGGGCATTATTGCGCCCCCTTGCTTTCTACTGCGTCGCTGATCTTCTGCGTCTGCGTGCCGAAGTAGAACGCAATCACGACCGTATAAACGACCATGAATTCCTGACTGATCTGCTTCGTAACGGCTAAGTACGCGAATACCGCCGTCAGCGCAAGCGTCACAATGCTTTTGACGCTCAAAAGCGCGCCGATTCGTTTCAGAATGATTTCGTTCATGTGTTTTCCTCCTTTTAACAGTCCCGTTTCAGTGTGGTTTCGTACACGATACCGCCCGCCGTGTTTTCTGCCTTGCTTTTGTTCAGGGCAAAAGACAGCACCGTAGCAGTAGCCGCCTGCAATAACGCTATCAGCGCAGTCAAATACGGCAAGCTGCCCGTATAGTTGTTTGTGACTGCGATATAGCATAAATCCAGCGTTGTCGATGTCGTTTTATAGTCAATCAACAAAACGCCGTAGCAAAGAAGTTTGCTGAATGACAGATAGCCTTTTACAAACTCCCATGCTGCGGCAAACACTGCTTTGATCTTCATGCGCCGTAGGGCGCGCTTTCTGGTCATTTGCTGCCCCCGTAATCGTGGGACTCCAGAATTTCAAGCCGCTTGTTCGTGCGGGCGCTGTCGCCCTCCAGCTTCACAACACGTTCTGTCATCTTCACAAGCGTTTCGTCCTGTTTTTCCTGCTTGCGCTTAATGTCATCCGTGTTTGCCTTGATATAGCCGATTTCGGTCAGCACCGTCCCGGACTCCTTGCCCGCGTCGGCGCTGTCTTTTTTGCTGTTCCTCGCAAACGCAAGATATGACAGCGCAAACCCCGCAAGCGTTCCAAAAATGCCGATAATCACGCTCCAATTCATAATGCACCCTCCGTTATTGTTCGATGTAGTCAAGCGTCACGGTTTCTTTCCCCGGCAAAATGGGACAACCGCGCACGTGGTAAATCGTTCCGTCAATCAGAACGCCCTCGCCGTCCGCTTCTCCGCAGACGGCATACATACCGGGCGCGGTCAGCCGCACCCATATCAGCGCGTCGCGCTGCGCAATAACCTTGCCGTCCTTTGCGGCGGTGTAGATTGCGCGCGTCATGTTGCAACCTCTTTCCAGCCTGCAGGGTATGTATCCGGCGACCATGTATTTCCGTCAATCAGACTTTCATAGACCTTGCCGTTGTAAACGACGCGGTCGCCCTTGTTGTATGCGTCATGTGCGCCCGTCGGCTGTTTCCATTCGTCATAGCCCGTTTCTGGATTGATCGTCACCGGCGACCAGAGCGACACGGCGGCAGGCGGAGTCCAATCAGCCTGTGATGTGTGCGCGAGAATGCAGCTATACAATTTACCGCCGAATTGCCGCCGCTGCCCGACAATGTAAGCCGTTCCGTTTTCCCATGCAGGGAATAGTTCGACGCAATCCAGCGCTGCGGCATTATCCAGATTCAGAGCCGCAACGCCCTGTTCGATGACGGCGCGGAGTTTCTTTGCCCGCTCTACTGTAATCATTCGTCCGTACCTCCTAACAGGATGTTCATAACCTTGTCGGATTCAGCAAGCATCAACGCGCCGCTGAATTGCTCCACGGTCGCCGTCGGTTCGATGCCGAGTAGATCATTGTCAGAAAACTTATACACGAAATCTTCAAGACGTGTTTTCGTTTCCCCGTTTTCTTCTGTGTAGTCAACCGGGACTTTCACACAAAAGCCGCCTGCCTGCGCCAGCTCACACGGGACATAGCACCCGTTTTCATGCAGGCGGACAAAAATAACGTCATCTGAATAACCGATGACGCTGCCGTTCTGTTTGATCTGATACATACGTTATCCCTCCATTTTCGGCGGCTGTCCGAGCCGCGCAGAATAAAACGCCGTCAGCTTCGGCGTTGGCATTGTGCGCAAGAGGTTTTTCCAGTAATAATTATCAGCGTCCGGGAAGCGTTCGGCGGTAAAATCCGCCGCCGCGTCGCCCTTTCCGCTGATATAGAATCGGTACAGCTTGTCAAGCAGCTTTTGCCGGTATGCGCCCTCCGGCGTGTCTGGTCTGAAATGCTCCCAGCCGTCCTCGCTGGTTACGGCGCAGATACCGCGCCCGTCCGGGGCGTGAAGGAATCCGCCGTTTTCCGTTACCTTTGTGCCGTGGCGAAGGTTGAAATAGCCGCCGATTCCGCTGCCCTTATACCGTTTGTAAGTGATGTAGTCCATGCGTACCTCCCGGAAACAGTTGATTGTACTGCCGCAATACCTTTTGTACGGCAAAGTAGGAGTGAAATCTTCTCATGTGACCGAGCCATGATGTGACGGAAGCTGCTACGTCCGTCGCTGCCATCCTGCCCCGGTCTACCCATCTTCGGAAAATCTTCAATTTCTGCATCATGTGCCGAATGCCCTGATACGTCGCTTTGCGGACGATCTTGCCTGTTCTTCCGTATCGAAAACGGACTTTTGCAAAAGAGAATCCGCGCGTCAATTTGATGATCTGCGTTTTCTTTTCGTTCAGGCGGATACCATGCGCGGCGCAGAGCCGCCGCAAATGATGCAGGCAGTTTTCGAGCCGCTTCTTTGACCGGTCGATAATGCAACCGTCATCCATGTATCGGACGTACTGTTTCATGCGCAGAACGTCTTTTATGAAATGGTCGATCTTGTTCGGCAAGGCAAGCGCGGCAATCTGTGAAACCTGACTGCCAAGCCCTAACCCCACGTCCCCGAAATTTGAAATAAAATATTCCGACAAGCGGACGAGGTTGCCGTCGATGCCGCTGCGCCGGAATTGTTCAAATATCGGTTCGTGATGCGCCGTGTCAAAATACTTTGAGAAATCGAAAATCAGGGCATAGCCCTCGTTTCCGTACCGGCGGTAATGATCTGCAAGAAACCGCGTCACGCGGGATACGGCGAAGTCATAGCCTTTTCCGGGCAGGCTTGCGCCATTGTCGTAGATAAACGACTTTGATAATGCAGGGACGAGGCAGTAATCGCATAAGCAGCGCTGCACAACACGTTCGGAAATGTGAACGCTTCGGATGTGGCGCGGCTTGCCCCGTTCTACAAGATCAAATTCGTAAAATCCACGCGACCGATATTTTCCGGTCAGTAATTCTTCCTGCGTCTTTGCGATGTGGGCGAGGGCAGACGATTTATAACGCTGTGTGCTTGCTTTCCACCCAACGCCCTTGATAGACGCGCGGTATGATGCGTAAAGATGGTCAAAAGAAAACACCGCGCCGAAATCCCCGAATTCTTTCAACGCTTTTGCTTTCTTCTCTATGCGCGCGGCTTTGCGCCGCTGATACCGCGCTTCGTGCCTTTCTGTGCTGTTCATGGGAAAATGATACCTCGTACATTTCTTTCTTGTCGCGCTGTCTAAAATGCGTAACGGCGTAGCCATGAAAACGCGGGGAACGCGCGCCCCACGTCCATGCAAGTAGCGTCCGGCTTTCCGTATCGTGGTATATGTTTGTCCGGCGGCGGATGCCGTCAGAGGGGTTATATTCCCCTTTTGTATAGGGACTGCTTTTGCCTGTCGGCTAATCGGTCTGCCCTATGTCCATACAAAATCCGGGGGCAAAGCCATTCGAGTAGTTCGCGTTGTTGTTGTTGACCGTGCCGTCAGTATTCACATTCACGAAATTCGTGGAATTGCTGGCATTCGGGGAACGGAGCCACCAATTAACGGCTGTACGGAATATAACCCAAATCATGCAGGGCGGCGCGCTATCGCGCTTTGTCGCTCCGCTTGATCTTTGATATTTGTGCGAGTTCGTCGGTTATCAGCTTGACCCATTCTTTCAGGACGTTCGACGGCAATTTTTCATGGTTGACATTCATATACACAAGGTCAAGCACGTCCAGCATGGAATTGTAATAGCCTTGCGCCCGTTCGTACAATTCCTTGCGGTTCTGCTTGTCTGCGTCGTTGTGAATGTAAATCAGATTTGCCGTCTTGATAAGCCGGTACGCCTCGCGCGCCGCATTGTAAAGCGGCAGCGAGAAATAGAACGTGTAGCTTTTCGGTAAGATTCTGACGCGGTTGTACGTGAAAACGTAGATTTCGCGGGCGAGGTTGATGTATTCCGCCGGGCTTTCTCCGCGTCGTGACTTCGGTACTGACATTTCGTGACCTCCTGCCGCCTGTGCGCCCATTGAGGGCGCAAGGCTTGAATTCCGAATTATACACAAAAGCCGGGGGCAAAGCCATTCGAGTAGTCCGCGCTGTAGCTGCTGACCGTGCCGCCAGTACGCACACTCACGAAAAACGTGGAACCGCTGGCACCCGGGGAACGGAGCCACCAAAAAACGGCTGTACTTGTCGCGCTGTGATTGTATTTGACCTTGCTGTTTCCGGCGCTGTAATACGAATACTGCGCCTGTTTGCCGGATTCGTTTGTATTCCCTCGGCTGATCGTCCCGAATACTTCGTATTCAGACAGCAAAAAGAAATAGTCCGTTGTCGCTGTCACCGCGCTTGCGGCGCTGCTGTTGCCTGTGTTGTCCGTGTACTTCGTCACGGATTTCAGCACCGCGCGGAGGGCTGCCGGGATGACCGCAATGATCGTGCCGGAATAGCTTGACAGGCTTGTACCACAAATTTTTGTGCGCATCTGCGACGAATTCCATCCGCCGGAGTTTGTTCCGCTGCTGTTCATGGAAAAATAGCCCGTCGCGGATACTTGCGAATTATATTTGCTGTCGCATAGCGCAACGTCTGTGCCGCCGGACAGCGCCGTTTTGCCTAACTGGAAATGAATGCGGTTTGCGCCCTCGACGCTGGAATTGTGATTGAATCCGATGATGAACACATACGTCGTGACGTTGGATAATGTCAACGCGCCGACTGTGCCGTTCAGCGTGACCGCCTTGCGGTCACCAATGCTCCAATAGGACGCGCCCTGTCCTGCATCAGATACGGACTTGATGACGCTCCATTCGTTATTGTTCAGCGTAGACGAAGCAAAAGAGAGGGTCAGCGCGTACGTGGTCGTGCTGGATACGACGTTGACCGTGCCGCTGACGCTCTGCCCGCTCTTTGTGGCGACGATTGTATATGTGCCGGTTTCCGTTACGGTAAACACCGCCGTCCCCGTGCTGGTCTTTGTCTGGACTGTTGCGCCGTCCTTTTTCAACGCGACGGATGCGCCGGAATCGACCGTTACCGTGATCGTCGCGCTAAAGAACGTCAGGGACACAGCGTAGCTGTCTTTTACGGACACGCTCTGCGTGTTGGAAGTCTGTCCGTTTAGCGTTGCCGACACGCTCCACGTACCCGCCTCCGGCAGTTTCAGAACGCAAGAGCCGCCCGCCGCCGTGCCTGTGACGGTCTTGCCGCTTTTCGTCGCGGTTACTGCCGCGCCGGATGTAACAGAAACGACGAGGGATAATTCCACCCCCGCCGCCGATAATGCGTTTGTTTTTCCGATCATGTTTTACACCGCCTTAATGCACAAAATAGATTGCAGCGTGATCGCCGCCGCCGGTTTCGACGCGGCGTAGATTTTAACCGTACCGCTGCCGGACAGCGCGACGGGCGCGTAGATGCCGGATGCGGCTTCCGTTGCCCCGAACGTAACCTCCGGCACGTGGCTTGCGGTCACGTCCGTCAGCGCCAGTGTCGCCGCGTACGGGTATGCTGCATACGTGCTGTCGCTGCTCCACGCGGACGCTGCAACGCTGACATTCTGGAAAATAAGCGCCTGCGCATACCCGCTGTGTGAATGGCTGGCAGCGGCGAAGTCACCCGGCTTTTTGCCGCTGTCCTTCTGCTTGCCGGTCGTGCCGTCGAACGCGACGAGGTTGCCGGAAACCGGGGACGAAACCTTTTC
>OKSC01000944.1_pt1 | contig 31170 bp, 15 predicted proteins | sample 1601161 | NCBI WGS metagenome assembly OKSC01 (sample SAMEA3541552, study PRJEB24748) | human gut metagenome | biome: human gut; feature: human-associated habitat; material: faeces | place: China | collected 2012 | reverse complement strand
ATCCGAGCAGAGCGCCGCAACAATAAGCCAATAGAGGAATATGATATATGAACTATAACAACGCGGTTTTTGAAAAGGCGTTTGCAACTGCTGAACAGCTTGAGGAATCCGATCTGCCGGAGATATGCTTTTGCGGCAGATCAAATGTGGGTAAGTCGTCGCTTATAAACGCGGTGCTCGGCAGAAAGTCCATTGCGCGTGTAAGCTCAAAGCCGGGCAAGACCGTAACGGTGAATTTTTACCGAGCGGATAATGTGCGGCTGGTGGATCTGCCGGGCTACGGCTATGCGAAGGTGCCGTTTTCCGAGCGTGACCGCTGGTCGCAGCTTATGGAGGGTTATTTTAATTCGGGACGGGATATAAAAACGGCGTTTCAGCTTATAGATATGCGCCATAAGCCTACCGAGTTTGATATGACAATGCTGCATTTTCTTTCGGAAATGCAGATTCCATATACGATTGTGCTTACAAAATCGGATAAGCTTAATAAATCGCAGACCGCCGAAAGGCTCTCACTTATACACGGGGAGCTTGGCAGATATGCTGAAAATGTCGAAATAATTCCATTTTCGTCGCAAAACAGGGAGGACGCAGAAAAACTGCGCCGGTTAATTGACGGCTGTCTTCGGTGAAAAGCTGTAATACGGAGGGTGAAGGTTTGTGTCGGAAAGACGGATGCTGATTGCTGCTTTGAAAAATTATTGCGATATGATATGGGAATATGACCGCGAAAGCGGGAAAATATTTCTTCATTACGATATTACAGCGCAAAAATACGAGGGAAAAGCATATACCGTTCCAGAGCTTACAGGAATTTTCAGGGATGAATTCGGCATAGGCATAAGCGACTCGCTTTGGAAAAAATACCTTAATGAGGATTATTTAAAGAGTCTTTTTAACGGGAAGGGAGACAGTGAGCTCGAGCTGCAGTTTTTACTGCCTGTCTCACAGCTTAGGTGGTACCGCATAAGAATAGTTAAAACAGATGAGAAAACTCTTATAATCTCCGGCAGGGATATGTACGGCGAATTCAAGGAGCGTTCGCTTTACCATTCGGTCAGGGAATCGTTCGATAATATTATGAGCATCAGCCTTGAGACCCACACCTGCGTGGTTATATATATAAGAAGCGAGGACGGCGAAATAGAGCCCGATTTGCAATACGAAGAAGTCCTGAAGCGGCTTGCCGATAAATATGTTGCGGAGGGCGAAAGAGAAAAAATAAAAGCCGAGCTGCGGCTTGATGCCGTAATCAAAAGGCTCAGAGCCGTACCCGAGTATGTCATATACATCAATACGCTGACCGACAATATAAAGGGCTGCAAGAAAATAACCTTCTCCTATGCGGATAAGGCACACAAATTCATAACCCTTACCACTCTTAATATCGGGGAAATAGTGACACACTACGAAAAGCTTTTAACCGATATAAAGGAGGAAAATTATAAGGACAGCCTGACCGGCGTCTACAACCGCAATTATTATGAAACAAATTTAAAGCAGAGTGCCTTTTCCGGTGGGATTGCCGTTTTGGATATTGATAATTTCAAATACTGCAATGATACCATGGGACACGCTGCAGGCGATATGCTGCTTTCGGGCGTGGCAGCGGAAATCAAAGGCGAGCTTTCCGAGGGCGATATGCTTGTGCGCTTCGGTGGCGATGAATTTTTGCTTATGCTGCCGTCGGCGTCATCCGAAAAGCTTGAAAACACGCTTGAACGGATAAGAGGACGCGTAAACAAAAACGGCGGAGATATCTGCGAGGGCCTTTTTGTTACCCTGAGCATCGGCGGCGTAATTTCAAAAAATGAAACCGTGCAGGAGGCGGCTTACAGGGCAGACAGGCTTATGTACCGCGCAAAGACAAAGAAAAATTTCGTTGTGACGGAGCACAGCTTTGATATTCCGCACGGCGCAGAGCTTGCTGCTTCGGAGCAGCAGGTGCTTATAGTTGACGATTCGGCAATAAACCGCGGAATGCTTTCGAAAATGATCGAGGGCGAATTCGGAGTAATAGAAGCCGAAAACGGTAAGGAATGCATGAAAAAGCTAAAGGAGTACGGAACGGGCATAGCCCTTGTACTGCTTGATATTATTATGCCCGAAATGGATGGGATTGAGGTGCTTTCCGAAATGAACCGTCTGCATTATACCGATGATATTCCGGTAATAATGATAAGCGCCGACGGCTCGGATACCAATATCCGCCGAGCCTTTGACATGGGAGTTACCGATTATATAAGCCGACCGTATGATTCAAAGGTGGTCATGCGGCGGATAAACAATACAATAAGGCTCTATTCAAAGCAGCAGCGGCTTGCCGCGCTGACTGACCGCCGGCAAATGGAGAATATACGCAGCAGCCGCGCAATGATAGATGTTTTAAGCGGAATACTCGGCAGAAAAAACGGAGAAAGCGCGCCGCATATCAGGCGAATGCGTAAGGTGACCGAAATGCTGCTTGAAAGGCTGATTCTTAAAACCGATAAATACGGGCTTTCCTGGCAGGACTGCGAGATGATTGCCGAGGCGGCGGTTTTGCACGATGTCGGCAAAATAGAAATTGACGGTGCAATACTCAATAAGCCCGGAAGACTGACCTCCGATGAGCGGAGGATCATTGAAGGGCACACTGTAATAGGCGAAGAGATACTGCTTGACGGTGCGGGCGATTCCATTGAGGATATACCCATGCTTTATACCGCCGCGCAGATATGCCGCTGGCATCATGAAAGGTTTGACGGCAACGGCTATCCCGACAGGCTTAAGGGCGATGATATACCGATTGCGGCGCAGGTGGTTTCTATTGCGGATGTGTACGACGCGCTTGTAAGCCGCCGCGCATATAAAAAGCCGTATCCCCCAGAGGAAGCGATTTCAATGATAGTTTCGGGCGACTGCGGAATCTTTAATCCGCTGCTTGTGGAATGCCTTTGCGAAATAAGCGGAAAGCTGAACGAGGATATTTATGCGGACGGTAAGCATACCGAGGAGGAGCTATGACCCTGCGAAAAACAGCGGCGCTGATTCTTGCGGCCGTTCTTTTATTTCTTTGCGGCTGCCGTGATAAAAAGGCGTCGGAAAGCGGTGAGCCGCGGCAGATGCTTGTGATAGGCAGCGATATTTACGCACCGTATTTTTATATTGGCGAAAACGGCGATTTTGCCGGCTTGGATGTGGAAATAGCCCGCGCTGCATGCAAGAAACTTAATGTCGAGCCGGTCTTTAAAAATATAAACTGGGAAAACAAGGATGAGATGCTTAATAACGGTGACATCGACTGCCTGTGGGGCAGCTTTTCCATGACGGGGCGGGAAGACGCCTATAGCTGGGCAGGACCGTATCTTAAAAGCCGCCAGGTGGCGGTGGTCAAGTCCTCATCCGATATTTTTAAACTGAACGATCTAAACGGGAAAAGCATAGCCGTTCAAAACGGCTCAAAGCCCGAGGAGCTTTTCCTTGAAAACAGCCTGCCGCAGATAAAGAGCCTTCGCAATGTTTACAGCTTTTCATCCATAGGCATTGTTTTTGCGGCGCTTAAAAAGGGCTATGTTGACGCGTGCGCCGGGCATGAGACAGCCTACATGGAGCTTATGAAAAGCTCTGCCGGTGAATACAGAATTCTTGAAGAGCCGCTGCTTGCGGTGGAGCTGGGCGTTGCTTTTTCCAAGGAAAGTCCCGCGTTCTCTGCCGAAAGACTGACAAATGCCTTGAACGAGCTTCAAAGCGACGGCGTTATTGCCGATATAATCGCCTCCTACGGATTAAGCCCAGATGTATTGATCGGAGGGTGAAGCGCTTTATGAAAAAAAGAATTCAGATCAATAAAATGCAGAAGTCGGAGACACTGTTTTACGGTATGATAGCCGCTATAGGCATTGTTATATTGCTGGCGGGTATTGCCGTAGGCAGGCGATTTTGCCTTGCGGAGGCGCGCAAGACCTACGACGTTACGGTGAATTACCTTAAAAACCAATGCGGAGAATACGATAATTTTCTTGATGCGGACAATGCGAAAAGTCTTATAAGAATTACCGAGCATGCGGATGATATCGGCAGAATGCTTGAGCTTTTGAACGGCGAGGAGAAAGGAAAACGGCTTCATGAATATCTTATAACGAAAAGACTTGACTGTATTATTCTGACTGACGGCAATATGAATGCAGAGGAAAAATATATCTCCTCCGGTACGGATGCCGTCGAGTTTTTATCATATGTGCCGAGGGACGCGGTGAAGGAGATAGCCGAGCACCCCGTGAAAATTTATTCCGACCGAGTGAATGCAAACGGCGGCTTTTGCGATATTGCTGCCGCCGCAAGGCATGATAAACAGGGGCTTGTGCTTTGCTTCCGTCTGCAGGACGGAGAAAGCATGAGAAATTATTACTCGTCTGTGCGAAAGCTGCTTGCAGGGGATGAAACCGTGTTTAACGGCACGATGGTGATAACCGAAAACGGAAAGATCATTTCATCAAATCGAAGTGAGATGATCGGTGCAGAAAGCGGCGTTAAGGTGCTTGAATTGCTGGATGATAAGGCGGCAACCGGGAACATTGTTAAAATAACAGACGGTAAAAGTGAGTATTACGGCGGCAAGGCAGTATATAAAAGATATGGAATATATGTATATTATCCGGTGACCGAGGTGTTTGCGGGCAGCTTTAACATTATAGCTCTGGCGGTATGCGTTTATTTTGCAATCATCCTTTTCATGATAGTCTTTTACCAAAGGTCGAGATATCTGCATGCGTGCGAGATAAACGAGCAATATGAAATCATCCGCACCATAAGCCGAATGTTCCTTTTCAATATGTTCGTTGATATGAAGGAAAACAAATTCAGGTTTCTGCTTCGCGGTTCGGATTTTGCCGATGTTGACGAGAACTGTGCCGCAGACGATATTTTAAGCAACCGTTTTACGAATTACGCAGCAGAAGAATACAGGGAAAGTTACCGCGGCTTTTCAGATCTTTCAACATTGAGGCAAAGGCTTGAAGGCAGGGATTATATAGAAATTGAATACCGCAACATTAACGGAGAATGGCTGAACGATATAATAATCCCCAAAAGGAACGGCAAAAACGGCGACTTTGATTCGTTTTTGCTTGTCACCAAAAATATAAACGAGCAGAAAAAAACAGAAATAGAGTATCAGCGCCGCCTTGAGGAGGCAATGCGCAGCGAGATGCGTGCAAATGAAGCGAAAACCAACCTTTTGCGCCGCATGAGCCATGATATACGGACGCCGATAAATGCAATACTCGGAATGATCGAGATTGCCGACCGCAACGTCGGCAACCTTGAAAAGCAGAAGTACTGCCGCAGTCAGGGAAGGGTGGCGGCGGAATATCTGCTTGAGCTTGTTAACGATATTCTGACCCTTAACCGAATCGAGGCGGACGATAAGACGGAGGTATGCACCGCCTTTGATTTGCATGACGAAGCCGAAAAGATCTTCACGATCGTCAATATGCGTGCGGAAAACGCCGGGGTAAAGCTTAATGCGCCCGACATTTCATGCAGCGGCAGGCAGCTTTACGGCAATGTTCTTTATTTCCACCAAATAGTTATAAACATCCTTATAAACGCCGTGAAGTACAGTAATAAGGGCGGCGAAGTGGATTTTTCCTTTTCCGAGGAGAAGGATGACAACGGCGCGAAGGTACGCTTTGTCTGCAAAGACAGAGGAATCGGCATGAGCCGCGAATTTCAGCAAAGGATGTTTGAGCCGTTCGCACAGGAAAACAATGAGGAAATTAAACCCTACGGCGGTTTGGGGCTCGGTCTTGCCATAGTAAAAATACTGACCGAAAAGCTCGGCGGCACGCTTTCTGCGGAAAGCGAGAAGGGGAGCGGCACGGTGTTTGAAATAACGCTGCCGTTTAAATATGCGCCGGAAACGGAAATCAAAGCCGAAAATGAGAATTACAGCATTAAAGGGCTTAGAATTCTGATTGCCGAGGATAACCACATAAATATGGAAATAGCCGAATACCTTGCAGGGGAGGCGGGCGCCGAAACCGTACCTGCGTTTGACGGTAAGGAAGCAATAGATATTTTTGCCGCCTCCGGAATAAACGAATTTGACGCGGTGCTTATGGACATAACCATGCCTGTGATCGACGGTCTTGAAGCCACAAAACGCATACGCGCGCTTGACAGAAAGGACGCCGAAACCGTGCCTATCATCGCAATGACGGCGAATTTGTTTATCAGGGATATAGAAAAATGCTTCTCTGTAGGTATGAACGGATATGTTCCGAAGCCGATAAACGAGAAGCAGCTTGTGAAGATAATAGCGGAAAAATGCGCGGAAAGGAAACAAAATGAAGCTTAAGGAATTTTACCGTGAAATCGGCTCTTCCTATGCCGATGTGACAGCAAGGCTCGGAAATGAGGAATTTGTGCGATACTTTGTTTTGCTGTTTAAGGACGATAAAAGCTTTGAGGAGCTTAAGGAATCGCTTGAAAAGGGGCTTGCGGAAGATGCCTTTCGAGCCGCCCACACCCTTAAGGGCGTGGCGGCAAATCTCGGCTTTTTCGCGCTTTATGAGAATGCCGCCGAAATAACCGAGGCTCTGCGCGGCGGCGATCTGAATGCCGCTGCGGCGCTTTTCCCCGCACTCGAGGAAAAATACAGCAAGGTTATCGCAGCCGCCGAAGGGCTTTGAGATACCTGACATATGGGCTTTTGGAAAAAAACGGCAAGCTTGTTCAAAATGAAATATAAAATTAACACCGTTTATTCCACTTGGAATAAACGGTGCTTTTGGCTTTATTCGGGGAAATCGGGCATAATAAAGGCATGAGCTATTATAATTATCATGCCGTAATCAAAAGGCTTATAAGGGACGGAAAGCTTAAAAATTGGTATATAACCGAGCGCTATAACGGCATTTCTCCCGCACTCGTTTTGGTCTTTGATGATTTAAAGCACCCGGTTATGCCGATACGCGAATACCGCTGGCAGGAATATCTGCCGCTTCTGCCGCCGCGCGTGGATTAAGTCGAACAGGCTTGATACTCAACTGATTTCGGCGTTTATTACGGAGTTAATTCTATTCACGGTGCTGTCGTCACGGCGGTCGGTCACATATACCGTTTTGACAGCGGTGGAGGAAAGCACCGAATAAAATTCGCGGAAAATTTCGGGCAGCGAATGGTTTTTGCAATTCACCTTCACAGCTGACGGCAGGTGCGTGTCGGAAATGAGTCTTAAAATACTTTTATCACCGAAAAGCTCGCCGACAAAAAGCCGGGCGGCTTCCTTTTCCGCCTTTTCGGAGACAAAAAGCGTATCTGCACGGATTATGAGATTTATGCTTTCGTTCTCATGAGCGGCGATGCCGGGCGAAAAAACAAGCTTGGAGGATAACGGCATATCCTGCTGAATTTTAATTATATCAAGGTAGGAGCAGAGTATTCCCGCTGTATTTCCCGATACGAAGGCGTCGGTCGGCTTATCGTTTTTCTTTAAAATCCCGCTTTCCGCCATTTTCCCGAGCCGTTCGGCAGCCTGCCGAAAAGGCGCTTCCGACAGGCTGCCGCTGCCTATATCATCCGCTGCGCCGCCGCAGGAAAGATAAAGCGGAGCTATTATTCCCCAGTAAAGGCTTTCGTTATCGCCGCAGAGCATCGGGCTTTCCTTTACAAAATCCGATGAAACCGCCTGATCTAAGCGGCAGGGAACATCGGCATTTTCACGCAGATAGGGCAGCTTGTCAAGCCAAATACCGTCGGTTTCCAAAAACAGCGGCAGACCGATTACCTTGCCGTTATAAAGAAAAAGCAGTTCTTTAATAAAATTATCGGTATTTACAAAGCCGTCAAGCGCCGCAAGGTTCTTTGCCGATTCATCGCTCATGCGGTCGGCAATTAAAATATCGGCGTCGCTTTCGTTTTCGGCAAAGCCGATATTTATATCTGGATAAACCGAATTAAAGCTGCGGGCGGCTCTTTCTATTGCGCTGCGATAATATGAATCGCAGTATATTTTAAGCGATGCGCTTACTGCTTTTTCGCTGCCGGTGCATATTCCGCTGCCGTCAGTGCCCTTACAGCCGCAGGAAAGCAGCAAAAGGGTAGGTAAAATGCAGGCAAGAGCTTTTTTTACGGCAGGGAAAAGCTTAAACACTGTTTTTTCCTCCGCTTTTTCTGTATGCAATCGGTTGGACGCCGGTTTTCTCCTTGAATATTCTGCTGAAATATTTTGTATTGTCAAAGCCGACCATATCGCTTATTCTGCCGACGGAAAAGCCCGTGCTCACAAGCAGCTGCTTTGCGCGGTCAATACGGATATCAAGCAGATAATCACTGTAGTTTTTGCCTGTTTTCTGCTTAAAAACACGGCTTATATAGCTTGAGTTAGAGTAAAATTTTTCGCCCAGGTAGGAAAGCGTTATATTCTGCGCGTAGTTTTCTTCAAGATATTTTACAATTTTCTGAACAAGCTGTGAGGAATTGTGGTTCTCATATTCCTCAAACGACGCGTCAATATATTCGTTAAGCGCCGTAAATATCAGGTCTGCGTCGTTTCCCGCTTCAAATTCCGGTGACGGCACCGAAAGTGCGGACAACTGCTCGCGGCACGCCCGTGTGAGCGCGTCGGAAAGCTTTCGGCTTACCTCGTAAACCGCGGCCTTATCGGTTTCGGATTTTAAGCCCTCAAATATATTTTTTAATATTTCGCGGCATTTTAGGGAATTCTTTTCCTCGATTGCCTGCGTAAGCTTAAGCTCGCTGCCGAGCGGATAGGCAAGCGGTCGGCCGCCTGAAAGCTTTTGCTTTATGCGGTTTAGGGTATCACGCAGCTCGTCAGGCGATACCGGCTTTAAAAGGAAATCGAAAACGCCGATTTTTATTGCCTGCTTTGCAAATTCAAATTCATCATAGCCTGTGAGAATAACCGTCTCTGCCGACGGCAGGGCTTTTTTTATTTCGGACGCCAGCGTTATGCCGTCACAAAAAGGCATTTTCAAATCGGTTATTATAATATCGGGCTTGAGCGACAGAATAAGCGGCAGCGCGTCGCGCCCGTTTTCCGCTTCACCTGTAATTGTAAAGCCGTTGCTTTCCCAGTCGAAAAGCTTTTTCATGCCGTTTCTTATAATGCTTTCATCGTCCACAAGAAATACCGTTAGCTTTCTTTCGGGCATAAATTTCAGTCCTCCTTTTTAGGCTTTTTAAACTGATAGACCGCGCTTGAATCAAGGGACGCGGGAATCGTGAAGGAAACCGACATTCCCTCGTTTTCACGGCTTTGTATTATAAGACCGCGGTTATCCGAGAAATACAGCCGCAGCCGCTCATTAACATTGTAAAGCCCGATTCCGTGCTCGGCGGGCATATCGCGGCGGCTGAGCTTTTCGGCAAGCCTGTCAAGCTCGTCGATTGTCATTCCTCTGCCGTTATCCGCTACGGTGAAGCTTATATCCCGTCCCTCTTTTTTGATTGTTACGGAAATTACAAGCTTGTGCGAAATATCCTTAAAGCCGTGTGAAAAGCAGTTCTCGAGTATCGGCTGCAAAAGAATTTTAGGCATATAGCAGCTGAGCGCCTCTTCGTCGGTATCGTAAACGATTTCAAGCTTTTCCTGCAGCCGCAGCTGCTGCAGCGATAGATAATTCTTTATCTGCGAAAGCTCCTCCTTAACGGTTACGGGCTTATCGCTGTTGCGGATGTGATACCTGAAAAGGGCAGACAGATTGAGCAGCGCCTCGGCAATGTCGTTTTTATCGTCGAGCACCGCCATCATTCTTATAGTGTCCAGCGAATTATAAAGAAAATGCGGATTTATCTGACTTTGCAGCATTCGGTATTTAGCCTCGGTCTCGCGTTTTTCCGATTCGGAAACGGCATATATGAGGTTGTTGAGCTCGCCCGCCAGACTGTTGAAATTATCGAAAAGGTCGCCGAATTCATCCTTTCGTTTCTGTGAAATGCGGGTTTCAAGGTCGCCGCCGCTTAACTGCTTCATGGAAAGCTGAAGCACCTTTATGGGTCTTGTGAAATAGAACGATACCGCGGCGGTTATGATTATTATGACCGCGGCGCATATAAGGCTTAAGGTCACAAGGCGATTAAGCAGTGTCTGCGCGCTTGCGGTGATAAAATTATAGGGCACTGCCGCCACAACCGACCAGCCCGTATTCGCAACGGCGCTGCTTACAGGCAGATATTCCTTCCCGTTTATTTCGGTTTTTCCGTGCGATTTCATATTGCTTAAAAGTGATTTGGATATGCCGTCAGATGAATCCGTGGTGTAAACCGGCTTATTCTCGCTGTCAAAAATATAAAGGATAGTACCCTTGCCGAAATTGCTCGCCGCGCATATATCTGCAAATGCCGAAACCGGGCATTCCGAAATCACATAGCCGGTATACATATTAAGCCCCGTGCTGTTTTCAAAGGAAACATCAAGATGTCTGCAGGCAACCGAGAAAACGCGGGCATCGGCGGAAAATTCATAGCTTGAGGTTCTCACGGGCAGAAGCACCGTGTCCCCTGTTGAGCTTTTGAGCGGTGCGTAATAATCCTCGTCTATCGAAAAGGCGGGGCGGTCAAATTTGCCGTCGGTGTAGGATATCGACTCTCCGTCAAGCGAGGTCACTATCAGCGAATACATATCCTCATTTGTGCGGGCTACCAGCTCAAGCGCCTCACGCGCCCGCTGCTCAAGGAGCGCCACGGCGGCGGGGTCTGTTTCAAATTCGGTGAATTTGTTGCGAAGATATTCGGGCACGGCGGCGGTATTGTCTACCATGCGGGTTGTCTGGTCAACGCGCGATATATATTCCGAAAAAATCATCGCTATCTGCTTTGTCATTTGGGTATAGGTCTCCGACGCCTCGTTTTCAAGCGCGGTATTGCTTGAACGAACCGTGAAAAATCCGAAAATTATTATAGGTATCAAAACCGCTGCCAAAAATACCGACAAAAGCTTTGTCCTTATAGTGACCTTCCCCGAAAAGCTATGATTTCTCATATTCACCTCTTGAACGAATCAATTTCGTTCATTATAACGATAAATTGTTAACGCAATGTTAACAAAACCGATATTTAACGCCTCCGAAGCTCTTTATTCAAAAGTAGTAAAAAAAAGTAACCATAATGTAAAAAAAGTGTGACGACAGTTTGTTGTGCTTAATGTATAATAATAATAACGAAATAAAAGGGATGTGTGTTATTTTGACTAACGGAATCATCGGTTTGAGGAAAAGAATAACGGCGACAGTCTTAAGCTTGGTTATTGCCTTCGGCTCACTGCCCGTTATTTCTGCTTTTGCGGAATCCGATGAAGCTTTCAAGGGCTTTTCCTACTGGAGTGTTTCCGGCGGCGGACTTTCCGCCGTTTCGGGAATGAGCGGCTACGGTGCGGGTATCTCCCAAAATTCGGGAAAGGCAGCAGCGCTTACTTCGGAGCTTATATCGGTGAAACCGGGCAAGAAATACAAGGCGGGAATATCTGTTTCCTCGACTGCGGCAAATGCGGATGCCGAGCTGACGGTAGCTTTCTTCGGTGACGAAGAGGGCGAAAACGCCGTCGGTGAGACATTAAGCCTTGAAAAAAGCAGCCCGACAGCCGATTTCGGCGAAATAAGCGGCGATTTCACGCCGCCCGAGGGCGCAGCCTATGCAAGGCTGATTGTAAGCCTCGGTGAAAACGGCAAATCCGGCGATGAATACAAGCTTGATAACGCCTACCTGTATATATACGGTACCGCGGCTCCGATATATGCGGATGAAGCGGTCCCCGGCTACTCGGCGGGAGAGTGGGCAAGATATCCCGACGGCAACGGTAAGAAATGGGAAAACACCGCCTCGCGATATATTGAAACGGTGGACGACGGCTACGGCGGCGACGGCGCACTGCATATTGTAAACACCGGAATAGAGGGCGATATGTGGCTGACTGTCGTACCGGACAGCGTTCCTGCGGGTAGCTATACGGTTCGGATGAAGGTCAAGGGCAGCGTCACGGCGCCGGGTCAGACCTTCCGCTTTGCTGATTCCGCTCATATCGACAGCGGCGTCGGCAATCTGTTTGCTGACCGTGTAAGCTATGATGACTGGACTGATTTTTCCTACGATTACGAATCAGACGGCACAAACAGGTTTTTCTTTGTTTTCAGTCAGTATAACGGCTTATCGGATGTATATATAGATTCGCTTAAGGTCGTTAATAAGGAAACCGGTAAGGATATTTTAAACGGCAAGGGCGATTTTTGTCTTGACGGCGGGTACAACCTTGTTGCATCAAACAATTTGGCTAAAAACGGCGATTTTGAGGATATTGTTTATACATATTTATCCCCCGATAAATTCAACGGTAATTTTGACGGCGCTGAGGTTAAGGAGGAACCGCTTAAATGGACGCTTAACGATAACTATACGGGCGATACGCTCGTGCTGTCGAGCGATTCGTCCCACGGCGGGGTGCTTGAGATGACAAAGGGTGCGTCCGCCTCGGCAGGCGCGGGCTGGGTTACGCTGTCAAGCCCGAATATCTCGGTCGAGCAGGGAACAAAATACCGCTTTTCCGCAGATTTAAAGGGAATCGGCAGTAATCCTTACTATATTATAACGGCGTACTGGTTCTTTGATAACGGAACGGCGCCCGTACAGGTAAAGCCCGCTGGCGGCGAGGGAAATTTATCGGACGGTTGGAACACGGTTGCCGCCGACCTTGAAGCGCCGCAGAACGCCAAGGAAATTCAGCTGCGAATCGTTTTCCAAGGGGCTGCGGGCGATAAAATGCTCTTTGATAACGCCTCGCTTTGTCCGCTCGGTATGTCCGCGTCACTCGACGGTTGGCAGGAGGCGGGCTATTCAAGCCCCGATCCCGAAAGCTGCTATGTGAGGCTCGAGGATAACGGCAATGCGAACGCAGGCTCTGTGCATATTTATCAGGACTACGAAAAAAATACCGCCCACGCAAGAGCGGGAATTTCATATATGCTGAAAGGTCTTGAAAACGGCAAGACCTATGTTATGGAGCTGTGGCTCAAGGGCGCGACTCAGACAGCGGGCGATCCTCTTGCGGCGGAGCTTTACTGGGGTCTCGGCAATTGGGCAAAATCGGGTAACGGCGGACTTTTGTTCGATAATGTGAATTATTCCGAATGGACGAAAATGTCCTATGAGTTTACGGTTACAAACGCCCAGTGGGCGCCGCTTTGCATATCTCCCGGCGGTTATGCCGGAGTCGATTGCTATATAGACAATGTGGCGGTATACGATAAGAGCGATACGGCGCAGACCAACCTTATAAGCAACGGCGGTTTTTACTCCTACTCGCAGCCGGACACCTCGCGGCAGCTGATTCAAAACGGCGATTTTGAAAATATGCGTGTGCTGTCTGCCCCGGGTTGGAGCTTTTCGGGTAAGACCGATTACGATAAGGCTTCATCGATTATTTCTCTCGGCGATAATTCCGCGGCGGTTTCCTACCGCTACAATGTCGAGGGCGGGCAGATTTTCCGCACAGCGGTAAACGGCAGCGGCGGAAGGCTTAAAATAACCTTTGATACCGGCAGGGAATGCGAGCCTGAAAGCTCGGGCGGCATATTTATTGTGCCGGACGGCGCGAAATATATGCGCGTTTCATATATATCGGAAAGCAGTTCAACGCTTAAAAGCATCACGCTCACGCTGCTTGAAAATCCCGAAAACTACGATTTTGAAATTAAAGATCCCGAAAGCGAACGCCCGCTTAACTGGCAGTATTACTGCGGCGAAACGGAATCGGGCAGCTATTCGCTTAAATATGCCGCGAATGACGGCGTGAACGGCAGCGGTGCATTGCGTCTGACCGCAGAAAAAGACAATGATGGCTTTGCTGTGGCTTACGGCAAGCGCATGAGCGCACAAGCAAACGGCGTTTATCGCGTTACCTTCCAAGGAAAATACTCGGGGGACGAAATAAGTGTTTACCCGTATATCAGAACCTATAATAAAAAGGGCAACGATACAACGGAGACTTCGTCCTATAACTGGCTGACCGCCGCAAATTCGCAGAATAACGACGGCGAATGGCATAGCTATACCGCCGATTTCACGGCGGGCGGCGACACCGCATTTTACGAGATGCGCTTTGAGGTGCGCGCAAAAACGGCGGGAGCAAAGCTTTTGTTCGATAATATTTCGGTTGTTTATTTGGGCGATTCGACCGACCCGAACCTCGATTTTGAGTCGGGTGAAAACGGCGAAAAGGTATTCAACTGGAATATGTATGAGCGCCGTGAGAACCCGAATAAGCCCGGTGAATTTGAAGAGGGCAGCTTTGGGGCATACACCGCGGTTAAGGCGGAGGGCGCATCAAAGGACGGCAGCGCCGCGGTGCATATAAGCAAGCCGCAGGCAGGCGATGTTCAGCTTTATCTGCAAAGCATTATGCTTGAGGTCGGCGGCAATACCGATTATCTTTTAAGCTATGACGCAATGGCGCAGGGCAACAAAAAGGGCTCGCTGCAGATTTGCGTCAGGCAGTATAAAAACGCTTACGGCGATAATGTCAAGGATGAAGCCGAGGCATTCAAATGGGTGACCGACGCATACGAATACGGCTCGTTTGATTGGAAGAGCTGCGGCGGTGCTTTTAAAACCGCAAAGGACGCAAGGTTCGTTAAGATATGGCTGGTTTCAAACACCTCGGACGCGATGGATATGTATATCGATAATGTGGCACTCACAAAAACCGAGAGCATTGACGACCCGAACCTCGATTTTGAATATACAGCAGGCGGCAAGCCGCTTAACTGGAGCTATGTAACATCTGACGGTATCGCAAGCATTTCGGCGGATAAATCCGTTTACTACCGAGGCAGCAGCTCACTGCATATTGAAAAGCAGTACAGCAGAATAAACTACACCACCGCGACCATGGCAAAGCGGATAAATGTCAACGCGGGCGACAGAATCGAGTTTGTTATCCATATGCGCAGCCGTAATGCGGTGTCGGGTGCGTTTGCAGCCTCGCTTTCGGGCTATAATTCCTCGGGCACGCTTATTCAAAGCTGGACCGGGCAGGACAGACCGCTTAATTCGGGCAGTAGCTTGAGCGACTGGCAGGAATACAGAATAGTCTATACCGTTCCGAAAAATGTTCGCAGTGTGGCGCTTGCCATGCGAATAGGCGGCAGAAAAGCCGATGTGTACTTTGATTCGATAGAATACTACAACTACACCGAAAGCAACGACACGGTTTATGCCGAGGATTTTGCATCTCCCTCATCCGACGGAATGTTCGGCGGCTTTAAAAAGACCGATGTTAAGGGCAATCCCTCCTTCGGCACTGCGGGCGAAGCGATAATTTCGGGCGGCTTGGGTGACAGCGCGGCTATAGAAAAGAAAATAGATATTATAAATACCGATTATTCTTATCAGTTTACCGCGCATTACAGAACCACGGGCACTGCAGTAGGTAAATTGAGTCTTACAGGCTATAACTGGAAAAACGAGTCGGTGGGAGCGGTTGTTGACCGCGAAATCTCATCAGCCCCGACTTCAACCGAAATCAAGGTTGATTTTACGGCGATAAACGCTGCGTATTATGTTCTGCGGTTTGAAAAAACCGGTGGCGACGGCGGCGTTGCACTTAACGATGTGACCGTGCGCACCACCGCGGAGCCGAGCGTAGACCTAGGCTGGGAGGGCGCGTGGATAGTCCATCCCGCGGATTACGACACAATAGAGAGCCAGAAAAACAACGAGCGCTACTATTATTACCGCCAGGAAATAAATCTTGAAAGCACCGTGAAATCGGCGCAGATGCAGATAACCGCGGACGACAGAGCCGATGTTTACATAAACGGCGAAAAGGTTTACGAGGAGACCCGCACCGGAGACACCTGGAGCCTGCCTGTCACCCTTGATATTACGGAATATCTGCAAAAGGGTAAAAATGTTATCGCGGTTCGGTTGTATAACGGCGTTTACAGATACGCGCTTTTATACGACGGAATAGTAAAGATGGATAACGATTCCGTTCTGCGCTTCTACACCGATGAAAGCGTAAATGTAGCGCGCGAATCGATAGGTGAGAACAGCACCCCGAATCCGCAGTGGAGCGAATCCGACGCCGATAACTTTATGAAGCCCGATTATGATATGTCAACAGGCGGCTGGACAAAGGCGGAAATTTACGCTAATGTCGGCAGCGGCGGCTGGGGCGCGATCGACTTCGATTTTTCGGAATATTCGGATTATAAAATAGAAACAAACGAATTCACCTTCCCGAAAAACACAATTTATGCGGGCGACACGGTGACGGTTACGGCTACTCTTAAAATTGCCGAGAAGCTGCCCGAAGCCTCAAGCTTTAAAATATATTTCTGGAGGCGAAATTCAACCAGCCGTATTTGCACGGGAACAATAACCCTTGCAAACGGCAAAACCACAAAGTCATGGCCTACCGGTAAGGAATTTACCGCCGAGTTCGAAATAACCGTGCCGCAGTTCTTGGCGGCGGGCGATTACACAGTGCAATTTGATAACACAGTGGCGATTGTCAGCGATTATTACATCAACAATAAGGTCGGAAGCCTTAAAATTGCGCAGTATAAGCAGGAGGTTTCGACAAAGAGCGAAATCAAAATGTATAACGGCAAGCCGACCGTATTTGTAAACGGCGTGGCGCAGGCACCCTTGTGGTACAGCCGCCCCGAGCGCGATACCCAGTTTGACCAATCCGAAATGGAGGGGCTTGCAAGCGTGGGTATAGACACATCCATTGCGTTTATCCTCCCGCGCGAAACGCTCGGCGAGCTTTGGATGTCCGACGGGACTATTAAGACCGAGACCATAGACCAGCAGATTTTGGGCACGCTTGCGGCAAACCCGAATTCGCAGCTTGTTATGGCAATCGATACCACGCCGCCGCAGTGGTGGCTGGACGCTCACCCCGAGGAGTGCGTAAAGCTTAACGACGGGACGGTGAGCAAGGAGTCCTTCTCCTCAGAGCTGTGGAAAAAGGAAACAGGCGAAAAGGTTACCGAAATAATTAATTACCTTATGCAGCAGCCCTACGCCAATAATATTATAGGCTTTAAAATTACGGGCGGCACCACCTACGAATGGCAGTGGTGGGGAATAAACGGAAGCACAAAGGCAGGCGATTATTCATCGGTAGGACTTACCGCCTTCCGTGCATGGCTTAAAGAAAGGTATAAAACCGACGCGGCGCTGAAATCCGCTTGGGGCGACAGCTCCGTAACGCTCGCAACGGCTGCCGTTCCGAGTATTGCGGTGCGCAGCGAAACCGAGTTCGGCAGCATTTTAAGCGCAGGCAAGAACCGTCAGGCAATAGATTACGAGCTGTTTATGGGTGAGAAGAAGACCGAGGCAATGCTTTATTTTGCTTCTCTTGTGAAAAAAGCCACGAATAACAGGCTTTTCGTAGGAACATACGCGGGCTACCTGCTTAACGTTATAAACTACGATATGGCGGCGTCTACTTCGCATACTTCCTTCCAAAAGATACTCGAATCCGACAGTATTGATTTCATAACCTGCCCGTGGAACTACAGTGAACGCGAAATAGGCTATTCCGGCGATTATATGTCGGCTGTAGACAGCGTTACCGCGCACGGAAAGCTCTATATTGCGGAGGACGACAACCGCAACCACACCACATCAATGTTTGAAGCGCCCGACGCGCGTGCGTCCGTCGGTTGGACGCGCACCGCCGAGCAATCCATAGAGCAGTTAAAGCGAAACTTTGCATATGCTCTTTCAAAGGGCTGTGGGCTTTACCTTTACAGCCTTGCGGGCACTTATTTCACCGATAAGCAGCTATGGGAGACTGCCTCTGCCATGATGCAGGAAATGACCCTGTCGCTGGGACTTGAACGCAAGAGCGTTTCGGATATAGCGGTGTTTTACGATGAGCAGTCGCCCGCGTATATGCCGTATTCCGGCTCTGACCTTACAAACGAGCTTTTGTATAAGGGATTGCTGCTTACGCAGCGCAAGGAGCTTTACAACCTCGGTGCACCGTATGATACATACCTGCTCGACGACCTCGAAAAGGGGCTTGTGCCGGAGCATAAGATAAATATTATGCTCTCGACCACGCAGGTTACAGAGGCAGAACGCCGCGCGATAAGCGAAAAGCTGCAGAAAAACGGCAATGTTATCATTTGGGTGTTTACATCGGGTATGTCCGACGGCAATACCACCTCTGTTGATAATCTTTCGGCTCTTACGGGAATGAATATGAAGCTTATTGAAAGCCCTAATACCGAGCGCAAGCTTATGGGCACGGTTGAGGTTGAAAATTACAACAGCTGGGTAACAGAGGGGCTGGCGGATGTCAGCTTCGGTGCGATAGAATACAGAACCTTAGCACCCGTTATAGCGGTGGATGACGAAACCGCCGTAACCCTCGGCTATCACACCGAGCAAAACGGCTACGGAACAAACAATGTCGGCTTTGCAATGAAGGAAATGACCGACGGAAAGGGAAATAGCTGGACGAGTATTTACTCGGCAGTGCCTTGTATCCCGGCTGATATTTTAAGAAATGTCCTAAAGCACTGCGGCTGCCATATTTACGATGATACCGCAACCGATATAATTTATGCCGATAACAATTACATTTCCGTTCATTCGCTTTTCGGCGGTGAAAAGACGGTCACGCTGCCGGGTAATTACACGGTGTACGATGTATTTAACCGCAAGGTTATTGCTAAGAGCGTAAACAACTTTACCTACAGCTCGGATAAGGGTGAAACAAGGCTTTTCCGCATTTCGAAGAATGATAAAATCAAGCTTTATTTCACAAGAACCGCGGGCGGTACTGTAAGCCCCGAGGGACTTAATGAGGCGGAATACGGCGGGAAAGTAACCCTTACCTTTAAGCCGAACAGCGGGTACAGGCTCGGCTATCTGCTTATAGACGGCGTCAAAACCACCGTAAACGGCAGCAGCTATACCTTCAGCAACATAAAGGAAAGCCACACAGTGGCAGTCTACTACACAAGGCTTTATGAAAAGCTGCCGCTTGACGATAACGACGACCCTGTTGACCCGACCGTGCCGGATAATGGTGGGAACAACAACGGTCATATCGAACCGGTAACGCCCGATGTTAACCCCGATAACGGCGGCACGGACGATGATGACGGCAGACAGGCAATAACCAAGAAAAACACAAGGTATTACACCACCGTTTCTCTTAACCTGCCTGTAATCATAGCGCTCTGCGCCGCGGCACTTGCGGTTTTGGCGGCAATAGTAATTCTGCTTATTGTTCTTCTCGGCAAAAATATTTACTTTACAAGGAATGGCAAGCGGATATATTCCGCAAAAATCAAAAAGGGTACCGTAAGGCTGGATAAGCTTAAAGAAAAGCAAGGTCTTGAGGGCGTTACGGCAACGGTTAAAAAGGGATACGCCGCACACCACGCGGGGCAGAGCGTAAAGCTTTCCTTAAACGGCGCGCCGCATACCTCAATTACTTTGGAAAAAGGCGGAAGCAATTCCGCAGAGCTTTAAAAATCTTTGGGGCTCCAATACAGAGCCCCAAAGTAAAACCCAAAAAACTAAAAGGAGTGCAATTTTATGAAAAAAATTCTCATTCGCTGCATTTGCATTATAGCTGCATGCGCAACCTTGGCAATGTCTGCAGGGTGCAGTCTTACAAAGACTACGGTAAGCAGCGAGATCGACGAAACCGTGAGCTATGTCAGCGGTGATAAAAACTCAAACACCGGTGCGTCCTCGGGCAGTGCCGATGCTTCCTCCGATAATAAGGGCGGGGCAGGTAATGTTGTAAGCGGTTCGGGCGATAACACCGTGCACAATGCGGGTGAAATCAATAACTCATCCGAAGAAAAGCTAAAGGGCACGCTTGAATTACAGATATTCGTGGGCGGCTACGGCAGCGAGTGCTGGGAGTACGCAATAAACGAGTTCCAGAAGCTGCAGCCCAATCTTGAAATAAACGCGCACCTTGATACCAATGTTAACGCGCAGATGAAGACCCGTTGGGCAAAGGATAACCCGCCCGACTTCGTTCTGCTCGACGGCAGCAATATGCCTGCCTCCACCTGGATGAGCGAAAACAAGATGAGAGATCTCAGTTCTCTTTATAAAAACGGCAAGGTCTACGGCACCTCAACGCCCATAAGCAGCCAGCTTAAGAGCGGACTTGTAAGCACCTATAAAAACACGGGCAAAATCTACGAAATGCCTGTTCTGCTTTCCACCTACGGTATGTGGTACGATCAGACACTCTTCAGCCAAAAGGGCTGGAGCGTTCCGAAGAATTACACCGAGCTGCAGAGCTTCTGCAAAACGGTGAAATCCTCGGGAATGTATCCCTTTATCTACACGGGTCAGTATTCCGGCTACCTTGTTTGGGGTATGCTTATGCCGGCGGTGGCTTCCGAGGCTTTGGCGTCAAACGATACACAGTATTTCTATGATGTCGCAAATGCGGCAAGCGAATCCGTTTGGAGCGATGCGCGCTTTAAAAAGGTTCTGACCAAAATAGAGACTCTCGCAAAGGCGGGATATTTTGATCCCTCCGGTCTTTCAATGAACCACATAACCAGCCAGGCGGCATGGCTTAAGCACAACGCGGCCCTCATTCCCAACGGCTTATGGCTTGAAAACGAAATGAAGAGCTCGACCCCCACAAGCTTTAAAATGCGCTATTATCCGTCGGTTTTGCAGGACGCAGGTCAGAAGACCGCCGTTGTTGCCACTGCTACAAGCGTAGGCATTGCCGCAAAGGCGAAAAACCCGAAGGCGGCAGAAGCATTCCTCCGTTTCCTCTATACCGATAAGGTCGCGGCTAAATTTGCAGAGCTTTGCGCCGTTCCGAGCGCAACCCGCACCGATGTTTCAAAGGCTAACCTCACCGAATCCGCAAAGCAGGTAAACGAGATGATAAACTCATCCGGGGTAACCCTTATTTCAAAGGGCTCCACCACCTGGGGCAGCGTGGACGCAACCATAAACCAGTGCATAAATAAGCTCGTTTCGGGCGATATGACGGTGGATAAGGTTGTTTCCGAGCTGCAAAAGGCTACCAAGAAAAAAGTAGGATAGGCTGACGATTTACATTAAAAGGAATGACCGCAATGTCAAATACAAAACTGAAAAAGCGCAGACCCACAGATAAATCGAAAATTGCCTTTTTCTCACTTTTCTGTCTGCCGCCGCTTTTACTTTACATTCTTTTCTGTGTCTACCCGATCTTTTCATCGCTTTACACAAGCTTTTTTGAATGGTCGGGCTACGACGCCCTGACAAGGGATAGCTTCGTAGGCTTTCGGAACTACATACAGGTAATAACAGATTCGGAGTTTTTGGCGGCTATAAAGAACGATTTTGTTATAATACTCGGCAAGGAAATTATAATAATCGTGCTTACAATTCTTTTCGCCGTGTCGCTGACCCGCCTTCGGTTTTCAAAGCTTGAAACGGGCATATACCGCTTTATCTTCTTTATGCCGAATGTGCTGTCGGTTATAATCATAACCACTATCTGGACGTTTGTTTTAGACCCGAACTTCGGTATTTTAAATCCGCTTTTGCGCGGAGTGGGGCTGTCGGCGCTCATTCCCGAAATGGGCTGGACATTTACCCACCCGATAGGGGTCATCACCTTTGTTGCAAGCTGGTGCGGTATAGGACTCTTTATGCTTATAATGATTACCGCGATAAACGGAATAAGCAAGGAGCTGTATGAATCCGCCACAATTGACGGCGCGGGCGAGTGGACGCAGCTGCGCTACATAACCATGCCGGCTGTATGGGAGCAGGCAAAGTTTATGGTTATAACCATACTGTATCAGTCGTTCAGCTCAAGCTTTACAATGGTGCAGGCAATGCTCGGCAGCTCTGTCAGTGAAGATTCGGTGGTTATGGGCGTGTTCGTTTACAAAAACAGCTTTGACAGCCAGTGGCCGCAGGTGGGCTACTCCTATGCGGCGGCAATACTTATGCTTATAATCTCCGCGGCGGCTTCCTTCATAGTCAACCGTATTATGTCAAGGGGGGACAGTGTAAATGAGTAAAAAAAGAAATACTCCGCACCTGTCCCGCTCGGCTGCGGTGGGGCAGGGAATAATAAGAATCTTCCTTGTGCTTTGGAGCGTGACTGTGGCATTCCCGGTAATATGGGTGCTTTATACATCTCTTAAAAGCAATCAGGAATTTTTCGCTTCCCCCTGGGCGCTGCCGAAAACCCCGCAATGGGGAAATTTTGTTGACGCGTGGAAGGAGGCAAGCTTCGGCTCTTACTTCTTTAACAGCCTTTTCACCGTGGTACTGACATTGGTGATAACCCTGCTTATAGTGGGCGCTAATGCCTATGTTATTGCGAAATACAATAACCGATTTATAAAGGGTCTTGAAAAGTTTTATATGGTGGCTATGATGGTGCCGTCGGTGCTTATGCTCGTACCCCTTTACTATTTTGCGGATTCAATTAAAATAACCGATTCGCTTGTGTGGCTTTCGGTAATATACGCAATACAGGGCATGCCCTTCTCGGTGTTTATGATGGCGGGCTTTGTGCGCGGAATACACAACGCACTGCTGGAGGCTGCCACAATAGACGGCGCGAGCCAGTTCACCATATTCTTCAAAATAATAGTGCCGCTTTCAAAGCCTTCGCTTTTTGTTGTGGCGCTGCTCAATATAATGGGCACATGGAACGAATACATTACCGCGCTCACCTTTATTCATGATAATACAAAATACACCATGGCGATAGGTCTTTCCTACCTTACAAATTCGGGAACCTACGATGTTAATTACGGCAGAACCTTTGCGGGTCTTACAATAGCCCTTGTGCCTATTCTTATAATTTACGCCATATTCCAAAAGCCGCTGCAAAACGGTATGTCCTCGGGAGACGGCGTAAAGGGTTGATTAAGCAAAGCCGAGAAATCCGAACCCGCCTAAAACGGCTTAATTTCGGCGCTTTTCGGCTTGTCGTCACCCGCAGGCGTTAGCCTTGCGGCTTTCTCCGCGTCAAAAATCACTCAAAATTCAGCTCGTTTTAGGTTGCAGAATTTTAAAGAGGCAGATTTTTGTCTGTGCGAGGCACAAAACGCAGTAAATCCTATCGGATTTACGAGTATTTTAACAATGCAAAGGCGAAAATCCGCCCTTTAAAATCGGGTTCGGATTTCTCGGCTTTACTTAAATACAGAAAGGATCATAAGAATGATTAAAAAAATATTTCCATGCTTGTTATCCTTTGCAATTATTTTAAGCGCTTTTGCTTCCCTTCCGTTTTCGGCAGCGGAAAGCGCGGGCAATTTAATACCGGGCACCATATCACCCGATTATTCATCGGACTATTGGTACAGAACCTACCCCGGCGGCAGCGCGGATACATCGACCCGCTATATCGAAATCGCAAAGGAGGGCGCAGACGATGTAGGCTCGCTGCACTTTGTAAACGATACTCCTTCGGGGGATATGCGCGTAAATATTATAAAAAATATTCCTGCCGGCGAATACACCTTAAGCTTCAAAATCAAGGGCAGCAGAACATACTCCACAGAAAACCTGTGGTTTGCTAACAGCAGCAACGATGAGGGTCGGGTTCAACTTATACCCGGAGAAAAAAGCTACCCGAATTGGACGGAGCTTACGGTACCGTTTAAAACTGTCGGCGGCAACACCTTCGGTTTCTTTTTCAGCCAGTATAACTGGCAGACAAGCATATATATCGATAATTTTAAGGTTTTGGACGCTGAAGGCAACGATATGCTTGAAGGTGCGGGCAGCTTCTGCGCAGAGGGCACGGGCGAAGAAACAAATAAAATGCAGCAGCCGTATGACGGCGAAACCGAGGATTATTGGTACAGAACCTGGCTTTCGGGCGCGGATACCTCGGTCAGGTTCATAGAAATAGCAGAGTCCGGCTGCAATGATACCGGCTCGCTGCATATCGTAAACAAGCCCGCGGAAAAACAGGGCGATATGCGAGTAGGCTTTAAAAAGACAATACCCACAGGCGCATACACGCTGCAATTCAATATTAAGGGCTCTTTAAAGCTTGCGGACCAGCAGTTCTATTTTAAGGAGAGCGGTCAGTCGGATTATACCGATCTGATAAGCAAAACAAGCTATCCCGATTGGGAGAGGGTTGAGCTTCCGTTTACAAGCAGGGGCGGCAGCGTTTTCGGTATAACCGTAAGCCAGTATAACTGGGGAACCGATATTTATATCGATAATTTCAAAATACTCGATTCCGAAGGAAAAGATGTGCTTGACGGAATGGGTAATTTCGACCGTTTAGCGTCCGGCGGCGGCGATGAGCCCGATATCCCCGAGGATGTTCTGACCCTGCACGACAGCAGCACCGCAAACGGCTGGTACAGATATTCCGACGGCACTTATACGGCGTCAAGAAAAGCCGAAATCGTAGGCGACGGCTGCTTTGATAACGGAGCGCTGCACATTAAAAATGTTGCCGCAAACGGAGATATACGCGTTTGCGTGAATAAATCGATACCTGCCGGCGAATACACCCTCAAGGCAAATATAAAAGGTAAAAAGGGCGTAATAAGCGAGGCTCTGTATTTTTCGGGGCTTTACGATACGGCGAATAATTTCAGCTTCTTTTCAAGAAACGAATATGCCGATTGGACTGAGGTTTCAGGCAGCTTTAAAACAAACGGCGGCAGCGATTTTATAATCTTTTTCAGCCAGTATAACGGGGCAAGCGACCTGTATATCGACAATCTGCGTGTAATCGATAAGAACGGCAGCGATATGTTAGAGGGACTCGGCAGCTTTTGCACCGACCCTGCCGTAGGCGATCAGACCGATTCAAAAATCATCCCGTCACTGACAGCCGATAATGCCGCAGACCTTACGGTCTCTCTGCCGCAGCGCTCCTTGATAGGCAATACATCGGCAGAAAATGGCGCGGTGCTTTTAAACGGAGTCGCAACCGATAAAGCCGTATTTACGGCATATACCGACGGCTATATGAAGATTACCTGTCCCGCAAATGAAGGCGATATATTATCGCTTGACGGTAATTTTACCGACAATTACTACAAAAAGCATATAGGCCCCGCTTCCTTTAGATTTTCGGGCGGAAAATGGGAAAATCTTTTAACCGCCGATAAATCCGAGTCCTATTTCTTTGAATCGCTTATAGAAAACAGCGGCTTTTCTTCCGGAATTGACGGTTGGGAGCAAAACGCATTGCCCGCAGGCAGTAAGGATACAATATCCGCCGAAGCCGTGGGATATGACGGCGCAGCCCTTCGGGTTTCACACTCTGCGGAATCGGGTGACAGCGTTTACAAGGTAAGAACAGGCGATTATATATCGGTAGTACCCGGGGCAACATATAAGCTTCGCTTTTATGTGAAGGCTGTTGGGAATATGCGGCTCGGCGCGTCGCTTCGCGGAAACGGTTCCTCTGCTGTTCCGGCAGAGTCGGGGCTTAACACGGTAGTTACAAACGGCACCGACGGCTGGCAACAGATGAATTATACCTTTACCCTGCCGGAGGATGCCACGCTTTCGCGGGTAAAGGTACAGCTTGATAACGCCTTTTATTCATCCGGCGCGGAGATACTTTACGACAGCATTGCGTTTTACAGGCTATGCGAGCCGGGCGATGTTAATGCCGACGGAAATCTTGATATACGGGATCTGATACATTCCGCAAAGGTCTTGGCGGGAGCGGCGGACTATGTAAGCCCGAATGCCGCAGATGTTAACGGCAACGGTTACATAAATACCATCGATTCGGCAATGATCAAGAGACTGCTGCTCGGACTTACCGATTACGGTTCCGTGCCCTATGTTGCAATGATTGCACCGGATACGGCATACCCCTATAACGATCAGGCAAAGGCTTATCTTACCGCCGAAAATCCCACGGTTGACGATTATGCCGTGCTTATGACCGATTCGGCACAGGATATAAAAATAGTGCTTGAATGCCCGGTAGAGGGTGCGGAATTCAAGGTTGAATACGGTACAAGGGAGGATTACTCCGACGCGGTAACGGTTAATACAACCGATAAGAGCATAGCTGTTAATAATCTTTTGAGAAATACAAAATATTATGTCAGAATAACCGCTTCGGCTAACGGATTCACAAAGACGGCGGAGGATTCGTTTAAAACAGCGGATATCGGCCCACGCGTGATGACTGTCGGCGGAGTTTCAAATGTCCGCGACCTCGGCGGCTATGAGACCTCATTCGGAAAAACCACCTTGCAGGGGCTGGCATTCAGGGGCGCGCAGCTTGATATTAAGGGTACATCCCGCCTGACCGCGCAGGGAGATAAGTTGCTCGGTACGGATATTGCATTGGGACTTGAGATTGATTTGCGAACGGCAAGTGAAACCGGCGGACTTACAAAAAGCGTAGTTCCCTCGGCAAAGTATCTTAACAGTCGCATAGGCTCATACACTGCGGCGTTTGCGGACGGTCAAAAGGAGCTCTTCAGGCAGATATTCGCCTCATACGCCGATGTAAATAATTACCCGATTTATGTTCACTGCGTTTACGGAGCGGACAGAACGGGTACGGTTTGCTATATTCTGAACGCTCTGCTCGGTGTGGACGAAAAAAATCTGATACAGGATTACGAGTTTACCACCTTTTCGGATGCCGGCCTGCGTTCTGCAGCAACAAATGCGGAAATGAAAGCGTTTTTAAGCTCATTCAATGCGCTTTCGGGCAGCACTCCTGCCGAAAAAGCTGAGAATTACCTGCTTTCCATAGGTGTAACAAGCGATGAAATAAGCATCATTCGCGGCATTTTCTTCGGAGAAATACCAATAAATTAATGTCTACTGAATAATTGCATTAGCAAATGCAATTATATAAAATCGAGTTAAAATCTCGATTTTATGGGTCAAAACCTTTGTTTTGACCGTCAGTATCCATTGATTGTCGCCTGATTTTAAAAAGAATCAAAATGTGATTCTTTTTAAAGTGCAAGGTTTTTTCGCAAAATTGCGCAAAAACCTTGTACCTGAACAATTCAAAAGTTTACACCAACATGCTTGGTTAAGGAACCTTTGAATTGTTCAGCAGGCATTAAATTAAACTCTGCGCGGCGGAGGCTGCGTAAATATAAAAAATCCGGCAGGATGCCGAAAAAAGTTTGGAGGTAAATTTTTATGAAAAAAGCATTTTCCTTAAAAAAGAAGCTTCCCAAGGTATTGGCTGTTGCTTTGGCGGTCGCCTGCTTTGCGGGGGCGGTTCCGGCAAATGCGGCAGGGGTGACCCGCGCATACAGCACCATAGGCAGCTATGGCTCGTTTGAAGAGTATAAGTGGTATTTATGCGACAATGTGAAGGGCGACAAGGTGACCTTCACCACAGTTGACGGCGTAACGGGAACACCAGTTGTTACAAAAGGAGCAAACGAAGCAGCGGCAGACTGGGCATCGCTTGCCACAAGGAATATGATGTTTGCGGCAGGCGGTAAATATCAGGTTTCATTCGCAATTAAGAGTACCGACGCCAGCGGTTGGTTCAAGCTTTCCGGCAAAAAGTTTTCGGAGGATTTAGCAACGCACGGCGATATCGTTTATAACAGCGCTTCGGTTGACGGTGCGGCGGCAGCAGAAGCTTATGTCGGCAACGAATGGAAAAATGTTGTTGCGGAATTTACGGTTGACGGCACAAAACCTGTAAATCAGTTCCGTATTTATCTCCGCGGGAATGCGGGAACGCAGTTGACAATCAAGGATTTTGATGTAAGGAAAATTGATGATCGGGTTATTATTTCGGATAAACCATATCTTGATGCCGAATGGCAATATGTCTACAGTTGGACAACGGATGTTGGTTATATGAATCATAACCTTGATAATTGCAAAATTGAACTGATGCAGGACGGATGTGAAGATACAGGGGCTGTTCATTTTTACAAAAACGGAGAACCGGGAAAGGAATTAAGAATACATCGTGTTATTCCCAATGCGCTTATGTCAACCGGAAAAACGTATGTATTTGAGGCTAACATTAAGGGAACAACAACCGAAGCTCCGAATGGCATGTATGTCGAATTTTTGTGGGGCACGGCAGTATGGACGTCTAATAATTCAGGTGCTATAACACTTGAATCAAGAGAGAATTGGGAAAAAATAAGTTATGAGTTTTCAAAGCCAAATGATGGCGATGTTCCGATTTGCATAAAAACCGGTGGATATACAACCGCAGATTATTATATTGATAATATTGCAATTTACGATAAAGAGGATACGACAAAAACCAATATAATACCCGGCGGAGATTTTTATGCAACCGAGCCCGCGACTACACTTAACGGCTGGGAAGGCTCATATAAAGACGAAACGGAATATACCGACAGTTATATAGAAGCTTTAGCAGACGGATATAAAGATCCCGGCTCTATACATTTCTATCAGAAGAACGGTGACGGCAACAAGGCAGACCGTAATATTTATTATGTATTGAACGGATTAACGGTAGGACAGACATATACGCTGAAATTTGCGATTAAAGGCGACTCATTGCAAATTAGCTGGGCAGTACCAACGAATATTGAACTGGCTTACAGCAATAATTCAACATGGGTCGGTACCGAAGAATCGGTATTGAAGCTGACGGAAAATTATTCCGAATGGCAGGAATTAAGTTATGATTTTACCGCAAATCATAATTCAACTCAGATTCGCTTTAATTCCAGTAAGTACGGACGGCATGATTTTCTGATTGATAATATCAAGGTTTACGCTAAAGACGACGCAAGCGAAACAAATCTCATTTCAAACGGTGATTTCTGTGAAAAAGAAGCCGTTGTGAGCGACAGCAGTGCTGTTGATAATTCGCCCTACAAGGTTAATAATGTACCGGGCTTTGATATAGGTATGCTGAATAATGTGTTGGGCGGAGATAAGGATATATCCGTAGTCCCGGGCGGCTCTTATGACGGCTCAACAGCAGTAGAAATAAGAGGCGGCGACAAAGCAGAAAGGTATTTCCAGCAGCTTGACGGAGTAAAATTCGTTCTTGGCGATACCGCGGTTAAGGCGACCGGCTACTTCAAGGTGACAGCGGGCAATACAGAGCCTAAGATATGGCTCGGCTTCGGCAAGTCATACGGCGGCGCAAACAGTGTGGGTCTTCATTTTGCGAACTACCTTAAAAACGGCAAGCCGGATTCGGGTGAAAGCTTTACCGCACGTGATGACGGCTGGTACTATTTTGAGAAAACCGTAGATACCGGCACCTTCAACAATAAGATTGACAGCATGACGGAGCTTGTTTGGGTCAAATATATGTGCGGAATCGACGCGAGAACCAACACAGGCGCTGCCAGATTCGATAATATTACCTGTGAGATAATCTCTTCGGCAGAGCCGGGAGACGCCAATAACGACGGCGAAATAAACATCCTCGATATGGTAAGAATGAAGAAATATTCAGCCGGCAATGAAAGTTTTGAAAATATAACCCGCGGTATGTGGCTGACAGAAAATACCGATGGAGCTGCGGCACTTGCGGCGCTTAAAAAGGTTATTATAGGCGCGTCAAGCGAATACGGAAAGTAATAAAATAATGGGGACTGCCGCGTTAAGAGCTGTAGCATAAACAAGCCTTCCTCTGACGAGGAAGGTGGCACGGCGTAAGCCGTGACGGAAGGAGAGAAAAGAAAAGAGCAATACATATAAAAGCTTTACCTTTTCTCTCCCTCAGTCTCGTTGCACTCGACAGCTCCCTCGTCAGAGGGAGCCAAGGGTTATTCGTGAACTATTAGTTTGTGCGCTCTACCTTAATGTGGCAGCTTTTTTAGTGACGGGTGAGAGAATGCAAAATAAATCGGATACATATAAAAGACCGCTGAAGCACAAAAGAATTGAGCCGCAGGCTTTAGCAGAGGTATGCGCGGATAAATCTGCCTTTCAGGGATGGAAAATAAAAAAGCTTTCGGATATTTCTTTTCCCTTAACACTTGAAAAGGAAGAAATAATAATAGATTTCGGGGGTCACTATACTGGTTATCTTAATATCGAGCTTGCGGGCAGACCCGAGCACATACCCGATTCCCCCACAAATATAGCCTTTTCCTTTGCCGAGGTGCCTATTGAGCTTGCCGAGACGGCGGAGGACAGCGAAAATTCACTGTCGGTCGGATGGCTGCAAAACGATTTTAAAACAATAGCCTTTATGCCATATAAGGGCAGCCTTGAACGCCGCTATTCGTTCAGATATTTAAAGCTGAAGCGTACCGATTCGGTGCGCTTTGCGGTTGATATAACCGCGCTGTATATCGACGCGGTGTCGGCGGTGGATATAGATGATGTGCTGCCCCTTAATACGGCGGACAGCACTCTTGCCGCAATAGACAAAATATGCGTTAATACCCTTAAGGAGTGCGAGCAGGATGTTTTTGAGGACGGACCAAAGCGTGACCGCAGGCTGTGGATCGGCGATCTGCGACTGCAGGCGCTGGTTGACTATGTGACCTTCCGCAATACCGACCTTATAAAGCGGTGCATTTACTTATTTGCCGAGCATTTAAACGAAAAAGGGCTTGTGCCGCCTTGCGTATTTCCCGATACTCCGCCCTATGCAGATCAATGGTTTTACCTTGATTATTCGCTTTGCTTTGTGCTTTGCCTTGCCGATTATTTGGAAAATACAGGCGATAAAACGCTGCCCGAGGAGCTTTACGGAATTGCGCTGCACCAAATAGAATATACCGATAGTGTTTTTGACAGAACGATGGGAATAATTAACGAGGGCTTTTTTATAGACCACGGCAATTACGACCGCGGCACGGCGTCCCTCGGGTATTTTGCCTATGTGCTGCGCAGTATGATAGGATTATCGGAAAAGCTCGGTAAGCCTGCCGATAAATTTAAAAATATTCTTGCCGATGTAAATTCTGCCCTGCTTTCAAAAAGGGACGGTAAAACAGGGCTTTTCACCGCGAAAAACGGCGAAATTTCGTGGCAGTCGCAGGTGTGGGCGGCGCTTTCGGGCGCGTTGAGTTGCGAGGAAACGCGGGTCTTGCTTAAAAAAACCGCCGAGTATAACCCGGGAATACATATGTCCTCGCCCTTTATGACCCACTATTATTTAGAGGCGCTTTATTCCTGCGGAATGGCAGAAACGGCAAACGAATATATAAAGAGCTATTGGGGCGCTATAATAAACGCCGCCGACGGTTCCTGTACTTTCCGGCGTGG
>OKSC01000941.1_pt1 | contig 31220 bp, 23 predicted proteins | sample 1601161 | NCBI WGS metagenome assembly OKSC01 (sample SAMEA3541552, study PRJEB24748) | human gut metagenome | biome: human gut; feature: human-associated habitat; material: faeces | place: China | collected 2012 | reverse complement strand
TATTGAAAAAAGCACGGCGCCGAAACAGCGTCGTGCTTTTATTTTTTTGGAGCGGGCAACGGGACTCGAACCCGCGAGTGTCAGCTTGGGAAGCTGATGCCTTACCACTTGGCGATGCCCGCATATGTGGGGGATAGTATAACGCGGTTGTCTTGTTCTATACAAGGGTGACGATGCTTGTTTTAGCTGTGGAGAATCATCCTGAAAAACAGGCCAATTGTGGAGATGGGGACCTGTACGTTCTTCTATTTACCGTTGTCTACCTGCAGATTTATTCCATTGTCTTTCGTAAGTGCCATTTGTCAGATATCGGGCAAGCGATTGGTCAGGTTCCGGTACTTACCCGCATGAACCTTGGGGGTAGCCTCATCCTACGCACCGCGGCCTCCCCACGCGGCGCACGAGGGATAAGGAGCAGCCATGTCCAACGCACCCACGCACTCTGTCCACAGCGCAATCACAGCAGGATCGCTGCTCCTAGTCCTCTTCCTGCTTTTCGACTGCCTGGCACCGGGAACTGCATTTGCCGTCGATGGCTACGATCAGCTCGGCTTCCGCACTATTAGCGATGATTGTGGACCCTTCTTCATCGGCAAGTATGAAGCTCAAGACGCCTCGATTGCTTACTGCATGAACCAGGAGCGTCCCGGCCCCACCAAGCCGGGCGGCCCATGGCTCAACTTTGATCAAGGCTGGATGTGGCTCGACGACGAGTTCGCGGCAATCGTTTGTCACGGATATCCTACCGCCACGTCGTTTGGCAGTTACCATCTTTCACCCGATCGCGCCCGCGCCGCCACCCAGCTTGCCGTATGGATGCTCAACGGCACTACCCATGTCGACGGCACCTACTCCTACACGACCGCTCAGGGCAAAACCAAGAGTGGGCACTTTACCGCCGACAATGAGGTCGTTGCCGCAGCGCGCTGGCTCCACGACAGCGCCAAGTCGGGAAGCATTAAAGCCGCACCGCATCGCGCGCGGCGCTATTTGGGAACCGTGTCGGGCGGCAGCAAGCGTCAAGACATGCTTTACGTGCTCCCGGCCGTCTCCGTATCCTTCCAAAAACAGTCAGCCAACGCCGCTATCACTAGCGAAAACGATACCTACAGGCTCGATGGCGCGACCTTCGATATCTTTGAGAATGCGGGCGGCATACGCGTCGCCACCATCAAGATGGATGAAAACGGCCGTGCGCAGGCGACACTTTTGCCCAACACGGCATATTATCTGGTCGAAACCAAAGCTCCGGCGGGTTATATCCCCAGGAGTGACCGCATCGCCTTTTCCACCAGCAATGACGGCGGGAATGTCGTCATCGATGAGCAACCCGGTACCATTACCCTGCGCATCGCAAAGGTCGATGCCGCGACAGGGGCAGGTCCTCAAGTCGGCGCGTCACTTGCCGGCGCTGAGTTCACCTGCGTCTCACAGTCTACCCCGGGCTGGACGCACACCCTCACGACGGATGAGGACGGCTGGGCAATACTTACCGACATCCCCCTGGGCACCTTTACCATCTATGAGTCGAGAGCTCCCGAGGGCTATCTGCCCTCCGATGAAACCTGGAGCTACACCATCGGGGCCGACCAGCTCGGAGACGTAGGCGTCGTTGAGCTCGAGCGCCGCATCCCCAACACCCCTATCGCTTTTGACCTTGAGATTTCAAAGTTCAAGGACTACGGCAATAGCGATGGGTCTGGTATAGAGCAGCCGGCGGAAGGCGTGGTCTTTGAAGTGGTAAGCAACACTTCGCAGCAGGTTGTTGGAACGCTGACCACCAATATCTACGGCTTCGCATCGACCAAAGACCAGGCTGGAGCATGGTTTGGCGCAGGAGGGCGCCCCGATGGCGTCAGCGGAACCATACCGTATGACCGTGCCGGCTACACCGTTCGTGAGGTTGCCGGCACCGTGCCCGACGGCTTTAAGCAGGCAGGGGAATGGACCATCACGGCAGAGCAGATCTCGGACGGCGCAGAACTTCAGTACATCGTAGACAACCACGCCCTGTCGACACATCTTCAAATCGTGAAGCGCGATGCTCAGACTGGATCCGCCGTACCACTCGCCGGGTTCACCTTTCAGCTGCTCAATGGCAACCGTGAGCCCATCTCGCAAACATCCTGGCATCCCGCCCATACCGTTATGAATACCTTTACGTCCGATGAAACCGGCACCGTCACCCTACCCGAATCGCTTAACCCGGGCACGTATTACATACGAGAGATTTCCGCCAAGGAACCGTATCTTGTTGGAGAAGATCTGGAGATAACGATTCCCGCCGACATGAACTTAACGCCCGTCGCGGTCGCCTCGTTTAACGACGACGCGGCAACAGGAAGCATCGAGATCGTTAAGAACGATACCGTAGACGGACACGCCCTTGCCGGCGCTGTTTTTGATATCCGCGCCGCGGGCGATATCGTGCGCCCCGACGGCAGCATTGTTGCCCTGGACGGCGAAACCGTCACCACCATCACGACCGACGAGCGGGGATTTGCGTGCGCAAATCATCTTTCACTGGGGTGCGGAACAGTCAACTATGAGGTTATCGAGGCGCAGGCACCCGAAGGATACCTGCTCGACCAAAGCACCCACGCCGTCAAGCTGTCATATACCGACCAGGAAACACCCGTGATCAATGTGCACCTCGACGTTTCTAACGACTACACCAAAATCGACATCTCCAAAGTCGATCTGACGGGCAACCAAGAAGTGGAAGGCGCCAGGCTCTCCCTCCACGATGCTGACGGAACCGAAATTGACGCTTGGACCTCTTCTGACAAGCCGCATCGCATCGAGCATCTTTCACCCGGCACCTACATCCTGCGCGAAATGATGTCCCCGCGCACCTACGACCTCGCTCAAGACATGACGTTTGAAATTAAAGCGACGGGAGAAGTGCAGGCGGCGTCCATGAAGGACACACCCATCGAGGTCGAGGGCAGAGTCGACAAGCGGCAAGAGATCGCCCGCCCTATCGGTAAGGGTCTCGTCGCCAATGGTGATGGCAAAAACCGAGCGGTGACACAATCCGATACGGATGGCTCCTTCTCCTATACGCTCGATGCTAAAAATGAGTCGAGTACCTGGGTTGATGAATTCACCATCACAGACGATCTCGAGTGTGCCAAAGATGGCGCAGCGAAACTTGTTGCCATTGAAACCCCTATTGCCGCCGGAGATTTCGACGGTCTTTGCAACGTGTGGTATCGAACGTCGCCAGCGGGAGGCACCGATACGGGCGAACAGGTCAACGCAACGCTCAGCGACGGGCATGACAACCCCTGGCTCGAAACGGATGAAGTAAAAAATCTCCTAGGCGACGATTTGCGCATAGTCGATTACAGCAATTGGCATCTTTGGAAAGCAGATATTCCAACAACGAAATCAGTCACCCTCGAGGCAAAAGAACTCGCTCTTTTGGGCGGCACCACCATCACAGGCGTTCGTCTTGAGTACGGGGCAGTATCGGCCGATTTCACGACAAGAGACACTGCAGAATCTTGGACCCGCGAGGACCTCAAAAACGAGCATGACGACCTTGATGATGTGAACGCCGTCCTTGACTCGGATATTCACGGCGCCGTCATCCATATGCAGGCCGCATCGTCTTACACACCCCAGACCGCACTCGCCAACAGCGCTCGCGTTGACCTCTGTCGCAATGGCGGCGGTAGCAACCTTGAATCACATGACGAGGATCGCATCATCCAGCGATGCGCCAGACCGCAAGATTTACCTGCAACGGGGTCCCTTCCCATCGTCGCCTGCCTCACCGCCTTCATGACCTCCGGCGCCGCGGCAATCTGGTTTGCCCATCTAAAGCTGGCGTCGAAACGTCGCTGACGCAATAAAAAGAGGCGAGCCCGTCTCCCGGCTCGCCTCTTTTTCGTGCATGGCGAAATGGCTATTCCCCAGATGCAGACCCACCGTCGATGAGCGCTTGTTCGGACTCGGAGATGCCATCGGCTCCCAAACTCTGCTCGTGCTCCACTTCTTCGCTAATCGTGGACTCGGGCGTTGAGCCTTTAACACCCACGATATACGCGGCCCCAAAACCAAGGGCAATGGCGATCAGGGCCAAGATGAGATAGATGGGCCAGTGGCGCTTGATGTACGAAAACACGCAGACTCCTTAGAGGTCAACCTACGAACGACGAATGACCTCGGTCACGACCTCGGACACCGTAGCGATATTTGTCGGATTGACGTTGTGCGGCAGATCGTCCTCGGTGTAAGCGCACGCCAGACGCGGACCGTCAACGCCGGCAATGGTAAGGGCGCGTCGGCTTGCCTCGAGCGCAGCATAGGCGTCGGTCTTGGCATAGGGCATCTCAAATGCACCGCAATCGACATGGAACGACTTGCACACCTTATTGACCAGGTTCATGATGCGTCGGTCACCCTTGAGCAACTGCTGCTCGCCCTCGACCGTCACGACCGAAAGCCTGCCGGCACCAATGGACTCAAGGTTGATAAAGAACACGCCGCGGAGCTTGTCGCGATGTGCGGCCAGGAACGCCTTCATGCCGGCGCCGTCGCAATCGGAAGCGCCTGTAGCCACAAACCAGATGTCGTGGCCAAGCAGCTCGTCATCGCCCATGAAGGCAACGGCAGCGAGCATATCCTCGGCGGAAGCTCCATCGGAAGACGTGGCGCCACCCTTCCAGCCGTCGTCATCATCCTCGAAGTTATCCCACGAGCCGATGCCGCGACCAGACTTTTTGGCGTCGTAATCATCCTCGACGCCAAGCCAATCGCTCATGCTGCCCTGCTCGTTTTTCTTTTTGCGACCAAACAGACCTCCCAAGCCGCGCTTTTGCGGCTTAGCGCTCGAAGCGGCAGGAGCCGAGATGGTCTCAAACGGCTGAACATCCGTGGTGGCCGGCATGGGAGGAACAACCGGAGCCGATGTGGGCTCGGGACCCTGTGCAGTCGCGAAGGGATCGTTGACCTGAGCCGAAGGGTCGGGAAGGTCGAACAGCGAGGTGCGCGAGGCGACATTGGACTGCTGCATCGAAGGCATCGAAGGATCGGGGACCGAGGCCAGCGGAGACGCAGAGGGCATGGGAGCCGGCGCGGATGCCGGGTCGGGAACGTTCATGTTCGGGCGCGGCGACGCCTGAGACGAAATCTGAGCCATCAGAGCATCGACCGTCTCGGTCTGCGACGGAACAGCGTTGGCAACCGTGGCGCCAGGATCGCTCGGCGCGGGCATGGTAAAGATCTGCGTAGAGTAGGGCCTCGACTCATCCGTCTGCGGAGCTTCGGGGGCCACGGGCTCAGGCTCTTGCTCGGAGCTGTCCGCAGCGACCTGTTCCGCCGCGGATTGATTCTCGACCGTATCGGGCGCAGCAGGCTCGTCCTCGACAGGAGCGGAAAGGGACTCGGCGATAGCGGTGCCCTGCTTCTCAAACGTCATCGTGGTATCGAACGACACAGTACTGTCGATCGGCTGTTGGGTTTCGAAGGTCGTCGTCTCCTCGGCAGCATCCGCAGACGAAAGCCGCGGCGCCTCGAAAGACGTCGTGGCGTCGGCAACATCAACGGATACCGGCTGTTCAGCGTCGTTTTGCTCAAATTCCTGTGCCGCGCGCTCACGCTCGGCCTCGGCCGCCTGTTGTTGGGCCACAGCCTCGCGCTCGGCCGCCTCGCGAGCAACAGCGCGCTTTTCCTCAAAGTCGTCGACGAGCTTCTTGCCCTTTTCGAATGCCCCCTTAAAGAAATGGGAGGCACTGGCACCGAACGAAGAAAACGCGGAAGCGATGTCGGCATGGTGCGTCGTCACCGGAAGCTCGGCAGAGAAATCGGTGTCGCTCTCATAGGACACGCGCTGCGGATATGCATCGTAATCGTCCTCGGTATTATCGAGCTCCTCGGGCGCCGGGGCAGGCGCCATGACGTCCAGACCGGCTGCGGAATCGATAGTGGGCTCTGCGTCGGTCTCCGCCTCGATGCCGTTGGCATCATCGGGCTGAGCAGCCACGACCGGATTGGGCTGGGGCACAGGCTCAAACGTCGGCTCCTCGCCCTCTTCGTAATCGAGTGTGCAGGACTCGGGGAGCATGCCCAGGGCACGGATGGCATCCGAACCAAATCGGATGTTGCCGGCGGCATTGCGATAAAGCTTGGGCTCGGGCTCGGCCTGCTCAGCCGCGGCAGGCTCCTCTGTTGACTCGGCAGCGGACTCGTCCGCGGCGGGCTCTTCGGCTGGAACATCTTGGACCTGAGCCTCGGGTGCGATGATGCCAATCGAGGTCTCGTCAGCAGGGGCACCTTCGAATTCCTCAATTTGCTCATTAAAAGCCTCGCCCTGCTCGCCCTCGGGAGCGACCGGCTGGCCAAACTCGTCCTCGGTATAGGAAGGCTCTTCGTATTCGACAGTATTGCCGTAATCGTTTCGCTGCTGGGCCGCGGCATACTCGGCCGCCGCACGCGCAATCTCCTCGGCACGACGCTTCTGCTCGCCAAAATACGTGTCAAACGGAATATCGTCAGGGAACTCGTTCTCGCCCTGATAGGGGGCGACGTTATCCATGACACCCAGCATGGCGGCAACAGACGACTTGTTGCAAACCGAGCCGGACGTATAGGGAAGGATAAAACGATTGGAAATGATATTGGCGGCATTGGCGAGAGCCACAAGAGAGGCAAGGATCGCAACAATCCACAGCAGGACCTTCAACGCACCGGGAAGCGGCAAGATGCGCAGGATGGCAATAGCCGCGGGAGCAATCGTGGCAATCGGGAGCAACTTGGCGATCAGTGCTCGATACGGCGCATAGGGCTCACGAGCGAGCAGTTCGGCGCGCGGGGAGTCATAGTGCGCGACGACGACAACCGGGCGATTGCGCGGAGAGGCAAGCGGGCCCGACGCCTTGTGGTAGGCAATGACGTTTTGGCTCACGCCCGTCTTACCCAGGCGCGAGATCACGGGACGACCGGTTCGCTCGAGCACATAGAGCACGGCTCCGACAACGGCCAACAGGGTGCCGACTAAACCGATACCGCCGCCAATGCCCATAAGTAGGGCACCAGCAAATGTCAGAATGCCCGTAACGGCAAACGCCATCCTGCTCGGCGCGGGAGCATTAAACTCCTGCACCTCGGGATCAAAGCCGTGGTTGCGGAAAATTTGAGCGATATCTTCGGCAGCCAAGCGCTCTTCTTCGCTGCACGCCGGCGTAATGCCGGTGTTCTGCAGCAGGTGGTTAATATAGTTCTGGGTGTTCGCCATGTGCGCTCCACATCCATAATCCGACAAATAGGCCCAATGTATGCACATTAGAACCGTATATAGTCGAAAGTATACCCCGAGCGAGCGCAAACGACCGAATTCGGGCCATCTTAACGCCGCGAGCGGACAAGGATATAGCCTAATCTCCATATCGGACTAAAATCATGGCATCAAACACCTTCCCATGCGAGGATTCTATGATGGCAAGCGCTACAACCGGAACAAATAAAAAGGGGGTGCCGGGGCCTGGTTTCGACAAGACCGCCCAGCGCATCCTCAATCTGTTCTTTGTCCTTAACAGCTCTCCCGAGCCATTGACCACAGAGCAAATCGTCCTGGATTCCGACCTTGGCTACGGGTCGGGCAATATCGACTCGGACAAGCGCAAGTTTCGCCGCGATCGCGAAAAACTCCTCGAACGCGGAATCACGATCAAGGAAGTCCGCGCAGCGGGCGCTCAAGAAACCGAAGAAAGCGCGTGGACCATCGATCGCGAGCACACGTTTGCGGCCGGCGGCCTCATCACTGCAGACGACGCGGACATCTTGCTCGACGCTATCGACCAGACCCTTGCGACCGGCTCGGCCGCGTTTGCCACGCCGCTTGCAGACATACGCTCCAAGATCGCCTACCTCACCGGCGCATCGACCGCAGAAGAGCCTCCCGCCCGTCGCTCGCCCGCCGTCGATGCGGTGTGGAGCGCTTTTGCCGAACGCTGCGCGCTGCGCTTTTTGTATCAAAACGGGCACGGGGAGCAAAAAGAGCGCACCGTCTGCGTATACGGTATGTTCGAGCACGAGGGCGTGGCGTATTTTTGCGGACTCGACAACGCCACCGACGAAATCAGGACGTTTCGCTGCGACCGTATCGTTCGCGCATGGCGTCCCTCGAAGGCCTACTCCATCCCAGCCGACTTCAACCTGAACGATCGCCTGTTCTTTGAGTTTGATTTTGCCGATTGCAAGCCCGTTATGGCGACCTTTTCGTTTGCCCTGCAAGCCCAGGCCGACATGGTCAGCGGCCTTACGCGCGGTCGCGGGGAGCTCACACGCACCGAAGAGGGTTGGACTTGGACCGTCGGCGTGCGCGACTTTAACGCCGCTGCCACGTTTTGCATGGAGCACGCCATGGACGGCATGAGACCCGTTGCCCCCGATACACTCAAACTGGCGTGGAACCACCTCATCGAAAGGACGGTGCACGAGCATGCCCGCGCGTAAACTCACCGGCGAGCAAAGGCTCTCGCGTGCGATTGACATCATGGAGGCCCTCTACGCTGCCGGCGAGACAGGTATGACACGAGGGGATATCTGCAGCCGTTTTGATATCACGGGTGCGGCGCTCGATGAAATTATCGATATCGTCTCGACCCTCGCTGACCGTGAGTCGGGCGCACGCATCATCTGCGAACGCCACGGCGAGCGCATCGTCCTGACAGGCGATGCGGGGCGCGTGCTACCTTTGCGCCTGAGTGTCGCCGAAGGCGCCGTACTCAACCACGAACTCGAATCGATGGGAATCGACTCTCGGGCAGCAGAGCGTATCCGGCATGCCCTCCTACCCGAGGAGCTCGGCTACAACCAGCGCGTCGTCGATACCGTTGCCCGAGGATCGCACTGGCAACAGCTGAACTGCGCGATTCAAGACGGCGTTCGATGCCGCATCACCTACCGCTCGATGGACGACGCGCGGCCGCGCGAGCGTCTCATCGACCCCCTGCGCATCGCGACGCATGGCGACCAAACATATCTGATTGCCTGGGATGTCGAAGTTGATGAGCAGCGCTCCTACCGCATGGACAAAATCGAAGGCCTTGCCCTTACCGACGATTCCGTGGAGCGCCACATGCCCGCGTCCGCGTCCCTCCACGAATCCCTTTCCCGAGCGGAGCAGAGCGCAAAGCTCCTCATGCCGCTCGACATGGCAGAACGCCTAGACTGGGCCGGCATCATGTCGATAGAGCCAAACGGGGCAGACATGGCAACGGTGACCGTGCGTTATGGGTCAGAGCACTGGCTGTTCTGCCAGGTAATCGCAGCGGGCGGAGCCATCCGCATACTGGATGACCCCGCCTCGGCAAAGCGTCTATGCGATATGGCAAAGAGTTTGATCTGTCCGCTTTAACGGCGTCGTTCGTGGCGTGCGCGCCACAGCTGTAAATAATGACCGATCTGTGCCGACTCGATACGCTGGTAGGAAGTCGTGGGCAGCGACGTCAAGAACTTCTTGCCGTAGCCCTTCGTCACCAGACGTGGATCGGCCAAAATGAGCACGCCGCAATCGGTCGACGAGCGGATGAGACGACCGGCGGCCTGCTTGACTTCGAGTACCGCCTCGGGCAGTGAGTAGCGCGCCCAGGCGCGGTCCTCACGCAGGTTGCGCTCACACGAAAGAGGATCCGTGGGGCTCGAGAACGGCAGCTTGGGGATAATGACGCAACGCAGTGTCTCGCCGCTGGCGTCAAAGCCCTCCCAAAAGGCCTTGAGTGCGAACAGCGATGAAGTCGGCTCGTTGATAAACCGATCGCGCAGGCGACGCGGGGACGAGTTGCGCTGTTGGCAATTGAGCTCCAGGCCCGCTCGCGCCAATTTGGGCTCGACACGGGCATACAGGTCCTCCATATCGCGCCTGTTGGTGAACAGCGTGAGTACCGATCCGCCCATGGCAAGATGGGCGTCGACCAGGACACGCTCGAGCGCCGACAGGTAGCCCTCACGATCGCGCGGGTCGGGGATATCGCCAGCAACGACCACGGCCATATTTGAGTCAAAGTCATAACTCGAATCCAGGTGCAGCGATGAGGACGTCGAAGCGCCGATACGATCGAGCCCGACGGCATGGTTGAAATGCTCAAAGCTCTTGGACACCGTCATGGTCGCCGAAGCGAAGATGGCCGTGTGCACCTCGGGCAGCCACTCGTTCGCCAAGGCCTCGCCGATATCGATGCGCTCGGCGGTCATAGACTCCCCGCCCGCTCGCAGCCGGCGGTTCACCTGCAGTGAGTACACATAGTGCTCATCCGTACCCTCAATGATGAGCTTGAGATTCTCGACCAACTCGTGAAGACGGCGCGAAATGTCACCCAGGTCGACGACGACCTCGGGCTTATCGGCAGCGACGGCTTGCACCAGCGCGTCTATACTTTTATCCGCCTGTTCCAGCGCATCGATCGCAGTATGGGCCGACTGCAAAAAATCGTGCCAGTCATCCGACTCGCGCAGCTCGGGGCCAATCCACAGATTCGCGTTGTCATAGCTCCCGCGGGCACGGCGGCCAAGCTCGCGCACTCCATCGAACACATCGGCAATCGCCATACTCGCACGGGCAACCGTCGACGTCGCTTTGGCGGTGAGTCCCAGGTAGAGCGTAGAGCCCTCGGAAGTGGCCAGGTCACGGGAAACCTGACTCAGCGCGCCGGCACTCGACCCGCCCAAGCGCTCAAACAGCACGCGCGACTCATCGGCCGAAACCACGCGCGCCCATTGGCGACGAGCCTCGCGCTCGACGGAATGGGCCTCGTCGACCACCCAGTGACGAATCGGAGGCAAAATCCTTCCCTCGGCGGCCACGTTGCGGAACAGCAGGGAATGGTTGGTGACCACCACATCGGCGTGCGCCGCACGACGTCGCGCTCCGTGGACCAGGCATTTGTCGGGAAAGAACGGGCACAAGCGACGGGCGCACTCACGCGAAGCCGTCGTAAAGTCGGGACGGTTGACGCTGCGCCAGCGAATCCCGAGCGAATCGAGGTCGCCATCGGCAGATTGGCACACATACGCCATGATCACCGCAACCGCCGTGAGCGTGTCGGCAGGATCGCGCTTGGTGGTTATCTCGACCTGACTACGGCTCATGCGTTCGAGCTTGCGCAGGCACGGATAGTGATCATAGCCCTTGAGTGCACAAAATGACAGGCCGCCGTCCAGCTGTTCGGCGAGTTTTGGCAGCTCGTGGTACATAAGTTGGTCGGCAAGATTATTCGATTTGGTCGCAATGCCGACGGTAATGTTGTTTCGGCGGGCGGCCTCGGCGAAGGGCACGAGATAGGCCATCGACTTACCGACGCCCGTGCCCGCCTCGATCACGCGATGGGTACCTGTGACCAGCGCATCGCGAACCTCAACCGCCATCGCGATCTGCTCGTCGCGCGGCTCATAGGTGGGGTACATACGATTGACTAGACCGCCGGGGGCGTAATCTGCCTCGATCTCTTCACGGCTCGGCATCTTAAGGACCGACAGCTCGTCCGCATCAACGCGATCGTCCGCGCGATCGGCCTTGAGCACGTCAGCACGAGCGGCGCTGAGCGAAAATATCGAACCCGGGTTCTGGCCAGCCAAAAAAGAAAAAATGGGGCGATAGGACCAAGGCACGTCCGCGTGCATGTTCGCCAAGCGCGCCATAAGGCCCGAAGGCAGGTCGGTAAGTGCGACCAACAGCACGCGCCACACACCGCACAGGGCATCAACGTCTGCGTTCGCACGGTGCGATACCGAATCGCACCCAAACAAGTCGGCCATAAAGGACAGTTTGTGCGATATCAGGCGCGGAAGCGCAATGCGCGATAGCGCCAGCGAATCGATCCAGATATCACTCACGTTGACACCGCCTTTGACCGATTCGATAAACGACCGGTCAAACGTGGCGTTATGTGCGATAACAGGACAGCCGCCCACAAAATCGGCGAGTGCCGCGACGGCCTCGACGGCCGACGGGGCATCTGCCACATCGGCGTTCGTAATACTCGTGAGCTCGGTAATCTCTGCAGGAATCAGATGCTTGGGATGCACAAACGTATCGAAGCGGTCAATGACCTCGCGGCCCGAAAGACGGGCCGCGGAAATCTCAATTAACTCGTTGTCCTGCACCGAAAGACCCGTGGTCTCGGTATCGAGGACGATTACATCCTCCTCGATGAGGCCAAACGACTGCGTCTTGGCCCGCTCGACGAGCGTGGCGTAAGAATCGATGACAAACTGCGGCGTTCCAGGAGATACGGCGTCCTCAATTAGCATGCAACGCCTGCTCGACGGAGACCCATACGGATCAGGCTGTCGCACACTTGCGGGAACGTCATGTCATCGGTATGGCGAATCTCGTCAGGATACAGCGACGTATCGGTCATGCCGGGAATGGTGTTGGTCTCGAGAATGACAGGGCCGTCCTCGCTCACGATAAAATCGCTGCGCGAAATGCCCAGACAGCCGAGGGCCTTATGGGCCGCACAGGCAAGTTCCTGGGCACGCGCATAGTTTTCGGGCGAAATCTGTGCCGGAATGCGGTGGATATCCGTGGGATCGACATACTTTACATCCAGGTCGTAGAACTCGCAGTCCTCAGGCTTGCGAATCTCCACAATCGGCAGAGCGCGCACGTCGTCCTCGCCATACACGCCCACGGTGATCTCGGTTCCCTCGATACACTTTTCGACCAGCACCTTATCGCCGTACTCAAAAGCCTTGGCGATTGCCGCCGGCAACTCGGAGGGCTCGTGTACAAGCGAAATGCCGTAGCTAGAGCCGTTGACGGCGGGCTTTACAAAGCAACGCTCGCCACAAACATCGACGATACGATTGATATCGATCTCGTCGCCCGCCTCAAGCGCCAGGCCGGGGGCAACGGGGATGCCCGCCTTGGCATACAGAAGCTTTGAAACCTCCTTATCGGCGCCACATGCGCTGGCGAGCACGCCCGACGCCGTGTAGGGGATACCCAGCGTCTCCATGGCCCCCTGCATGGCGCCATCCTCGCCGCCGGCGCCGTGCATGGCGATAAACGCCACGTCGAAGCCGCCCGTCGCCATGGTCACCATAAAGTCATCGGCGGCGGTATCGAGCAGCTCCACCGAGGTGTAGCCAGCCTCCTTCAGTGCCACCACGACATTCTTTCCCGAATTGAGCGAAATCTCGCGTTCGGCGGAATGGCCGCCCGCCAAGACCGCTACGTGCATGTTCTCTAGGCTTTTACCCGGCATGGGCAGACTCCTCTTCTATAATTCCTGCAGCTGATACCATATTGTAGCGATACCCTCTACGTTTCCCCAAAATCGAAAGGCTTCCATGAATCCCAGGACTAAATCTCAAGACATTCGCGACTTGAGCCAAAACGATATTCGCGAACTTGTCGCCGAACTCGGCCAACCCGCTTTTCGCGCAAAGCAGCTCATCGAATGGGTTTTTGAGAAGAACGTTTGTTCGTTTGATGATATGACCAACCTTCCCAAGGCCTTCCGCGAGCAGCTGAAGGAGGCATTTGCCTTCGACACGCCGACCGAGCTCGCCAAACAGGTGTCTAAGGATGGCTCTCGTAAATACTTACTCGAGTACCACGACGGCATCTCCGTCGAGACCGTCGGCATGCCTCGTCGAAACAAGCTGTCTGTCTGTGTATCCACCCAAGCCGGCTGTGGCATGGGCTGCGCTTTTTGCGCTACCGGCCTGAACGGCCTCAAGCGTTCGCTGACCGCTCAGGAAATCGTTGACCAGGTACTCCATGTTTCTAACGACTTTGGTGAGCGCGCGACGAGCGTAGTGTTCATGGGTCAGGGTGAGCCTTTCGCCAACTACGACGAGGTCCTCAAGGCGCTGCGCATTCTTAATGACCCTGACGGTATCGGTATTGGAGCGCGCCACCTCACTGTCTCCACCAGCGGCGTTATTCCTGGTATTCGTAAGTTTGCAGACATTCCTGAGCAGTTCACGCTCGCTGTCTCGCTGCACTCTGCCATTCAATCCACCCGCAATAAACTCATGCCGGGCGTTAAGAAGTACACACTTCTGCGTCTTCACGAGGCTCTTCAGCTCTACACCGAAAAGACCGGCCGCCGACCGACGTACGAATTTGCCATGATCGAAGGCGTCAATGACACCAACCCCGAGATGCAGGCGCTCTGCGACTTCTGCGAGGGCACGCTGTGCCACGTCAACCTGATCCAGCTCAACGATATCGAGGGCAGCCCTCTCAAGCCCTCGCCGATTCATAAGGTTGAAGACCTTCAGCGTCGTCTTGAGTCCCGTGGTATTGAGACCACCATCCGTAACTCTCGCGGCAACGATATCGACGCTGCTTGCGGCCAACTCAAGCAGCGCTTCAAGGTTCAGAAAAACGCGTAGGGAAGACCAACCTAAACGTTTCATGTGAAACATCGAACAGCCCCGGTTGCTTAATTGCAACCGGGGCTGTTTCATATCTATCACTAATTTGCATCGCGCGATTGTTCGACAACTTTTTCGCAAGAAATAAGGGGTCCCTGTTCTGGCATTCAGACAAGAACCCCTTCAAAAAAGCTAGTAATTGTTAGGTACCTAAAAGCCTACATTTTCCCATTGATGATTAACCCAATCTTGATTAATCTTGGGATTCTTAGTTACCTGAGCTGTACGCATAGCGACATCCTCGGTCATAACGTCCATTTTCTTTTTGGATGTATCGACGATATCCTGCGCCCCGCGAAGCAGACGACCACGCAATTCATCATCTGTTGCGACCTTAAATCCCGCAAATGCGCCGACCGCTACAGTTGCAGCTACAGCAAGAGCAGCCAGAACTTTATTCTTCATCCTGGCCTCCCTGATCAAATTGAATCATTTCACCAAGAATTCGAGACAGTTCTTCCTCATCCTTAAACTCAATCTCGATTTTATTCTTGCCGCGCGAGCTCTTAACACGAACGTTCGTGTTAAACACCTGACGCAGAACGCGTGCAGCCTTCTTAAAAGACTGAGGCGTTGCAGGGCGAGGTGTCTTAGGCGTCTCTCCGGCAGAAAACAATGGAGCAAGATTTTCTGTCGCACGGACAGACAATCCCTCGGCAACAACCTTCTCAGCAAGCTTAATGCGCGCTTCTTCATACGGAACCGCAAGAATTGCACGAGCATGACCAGCGGTGAGCTTTCCTTCGAAAATCATCTGCTGAACTACCTCTGGAAGATCAAGCAAGCGCAACGAATTGGTGATTGCAGAACGAGACTTGCTGACAGCCTTTGACAAGGCTTCTTGAGTCATACCGCTCGAATCGATGAGCTGTCGATATCCCTTAGCCTCTTCGACGGGGTTGAGGTCTGAGCGCTGAAGGTTTTCGATTAGCGCGAGAGCAAGCATCTCCTCATCATCAACGTCTTTAATGATAACGGGAAGCTCTTCAAGACCAGCAAGCTTTGAAGCCTGATAGCGACGTTCACCAGCAATAATTTCATAGCCATTACCGTGCTTACGCACAAGAAGCGGCTGCAGAACGCCATGCTCCCGGATTGACTCACTCAACTCCCGAAGTTCTGTCTCATTGAAATGAATTCGTGGCTGATTTGGGTTCGGAATGATATCCTCAATCGGAAGTTTAGTTTCCGAAGCAGCATTTGATGCTGACGTTGCAGATCCACCAGTCTCATATTCAGCTTCCGAGACCAGTGCATTGAGTCCACGACCCAAGCCGCCGCGCTTCTTAGGGCTAGGCACGTTTAATCACCTCTTTAGCAAGGTTCATATACGCCTTTGCGCCCTTATTCTGTGGCGCATAGGTAATTACCGGCTCACCGAACGACGGTGCTTCTGAAATTTTAACGGTACGTGGAATCAAAGTCTTGAACGCCTTGTCGCCAAAATACGATTGAACCTCTTCGACAACCTGGTTCGAAAGCGATGTGCGCGAATCGTACATAGTCATAAGCACGCCATAGGTATCAAGGCTCTTATTTAGGCGTGTCTTAACCATCTTCATCGATTCAAGCAGTTTTGTGACACCTTCGAGTGCGTAATATTCGCACTGTATCGGAATCAAAACGCTGTCTGCCGCTGTCAACGCATTAATCGTTAGCAAACCCAGTGAAGGCGGGCAATCGATAAAGATGAAGTCAAACTCATCCTGAATTGGTTCAAGCAGATCCTTTAAGCGAGTTTCACGTGCAATCGCACTGACGAGCTCGATTTCAGCGCCTGCAAGCTGGATGGTAGCTGGAATTACGAATACCTTTTTGCAATTCGTATCAAGAACAAGGGATTCGGCCGGCACATCATTCAACAATGCATCGTAGATGCAGTGATCGAGTTCTTCTTTTTCGATTCCAAAACCACTCGTACTATTACCCTGCGGGTCAAAATCAACAATGAGCGTCTTTCGTCCCTGTTCACCCAACGCTGCTGCAAGGTTTACAGCTGTGGTGGACTTACCTACGCCGCCTTTTTGGTTGATGATAGCAATGATACGCGTGTCTTTTGCGCTCTTAGAACGCTTAACGTCGCGAAATCCCACGGTCCCTCCTGGTGTATTTAAAGCTGTTAAACGGAGGATGTTTCACGTGAAACAATCCGATTCGATATCGACTGTTATGTTTCACGTGAAACATAACGACTCGACGCTATCCATTATGTTTCACGTGAAACATCTAGGCAAGCGGATTCTTCTTCGCCATGCCATTAGCACGAGGAAGAGAAACGGATGACGGACGAGACTTTTTTAAAATTATGAACTCACGATGACCCAAGTCATTTGGCAAATTCAAATCATCCGTCAGAAGCGTGGTAAACCCGCATATCTTAGCAGCAGCCATGCCAGACTGAAGTTCATCGTCCGACGGGTTCCCCTTAGTAATGACAAAGAAGCCTCCATCTTTTAAGAAAGGAGAAGCGTACTCAACGAGAACTGGTAACGGTGCAAGCGCGCGAGCAGTAACGACAGCAAATTGTTTCTTATGGGATCGGGCATATTCCTCAAGACGATCGTGAACGGCATGAGCATGCTTAAGGCCAAGCTCCTTAACAAAGGAATTAACGGCATCAACCTTCTTGCCAACCGAATCGATATAGGTAGCCTTTCGTCCGCTTGCAATAGTCAACGGAATACCGGGGAAGCCAGCACCGGTACCCATATCCAGCAAAGCGCCTTCAGGAGCTTTATTAATATAGGGAAGCAGAACAAGTGAGTCAAGAATATGGAGGATAGCAGCATCATCGACATTTAGGATACGTGTTAAATTAGTACTCTTATTGGCTTCCAGAACTAGATCAAGATGCTGGATACAGACACGAAGACTATCGTCGGAGACCTTCAAAGAATAGTCTTTACAATAGGATATGAGACGGGACAGCATCAAGCTTGCCTGCTCATTAGTTAACACAAACAAGACGACTCCTTTCTGACAAAAATCAGTGTATCGAGAACTTTTGACAAAAAAAGGGGACGTGGAAACCACGTCCCCTTAGCATAGACTCGAGAAGCTTATCGAGCAACAATCACAACATGGCGATCGGGATCAGAGCCCTCAGAATGCGTGTCGACAGCATCGTTGCCACGAAGGGCAATATGAACCAGTCGACGTTCATAGGCATTCATAGGCGGCAGCGAAACACTCTTATGAGTGCGAATAGCGCGCTCGGCGGCGGACTGTGCCATAGAAGCAACCTTGTCCTGTCGACGGCTCTTATAGCCCTCGACGTCAACGACGACCGGATACCTAAAGCCAAGCTTGCGGCTCACCAGCAGCGAAACCATAACCTGAAGAGCATCTAGGGTACGTCCATGACGACCAATAAGAACAGCAAGATCCGGAGCGGTTACGTCCAGAATCAACTCGCCCTCATCGCCCTCATACTCATCGATGGGAGAGTTCGCCGCATCGAAGTGCGAAAGGATGGAACGCAGAATGGAAATAGCAACATCGGCAATGGTGTCGAGCTCCTCATCGGTCAGCTCTTCACCAGCCTTGTAACGCTGTGCAATCTCGGGATAATCGCCCGCGACCTGCGGGGCAACCTCCTCAAGCATATCCTCGACGATCTCTTCAGACATAACGAACTCCAAAAGTTAGGTACCTAAATAAGAATACTATCCCACTACTTTTTCTTGTGCGGGCGCGGCTTCTTCTCGCGACGAGTAACCTCGACTTGCAGCGGGGCGTTCTTAAGACGCTCCTCTTCATCGGCCTTGGCTTTATCGATAACCTTCTGCGTTACGAAGATCTGCTGGATAACCTGCCAGGCAGAAGACACATCGTAGTACAGCAGAACGCCGACGGGCAGGCTCCAGCCCATCCAAAGCATCATGACGGTCATGACAACAGCCATCATACGCATGCTCTGGGCCTGCTGACCAGTCTGATTGCGGGACATATACAGCTGCGGAATCAGGGTCAAGACAGCAAACAGGATCAGGCAGATCAGCGCAGGCAGCGCAACCATAAAGCCATCGGCAAAAGAGGCGCTCGGCGTGGTGGTCAGATCGGGCAGGATGTTAAAGAACGAGAACGTGCCCTCGTTAAAGTACTGCGGCAGGTTGCGCAGAAGCGTGAACAGGGCGATAAGGATGGGCATCTGAATCAGAAGCGGCAGGCAGCCGGCCAGCGGATTGAACTTGTTCTCGCTGTAGAACTTCTGCATCTCCTCGGCCTGACGCTGGGGGTCGTCGGCGTAGCGCTCCTGGATCTCGAGCATCTTGGGCTGAAGCACCTGCATGCGCGCCGTCGACTTTGTCGACTTGAGCATGAGCGGCGTCAGCAGCAGACGGATGATGACCACCAGGATGATGATGGACAGGCCCCAGTCGACCGCAAAGGTCTGGATGAGCTTGAGCAGCTCGAAAAGGATGTTAACGATCCAATCCCACATGTAAGTTTTCCTCCGATAGCGAGTGCCAACTAGGGCACAGGGTCATAACCGCCGACGTGCAGGGGATTGCAGCGAGCGATGCGCCTCACGGCAAGCCAGCAGCCTCTCAAAACACCGTACTTCTCAATCGCCTGAACGGCATATTGCGAGCACGTTGGGTAATAAATGCAGGCGTCAGGTAATAAGGGCGAAATAACCTGTTGATATATGCGAATAGGAGCGATGGCAACACGTCGCAAAACGTGATTGCTCATCGCTCCTCCCCGGCAACGCCGGCGCGTTTCATAAGCGAACGCAATGCCTTGTCCATCTCCTGCGGCGAGGAGATCCTCGTCTTGGGAGTCGCGAACAAGATGATGTCATAACCCGCAACGGGAAATCCGCAGCTGCGGGCGGCCTCGCGCATCACACGCTTAGAACGGTTGCGCACAACTGCACAACCGAGCCGTTTAGCACCAACGAAGGCGACCCTTCCGGAGTCGCCTTCGCCAACCGATTCACATATGGTCATTCGAATCAGAGGGTGATTGAAACGACGCCCCTGACTGAACACATGCTCGAAATCTTGCCGAGACTTAATAGTCTTCATGCGAGATGTGTGTATCGCTGCTAGACAGTGAGACGCTTGCGGCCCTTGGCGCGGCGACGGGCGAGCACGGCACGACCACCCTTGGTGGCCATGCGGGCACGGAAGCCATGGGTCTTGGCACGCTTACGCTTATTAGGCTGATACGTACGCTTCATCTTAAGTTCCTCCTGCTGCATTTCGAGTGTCCGCGGGAGCGCGGACGCAGATATAGACACGTGAGCTTGAAGATTGTAGGGAAATCAATGTTCAAATGTCAAGAAATCAAAGGTAAAAGGTTGCGTAGTTCACACGGTTCCCCCATAAGCCCAACTGAAATTTGCAGGGTACGGCAACTTTTCACGATATTTCACCAAGTTTTCAACAGGTCATGTTGGCAATGTTGAGAACTTTTCGCCAGTTTTCCAAAGTTTTCAACAGGTTTTGAAAAGTTGTCGAAAGATGAGAAACATTGCACGGTGAGCTACTATTTGTTCGAAACCTTATGAAAGATTGCGAGCAGCATGTCTGACGACTTTTACACCATGGTCGATTCCGGAGACCCGGCACCTGACAACGAGCACATCACCGGCGTGCGCGAAAAGCGCGGCCAGGAAGAGCAGGCCGCTGCGAAAGCGCAGGGTGCCATGTATGCGGCACGCATCGCGGTCTATGACGACATGCTGTCGACGCCGCGCGTCATCGTCATCGAACCGAAGGACGTGCGCACCTATCTGGAAGAGACAACCAACACCGTCTACCAGTGCATGAAAGAGCAGGGCGGGCACATCTCGCTCATGGTTATCCGCGAGATTGTCGAAAACTTTATCCACGCCCACTTTGCAGAGCCCATCATCTCGATCCTAGACGGCGGCGACACCATCCGATTCGCAGATCAGGGACCGGGGATCGACGACAAGGAGCGCGCCTTCGATTTTGGCGTCACCAGCGCAAACAGCAACATGAAGCGATACATCCGCGGAACCGGAGCCGGGTTTCCCATGGTGCAGGAGTACTTGGAAAACGCCGGCGGCGCCGTATCCATCGAGGACAACATGGGCAACGGCACCGTGGTCACGGTAAGCCTGGACCCCAAACGCGTGCAGGAAATCGAGCGAGCCGGAGGGCGAGGGGCCGCCGTGCGCCCCGAGACGGAGCGGTCAGCATACCCCCTACCCGACACGTTTGCACAGCAGTCTGTGATAGCACAACAGATGCAGCAACCCGTGGTGCACATGCAGCAACCTGGAGCTTTTCCAGTGCAAGATCCCCAGGTATCGCTGGGCCACACGGCGCAAAGCATGTCGGAGACCATAAACTCGGCAGGTCTGGACACAAACGTCGCGCAACAGACGGCGGCCATGCCGAACGTCCAGCAAATGGGCTACCAACCGTACCCCCAAGGGTATCCTCCCCAATATATGCCGCAGCAGGGATATGCCCAGCCGTATCCGCAGCAGTACCCTCAGGGATACCAGCAGCCGTATCAACAGATGCCGCAGGGGCAATTTAACCCTTGGTCGCAGCAGATGCCGCCGCAGCCTTACCAACAGTGGCCGCAAAGTTTTCAACAGCAGGTGCCGCCCATGCAGAGTTCTCAACAACCAGCAGCTCAAATGATGTATCCTAATGCGGCGAATCAATACGCACAACCGCAGCCGGACGTGTTTGTAAGCGAACGCGGCAACGCTGCATTGGGGTATCTGGCCCAACATCAAGAGTGCGGCGCAACGGACTTGGCGCGGGCGTTTGGAAACTCCGCACCCACCTGGTCGCGCACGCTCAACGATTTGGCACAGGCGGGCTTGGTGGTCAAACATGGGCAGAAATACCATCTGACCGAAATTGGAAGCGCTCGCGTGCGGGCTCAGGCTTAAGGAACGGGAGAGACAGTGGACGAGGAAGCAAGCATCATCCTGGGGGATGCCATCGCCTTTTGTCAGCGCGACGGCCAAGATGCGCGCCTCATCAACATGCTGGGGCAATCGCGCGCCGTGAGCCTGACCGAGGACACCTTGACGATTGAGGCCCCCTCACGATTTGCCATCGCTCAGCTCAAAAAGCATCAGCCGACCATCGAGGCGTACCTGGAAGAGATCGCCTTTGCGCCGATCGCGCTCAACATCGTGGCACCGCAGGGCACCGCGGCAGATAATGCCGTACCCGCGGCATCCGTCGTCCCCCCGGCGGCGCCGGCTGCCGCCGCAGTGTCGGCTCCCGAGCATCAAAACGACGATGTTTCCCGTGAAACCATGCCCGCCGTCTCGGCGTGGGCAGCCCCCATGCCCGCTGCCACACACATGCCTATCGCGCACGACGCAACACCGGGCGAGGATTCGGGCATCGCAATCAAAAACACGCTTTCGGCCGACGATTTCCGCCGCATGATGAACCAGATGAAAGGCGGTGCGCCCGAAAAGAGTGCAAAACCAGCCTCTACATCGCCCACGAGTGCCCCCGCAGCTGCGGCGCCGGCCGAGCAAAACGCTGACGGCGCACCCCTCGCGGCCAACTCGAAATTCACCTTCGAAAACTTTGTCTACGGCCCCGAAAACAGCCATGCCTATCGCTCGGCGCTCAAGTTTGCCGCGCTCGCGGACGAACGCGGCACATGCACATCCCTGTTCATCTATGGCAAATCGGGGCTGGGCAAGACCCATCTGCTGCTCGCCATCAAAAACGAGCTCGCCGAAAAGTCGCCCGAGATCAAGGTGAAGTACGCCAACTCGCAGGCATACCTCGATGACCTGATGACGGAGTTCGACCGCCAAAAGAAAAGCAACGCCCCCATCATGCAGGCATACCATGGCGTGGACGTGCTCATTATCGACGACATTCAAAACATCATCGGCAAGCGCGCGAGCGTGGACTACTTCTTCCAGCTCATGGACGAGTTTATCCGCAACAACAAAAAAGTCGTCATCGCAGCCGACCGCGCACCCAAAGACCTGAGCATGGACGAACGCCTTACCAGCCGTTTTAACGCCGGTATGCTCTGTTTGGTGGCGGAGCCCAGCTACGAGATGAAATACAAGATCTTGCAGCGCTACTACGAGAACACGATAGCCGCCGCACCCGAGGCGGGTGACGACTCGCTGCTGGCGGCCTATGGCGGCGATGGTGGGCATCTGACCGACGAGCACTTTAAGCACATGGCAGAAGTCTCGGGAACCAACATTCGCGAACTCGAGAGCTTTTGCGAACGCTGTGCCGGCGAGGCGGGAGACCGCGAACGCGAGGGCAGCGAGCTCAGCTTCGACGACATCGACGCCATCGCAAGCCAGTACTTCGACACGTCGGCCAAGAAGATCAACGTGCAGACGGTCCAGTCTGTCATCGAGGAGCAATACGGCGTGACGCACGAGGAGCTCATCGGCCCGCGCCGCAACGCCAACATTGCCAAAGCCCGCCACATCGCCATCTATCTGGCCATCGAGATGTGCGAGATGACGACTACGGCGGTGGGCGCGGAGTTTGGCAACCGCAACCATTCAACCGTCAGCACGAGCTATAAAAAGGTTCAGAAGATGATTCAGGAAGACCGCACCGTAACCGAGGATCTCAAATCGCTACGAGATAAAATTACACTGCGTTCGTAGGGAAATAGAGACACCTGTTGAAAACTTGTCGAAACGCCGGGCATAACGTGTCTAAAACTCACCCCAAGGCGACGAAAAGTTTTCCGCAGGTTTTGAACGTGGAAAACACGGTCGGTTGCGCACAGGATGCTGTCGATTCTCTTTTTGGGGTTGACCAGCGCTTTTGGGAGTAATCAACAGTTTCGTCAGTGCTATTACTATTATTAAGATATTTATATCTATAGAAAGGTATTAAAAGATGAAGTTCACCGTCAGCCAAAGCTCGCTCACGCAAGCCATCGGCGTCGTTATGAAAGGCGTCGCTTCGGCATCTACCCTTCCCATCCTGTCGGGCGTGCTCGTTAAGGCGCAGGACGGCATCTTGGAATTCCAAACTTCTAACTACACCATCTCGATTCGTCATCGCATTGCCGCGCATGTCGAAGAAGAGGGCGAGATGGTGATTCCCTGCAAGATGCTCTCGAACATTACGAAGACCCTTCCCGACGCTCCGGTTGCCTTTGAGCTCTCGGAGCGTCAGGTGCTGATTGGATGCGAGAAGAGTTCCTTCCGCCTCAACACGCTCGATGCCAACGATTTCCCCGAGTTCCCGGCCTATGCCATCGAGAGCGCGGTGGAGCTCCCGACCGACATCCTGTCCGAGATGGTCGGCCGCGTGTGGCGTGTCACTTCGACCGATAAGGCCCGTCCCATCCTGGGAGGCGTGCACATGAAGGTCGAGAACAACACCGTGCGCCTGGTGGCAACCGACTCCTTCCGCCTGGCCGTATGCGACACCCAGGTCGAGACCTCGACGCTCGAGGGCTCTTTTGAGCTCAACGTTCCGGCCGACGCCTTCAACGACGCCCTGAGCATCATGGCCAGCCAGGCGACCATCATGATCGGCGCCACCGACACCCAGGTTGTCTTCGAGGCCGGCAACACCACCTACGTGTCGCGCCGTATCGAGGGCGTGTACCCCAACTACAAGCAGCTCATCCCCGATTCATGCGTGACGAGCGTCAAGATCGACGTGGCGGCTTTTAATGCCGCCCTTAAGCGCGTGGCGGTCATCGCGAGCGCGAACCCCGCCGTCAAGTTCGAGATCGATGTCGAGAACGGTCAGATGGGCCTGTCCTCCATCTCCAATGACCAGGATCTGGCGCAGGAGACAATCGATGTCGAGGCCGAGGGCGAGTCGGGCACCATCGCCTTTAACTACCACTACATCTTTGGCTGCCTCAATGCCCTGTCCAAGGAGAAGGAGATCACGCTGGAGCTCAAGAGCTACTCGCAGGCGGGTATCTTTAAGTCCTACGACAAGATCAACTACCTGTACCTGGTTATGCCGGTTCGCATCTAGCGCTGCGCCATGACCGTGTTTGCCCGCAACCTTTCCGTCGCGCGCTACCGCAGTTTCGATAGCTACCGTCTTGACCTGGACGAAGGCGTGACGGTGCTTGCGGGGCCCAACGCGGCGGGAAAGACCAACCTCATAGAGGCGCTGCAGCTTTTGACGAGTGGCACCTCGTTTAGGCATCCCACAGCTGCCGAGCTCGTGCACGACGGCACGGGCTCGTGCAAGCTCGAGTTGAGGCTCGAGGGCGATGGCCGCGTGCTCGATATGGGGCTGGGCGTTGAGGACGGCAAGCGCTCGTTTAGCCGTAACGGCAAGAGGTGCTCGGCTGCCGGCGTGCGAGGGGTTATGCCGAGCGTGCTGTTTTGCCCCGATCATCTGGATATGGTCAAGCGCGGTGCCAGCGTGCGCCGCGCCGCCCTCGACGACTTTGGCGTACAACTGAGCGCCCGTTACGCCGACCTGGCGAGCACCTACGGGCGTTGTGTGACGCAGCGCAACGCCCTGCTCAAGGAGACCTGGTGCTGCCGCGAGATGCTCGGTGCGTGGAATGACTCCATCGCCCGCGCCGGGTCAGCCCTGCTCGTGCATCGTTTGGCCCTGCTCGACCGACTGGCGGGCCATGTGCGCGCCGCGTATGGGCAGGTGGCGTCCGGCGAGGACGCAGGCGTGTCCTATGTATCCACGCTGGGGGATTTACCTCAAACCGAAGGGCGCGAGGAGCTTAAGGACTGGGCGTACGAGCATATGCTCGCGGCCCTCGATGAACGTGCCGACGAGGAGATGCGCCGCGGCGTGACGCTCGTGGGCCCACATCGCGACGAGATTGAGTTTACCGTTGCGGGTCGATCTGCCCGTTCGTTTGCCAGCCAAGGGCAGCAGCGTACGCTGGTGCTGGCTTGGAAGGTGGCCGAGGTGACCGTCGCCCGTGACATCCTGGGCACTGCACCCCTGCTGCTGTTGGATGATGTGATGAGCGAGCTCGATGCCGAGCGCCGGGGCGCTTTTCTGCAGCTGATCGGTGATGACATCCAGACAGTCATAACCACCACCAACCTGGGGTACTTTACTGATGACCTGCTTAATCGAGCCAAGGTGGTGAGCATGGGTGAGACGTGCTAACTACGAGCGCGAGAACGGAACGGTTGCCTTTGGCGGCTTTTTGGATGCCGAGCGTCAGCGCATCCTGGCGGCCGCGACATCTGAGTGCCGCGCGCAAATGGAGGCTGCAGAGGAATCTCGTGCGGTCTATCGTGCCTGGAATGCGGTGTGCTCGGGCACGCGCGAGGGACGCCACGTGACGGGCCTGCGCTACCTGCCCGAGTCCAATGAGCTGCTGGTGTATCTCGATTCGCCCTCGTGGACTCAGGAGATGACGCTGCTGCGCGAGATCATCCGGGCACGCATGGAGCGGGCCGGCGCGCATGTGGACGGCCTGGTGTTCAAAACGACCGCGCCCGGTCACACGCCGCCGGCTGCCAAGGAGCGCTTGCGCCCAGCCGTGACCGAGCGCCCGCCGGCCCCACACGCCGATCTCAGTGAAGACGAACGCGGCGAGATCGAGCGCCAAGTGGCGCCCATCGAAGATCAAAAACTGCGCGAGGCCCTCGAGAATGCCATGAGAGCCAGTGCCGAGTGGGCCAAGGGCGTGCAAAGCGAGAAAGAGCCTTAAATCGCATCTGGTGGCCTTGTAGAGCCAAATACCCTCGTCCCCGAGGGTATTTTTTTACGATAAACTAGTAAGGCTGTACACATTTTCTTAACTGAAGGAGGACGTGTGGCAAACGAAAACGATTACGATGGCGGCGAGATTAAGATTCTCGAAGGTCTCGAGGCCGTTCGTAAGCGCCCGGGCATGTACATTGGCTCGACGAGCGCCAGCGGTCTTCATCACCTGGTGTGGGAGATCGTTGACAACTCCGTTGACGAGGCCATGGCCGGTTTCTGCACCGAGATTCAGGTGACGGTCCACGCCGACAACTCCATCACGGTCGTCGACAACGGGCGAGGCATCCCCGTCGACGAGCATCCCATCAAAAAGATCCCGACGCTCGAGGTCGTTATGACGATCCTGCACGCCGGCGGTAAGTTCGATAACTCGGCCTACAAGGTCTCGGGCGGTCTGCACGGCGTGGGCATCTCCGTCGTCAACGCGCTGTCCAAGCGCGTGGTCGTGCAGGTGCGCCGTGATGGCAGCGTCTACGAGATGGAGTTCTCGCGCGGCAAGACCGTCAAGAAGATGGAGGTCGTGGGCACCTCGGATTCGACGGGTACCACCGTCAGCTTCTGGCCCGACGACGAGATCTTCGAGACCTGTGTCTACGATTTCGATACGCTGCACAACCGTCTGCAAGAGACGGCGTTCCTCAATAAGAATCTAAAGATCGTGCTGACCGACGAGCGCGAGGCGACTCCCCACGTGGAGGAGTTCTGCTACGAGGGCGGCATCATCGACTTCGTCAAGTTCCTCAACGACGGCAAGGACGTCCCCGAGGCCTTTAAGGAGCCCATCTATATCGAGGGCAAATCGGATCCGGATGCGCCCGTGACCAAGATGGGCGAGGTCGAGGTATCCCTGCAGTGGAATGCCGGCTACGGCGAGAACGTCATGTCGTTTGCCAACGACATCTACACCCCCGAGGGCGGCATGCATCTCGAGGGTTTCCGCACCGCTCTCACCCGTGTGATCAACGATTACGCCCGCAAGCAGAACCTACTCAAGGAGAAGGAAGCCAACCTGAGCGGCGACGACGTGCGCGAGGGGCTTTCGGCCGTCATCTCGGTCAAGCTACCCGACCCGCAGTTTGAGGGACAGACCAAGGCCAAGCTCGGCAGTTCCTACATGCGCGCGCTCACGCTCAAGATCGTGACCGATGGACTGACCGATTATCTGGAGGAGCACCCCAAGCCCGCCCGCGAGATCGTCAAGAAGGCCCAGCAGGCCTGCAAGGCCCGCAACGCTGCCCGCAAGGCGCGCGAGGCGACCCGTCGCAAGAGTCTGCTCGAGACGGCTTCGCTGCCCGGCAAGCTCGCCGACTGCTCGGTGCGCGATGCCGAGCTGACCGAGCTCTTTATCGTAGAGGGTGACTCGGCAGGCGGTTCGGCCAAGGACGGCCGTCGCCGAGACATCCAGGCGATTCTGCCCCTGCGCGGCAAGATTTTGAACGTCGAGCGCGTGGGTGACCACCGCGCGTTCTCGAGCGACACCATCCAGTCGCTCATCACCGCGATCGGCTGCGGCGTCACGACGAGTGCCGGCGACGGCGGCGACTTCGATATCACCAAGGCGCGCTACCACAAGATCATCATCATGACCGATGCAGACGTTGACGGTGCGCATATCCGCATCCTGCTGCTGACGTTCTTCTACAAGTACATGCGCCCGCTGATCGATGCCGGCTATGTCTATGTCGCCTGCCCGCCCATCTTTGGCATTAAGGTGCGCAACAAGATCCATTACGTGTATCCCAACGGCCGCCAGCCCGAAGACGAGATTCTGCGCGACACCATTCAGAGCCTGGGCCTGAACCCCGACGACAACGACGAGGACGGCAAGGCCAAGGACGGCAAGATCACCAAGAAGCGCAAGGGCTACACCGTCCAGCGCTACAAGGGCCTGGGCGAGATGGACCCCAAGCAGCTTGCCTCGACGACGATGGACCCCAAGACCCGCATTTTGCAGCGCGTGTCGATTGAGGACGCCGTGGTGGCGGACCGCGCCGTGCGCGAGCTGATGGGTTCCGAGGTCGGCTATCGCCGCGAGTACATTGAAAAACACGCCCACGACGCACGATTCTTGGATGCCTAATCCCTGCGGCTTTCCCAGCCACCGCACCTTCGCCCTCAATCGTCGGTCGCGTACCGAAGTACGCTTCCCTCCTCTTTCGGGCGAATCTGCGGTGGCTGGGAAAGCCGTCTCCGTGGTAGGGAACTAATGGACCACGCAAACCATGAGGAGGTAACGTGGCAGACGATATCAACAACAACGAGGGTATGGACGAGGCCGGCGACGCCGGTATGCCCGATGATCTGAAGCGCCTGCTCGCCCGCGCTGAGCAGGGCGAGGACGGCGATCCGGATTCCTATAACCCCGACGCCGAGGATGAAGAGGAAGGGGATGATGACGCCGAGCTCGAGGAGAGCTTCGGTGCGGTCGATCGTGGCGCCTCAGCCGGCGAGGATATCAACGGTGGCCAGCTCCAGATTTCGGAGTTCGGCCGCGAGATGAAGCAGTCGTTCATCGAGTACTCGATGTCGGTCATCACGGCGCGCGCCCTGCCGGACGTGCGCGACGGCCTAAAGCCGGTGCACCGCCGCATCCTGTACGCCATGAACGAGAGCGGCATCTACCCCAACCGCCCGCATAAGAAGTCGGCCTGGACGGTCGGCGAAGTTATCGGCAAGTACCATCCGCACGGTGACTCCGCAGTCTACGAGGCCATGGTTCGTCTGGCGCAGTGGTTCTCCATGCGCACACCGCTCATCGATGGCCACGGTAACTTTGGCAACATCGATGGCGACGGCGCGGCGGCAATGCGCTATACCGAGAGCCGTCTGGCAAAGCCTGCCATGGAGCTGCTGCGCGACTTGCAAAAGGATACCGTCGACTGGCAGCCCAACTACGACGAGTCGCTCGCCGAGCCCGTGGCACTGCCCGCGCGCTTCCCCAACCTGCTGGTCAACGGCAGCCAGGGCATCGCTGTCGGCATGGCCACCAATATCGCCCCGCATAACCTCACCGAGGCGATCGAGGCAACCTGCTACCTGATCGACAATCCCGATGCTACCGTCGACGAGCTTATGCAGATCATGCCCGGTCCGGACTTCCCCACCGGTGCCATCATCATGGGCAGCGCCGGCATTAGGCAGAGCTATGAGACCGGCCGCGGCTCCATTACCGTGCGTGCCAAGGCCCATGTGGAATCCACCAAGACCGGCCGCAGTCGTCTGGTCTTTACCGAGATTCCCTACATGGTCAACAAGGGCACCCTGCAGGAGAAGATCGCCCAGCTCGTAAACGACAAGCGCATCGAGGGCATCTCGGACATGCGCGACGAGTCCAACCAGAAGGGCATCCGTCTGGTCATCGAGCTCAAGAAGGGCGTCATTCCGCAGGTCGTGCTCAACAACCTGTATAAGTACACCTCACTGCAGACGACCTTTGGCGCCAACAACCTGGCGCTCGTCAACGGCGTTCCCAAATGCCTGAGCCTGCGCGAGATGCTGCAGCACTACATCGACCACCAGGTCGACGTCGTCACCCGCCGCACCCGCTTTGACCTCAAGAAGGCCCAGGCGCGCGCCCATATCCTCGAGGGCTACCTGATGGCTCTCGACCATATCGACGAGGTCATCAGCATTATCCGCTCCTCGCAGACCGACTCCGAGGCCAGCGGCCGCCTGATCGAGCGCTTTGGCTTTACGCCCGAGCAGACCACTGCCATTCTCGAGATGAAGCTGCGTCGCCTGACCGGCCTGGAGCGCGACAAGATCCAAGAAGAGCTGGACGGCCTGCGCCGCGCCATCGCCTACTACGAGGACCTGCTGGCGCATGAGGAGAAGATCCTGGGCGTCATCAAGGAGGAGATGCGCGAGATCTCGAAGAAGTTCGGCGACAAACGCCGCACCGAGATCAGCCGTGTCGAGAAGGACCTGGATGTCGAGGACCTCATTGCCGACGAGGACATGGTTGTGACCATTACCCACACCGGCTACGTGAAGCGTATCCCGGTAGCTGCCTACCGTGCTCAGAAGCGCGGCGGCAAGGGCGTGTCGGGCGTCAACCTTAAAGAGGATGACGTCATCGACGAGATGTTTATCGCATCCACGCACGAGTACGTGCTGTTCTTCTCGAGCAAGGGCAAGGTCTACCGCCTCAAGGTGCACGAGCTGCCGGTCGGTACGCGCCAGGCGCGCGGTACCGCGATCGTCAACCTGCTGCCCTTTGAGGAAGGCGAGAAGATCGCGAGCGTCATCAGCTGTCGCGAGTTCCCCGCCGACGAGTACCTGATGTTTGCCACCAAGAGCGGCATGGTCAAGAAGACCGTGATGAGCGCCTACGACCGTAGCCGCCGTGATGGTCTGATCGCCATCAACCTGAGGGACGACGACGCGCTGCTCGCCGTGCGCCGTGTGCGCGAGGGCGACAAGATCATCCTGGCCACCACTGCGGGCAAGGCGATTATGTTCCCCGAGGACCAAGTTCGCGCCACGGGACGCGACACCAGCGGCGTTCGCGGTATTAGCATGAAAGACGGCGTGGGCGTTTTGGGTATGGAGGTTACCAACGGCAATGGTGACCTGTTTGTCATCACCGAGCGCGGCTACGGCAAGCGCACGCCGGTCGCGGATTACCCGGAGCAAAACCGCGGCGGTCAGGGCGTCTACACCATCCAAATGACCGAGCGCAAGGGCAACCTCGCGGCCATGAAGACGGTGGGCCCGCAGCACGAGCTGTTCATCGTGACGGAAGGCGCGACGGTCATTCGCGTCAAGACCGACGAGATCAGCCAGACCGGCCGCGCCACCCAGGGTGTCAAGATGATGACCGTCGACGACAACGACCGCGTATGCGCTGTTGCCCGCATGACGGCAGCCGAAGAAAAACCCGAAGGCGAAGTCGCTGAGGCCGCAGCCGACACCGAAGAGGCCCCAGTCGACCTAGGCGACGGCAACGACATGCCAGAGGATCTCCTAGACGAGTAAGAGGCCCTAACTGGTAAAAATCATCAGACCCCTTATATCGGCGGTCGGCGCACTGCGCGCCGACCGCTTTTTGACAATCTTGGACCTGCGTTCGCCCCGGCCGCGTGGCGGCACATGAAGTCGATCGCGAGTTCCGCACGAGCCGGAGAGCACTTAATGTGCTCTCCGTGCGAG
>OKSC01000940.1_pt1 | contig 31238 bp, 25 predicted proteins | sample 1601161 | NCBI WGS metagenome assembly OKSC01 (sample SAMEA3541552, study PRJEB24748) | human gut metagenome | biome: human gut; feature: human-associated habitat; material: faeces | place: China | collected 2012 | reverse complement strand
GGCCAGACGGCCTGCCGGGGTTTTGCCGTCCCTGAACGGCTCGTTATTTAATAAACTCTTAATCTTCCCTCGTATTGACAAATTCTGTATCCTGCGTTATCCTAACCGTACTAGTACAACTAATACAGTTAAGGAGGAATACCATGGTACACTTGGATTACCGGGACTCCCGGCCGATCTATGCGCAGATCGTGGACGGATTCCGGGAGCAGATCACCGGCGGCGTGCTGCGTCCGGGGGAGAAGCTGCCCAGCGTCCGGGATCTGGCCGCTCAGCTTGCTATTAACCCCAATACCATCCAGCGCGCTTACCGGCGGCTGGAAGCGGAAGGGTGGATCGCCACAGTGCCGGGAAAGGGCTGCTTTGTCTGCGGCGACGGAGAGATCAGAGATCGGGAGAAAAAACGGCTGCTGCTGAGCTTCGACGAAGCCGCCGCGGCACTGCTGACCATGGGCGCGAGCCACGGCGAGCTGGTGGCCAGAATCGAGAAGGGAGACCATAGACATGCTTGAAATGAAGAATGTGACCAAGACCTTCGGCAATTTTAAGGCGCTGGACGACCTGACTCTGACCGTCCCGAGCGGGCGGGTCTACGGCCTTGTCGGCCCCAACGGCGCGGGCAAGTCCACTGCCATCCGGCACCTCACCGGCGTCTACCGCCCGGACAGCGGCAGCGTCACCATGGATGAGCAACCGATCTACGAGAATCCCGCCGTGAAGGCGGCCATCGGCTATATCCCCGACGAGATTTTCTACTACCCCTCCGCAACGCTGGAGGATATGCGAAAATTCTACCGGGGCATTTACCCCACCTTTGACGATCAGCTTTTTGACAAGCTGTATGACGTGTTCCAGCTTCCCAAGCGGACGCCCATCCGCCGGTTTTCCAAGGGAATGCAGAAGCAGGCGGCATTCCACCTGACCGTCTGCACCCGCCCCAGAACGCTGATTCTGGACGAGCCGGTGGACGGCCTCGACCCGGTGATGCGGCGGCAGGTCATGGGTCTCATTCTCTCCGACGTGGCGGGGCACGGCACAACGGTGCTGATCTCGTCTCACAACCTGCGGGAGCTGGAGGACGTGTGCGACTACGTGGGCATCATGAACCGGGGCAAAATGCTGCTGGAAAAGAGCCTTGCGGACATGCAGGGCAGCACCGTGAAATTGCAGCTGGTGGGCGACGCCCCTCAGGAGCTGGACATCCTCAACGCGTCCGTTTCCGGACGCCTGAAGACCCTGATCGTCCGGGGGGAGGCCGAGGAGGTCGGCGCGAAAATGGCGGCGTGCAAGCCCGCGTATTTTGATGTGCTGCCCTTGTCCCTGGAGGAAATCTTCATTTATGAGCTGGGAGGCGTGGACTATGAAATCAAAGACATCCTTCTTTAACAAGACCGTGTTCAAAAAGAACCTGACCCGGTTCGCCCCGGTGATGGCGGTGTACACCCTGTGCCTGATTCTGGGCATGATGATGCTATATCAGAACAATGAGGAAATGGGCCGGACGTTCTGGTTCGCCTCCCGGATGGGGGAATGTATTCAGATCATGGGTCTGGTGAACCTGTTCTTCGCGCCGCTGTGCGCCATGCTGCTGTTCGGCGACCTGTACAATCCCCGGATGTGCAACGCTCTGCACGCCATGCCCATGCGCCGGGAGACGCTGTTTCTGACCAACGTGGTCTCCGGACTGCTGTTCTCCATGATTCCCACGGCGGTGATGGCGCTGCTGTCCGTGCCGCTGCTGAATGCCACCATTGTGGAAAACGCGTGGCAGATCGCCCTTTTGTGGTACGTCGGCACCAACCTGCAATTCATCACCTTCTTCGGCGTGGCGATTTTCAGCGTGTTCTGCACTGGCAACCGCTTTGCCATGGCAGTTGTGTACGCGGTGCTGAACGGCGGCGCGTTTATCCTCTACTATATTATCAATACCCTTTACACGCCCATGCTCTTCGGCGTGGTCACGCCGGACAGGTGGGTCAGCCTGCTGACGCCCGTGGCGGATATGACCAACGGCGCTTATGTGGCCATAGAGGATTTTCACCAGCTGTCGCTGCGGTTCTACGGCCGGGAAAGTGAGATGGTGGCGGCGTTCAGCGTCGATCAGGGGAAATTCACGTCCCTGCTGATCTACGCGGCGGTGGGCATCGTCTTTGCCATCGTGGGATTGCTCCTGTACCGGAAGCGGAATCTGGAATGCGCCGGGGACGCCATTGCATTCCCCATTTTGCAGCCGCTGTTTCAGCTGGTCTGCGCTGTGGGGGTCGGTACGCTGGCGGTTATGGGTGTGGAAACCTTCCTCGCGTACAGAACCGGCGCCGGTATTTCCATGCTGTATCTGCTCCTGTTCTGCGGCGGCGCCGCCGGTTGGTTCGGCGCAAAAATGCTTCTGAAGCGCACCACACGGGTGTTCCAGCTGCGCAGCTGGATCGGGCTGGGGCTTCTGACCGCCATGGTCGCCGTGAGCCTGGTCGCTACCCGCTTTGACGTGCTGGGCATTGAAGACCGCATTCCGGATGTGGAGGACGTCAGCTCCGTGACCCTGAATTATGACGGGCTGGAGTTGACCGACGAGGAAGACATCCGGCAGATCACCACCCTCCACGCTATGGCTTTGGAAGACCGCATCGAGAGCTACGGCGATTATCCTCTGGCCTACATCCTGCACCGGGAGGAAAAGGAAAAGCACCCGGTCATGCCGGAGGACGGCTTCGTCTACGGCGAGGGCGGCTACAACGCCGACGGGCCGATGCTGACTGTGGACAATATCACCCTCTATTACAAGCTGAAAAACGGCTGCACCATGACCCGTAACTACAACATCTGGGCAAATCTGGACGAGGGCAAGATCGTAAAAGAGTACGCAAGCCGCTGGGAACAGGTATGGAAGCAGTCACGGTACGGCTATCAGGATGGCTTTAACCCGGAGGATATCACCTCCATAAACATCGGAGACATGACTCTGCATGAATACCAGATCACGCCGGAGCTGGTGGAGTCTCTGCTGGCCGCCGTTAAGGCCGACTGCGATGAGCGCACCATGACCCAGAGAGATGCTTACCATCTGGGATATTTCTGGGACTACGACAAGTACAACGAGGAATATTACAAGACAAAGTCCCTGACAATATCCCTCTGGGGGGAGAACGATGTGTATGCCACCGGCGCGTACCTGTCCGTCTTTGCCGACTCCGCGCATACGCTGGAGTGGATGCGGGAGCACGACTGCCTGACGGAGGAAGTCGTGGAGGAGGCACCCATTGTGCTGAACTAAAGAAAGGGAAGACCGATGAAAAAGAAACTATGTCTCATGCTGGCGGTGCTGCTGCTGCTTCTTTCCGCTTGCAGCAGGACAACCGCACCGAAGCCCACCATGGCACAGTACTTCGCTCCGTCGAAACGTATCCCCGTGGAGACAACGGCAGAGCCCACCCAGCCGGAAACCGCCGCCCCTGACCAAACGGCGGTGGATTCCCCCGAACGGGCGGCATATGCGGCATATTATGCCAGCTGGCTTCCCGGCTCTCCCGGCTCGGAGGGCAGCATCGGGGATTTCAGCCCCAAATATGTGGACCTGGACGGCGACGGCGCGGAGGAAATGCTCATCTGGAGTACGCGCTACGGCTTCCTTTACGAGATCGTGGTGCAGGCCGACGGGCAGACGCAGTGCATATACGGCGGCGGCAGCTATCCGGAGGACGACCCCACCGTGGGACTTTACCTGTGCGAGGGGAACCTTCTGGAAAAGGACTGCGGCGATTTGCAGGGCGTCCAGCTGAACGAATATTACCGGGTGCAGGACAAGCAGCTTACGATGGCGGAGACCGTCATGGAGAGCGCCGACGGGAAATTCTATTGGAGCGAATCCGGCGGCGCGTCCGGCCTGATGTGGACGGAGATCACGGAAGCGGAATACAATAAAATCCGGGAATCCTACGTCCGGGTGGGCGTGCCCCAGAATCCCCTCCCGGAGAACGTTCCGGGCGTCCGGGAGGAGGAAGAGGGCATTCTTCTGGAGGTGATTCAGAATCAGAGAACGTTCTTCTCCGAGGAATACCTCGACTGTACATTGGAGGAATATTGCCAGAAGGCCGGTGAGGAGCTGGGCTTCGACGTCTCTGTCACCCGGTACGCCTTTGTCGATATGGATGGAGACGGCGTCCGGGAGGCGGTCGTTGACTTCCAATACGGGGAAAACAGTCAGGTCATGTGTATTGTTATGAAGTACGTCAGCAAATTCTCCATGGTGGACGGCACGGGATTCTATCACCGGCAGCTGTCGAATATCAAGGAAGATGGAAGCTTTTCCTATTCCGGCGGCGGAGACAATGACGGCTGGGCAAAGCTGCACTGGAACTGGCTCACCTATCAATGGGAGACAAGACAGGCGGGAGACGGCGAAAGCAAAACCGATATTCAGTGGCAAACCTATCCGGCAGCTCAGTAAGAGCGGAAAGGGAACACAATGAAAAAGAAAATTTGTCTTATGCTGGCGGTGATGCTGCTGCTTCTTTCCGCCTGCGGCGGGCAGAAAACGCCGGAGACCACGGCACCGGAAGAAACGGTTTTGCAGACGGAGGACAGCGTATCCGTTGAAGCGCTGGCGGCACCGGAAGACCCGGTGCCGGTCAACGCGCCGGAGACCGAGGGCGTTCCCATTGATTTCCGGATGATTTACCGCGGCTTCACGGCGGTATCTCTGGACGACACGGAAAAATATGAGCGCTTCTGCGGCTACGGAACGAAAATGATCGCCTCCGAGGAAGAATGGAGTTCCTTTATGGCGGCGTACTGCCCGGGGATTCCCTATTACGAGACGTGGGACTTTTCTCAGGATGTTCTGGTGACGTCGGTCAGCCACGGGGCAAAACCCGGCTACAATCAGGCGGATGTCATCACTTCGGTGAAATGGAACGGAAGCTATGTCGTCACGGAATACTCCAACGACCCCGCGAATTTCGTCTACGCGCTGAATCCCATGTCGGATGAAGTGATGATGAATTTCTACATAGAAGTGATCGCCGTAAGCCGGAAGGACGTCGGCATGTAATCAGGCAAACAAGCCCGGAATGTTGTATTTTTGCATTCCGGGCTTGTGTTTTTTCGGGAAATCTTTTATAATCAAATCAACAATGCGAATGGAGGGCTGAGCATGGAAAAGCATCAGGTGTTGACCGTTCTGGTGGCGGACGATGAGCCGGAGCTGCTGGGCGCCGTCTGCCAGCTGATCGACTGGGAGTCCCTGGGCTTCCGCCTTGTGGGACGCGCCGGGAACGGGCTGGACGCGCTGCAGCTGGTGGAAGCGCTTCAGCCGGATTTCCTGCTGACGGATATCCGGATGCCGTTTATTTCCGGGACGGCTCTCACCAGACAGGCGAAGGCCGTCCAGCCGCTGCTGCAAGTGGCTTTCCTAAGCGGCTACGACGATTTTGAGTACGCCAAGGCCGGGATCGAGGACGAGATCGTGGCCTACCTGCTCAAGCCCATCAGCATGGCAGAGCTGACGGAAGAACTGCGGAAGATTCACGACAAGATCGAAAAACGCCTTGCCAGCCTGACCCGGCCTCAGGGCGGCGCGGAAGCGCTGCGGATGGTCACGGCCACGATGCTTTTGGACGAGTACGCCCGCCCGGAGCCGCCGGCCGCGGCGGAATCCCTGCGAAGCGCCGGAATGGAAATCCGGGGGGACGAGCATATCGTGGTGGCGGCGTTCAGCCTGCCCGACGGGGCGCACCCGGAGCTGCTTCCCATGGCGGAGCGGATTTTCTCCCGGGCGTTTTCCTGCTGCGGATTTTCCAGCGGCGACCGGGCGGTGCTTCTGCTGGCTTCCGTAAACGGGTTCGGGCGGCTGTATGCGTCATTGGACGAGCTGCGGCAGGCTACCCGCCGGGCATGGGGCGGGGAAGCGCTGGCAGGCTTAAGCAAGGAGTACGCCTCTCTCGGCGATGGACACACCGCTTACTTAGAAGCCATGGAAGCCCTGAAAATCGCCCGCAGAGGCGGTGGACTGTACGCCGCCGGGGGCTGGGACGACATGGCCATGCTCTGCGCCCGGGCGCTGAAGATCATCGAGAAGGAATACATGGACGAGGAGCTGTCGCTGCAATCCGTCAGCGAGCGGCTGCACATCAGCGCCAATTACCTGGGCGCGAATATCAAAAAATTCTACGGCGACACCTTCATGAACCTGCTGATCCAGAAGCGGATGGACGTGGCGCTGAAGCTGCTGTGGAGCGGCAGCAGCCGCATTGCCGAGGTGTCCCGCCGCTGCGGCTACGCCGACCAGAGCTATTTCGGCTATTGCTTCAAAAAATACTACGGAAAATCCCCGGCGCGGATGCGTCAGGAACAGAAAGAGGCCGACGCATGAAGAAAAAGGGTCTCAGCATGAATCTTATCATGGCGCTCACGCTCACGGCGGTTGCGGTGAGCGTGCTGCTGTGCGCCAATCTGGTCTTTATGCAGACCTACCGCCAGACGCTGCTGCGCAACGCCGAGACCACCAGCCGTCAGGCCATCGCACAGGCCAGCAGCACCATGAATGAATATTTGGAGGACATGAACGACGCGGTGACGCTGCTGACCGGCTACTTAGACCTGCCGGCGGAGGAACGGGAGGCGCGGTTCGAGGCGTTTCTGGAAATCCGCGCCGACGTGGTGGCCGTCACCACCTACGACGCGGAGGGAGAAATGCGCAACTGCTACAGCCTTGGCCGCCGTCTGCGGGAGGATATCCTGCAAAACCTCTCCTTTGACCCGGACAAGCGGGAGCTTTACGAGACGGGCTTCATTTCCGCGCCCCACGTGATGTCGATTTTTGTGGAGGACTACCCATGGGTCGTGACCATCGTCCGCCCCGCCACCACCGGAGAGGGGGAGCGGTACATCGCCGTGGACGTGAGCTGCTCCAATATTTCCACCTATATCAGCGGCGTGGGCATCGGCCAGCGGGGCTACTGCTTCCTTGAGGACACGGAGGGAAACCTCGTTTACCACCCCCAGCAGCAGCTCATCTATTCCGATCTGAAAAGCGAGAATACCGACCTGACGGCCTCTCTCCCGGACGGGACGCACGTGGAGGGGAGCACCATCTACACCGTCCAGACGCTGGAAAACGGCATCTGGCGGGTCGTAGGCGTCAGCTCGTTTCAGGAGCTGATTACCGACGCCCTGCGGGAGATCATGCGCATTACCTTCATCGGCGCACTGTTTATTCTGGCTGCGGCGGTGCTGCTGAGCCTGATGCTTTCCCGGGTGCTGTCCAGTCCCATTCACGATCTGATCGTCGCCATGCAGAGCTTTGAGAAAACCGGCGAGGGCTTTTCCTATGAACCCGTCACCGGCGTCCGGGAGGTGGAGAACCTGTCGGCGTCCTTTGACCACATGGTCAAAAAGATTCAGAAGCTCATGGCCACGGTGCGCAGTGAGGAGGTCAACCTGCGCAAGACGGAGCTGAAAGCCTTACAGGCGCAGATCAACCCCCACTTCCTCTACAATACGCTGGATTCCATTTCGTGGATGTGCGAGCAGGGGAAGAACGCGGAAGCCGTGGTGATGGTCAACGCGCTGGCGCGGCTGTTCCGCATCAGCATCAGCAAGGGCCACGAGCTGATCCCCATTCGCAGCGAGGTGCAGCACGCCCAGAGCTATCTGCAGATCCAGAGCGTGCGCTACAAGGAGCAGTTTTCCTACCACTTCGACGTGGAGGAAGACTGTACGGAGTATCTCTGCAACAAGATCACCCTCCAGCCCATCATCGAAAACGCCATCTACCACGGCGTCAACGGTCTGGTGGACGAGGGACATATTGAGATCCGTGTCCGCGCCGAGGGGGAGGATGTTCTCTTCACGGTGGAGGACAACGGCGTGGGCATGGAACCGGAGCAGATCGAGGAAATTTTCCGCCGCAAGCCCGATGGAAAGTCCGGCATCGGCATCAAGAATGTCAACGACCGTCTGAAGATCTGGTTCGGCGACGCCTACGGCATCACCATCGAAAGCGTCCCGGACGAGGGAACGAAGGTAACGGTGCGTATGCCGAAGGTACGGGAGGAGGTGGAGCATGAAAAGCATTAAGTGGATCGCCGTTTTTCTGGCGCTGCTGGTGTGCCTTTCCGGCTGCGCCGGTACGCATCAGAGCGGCGGGGCGTACAATATCTATCTGATCGCCAAATCCTCCACCACGGAGTTCTGGAAAGCGGTTTTTTCCGGGGCAAACGCCGCGAAATCCGAATATAACGTGCAGTTGACCATCCTTGCCCCGGACACGGAGGAGGACTTTGAAGTACAGAACGACTACATCCGGCAGGCCGTGGCCGACGGGGCGGACGCCATCGTCTTCTCCGCCATCAGCTACACGGAAAACGCCGCCGCCATCGACGAAGCCGTGGCCGCGGGCGTCCGGGTGGTGGTCATCGACAGCGACGTGGATTCCAAAGGCGTTTCCGTGCGCATTGGGACGGACAATATCGCCGCCGGACGCATGAGCGGGGAGGCCGCGCTGAAAACGGCGCAGGAAAAAATCGTTGTGGGCATTGTCAACGCCTACGCCGAGACCCAGAACTGCCGGGAGCGGGAGCAGGGCTTCCGGGAGGTGCTGCTTGGGGACAGCCGGGTCAAGGGTATCTATGCCGTCAATGTTTCCACCGATGCCCTGGAAGCCCGTCTGGCGGCGGAGAAGCTGCTGCGGGAGCATCCGGAGATCAACGTGCTGATCGGCTTCAACGAGCCGCTGGCCGTGGGCGTGGCTCAGGCGGTGGACTCCCTGGGGCTGACGGGGCAGGTACACGCCGTGTCCTTCGACAGCAACGTCAACTGCATCGAGCTGTTGCAAACGGGGGCGGTGGCCGCCCTGGTGGTGCAGAATTCCTACGCCATGGGGTATCTGGGCGTAGAAAAGGCGTGGCAGGTTTTGCAGGGGGAAAAATTCGATTCCACGGCGCTCATCGACACCGCGACCACCATCGTCACCAAAGAAAATATGTTTACCATGGAGAGCCAGAAGGCCATGTTTTCTTTCGGTTGATCGGCGTACTTGCAATTTTTACCGTTTCTTAGGACTTTTTGCACAAAAACACGGCGCGTTTTTTGGAGGCGGCAAAAATTTTTGAGAAAATCCGCGAGGAAAAATGACTGTGAAAAAAATCCGTATCTGATACAATATAGTCACGGTGAAGCCAACCCGGCGAAACCAAAAAATGAATTTTATGGAGGAAAAAAGCAATGAAAAAGGCACTTGCATTGCTGCTCGCGCTTGTCATGGTAGTCGCCATGGCCGCCTGCGGCTCCAAGACCACCACCCCCAGCACTAACGCCGCTACCACCCCCGCTCCCGCAGGGAACGAGACCGAGGCTCAGGTCGAAGCTTCCGAGCTGAAGGTCGGCGTGTTCTACTACACCTTCGCCGATACCTACATTTCCAGCGTCCGCACCGCTCTGGACGCACAGCTGGACAGCCTGGGCGTTACCTACAACAACTTCGACGGTAACAACAACCAGACCACCCAGAACGAGCAGATCCAGACCGCTGTCACCGACGGCTACAACCTGCTGGTCGTCAACATGGTCACTTCCGGCTCCCCCGACGTTGCCAACGAGATCATCTCTCTGGCGAACGGCACCCCCGTTATCTTCTTCAACCGCGCCATCGAGGCTGACGGTGAGGAAGGCTCCGTCCTGAACGCCAACGCCAGCATCTGCTTCATCGGCACCGACGCTCCCGAAGCCGGTCACCTGCAGGGCAAGATGGTCGGCGAGTACCTGCTGGCCAACTGGGATACCGTTGACCTGAACGGCGACGGCAAGATCTCCTATGCCATGTTCAAGGGCGACGAGGCCAACGTTGAGGCCATCTACCGCACCCAGTACGGTGTTGAGGATGCCGACGCTGTCCTGACCGAGGCCGGCAAGCCCGCTCTGGAGTACTTCGACGCTTCCAACGCCTCCAAGTATCAGGTGGATCTGGGCGGCGCATGGAGCGCACAGGCTGCTCTGGACTACATGAACACCAACCTGTCCCAGTACAACGAGGCCAACGGCAACATGATCGAGCTGATCATCTGCAACAACGACAACATGGCTGAAGGCGCTATCTCCGCTCTGGAGGCTGCCGGCTACAACACCGGCGCCGAGGGCGCGACCACCATCCCCGTGTTCGGCGTTGACGCTACCGACGCTGCCAAGGAGCTGATCGCTGCCGGCAAGATGACCGGTACTGTCAAGCAGGATGCCGAGGGCATGGCCGTTGCCATCGCCTCCGTCGTCAAGGCCGCCGGTGAAGGCACCGCCATGGCTGACGCCATCGCCGCCACCGCCGGCACCAACGCCGAGATGTACTCCATCGCCGACGGCATTGCCAACAAGCTGTTCGTCGCCTACGCTGCCTACACCAAGTAAGTTATAAACCCAAAAAGGGCAGCCGCTGCTGTGTCGGCGGCTGCCCTTCACAGCTAAGCATGCTAGCGAAAAAGGAGGGGAATCCAGGTGGAGCAAACCGTACTGCTCCGGATGACGGATATCACAAAGACTTTTCCCGGCGTAAAAGCGCTGGATCATGTCAGCCTGGAGGTCAAGGCGGGCACCGTACACGCGCTGATGGGCGAGAACGGCGCCGGCAAATCCACGCTGATGAAATGCCTGTTCGGCATTTACAGCAAGGACAGCGGCCATATTTATCTGGAAGGCCGCGAGGTCAATTTCACCAGCTCCAAGGAGGCGCTGAACAACGGTGTCGCCATGGTTCACCAGGAGCTGAATCAGGCGCTCAAGCGGACTGTCATGGACAACCTGTGGCTGGGGCGCTATCCCAAGATCGCGGGCTTTATTGTGGACGAGCACAAGATGCTTCGCGATACCAAAGCGATTTTTGAAGAGCTCGGCATCGACGTCGACCCCCACCGGGTCATGGGCACGATGCCGGTTTCCCAGCGTCAAATGGTGGAGATCGCAAAGGCTGTCTCCTATCACTCGAAAGTCATCGTATTTGATGAACCCACGTCCTCTCTGACCGAGGAAGAGGTTGAGCATCTGTTCAGGATCATCAATATGCTCCGCGACCGCGGCATGGGCATCATCTATATTTCCCATAAAATGGCGGAGATCAAGCGTATCTCCGACGAGATCACCGTCATGCGCGACGGCCAGCTGGTGGCGACCCGTCCGGCATCCGAGCTGGAGATGAACGACATCATCCGTCTGATGGTCGGCCGTGAGCTTGGCAACCAGTTCCCGCCGAAGACGAATAAGCCCGGCGAGGTCTATCTGGAGGTCGAGCACCTGACGGGGTTGTACAACAATCTGCGGGACGTTTCCTTCAACGCCCGGCGGGGCGAGATCGTAGGCCTCGCGGGTCTGGACGGCAGCGGCCGGACGGAGACGCTGGAAACCATGTTCGGCGTCGCCACCCGCAAGAGCGGACGCATTCTGCTGGACGGCAAGGAGTGCAAAAACCTGAATCCCCGGCAGTCCATCAAGAACAACTTTGCCCTGCTCACCGAGGAGCGTCGGGCGACGGGTATTTTCGGAATCCTGGACATCCGGGAGAATTCCGTCATTTCCAGTCTGGACAGGCACAAGCGGGCGGGCTTTGTCCTCAGCGACAAGTCCATGAAGAAGGACACCCAGTGGTCCATCGACGCCATGCACACCAAGACGCCTACCCAGGAGACGAAGATCCGCAGCCTGTCCGGCGGCAACCAGCAGAAGGTCATCATCGGCCGCTGGCTGCTCACCGAGCCGGACGTGCTGCTGCTTGACGAGCCGACACGCGGCATCGACGTCGGCGCGAAATACGAGATTTACCAGCTGATCCTCGATCTGGCGAACAAAGGCAAGACGGTCATCATGGTTTCGTCCGAAATGCCCGAGCTGCTGGGCGTGTGCGACCGGATCCTCGTCATGTCCGGCGGACGGCTGGCCGGTGAAGTCGATGCAAAGACTGCAACGCAGGAGGATATCATGCGTCTTGCGGCGAAGTATGTATAAGGAGGCAGCGGTATGGCAAATCCAGTCAAACAGCTTCAGAGAAAGAGTGAAGAATACCAAAGACTCGACAAGGCGGATCGCCGCCGGTTCTGGTCGGACGGCATTCTGAATAACGCGCTGTATATTCTGATGGTGATCTTCATCGTCTATACGGCAATCAAGAATAAGAACTTCCTGTCCGCGGGTTCCATCGCGAACATCGTTTCCCTGGTGGCGGCGTCATTGCCCATGGCGCTGGGCATCGCCGGCTGTATCGTCCTGACCGGTACCGACCTGTCCGGCGGACGTGTGGTCGGCCTGACCGCAGCTGTCGCGGGCGCGCTGCTGCAGGATCGCACCATCTCCCGGAAGCTTTTCTCCAACCTCCCGGCCATTACCCCGGGTTGGATTCTGCTGACGGTTCTCATTGTCGTCGCCATCGGCGCGCTGATCGGTATGGTGAACGGCTTCTTCGTAGCCAAGTTCAGCCTGCACCCCTTCATCGTGACGCTGGCCACCCAGCTCATTACTTACGGCCTGATCCTGATCTTCTTCATGCTCAACGGCAACAACGGCCAGCCCGTTTCCGGCCTGTCTCAGGAGTATAAGAGCGTGGTCTCCGCACCCATGATCCAGTTCACCACCGGCTCCGGTGCGAAAATCTCCATTCCCTGGTACGTGCTGTACGCGGTAATTTTCGTGGCGCTGATGTGGTTCATCTGGAACAAGACCGCCTTCGGCAAGAACATGTTCGCCGTCGGCTCCAACGCCGACGCTGCCAAGGTCTCCGGCGTCAACGTGTTCTGGACGACCGTAATGGTCCACACCCTGGCCGGTGCGATGTACGGCGTTACGGGCTTCATTGAGGGCGCCCGCATCAGCTCCATCACCCAGTCGGCAGGCCTTAACTACGAGTGCGACGCCATCGCGGCCTGCGTCATCGGCGGTGTTTCCTTCGTCGGCGGCACCGGCAAGATCAGCGGCATTGTGCTGGGCGTGTTCGTGCTGCGTATCATCTTCGTTGCACTGTCCATGCTGGGCATCGACCCCTCCATGCAGTACATCATCAAGGGCGGCATTATTCTGGCGGCCTGCTCGCTGGATATGCGGAAATATCTTGCCAAGAAGTAAACCATGTATTATAATAGCGGCAGATGAAGGTCATCTGCCGCTATTCTGGAGAAAAGAGGCAGTATAAATGAAAACGATTCTGGTACTTGGCGGCGCGGGCTACATTGGCAGCCACACCGTGTATGAACTCATTGACAACGGTTACGACGTGGTCGTGGCCGATAATCTGGAAACCGGCTTCCGCAAGGCGGTGCATCCGAAGGCCAGATTTTATCAGGGCGATATCCGCAGTAAGGAATTCTGCGACCATGTGTTTTCCTCCGAGAAGATCGACGCGGTCATCCACTTCGCGGCGAATTCTCAGGTGGGCGAGAGTATGGTCAATCCCCTGAAATACTACGATAACAATCTGGGCGGCACCCGGACGATGCTGCAATCCATGATCGAGCATGGGGTAAAGTACATCGTCTTTTCCTCCACGGCGGCGACCTACGGCGAGCCGGAGCATGTGCCGATTCTGGAGACCGACCCCACCCACCCGACGAACTGCTACGGCGAGACGAAGCTCTCCATGGAGCGGATGTTCTACTGGGCGTCCGTTGCCCACGGCATCCGGTTTGTGGCGCTGCGCTACTTCAACGCCTGCGGCGCACATATGTCCGGTAAGATCGGCGAGGCGCATGACCCGGAGACCCACCTGATCCCCATTATTTTGCAGGTTCCCAACGGACGGCGGGACCATGTGTCGATTTACGGCGACGACTATCCCACCTGGGACGGCACCTGCGTCCGGGATTACATCCACGTCACTGACCTTGCTTCCGCCCACATTCTGGCGGCGAAGTACCTGATGAACGGCGGGGAAAACAACGTCTTCAATCTGGGCAACGGCGTGGGCTTCACGGTGAAGGAGATCATCGACACGGCGGAAAAGGTCGTGGGCAAGCCCATCAAGTGCGAGATGGCCCCCCGCCGCGCGGGCGACCCGGCGCAGCTGGTGGCGTCCAGCGAAAAGGCGAAGACCGTGCTTGGCTGGAAGCCGAAATATGACGATATTGAGACCATCATTGGTTCCGCATGGAACTGGCACAAGGAGCATCCCCATGGCTATGACGACTGAAACTGTTTGGGCGGCGCTGGATGCGCTGCTGGATTACGCGAAAAACTGCGGCCTTCTCCACCCGCTGGACGAGACGTTCGCACGGAATACCCTTCTTTCTGAACTGCGGTTGGAGAGTTACGAAAAGCAGGAGCAGCGCTTTGATTTCCCGGAGTGCCTGAATCTGCTGTGCGATTACGCCGCCCAGCAGGGGATGATCGCGGATACCATCGCCGAACGCGACCTGTTCGACACGAAGCTCATGGGCTTCCTGACGCCCCGCCCGTCGGAGGTGGTGCGGGAGTTCCGGTCGCGGTATACCCAGTCTCCCAAGGCGGCGACGGACTACTTCTACACCCTCAGTCAGGACTGCAACTACATCCGCCGCGACCGCATCGCGAAGGACGAGCGCTGGACGGCGGAGACCAAATACGGGAAGCTGGAAATTTCCATCAACCTGTCCAAGCCCGAGAAAGACCCCCGGGACATCGCGGCGGCGAAGCTGAAAAAGGCGTCCGGTTACCCCAAGTGTCTGCTCTGCCCCGAAAACGTGGGCTATGCGGGAACCATTTCCCACCCGGCGCGGCAGAACCTGCGGGTCATGCCGGTAATGGTGAACGGCCAGCTCTGGGGCTTCCAGTATTCGCCCTACGTTTATTATAATGAACACTGCATCGTCATGAACGCCCGGCACACGCCCATGGTCATTGACCGGGGAGTGTTCGATAAGCTGTTTTCCTTTGTGGAGCAGTTCCCCCACTATTTCCTTGGGTCGAACGCGGACCTGCCCATTGTGGGCGGCAGCATATTGTCCCACGAACATTTTCAGGGCGGCCACCACACCTTCCCCATGGAAAAGGCGGAGAAGGAATTCGGCTTCGAGGTTCCCGGCTTTGACGACGTGGACTGCTGCGTGGTGAGATACCCGATGACGGTGCTTCGCCTGAATTCTCAGAACAAAGACCACCTCTGTGATCTGGCGGGCAAGATCCTCGCCAAGTGGCGCACCTACAGCGACCCGGCGGCGACGGTTTTCGCGGAGACCGACGGCGAGCCCCACAATACCATCACCCCCATCGCCCGTATGCGGGAGGGGCGGTATGAGCTGGATCTGGTCCTGCGGAACAACCTGACGACGAAGGAGCATCCCATGGGGCTGTACCACCCCCACGAGGAACTCCACCACATCAAAAAAGAGAACATCGGCCTGATCGAGGTCATGGGTCTTGCCGTTCTTCCCGGCAGACTGAAAAAGGAAATGGCCGATCTGCGGGAAGCCCTGCTGAATGGGGAAAACCTGCACGAAAGCGAGGAGCTTTCCAAGCACGCCGATTGGGCGGATGCGTTCATGGCGCGTCATCCGGAATTCAATGCCGAAAACGCCGAGGCGATCATTCAGTATGAGATCGGTCAGGTGTTTGCCCGGGTTCTGGAGTGCGCGGGCGTTTACAAGTGTACCGAATCGGGCAGAGCTGCCCTGAAACGATTTTTGACGGAGGTTCAAAATGGCTGACACCTATCATTTTTCCGCCCCCGGCCGCACGGAGATCGGCGGCAACCACACCGACCATCAGCACGGCTGCGTGCTGGCGGCAGCAGTTGACATGGAGACCACGGCAGAGGTTACCCTGACCGGCACGAACATCATCCGCGTGGATTCCGAGGGCTACAAGCCTGTGGAGATCGACCTGAACGATCTGGATGCCAGAGAGTCCGAGAAGAACACCACGGCGGCGCTGATCCGCGGCGTAGCGGCGGCGTTTGCCCGGCGGGGGTACAAGCTGAGCGGCTTTGAAGCCAAGGTCAGGTCTACCGTCCTGCCCGGCTCCGGCCTGTCCAGCTCCGCGGCCTTTGAGGTGCTGATCGGCCGTATCCTGAACGGCCTGTTTGCGGGCGGCGCGGTTTCCGCCATTGAAATTGCCCAGATCGGCCAGTACGCCGAAAACGTCTACTACGGCAAGCCCTCCGGCCTGATGGATCAGATGGCTTCCAGCGTGGGCGGACTGGTGTACATTGATTTTGCCGACCCGAAAAACCCCATTGTGGAAAAGGTGGACTACGATTTTGCCCACAGCAGCTATACCCTCTGCACCATCGATTCCGGTGCGGATCATGCCGACCTGACGGACGAGTACACGGCCATGCCCGTGGAAATGAAGGCAGTGGCGGCGTTCTTCGGTAAGGAAGTCCTCCACGATGTGGACGAGGCGGCGTTCTACAGGCACATCGCTGAAGTCCGCAAGGTCACCGGCGACCGGGCAGTGCTCAGAGCTATCCACTTCTTCAACGAGAACCGCCGGGTGAAGTCCCAGGTGCGCGCGCTGAAGGACGGCGACTTTGACGCGTTCCTGCACCTCGTCAACGCTTCCGGCATGGCGTCATGGACGCTGCTGCAGAACGTGACCCCGGCGGGCTACATTCAGAAGCAGGATATGGCGTTCACCATCGCACTGTGCCAGCAGCTGCTGGAGGGCGAGGGCGCTGTCCGTATCCACGGCGGCGGCTTTGCCGGTACGGCGCTGGCGTTCGTTCCCAATGACAGGTTTGCACGCTTCAAGGCCTGCGTCGAGCATGTTCTGGGCGAGGGTCACTGCCACAAGCTGACAATTCAATGAGTGCGCAAAAAATCGGATATTCCGGCGGGGAAGCGGCGGCGCTTCCCCGCCGCTTTCTGCCATGGACGGTCGTTTTCAAGCAAAAAATTTTTTACATTTTTGTGAATAATTTCCCAAAAAGCACCTTTTCTCCACAATTTTAAGGAAAATAGCAAAAATCCCCCCCTGGGGGATGAAAAAAACACGTGAAATGTGTCAAATTGCACGATTGACAACTGCGCGCCAAATGAGTACAATACTATCGATACACTATGACCTATCGTAGGGTACGCACAGGCTTTTCAAAGAATCAAATGATTAGGAGGAAATCACTTTGAAGGATTGGGCTTATTTGACAACTGTTGAGGAGATGGAGCAAGCTACCAACGCTCTGCTGGAAAACGGCAGCAAGGTTGGCGCTGACTCCTGGCAGCAGCGGGTCAAGAACCAGACCCCCCATTGCGGCTTCGGCGAATCCGGCACTTGCTGCCGTATCTGCTCCATGGGCCCGTGCCGCATCACCAAGAAGGCCCCCCGGGGCATCTGCGGCTGCGACGTACATGGTATCGTCGGCCGTAACTATCTGCGGTTCACCGCCGGCGGCTCTGCTACGCACTCCGACCATGGCCGCGAGATCATGCACACCCTGTACCAGACCAAGGAAGGCGGCAACTATCAGGTCAAGGACCCTGAGAAGCTGATCCGCATCGCCAAGGAGTGGGGCGTAGAGACCGAAGGTAAGGACATCTACGATCTGGCCCATGAAATGGCCGAGATCGGCCTGCTGGAGTACGGCAAGCCCTTCGGCGTACAGCGCTTCCTGAAGCGCGCCCCCGAGTACACCCAGAAGCTGTGGCATGAAGCCGGTATCGAACCCCGCGCCATCGACCGGGAAGTCTCCACCGCGCTGCACATGACCCACATGGGCTGCTCTTCTCTGCCCGAAGCTCTGATCCGTCAGGCTCTGCGCGCCGGTCTGTCCGACGGCTGGGGCGGCTCCATGATGGGCACCGAGTTCTCCGACGTTATGTTCGGCACTCCCAAGCCCATTGACACCACCGCCAACATCGGCGTCATGGAGAAGGACAATGTCAACATCGTTGTTCACGGCCATGATCCCAGCCTGTCCGAAATGGTCGTTTACTATGCCAACGACCCCGAGATGATCGCTTATGCCAAGTCCGTGGGCGCCAAGGGCATCACCGTTTCCGGCGTGTGCTGCACCTCCAACGAAGTCACCATGCGTCACGGCATCCCCATGGCCGGTAACTTCCTGAATCAGGAGAACGTGGTTCTGACCGGCGCCTGCGAGGCCATTGTCGTGGACGTGCAGTGCATCTTCCCCGCTCTGGGCCCCCTGAGCAAGTGCTTCCATACCAAGTTCATCACCACCTCTCCCATCGCCCGGATGCCCGATTCCGAGTTCATCCAGTTCCATGCCGAGACCGCCGGTGAGAACGCCAAGGCCATTGTCAAGATGGCAATCGACAACTTCAAGAACCGCAAGCCCGAGCTGGTCAACATCCCCAGCATGAAGCAGAATGCCCGTGTCGGCTACTCTGTGGAAGCCATCAAGAAGGTTCTCGACGGCGTCGCCAACTCTCAGGTGGACGAGTTCGGCACCACCAAGCCTCTGATCGAGTGTGTGCATTCCGGCGTTCTGCGCGGCGCTGTGGCCATGGTCGGCTGCAACAACCCCAAGGTTCGTCCCGACACCGCTCACATTGAGCTGATGAAGAAGCTGCTGGAAAACGACATCATCCTGATCGTCTCCGGCTGCTCCGCCCAGGCTGCTGCCAAGGCTGGTCTGATGGATCCCGAAAAGGCCAAGGACTACTGCGGCGCAGGTCTGAAGCGCGTCTGCGAGCTGGCCGGTATCCCGCCTGTCCTGCACATGGGCTCCTGCGTGGATATTTCCCGTATGATGATCCTGGCTTCCGATATCGCCAAGGACTGGGGCATCCACATTTCTCAGGTTCCCGTCGTGGGCTGCGCTCCCGAATGGATGTCCGAGAAGGCCGTCTCCATCGGCAACTACGTCGTGGCGACCGGCATCGAGACCTTCCTGGGTGTTGACCCCTACACCAAGGGCTCCGAGGAAGTCACCGCGCTGCTTCAGGGCGAGCATGGCGTCAAGGACTGGGTCGAGGCCAAGTTCGTCGTGGAAACCGACATTGAGAAGCTGGGCGACAAGATGATCGAGTGCATCGAGGCCAAGCGCGCCGCACTGGGCATCTAAGGAGCCTGCGTCACCCGAACAAAAAGCGATTTGAATTCGGGATAACTTTTACTTACGAGGTCTTTTTCCAATGAAACTAGCGATTACCGGCAAGGGCGGCGTGGGAAAGACCACGCTGGCCTCCACGCTGGCGCGGCTCTACGCCGACGAGGGACGTACCGTTCTGGCCGCCGACGTGGACCCTGACGCCAATCTGGGACTGGCTCTTGGACTGAGTCAGGAGGAAGTGGACGCCATCGTCCCCATCTCCAAAATGCGCACTCTGGTGGAGGAGCGCACCGGCGCCAACGCCGCCAATAAGTTCTTCAAGCTGAACCCTTATGTGGCGGACATTCCGGACACCTTCTCCAAAGAGATCAACGGCGTCAAGCTGCTGGTCATGGGTACCGTGGATGTGGGCGGCAGCGGCTGCGTCTGCCCCGAGCACGTGATGCTGAAGGCCATCCTCTCTGCGCTGACCTATCGGAAGAACGATGTGGTCATCATGGATATGGAAGCGGGTCTGGAGCACTTAGGACGGGGAACGGCAGCCAACATGGATCAGTTCATCGTGGTGATCGAGCCCGGCGCGAGATCGGTGCAGACCTACCACAACGTCAAGCGTCTGGCAAAGGACTTGGGCATTACCCGCGTTCGGGTGGTGGCAAACAAGATCCGGGACGACGGCGACGAGGAATTCATCCGCTCCGCCATTCCGGCGGAAGACCTGCTGGGCTTCATCCACTACAACCCTGACATCATAGACGCCGACCGGCAGGGGAAATCCCCCTATGATTTCAGTCCCGCGGCAATCGAAGAAATCCGGAAAATCAAAGCGATATTGGATCGTGATGAATCTTAAATTAGGAGGAAATACCGTGACACTTTTTGAAAGAGTTTTTGGCGGCAACGACTACAACTACGCCCGTACTGTAGCCGCCATTGATGAGGCCATCGCTGCTTACGGCGAAAGCGAGCCTGTATCTTTCCCCGGCACCGCTTACAGCCTGCCCTGTTACTACGGCGTCACCGGCGTGAAGATCACCACTCTGGGTGAGATGAAGGCCGCCATGGACACCATCAAGTCCAAGATGACCCGCAACAACCGCCTCCACGACGCCTTTGAAAGCGGCATTGCATCCGCTCTGTGCGCCGAGTTTTTGGAAGCGCTGAAGTACCTGCATGGCGCGGAGCCCTATGCCGAGCCGGAAATGGGCCACCTGACCGACGCCTTCGTCCGTAATCTGGGCGTGCCGCTGGTCACCGGCGACATCCCCGGCGTTGCCGTTATCATCGGCGGCGCGGAAGACCCCGCCGAGACTGTGGCTCTGGCCAAGTCCTATCAGGCGCAGGGTATTCTGGTCACCCTCACCGGCGACTCCATCAAGCACTGCTTCGACGCCGGCATGAAGCTGGGCGAGAACGTCCGCGTGGTGCCTCTGGGCTACGAAATGCAGTCCGTTATCCACGTTGTCTCCGTGGCCGTCCGTGCCGCGCTGATCTTCGGCAACGTGACCCCCGGCGACTTCGCCTCTCTGGCCAAGTACACCATGGACCGCGTCAAGGCGTTTGTCAACGCTTACAAGCCCCTGTCCGATGAGATCGTCTCCTACGGCGCCGGCGCTATCTGCCTCGGCTTCCCCGTTATCTCCAACGAGACCGAGAACATGTTCCGTGTTCCCAAGTCCCTGATCCAGCAGCTGGATACTTCCAAGTGGAACGCCACCTCTCTGGAGGCTCGCGACATCAAGCTGAAGATCACCAACATCGACATCCCCGTGGCCTTCGCCACCGCTTTCGAGGGCGAGATCATCCGCCGCGGCGACATGCAGGTGGAAGTGGACGGCTCCCGCGTGGACTGCTTCGAGCTGGTGCAGACCCGGGACGCTTCCGAGGTTGAAGACCACAAGATCGTTGTGGACGGCCCCGAGATTGACGAGATCCCCGTCGGCTCCAAGATTTCTCTGAGCTACACCGTGGAAGTCGCCGGCAAGGCCATGCAGCCCGACTTCGAGTCCGTCATGGAGCGTAAGATGCACTCCTGGATCAACTGCATCGAGGGCGTTATGCACACCGGCCAGCGCGACATGATCCGTATCCGTATTTCCAAGGCCGACTTCGAGGCCGGCTTCAAGTTCAAGCATCTGGGCGAAGTGCTGTACGCCAAGGTCAAGAGCGAGTTCGAGGCTGTCGTTGACAAGTGCCAGGTCACCATCGTGGTCAATCCCGAGAAGAACGCCGCTCTCCGCGCCGCTGCCAACGAAGTGTTTGACAAGCGTGACGCCCGTCTGGCCTCCATGACCGACGAGTCCGTGGATCAGTACTACACCTGCATCATGTGTCAGGCTTTCTCCCCCAGCCACGTGTGCATCGTCACTCCCGAGCGTCTGGGTCTGTGCGGCGCCGTTTCCTGGCTGGACGCCAAGGCCACCAAGGAGCTGGACCCTGCCGGTCCCTGCCAGCCCATCCTCAAGGAAGGCTGCACCGACGAGAAGCTGGGCCGCTACGCCAGCGTGGACGAGGCCGTCAACAAGTACAGCCATGGCGCTCTGGAGCATGTTACTCTGTACTCCCTGTTCCAGGATCCCATGACCTCCTGCGGCTGCTTCGAGTGTATCTGCGGCGTCGAGCCTGTTTCCATGGGCGTCGTCATCACCTGCCGTGAGCACGCGGGCATGACGCCTCTGGGCATGACCTTCTCCGAGATGGCCTCCATGACCGGCGGCGGCGTGCAGACCCCCGGCTTCATGGGTCATGGCAAGCACTTCATTGCTTCCCACAAGTTCATCGCTGCCGAAGGCGGCCCCGGCCGTATCGTCTGGCTGCCCAAGATCCTGAAGGATCAGATGCGTGAGCGTCTGGACAAGACCGCTCTGGAAATGTACGGCGTAGAGAACTTCACCGACATGATCGCCGATGAGACCATCTGCACCGAGGACCCCGAGCAGCTGCTGAACTTCCTGTCCGAGGTGGGTCACCCCGTCCTCAGCATGGAACCCTTCGATATGTAATCTTCCTGAAAATGAGGGAGCGGTTCTGCCGCTCCCTCGTTTTGCATGTGGATGGGCGCCCGGAGAGGGCGCCCGTTCTCTGTTTAGCAGCCGCAGCCGCAGCCGTTGTTATTGTTGTTCTCGCAGCCGTTCCAGCCGCCGCAGTTGCACAGCAGGAGGATCAGAATAACGATCCACCACCAGTTGTTGTTCAGGCAGCCGCACAGACCGTTGTTGTTGCACATAGAAGTTACCTCCGATATCGAATTTTGAGCTTTGCCGCTCATTCCATGGTATTCCGGCGGCGAAAAAATGTGCAGTGGGCGGGCGGGCCGCGAAAAATATCCCGCAGGGCACGGCCGCTGGAGCTCCATATGTGAAAAAATCCCCGGCAGCGGTAAACCTGCCGGGGACGGTTATTATTTAGGGTACGGCTCTTTCCTGCCGGTTCGCCCCAGCAGATAGTCGATGCTGACGTGGTAGTAGTCTGCCAGCGTGTGAAGCACCTCCGTGGGGATGTCCCGCTTGCCGGTCTCATAATTGGAATAGCAGGCCTGCGTGCAGTGAAGCAGCCGCGCGACGTCCTCCTGCTTGAGGTCGTGATCCTCCCGCAGATTCCGAATGCGTTCATACATGGCGTACACCTCCCCTGAAATCAAGTATATACAAAACGAAATGTAATATTGATTTATACAACAAAATGTTATATACTGGACGGGAGGGGGTGACAAATATGAAGCTAACGCCAGAACAGCGCCGATTCCGGATTTATCGCATCGCGGAGGGCGACGAAGCATATCAGAAAGCGAAAGAGCAACTGGACATCGCACAAACTAAATTCACACATTTTTCGGACAGGCTTCCCAGATTTTTGCGTAATTTTTTATGGACTTATCCGGGAATGCAGTATTTCACGCACCATCGCCTTTTGGATGTAATTTGTGATTGCATGGTGTTTCCTGATGAACAAGAATAATCCCGGATTCTTATTGCCACTGCCTCTGCTTTCTAGAAAGCGCTCGCTATTGTTCCTTCTCAGGCATAATCATCCCCCGCGGACATAGGTTGTACTACGAATCGTTTGGAGGGATGACTATGAAGCGGATGATATGTGTCGCGGCGCTTGTGCTGGCGCTGTGCCAGATTGCGCTGCCGGCGTCGGCGGTGGAGCTGGATGTGGCGGGGAAAAGCGCGGTGCTGATGGATGTTGCCACCGGAACCATTCTGTATGAGTCCAATTCCCATGAGCGCCTTGCCCCCGCCAGCGTGACCAAGGTCATGACCATGCTGCTCATTATGGAAGCGGTGGATTCCGGGAAGATCGCCCTGACGGATATGGTGACGGCTTCCGAAGCTGCCGCCGCCAAAGGAGGCAGCCAGATCTACCTGAAGGCAGGGGAGACCATGTCCGTTTCCGACATGCTCAAGTCCATCGCGGTGTCCTCGGCCAACGACTGTGCCTGCGCCATGGCGGAGCATATCGCGGGCAGCGAAAGCGCCTTCGTCGCCATGATGAACCAGCGGGCGCAGGAGCTGGGGATGAACGACACCAGCTTCGTCAACTGCACCGGTCTGGACGACGGGACGGACGCCGTGAACCACCGGACTTCCGCCTATGACATCGCCCTCATGTCCCGGCAGCTGCTGAAATACCATCCCCTCATCAAAAACTACACGACCATCTGGATGGACACCGTGCGGGACGGCACCTTCGGCCTGTCCAACACCAACAAGCTCATCCGCTTCTACTCCGGCGCCACGGGACTGAAAACCGGCTTTACCTCCGGGGCGGGGTACTGCCTGTCGGCGTCGGCGATGCGGGACGGCATGGAGCTGATCGCTGTGGTCATGGGGGCGGAGACAAGCCAGTCCCGGAACGCCGCCTGCAAGTCATTGCTAGACTACGGCTTCGCCAATTTCGCGGTGGTCAGCCCGGATTTGAGCGACTGTGACAACCAGATCCCGGTGCGGCTGGGGAAAGACGCCGGGGTCAGCGCGGTGCCGGAACAGGACATGGCACTGCTCATCGACAAGGCGCAGAAAAGCGGCGTTACCAGCGAGGTGACGCTGGAGCCGACCGTCACGGCCCCCGTCAGCCGGGGTCAGCGTCTGGGGACGCTCACGGTAAAGTCTGGCGATCTGGTGCTGAAAGAGGTTCCGCTGGTAGCGGCGCAGGAAGTGGAGCGCCTGTCCTATGGCGAGATTTACCGGATGGTGCTGATGCGAGCGGCCATGGCAAAGACGAACGCCGAATAAATTGCGGAAATTTCCGAAAAAATGTAAAAAACCTATTTACTTTTCCGCTCCTTTCGTGTATATTTGTCTGCGAACAGAGTAGGAGACCTCGCGTTAAGTGCCATCGGGACGGGGAGTTTGCCCGGCGGACGAAGGAATGTTCCACGATGGGGTCACCGCACCCGCTGTTGCATATGGGATAACCTCCTTTATGTAGCAACGATACTCGGTCGGGCGAATGGTCGCGGCTTTAAGCGTTGCCCTTCCCCACGGGTTATATGTGCCTGCAATCTATCTCCCCTTTCGGCGAAAAGCCGCAAGGGGAGTTTTTGCATACACGATTCCGTAGGGTCAATGCGGGAGCATGGGATCATCGCTGCATGAAAGGAGGACTTTTTATGTCCAGATTACAAAAGAGCAATACCCTGTATTCCCATCCGTTTTCCAAAGCCTACTGGCGTGACGCCGCCGCTGAGCTGAAGGACACCCATATGCTGGTGTTCGCGGCGCTCATGATCGCCCTGCGTCTGGTTATGAAGCAGCTGGCCATTCCCATCACGCCCTTCCTGAAGATCAACACCGCGTTTTTCATCAATGCCCTGGGTGCCATGGTCTTTGGCCCCGTAATGGCCATGCTGGCTGCCGGCATCACGGACGTGCTGGGCTACATCATCCGGCCGGAGGGTATCTATTTCCTGCCCTTTATCCTGACGGAAGTCGGCGGCTCTCTGGTTTTCGCCCTGTTCCTGTACCGGGCAAAGGTCACCACCACCCGGGTCATGCTCAGCCGGTTTACCGTCAGTCTGGTCATCAATGTGCTGCTCCAGACCCCCATCATGATGTGGTACTATGCCCTTTACATGGACGGAAAGCAGTACACCCTCGCCATGGTCGTCCCCGGCATGATCAAGAACATTTTCATGTTCCCCATTGAGTCCGTACTGCTGGCGCTGTTTCTGGGCGTGATGCTGCCCATCACCAACCGCCTCGGCCTGACCTACAGCGTGGGTCACTCCAAGGAAGCCCTGAAATTCAATAAGAAGCAGATCGTAACACTGGCGGTGCTGTTCGCGCTGGGCTGCGGCTGCGTGGCGGGATATCTGGGCTACTACTATGAAAACAACTCCCTGACGAAGAACTACTCCGCTGAGGAAGTGGTGGAGAAGAATCAGGAGATGTACGATATCATCTCCGGGCGGACGCGGGAGAACAAGCCCTGCGTGGCCATCATCGAGTACGCGAAGAAGCCATTCCTGAGCAAAGAAGTGACCTACACCGTGGCCTACTACGCCATCACCCCCGCCGACGGCTCCGCCGCGGAGAACTTTGACCAGACACAGCTGTGGAGCCTGAAAAAGACCCCGGCGGCCAAAAACGAGAATCTGACCCGCCTGGGTACGGCCGTGATCGTCTGCAACGACAGCAGCGGCGAGGTGTTGCAATATACCTACACCCCCGGCGCTTGACCACCCCAAAACGTCCAAAGGACACGCGAAAGCGTGTCCTTTTTTTGCATCTGCGGCACGAAACTTCCATGTGTTGCAGGAAAGCTGTCAAACTGCATATTCCCAAGCGGCTTTTTTTGGAATTCTGCATAAAAATTGCAAAAAGGTTTGCATTTTGTGAAAGAGCGTGTTATACTGTGTGAGCGACACAAAATAGGATTCAAAAATGCAACATTAAAATTGAAAATGGCACACGCAAAGAACTGAAAGGGGTAATGGAAGTATGTCTCACAAGTATGTATACCTATTCACCGAAGGAAACGGTGGAATGCGGGAACTCCTGGGCGGAAAAGGCGCTAATTTGGCCGAAATGACCAACATTGGACTGCCGGTCCCCCAGGGGTTTACTATTTCCACGGAAGCCTGTACCAAATATTATGAAGACGGCCGTCAGATCAACGACGATATCAAGGCCGAGATCATGTCCTACGTGGACAAGCTGGAGGAGATCACCGGCAAGAAGTTCGGCGACCACGAGAATCCGCTGCTGGTTTCCGTCCGTTCCGGCGCCCGGGCCTCCATGCCCGGCATGATGGATACCATCCTGAACCTGGGCTTAAACGAGGACGTGGTGAACGTCATGGCCGCCAAGTCCGGCAATCCTCGCTGGGCGTGGGACTGCTACCGCCGGTTCATCCAGATGTACTCCGACGTGGTCATGGAAGTGGGCAAGAAGTATTTTGAAGCCCTCATCGACCAGATGAAGGAGCGCAAGGGCGTGACCCAGGACGTGGAGCTGGATGCGAACGACCTGAAGGAGCTGGCTTCCCAGTTCAAGGCCGAGTATAAGAGCAAGCTGGGCGTGGATTTCCCCACCGACCCCAAGGAGCAGCTGATGGGTGCCATCAAGGCCGTGTTCCGCTCCTGGGACAACCCCCGCGCCAACATTTACCGTCGTGAAAATGACATCCCCTATTCCTGGGGCACTGCCGTCAACGTCCAGTCCATGGCCTTCGGCAACATGGGCGACGACTGCGGCACCGGCGTTGCGTTTACCCGTGACCCCGCCACCGGCGCCAAGCAGCTGATGGGCGAGTTCCTGACCAACGCCCAGGGCGAGGACGTGGTGGCCGGCGTGCGTACCCCCATGCCCATCGCCGAGATGGCCGAGAAGTTCCCCGAGGCCTATGACGAGTTTGTCAAGGTCTGCAACATCCTGGAGGATCACTACCGCGATATGCAGGACATGGAGTTCACCGTGGAGCACGGCAAGCTGTACATGCTGCAGTGCCGCAACGGCAAGCGCACCGCGCCCGCCGCGCTGAAGATCGCCTGCGATCTGGTGGACGAGGGCATGATCTCCGAGCAGCAGGCCGTCGCCATGATCGACCCCCGCAACCTGGATACCCTGCTGCATCCCCAGTTTGATCCCAAGGCCCTGAAGTCCACCGAGCCTGTGGGCAAGGCTCTGCCCGCCTCCCCCGGCGCCGCCTGCGGCAAGATCGTCTTCACCGCCGAGGACGCCAAGGAGTGGGCCGCCCGCGGTGAGAAGGTGGTGCTGGTTCGTCTGGAGACCTCTCCCGAGGATATTGAGGGCATGAAGGCCGCGCAGGGCATCCTGACCGTCCGCGGCGGTATGACCTCCCACGCCGCCGTTGTGGCCCGCGGTATGGGCAAGTGCTGCGTCTCCGGCTGCGGCGCCATCAGCATGGACGAGGCCAATAAGCAGTTTACCCTGGCCGGCAAGACCTATCACGAGGGTGATTGGCTGAGCCTGGACGGCTCCACCGGCAATATCTACGACGGTGCAATGCCCACCGTGGATGCCAGCGTGGGCGGCGACTTCGGCCGCATCATGGCCTGGGCCGATAAGTTCCGCCGCCTGAAGGTCCGCACCAATGCCGATACCCCCCACGATGCCGCCAAGGCCCGTGAGCTGGGCGCCCAGGGCATCGGCCTGTGCCGTACCGAGCATATGTTCTTCGAGGGCAACCGCATCGATGCCATCCGCGAGATGATCTGCTCCGACACTGTGGAGGAGCGGGAGGCCGCTCTGGCCAAGCTCCTGCCCATGCAGCAGGGTGACTTCGAGGGCATTTATGAGGCCATGGAAGGCTGCCCCGTCACCATCCGCTTCCTGGATCCCCCTCTGCACGAGTTCGTGCCCACTGAGGAGGCCGATATTGAGAAGCTGGCCAAGGCTCAGGGCAAGACCGTGGCCCAGATCAAGAACATCATCGCTTCCCTCCACGAGTTCAACCCCATGATGGGTCACCGCGGCTGCCGCCTGGCCGTCACCTTCCCGGAGATTGCCGCCATGCAGACCCGTGCCGTCATCCGCGCCGCCATCAACGTGCAGAAGAAGCATCCTGACTGGAACATGGTCCCTGAGATCATGATCCCCCTGGTGGGCGAGGTGAAGGAGCTGAAGTACGTCAAGGACATCGTGGTCAAGACCGCCGATGAGGAGCTGGCCGCCGCCGGTGTGGAGATGAAGTACCTGGTGGGTACCATGATCGAGATCCCCAGAGCCGCCCTCACCGCCGACCAGATCGCCACCGAGGCGGAGTTCTTCTCCTTCGGTACCAACGACCTGACCCAGATGACCTTCGGCTTCAGCCGCGACGACGCCGGCAAGTTCCTGGGCGCTTACTATGACAAGAAGATCTATGAGAACGATCCCTTTGCCAAGCTGGACCAGGTGGGCGTGGGCAAGCTGGTGAAGATGGCTGCCAAGATGGGCCGCGAGACCCGTCCCGACCTGCACCTGGGCATCTGCGGCGAGCACGGCGGCGATCCCAGCAGCGTGGAGTTCTGCCACAAGGTGGGCCTGGACTATGTGTCCTGCTCTCCCTTCCGTGTGCCCATCGCCCGTCTGGCCGCCGCTCAGGCCGCCATCAAGGAGATGTAATTCTCCCGCAAGGGCATCAACTAACCGCATAACCGCAAGCCTCCGGTCAATGACCGGAGGCTTGTTCTTTCCTCCGTGGCATGTTAAACTGAAAGGGAAGCAGAGGTAACTAACCGTTTGACAAAGGTGTGTGATGGTATGAAAAAAATGATACCGTGGATCATTGCATCGGCCGTGATCATGCTGGTCTTTCCTTGGCTTGCGGTCACCTTCGTAAAAGGCGACGGCGGAATGGCCGTTTGCTTCATCCTGTTTTTTGCGCTGAACCCTATTTATGCCATATTTGCCGGAGCACAGGCTGGAAAAGATGTCAAACGCTTCTGGGCCTTGCCGATGATCACCGCGATCTTGTTTTTAGCCGGTACATGGCTGCATTTCGATATGGGCGAACCGGCGTTTCTTCTCTATGCGTTGATCTACTTGCTTTTAGGGGCCGCGGCCATGCTGCTCTCCGCGTTTATAAGGAAAATACTTGAAAAGCACTGAGGCAACTCCAATTTCTCTTGCAGCCGCCTCAGCCGCCCTCTTTTGGCACTCTTGAAAATTTCTGTCAATCGATCTGCGGATACCTGCCGGGATCTGTTTTGCCCCCTCACTGAAAAAAGTCCGTCTGGAATACTCCAGACGGACTTTTTATCGCATTTTCAATGCTGTTTTCTCATTCCTCAGAACCGTGGGTACAGGTCTGAATATCAGGATCATTCAAGATTCTGGCTTTCTTATCGGCATTGCTCTCCTCTCTCCAAGTCCCGGCAACGCCCTTTCCGATGATCAGCCCTAAAGCGCCCCAAGCTACGATGGAAAACAAAAAAATGAAATATTTCATAGAGTCTCCTTTCCCGCAGTCCAAACTTCCATTTCTATTATTAACATAACAGCCGCCACAGGAAAAATCAATTCGCTTTCCGCACAGAATTTTTTCTATAATTCTGTATTTTTTCACAGGAAACCAATTTGATTTCTCTCGAAAAGTGCAAAAAAAGCAAGGAATCAGTTTTCTGCCGATTCCTTGCTTTTTTGATTCAATTAGGTCTCTGCCGTGGGATTTTCCTCATTTGCGGAGATCTCTGTGGAAACCTCTGCTTCCGCGGACACGTCCTCCGTGTCCTCATGCTCCGCCAGCGCCATGGAGATCACCTGGTCGCCCTCTTCCTTGAAGCGCATGACGATCACGCCCTGGGTGGCCCGGTTTGCGGTCTCCTTGATGTTTTCCACCGGCGTCCGGATCAGGATACCGGACTGGGTCATCAGCAGCAAGTCCTCGGTGCCGTCCACCACCTTAATGCCCACCACGGGGCCGGTCTTATCGGTGACGGCGTAGTTCTTGATGCCCAGACCGCCCCGGTTGGTGATGCGGTACTCCTCCACAGGCGTCCGCTTGCCGTAGCCCTTCTCCGTGATGGTCAGCACGCTCTTGCCCTCTCTGGCCCGGGCAGCGCCTACCACATAGTCGCCCTCCCGGAGACGGATGCCCCGGACGCCCATAGCAGAGCGCCCCATCGGCCGGACGTCATTCTCGTCGAACACCACGGCCATGCCGTCATGGGTGGCAATGAGGATCTTCTGGCTGCCGTCGGTCTCCCGGACAGATACCAGCTGGTCGCCCTCGTCCATAGTCAACGCCCGGATGCCGTTATTGCGGAGGTTCTTCAGAGCCTCCACCGGCAGACGCTTCACCGTACCGTTCCGGGTCACCATCATCAAATAGAGCTGGTCCTCGCCGGTCTCCCGGTAGTGAAGCATGGCCTGCACCCGCTCACCCTGCTCGATCTGCAAAATGTTGATGAGGTTGGTACCCTTGGCGGTCTTGCCGGACTCGGGGATCTGATAGCCCTTCTTCCGGTAGACCTTGCCGGTATCGGTAAAGAACAGGATATGATCGTGGGTAGAAGCGGTAAACACATCCACCACCGTATCCTCTTCCCGGGTGGTGATGCCCTTCTTGCCCATGCCGCCCTTGGACTGAGCGGTATACTCGCTGACGGGAGTCCGCTTGATGTAGCCCGCCTCCGTCAGAGTAAAGACGCACTGCTCCTCCTCAATGAGGTCCTCAATGTCGATCTCGTCCTCCACGTCCTGAATCTCGGTCTTACGGTCATCGCCGAACTTCTCGGCAATGGCGGTGAGTTCTTCCTTCAGGATCTGACGCACCAGACTTTCGTCGGACAGCACCCGGTTGAAGTAAGCAATCCGCTCTTCCAGCTCCTTGTACTCGCTCTCCAATTTCTCCCGGTCCAGACCCTGCAGTGCCTTCAAGCGCATATCCAGAATGGCCTGCGCCTGAATATCATCCAGACCGAAGCGCTCCATGAGCTTCTGCTTGGCATCGTCATAAGCGCTGCGGATGATCTTGATGACCTCGTCGATGTTGTCCTGTGCGATCAGCAGACCCTCCAGCAGATGAGCCCGCTCCTGAGCCTTTTTCAGATCGTAGCGGGTTCGGCGGATGATGATTTCCTCCTGAAACGCCAGATATTCGTCAATGATGTGCCGCAGGGACAGGATCTTGGGCTGGTGCTGGTTATCCACCAGAGCCAGCATATTGATGGAAAACGTAGTCTGTAACTGAGACTGGCTGAACAGGCGGTTCAGTACCACCTGAGGATTGGCGTCCCGCTTCAGCTCAATGACCATGCGCATACCGTTCCGGTCGGACTCGTCGCGGATGTCGGAGATGCCCTCGATACGCTTGTCCTCCACCTGATCGGCGATGGCCT
>OKSC01000937.1_pt1 | contig 31271 bp, 18 predicted proteins | sample 1601161 | NCBI WGS metagenome assembly OKSC01 (sample SAMEA3541552, study PRJEB24748) | human gut metagenome | biome: human gut; feature: human-associated habitat; material: faeces | place: China | collected 2012 | reverse complement strand
TGCAAAACTAAAAGGTCTGAAGGCTTACTCCGGACACACTGTTTGAAACACTACCTCGTTACGTAAAGTTTATTTATTTGGATAGGGTCTTTTATGCAAATGTAGTAAAATGCTTGAACTTTTTATCTCTGTTTTGAGTTTCCGTAAAAATTAGCTACCTTCGTTAAGATAAATACTACATTATGGAAGAAAAAGAAAATGATATATTGACTGTTGAGGAAAAAATCGTGAAGATGCTCCGTACGGTTTATGATCCGGAAATTCCGGTAAATGTATATGATTTAGGGTTGATTTACTCTATTGAGGTAGATGATGAGAAGAATGTCCATATAGAGATGACCCTTACTGCACCAAATTGCCCGGCAGCAGATTTTATCATTGAAGATGTCCGGATGAAAGTTGAGAGCATAGATGATGTTAAGAGTGTCGATATTCAGTTGGTTTTTGAACCGGAATGGGATAAGGATATGATGAGTGAAGAGGCCAAACTGGAACTCGGTTTTTTGTAAAAACGAATTCCATATCCTTATTTTATAAAGTGCCGTTAAATGAAAAAAATCTATTTTTTGTCCGATTTGCATTTGGGCGCACGAACATTAGAAAATCCGCTTGAGAATGAGCGAAGAGTGGTGCGTTGGTTCGATTCGGTTAAAGAGGATGCTTCAGCAATATATCTGATGGGAGATATATTAGATTATTGGTATGAATATAAGACTGTCGTTCCAAGAGGATTTACCCGATTTTTCGGTAAAGTTGCCGAATTGACAGATAAAGGGATAGATGTGCATTGGTTTATCGGAAATCATGATATATGGATATTCGATTATTTACCCGATGAATTAGGTGTAAAAGTGCATTATACTCCGGAAATTGTCGATTTAAACGGGAAGACATTTTATTTGGCTCATGGTGACGGGTTGGGAGATACTTCGCTGACTTTTCGTTTTATACGGTCTGTTTTTCATAATCGATTTTGTCAGAAGTTATATTCGGCAATTCATCCCCGTTGGACGGTTGCATTTGCACATAAGTGGTCTTCTCATAGCCGACAGACCGGTAATTGTAAAGATTATTGCGGAGAAGAGAATGAATATTTGGTTCGATATGCGAAAGCCTATCTTGAAAAATCATCCGTTCATATCGATTTTTTTGTTTTCGGCCATCGACATATCATGTTAGATTTGATGATACGTCGAGATAGCAGGGTAATTATTTTAGGAGATTGGATTAATTATTTTTCTTATGCTGTTTTAGAGGGTGATCAAATGCGGTTAGAACAATTCGAAGAATGATGGTATTGTTTTAAGCGATTGTCTAAACTTTTCGAATTAGAAAATATTATCAGGTAATTTTGTGTTTTCTTCCGGTTTTTTCTTGTTTTCCCTCATTAGATAGCCCGTCATATCCTCGTAAAACAGAAAACATCTTCGAAAGAATCTCACAAACCTGACTCGAGTAAAATTTATACCGATTCTAAGACTTTTACCGTTTGTTCTTTAATTGCTCTAGATAGTCAGCCGGGGTAATACCTGTGACTTCTTTAAATACTCTGTAGAATGAAGTTTTGGAATTAAAACCGCATTCGTCGGCAACCCCCATTAATGTTATATCTTTATATTTAGGGTCTTTTAGTTTTTCTTTCACAGCTTCCACCCGATAGTAATTGACAAAATCGGCAAATCCTTTTCCTATGTACTCTTTTAGTATTTGTGCTAATTGTAGTTCCGTAAGCTTCAATACTGCAGCCAATTGAGCTTTATTGAGACGTTTATTGGTATAAAGATGGTCTGTCTCCATAGTTGCGATAAGAGCATTTACTATCTTTTGATTTTTCTCATCCGGCTCTTTTAGTTTTACAGGATTTTTAAGAACCTTGTTTTTCTTTTTTGATAAGATTTTCTGGTAATTTTTCAGAATATGAGGATATCTCTTGTTTAAGAGGTAAAGTAGAAATCCGAATAAAGCGATAGCACCTAATATACTCCAGATTACGATTGCCCAAAAACTTTTTACCCGAATGATTAAAACTTCGTGGGCATCTCCCCATTTCCCGTCCGAATTTGCTCCGCGTAGCATCAATGTATATTTTCCGCTTTTTAAAGACGGGAGCATAATACTGTTTTTCCCGAAAGTTACCCATTTCCAAACGGAGTCTTTGGGCAATATTTTGTATTGGTAACGATTTCTCCATTCATTCTGATAAGAATAGGCGGAAAATGCAATTTCGCAGAGATGATTTCTCGATGAAAGAGAAAGTGCCGGAACATTGTTTTCTGTTTGTAATTGATTTACATCGATGCTTCCGTTATCGTTTTGGATTTTTAATACCGATGGCCATGGAATAAAACTGTTGTCGAATTGTATCCGAGTATCGATTTTATTGAATCCGTTATTCCCTCCGAAATAGAGATAGGGAGGAAGTGCTGCGGCAACTTGATAATTGAAAAGAGGTCCTTGCAGTCCATCTCGTTCGCTAAAGCGAATAATGTTATTTCCCGTCATGGAAATGCGGACAATACCTTGTTCTGTCCCTAACCATAGATAATCAGGCCATACCGGAAGTATGGAAGTTACAGATCCATTGATTGCGGCATTAAAATTCTTTCTTTTTTCGAAAGTTTTGGTTTTCAAATTGAAAAAACTTATTCCTGATCCGGTTGCAAATACAAGCATTTTATCCGGTAATTCCACGATATCCCATACGATGTTGTCATTTAGTCCGTTGTGAGTCGAAGTTTGGGTATATAAATCTAACGTTTTGTTTGCAGGAGAGTAACGGCCTATTCCTCCTTGATAAAAAACAATCCAGATATTATTTTCCGAATCTTCGAATAATACTTTGATATTCGTATAAACATCTTTTTTCCCGGAGTATTCGACAGGTAAAGATACCTCTTCTACTTTGTTTGATTTATTATCGTATCGGTATAAGCCTTTGTCTAAGACTCCCATCCAAATATCTCCGTTGCGAGATTCAAGCAATGCATATATTTCTTTCAGTTCTGTTTGAGGATTAAATATCTTGGGATATATAGTATTCTGTAAAGTATTGTATTCTAATAATCCCCCTCCTGTTCCTAATAACAGGTTACCGTTTTGCAGTAAAATCCCTGTCCGTATTTGGTTATATCCGGGTTGCAGTTTTAAGGCAGAAAGCGAATAATGAGTAAATAGTCCGGTTGCTGCATCGTAACGGTCTATTCCGGCATTTGCTGTTCCTATCCATAGTTGATTCTTGGCTTTATCTGCTTGCAAGAAGATCAAGGAATTATTACTAAGGGAATTCTCCGATTCGGGGAGATTCTGAAGCAAAGGAAATCGGGGTTGCCTTTCGATGCGGCATACACCTTTGGACGTTCCGCACCAGATAGCTCCGGAACGATCTTTGTGGATGCTCATTACATCATTGCTCAAAAGAGTGTTCTCACTCCCCGGATTGTTTTTTAACCATTCGACGGATTGTTCCTTTTTATTAAAAATTGCAACGCCGTTATCTGTAGCAAGAAATAATGTTCCTGTTTTATCTTCTGTCATGTCGGTTACCAATCCGTTGATTCCGATTTGATTATATCTTTCAAAATTATTATCATCTCTTCGTAATCGGCACAGTCCGTCGGCAGTTGCGATCCATAATGAGCCGAAACTATCCTCATATATATTTTCGATAAAATCACTTGAAATAGTCGTACTATCTGTAAGAGAGTAATGAAAACTTCGATGTGTCCGGTCTTTTGTGTTGATTACGACCAAACCGTTACCTTCAGTTCCCACCCATAAAAGTCCCATCTTGTCGAAATAGATGCATTTGGCTATCCGTTCGCTTTTCAGAGCCTCGTTGAATGTTTTATGGTGGGCAAACAGTGGAGACAGCAACAGTTTATTCGAAGGTTCATCATACTGGTATATACCGTTTCGCGTACCTAACCAAATTTGGTTATCCGGAGATAATGCAATACTGTAAATAACGTTGCTTTTACTATTTATGTCATTTTCGTTCGGTAGAAAATGAACTATTTCTCTGTTCCGTTTATCGTACCTGAAAGCTCCGTACGGAGTACCTATCCACATTCGGTCTCGTGTATCGTTTTGGAGTGAATAAATTCTTTTATAAAAACCGTGATTTACATTCTGAGGTAAGGGAAGAGTTTGTAAAGAGTATCCGTCGTAATAAGCAACCCAATCGTTTGTTCCGATCCATATAAGCCCTTGTTTATCTTGCGTTATACATTGTACTGATCTTGAAGGGAGTTCGAAGTTAAGACGAAATTGATCTACATTACCGTTAAATGCCGATAAGTAACCGACATTGGCGATACATAGGAGTAGTACGATAGTGATCTGTCTGGCGAATCCGAACATAAATACGGCATTAAAAACGAATCGCAGAAATTTTTTTTATAATGCGTTTCATTTAAGTTATAAAATATTTATTTCTAAACAGTTGTAAGAAATAGTATAAATCCGTTTAGCAAATATACTCTTTTTTTTGAAAAAAAGGTCGTAGATGATCATTTTTTCAGTTTTTATAATATAAACACAAAAGAGCAGGAAAAGATTTAGATATGTTCAGAAAGTTCTTCTGATCGAGGCAGGTGATTTATGTAGAACTGTGGTGAAATTTTTTCAAACCGAAATGTTTTCTTGAACATGAAATGTAATTTTGTCAGATAAGAAAGATATATATTTTATCTTTGGAGTTTCAGATTCTGATATTGAAAGGGAATAATCTGTTGTATATTTAACAATTGAGTTGGGTATATTGGGAAAGTATTTTTATTAAGTAGAAAAATGGAAAATTCAATTACAATTAGGGAATATGGTCCGGCGGATAAAGTTGCTGTGATGAATTTAATCAGATTAAATACGCCTGAATATTTTGCATTAGAGGAAGAAACTGATTTAAATGAATATTTGGAAAATAAAAGAGAACTTTATTATGTTTTGATTTTTGATGGCGATATTGTCGGTTGTGGTGGTATAAATTTTGTGAAGAATGGGAAGGTTGCGAAAATTAGTTGGGACATTCTTCATCCGGAATATCAGCGGAGATCATTCGGGTCACAGCTTCTTAGATATAGGATCGATAAGCTTAAGACTATCGAAGGTGTTCGGGAAATAATGGTAAGGACGTCTCAATTGGCATATGGGTTTTATGAGAAGCATGGCTTTGTACTGAGTGAAATCAAGAAAGATTATTGGGCTAAAGGGTTTGATATGTACTGCATGAAATATAAAATGAAAGATTTATTGGAGAAAGGACGATAATCATACAATTTGAATGACCGTTGATTTGCAGCTTACAAGTCCGTTTAAAAATTTCCGATAAAGAGTTTTATATAACCAAACTTTTTGCATCTCTTTTTAATCTGTTTCTCCGCTTTTGTATGTTGTATAACCTAACCCGCTATGCTCTTTATCGAAACAAAAGAACATCCTTGAAAAAATCTTTTGAACCTGATCTGAGTAAAATTTAAACAGACATTAAAATAATTACCGGAGTTATTTTGCTCAATGCAGAATGACTCCGGTATTATAAACTATAAATTTAAACGAATCTTTAATACGGTATTTTAGAACTTAAGATGCGATCTTTATACCACGGATCATTTACCTGTTTCAGTAATTGACCCATTTGTCTGCATAAATCCTCGAATATTTTCTGGTTTTCCGTTATAGACAGGTTATTCATCTGATAAGGATCTTTAATGTCGTCATAAAAGAAAATATGCTTGATATTGTGTCGCTTATCGATAGATATGGCTAAAGTGTAACGTTCTGTTTTGATCCCTCGTGCCTCGGGAAAGTATGAGATAATTTTGCCGTCGGCATTCTTCTCTCCGTTCAGGTTTCTTAAATACAGTACTCCTGAAGGCAATTCAGGTGCATTTTTTTCTTTTGATATTACCGGTGCAAAATTCGTACCTTGTACGGTTTCCGGAATCTGTCGAGACAGCCCGGCTAAGCCGAGTACCGTAGGCATGATATCCGGAGATGAAAGTAACAGTCGGTCTTCTACACGAGGTTTTAATTTCTCCGGGTAACGAACCAGAAACGGAACATTCATAGATTCTGCATAAGGCGAGTTTTTAGGATCATTTGTGTTTTGGCTGCACATGGTTTCTCCGTGATCAGAAGAAAAGACGACAATCGTGTTTTCTTCTAACCTCAAATCTTTTAATGCTTTCAAAATACGACCGAATTCCCGATCTACTCCGGTAACCGAAGCAAAGTAAAAGGGGGCACATTGGGCTTTTTCCATTTGAGGATTAGCATTGGGACGTACTAATAGCTTGTCTAAGGGGATATCTTTGTAAAGATTGTAATCTTCTTCCATGACATCCTCAATTGTACGGTAAGGACTGTGAGGCGGATTCATACTGACAACCATAAAGAACGGTTTAGATGTATCTCGTACGTTTCCGGTATTTTTCAGATATTCTATCGCTTTATCCGCTTCATGTTTCGGAGACCATTCCCTTATTTCATGGCGTTTGCCGTCGGTATCCCAATAATGCGGTTGTTTGTGAATGTCGAAAGTTCCGTAAGAATACCAGTAGTCAAATCCATGCCGTCTTTCTTTGGGAGTGTAGGCATCCCATACTGGGGTATCGTTGTTTACATAAGTTCCCGGAGCTTCAGGGTTATTCGGAGTCGGAAAATCAACATGTAATTTCCCGATATAGGCACAGTTATATCCGTTTTTCTTAAAGACGTCTCCTATACATTCTATATCTTCTCGGAGACTGCTTATCGGGCGATCCGAATTGCAGTTTAACGGAACTCCGCTTCCATCCGGATACATGCCGGAAAGTAACATTCCCCGATGCGGACTGCTTAAGGGACAGTTGCTCATGGCAGAGGTCAATACTACCGATTCTCTTGCAAAATTATTCAGGTTGGGAGTGATTACAGGATCAGGTTTAAACCGGACATGTTCTTTGAACCCTTTTTCGCCCCAAAATCCCATGGCATGATTTCTGAATTGGTCGGGGAAAACATAGATTACATTCGGTTTCCGGTCTTGAATGTTATTTTGAGCCGTAACAGGAATTCCGTTTGTCAAAGATAATCCCGCAGCTGCGAATAGAAATTTTTTAGATGTTTTCATTGCGTTTAATCTTTAATCAGGTTTACTTCTCTGGTCATGCCGTGTCGGCAAGAAACTTCGAGGAATGTACTTTTTGTGTCTTTCCCGGATATTTTTATGTAATCAGATGGTGTTTCTAAGTTCCATATTCCGTTTATTTTTATTTTTATTGTCGATTTTGCAGAAGGATTGTCTATCCATTTTCGAGAATAAACACTTCGTTCTATTCGTTTCCCGTTTTTGTCATACTGTTCGTCTGCCGGTCCTTCATAGAAGTGAAGATCCGGATCACAAACACTGATTGTCATTTTATCTTTATTTTCTTTAGCTGTCATTATTAAACAAGGATGATTGACAGACAGTATTTCGTTTCCTACAGTTACTTCACCCTCTTCAAAAAGTACGTATCCGGTTGTAGAAGTTGCTTTGTCTCTTACGATATGAGCTTGTTTGTTTTGTTGCAAGACAATATAGCCTCCCGATTTTTGATATTGCTTTTTTTCTTTTTCCGAAGGTTGTATAAGGACCATATATTCATAAGATGCATTATGGGGAGTTTTCCCGTGGTCAATGGCCGCCAATGCAAAGTTATTTTCTGTCGGGGCACATGTCTCCTCGTCAAGAGAGTGTTGCAGGGTCTTGTGTACGATGATATTCCCGTTGCGTATCAGGTAATAATTCTTTTTACCGTCGCCCAGCATGGCTGTTTTCTCTGATAAACGTTTTTCATACGGAAAATCGGAGATTTTCTTTCCGTTTATGAAAATAGGACTCTCTTCTTCCGGAAGATATACTTGGAATAGTGTCGTATGTACCGGGGCATCCGGGAGAGCACTTTCTATATCAGAGCCTAATGCGATGATTCGGTTATCGAAGAAGAAATAAGATTTACGGGCTCGTAATGATCCGTTATATTTGTCATGCTCGTGCAATTTCATTCCGAAAGCTCCGTTTCGGTTTTTGCTGGATATTGCTCCTGCAAAAGATTCGTCGGAAAGGAGCATCTCTTCATATCCGGAGACTTCATCTACTTGACGTATATCGGCTTTAAGATCTTTCATCGGTATTACTGCTGCTGTTGTTCCGGGTATGTGATTCCAGTCCCAGCCTTGTTGATTAAAACCGGATGCGAACATGTCTATGGGATTACCAGAACCTAATATTTGTAAGTTCCCGTGATTCAGATAGCGTCCGAAATAGTTTGCTCCGATATAAGATTCGGTAGCCCATAAATATCGGCTGTGCCCCATAGCTGTTGCCAGCCAATTGCCTCGGCGGTGTACGGCAAGGCATGAATAATTGATCCCCCAGTTTCCTTCAGGAGCTTTTTCCGGTATTATTCCGGCTTTTGTAAACTTTTTGCTGTAACTGTCTTTTTTCCCGTTATTAAGCCGCAAATAAGCAGATGCAAGTTCGGTATCTATCTTTTCTGTTTTATCAGGGCTGCCTACTTCGGCTAATCGGGCGTAGTGCCATGGGATGAGTTTCCCTTTTCCGTCGGGATGTCTTCCTGATAAGGATAAGGGCCATGTTACGAGATTGCAATATTTGCGCATGGTGAGAAGTGCAAATTTTAGATTCTCATGACTTTGGCGGCTGATTTCGAATTCCGAATCTTGTAACAACCAAACTGAGTTTACCGCTCCGTCCAATCCTCCTACGGCATAAGCCGGATAGTTGTGACGGTGGTGGAATATCGAGCCGTCTATTTTGAAACAACCCATCGTCCCGTCCGAAAAATGCAACCCGTTGTCTATCCAACGCGAAATAGAGCGTAGATAGGTTACTTTTTGGGGAGAATCTTTCATCATCATGATGCTCGAAAGACGCCCTATTAAACTCGTGTTGAATGCATCTATATCCATGCCGTCTATTTCGGGTTTTAGTTTTACTTCTCCCGTACCGGCAAACCATTCCATTGCTCGCTGAATGTCTTGGTCTAATTCTGCTTTTATAAGGACATCCTTCATCAAAAACATTGCCGGATAATAATTTCTCATGCTGTACCCTAAGTGGTGAAGTGTTCCCATAGCACTTCCTGCACGAAATCCCTGATCGAGCATGTGGCGTGTCATCAGGATAAACATGTTTGCTAATTCTGTTTTTTCATTAGTATTTGTACTATTGTTCCAGGCTATTGCAAGGTTATACATGAAATTTACACAATTTCTTAATCCCATAGGGTTAGCGTAGATTTTTGCATAGTTCTCTCCTCCGAGATTTGCATAAGCTTCTCCAAAACGTTCAAAGAATATCGGTAATCCAGAGATTGAACCGTCCGAATTTTCTGTAATATTATATGCAATGAATTGTTTTTTCAGTTTTGTGACATCCGGCTGCTTTTTAGGAAGAAGCAATTGCTTGAGCCGGGTTTCTACATCGTTTATACTTTTTTGTTCGGAGGGACTTACTCGGGCCGGAATCGGGAGATCGAAATCGTTTTCCCATGATTTAAGTAATACTAACCAATGACTGGTTGTTTCCGGATTGATATAAGGTGCTTGAAAATCGGCTGTTTGGTGGCGTACGTCTTGGAAAGAGGATAAAATGATGTGATCCAAAAAAAGTTCTCCCGAAGCCGTATCTGGTGCGGTGATACGTAATTCGTCCATTCCCTCTTCCGGCTTTCCCTGCATGTCTCGGCTAAAGATCAGCCATGCGCCGCTCCATCCGGTAAAATTCATTCCGTATTCGAACCATGAGCAGACTTTCCCCTGTTTCAGAAACTCGAATTTCAGTTTCCCTGAGGTAATAGCTTGGGGATTGTAGACCCAGAATATAAAAGTAGAGAGAGAGGTCTCTTTCGGATTGGGATTCTGAGCCAGATACCCTATCGGTTGTTTGATAAATATTTGTGCATTGGGTTTGTCCCAATTCCACAAAAGACTGCTTTTTAAATGTTTGTAGTGCTTGTCAGATAGAGAGACTTTCGATCCTTCTCCTGCAATCACCGGAGAGGTCGATTCTTCGAATGAAAGAATTTGTGGATGCTTGAATTCCCTGACTTGAGCATTTGTGGCAAAAAAAGCCGGTATTAGCATGAATAAAAGAGAGAGGTGTTTGAAATAGTACATAAGATTTATATCGTTTTATCAATGTTGACGTAATTCGGTTAAGCGGTTGCGATCGGGAAAATCGCATTTGAGAGAGGATATTGTATTTTCCCCTGCCAGAGTAGGGGGCTCTTTTTCCAAAGGCTTTTGTGCCTGTATTTCTAAAAAAAATATTCTTCTCCCGATTGCGACAAATTTGCGATCGGGAGAAGAATGTTAGAGATGTTATTTCTTTTCAAGATTTATTTTGCGGGTCAATGCTTCCAAATAATAGTAGTCGGCATAGTTTAGCGGAACATCGATTTCGCTGTCGTGAGGAATACTGCCGACAGAGTGCATCAATACGAAATTACCGTTTGTCCCGACAATTGCCAGGTAAGCAGGACTCGATAGAGAATCGATAATTTTATCTGCTGTTTTTTTGTACTCTTTGGTATTGTCATAAGTGCTCAGTTCGTACAAAGCAGAAGCGATAACTGCTGCCGATGATGCATCGCGAGGTTCGTTTGGAATATGAGGCGCGTCAAAATCCCAGTATGGAACCAAATCTTCCGGCATGTTTTTATTATTAAATATGAAATCATATACTTTTTGAGCTTGTTCCAGATACTTTTTATCTTTTGTTTCGCGGTAGCATACTGTATATCCGTATAATGCCCATGCTTGTCCGCGAGCCCAAGACGATTCGTCGGCATATCCTTGTGCCGTTTGTCTGCTACGTACGCCACCGTTTACTTTATCATAATCTACAACATGATAGCAACTGTTATCAGGACGGAAATGGTGAGCCATTGTCGTGTCGGCGTGACTGACCGCAATTTTGTAGAATGTAGAGTCGCCGCTCAATTTCGTAGCTTCGAATAAAAGTTCGAGATTCATCATATTGTCGATAATAACCGGGCACATCCAACCTTTAGTACCTTGCCATCCACGGTCTTCATCCCAAGATTGTATAACACCGGCTGCCGGTCTGAAGCGGGTCGATAAAGATTTGGCCGTTTCTATGATTACATCTTTATAAGCCGGATTTCCGGTCAGGCGGTATGCATTCCCGTAGCTGCAATAAATCATAAAGCCGACATCGTGATGCCATTTGAGATATTTTATCGAATCTAACGTTTCAGTATATTTGATACCTAAGTCTTTCCATTTGTTGTCGTTGGTGAGTTCATACATATACCACATGGTTCCCGGGAAGAACCCGCTGGTCCAGTCATCGGCCGGGATATATTCGATTACGCCGTTGTAAACCGTTCTCGGATTCAAGAATCTTCCGGAATCTTCGATAATTTCAATTTGCCTTCCTATTTGCTGAGTTGCCGTTTCTATACCTTTTTGTATCGGATCGGTTTGTCCTGTCTGGTGTTTGGTGTTTTTCATGCAACTAAAAAGAAGCAACAGTGATAAACTTGCAAAAAAGAGTGTCTTTCTCATAATAGATGGGCTTTTGTGTTTAATTAGTTATTAAATTCTTGATTTTGGGGCTAAGATAGCTTATTCTAAGATTCGATAACAGTTTTTGAGGGAGAAGCGAGTCCTATATTCTTATATAATTTGTATCAAAAAAAACGGGACTCGGTTTTGTTGTCTAAAAAAATGGACAAAAGGTTCCATTTTTTATTTTATGGGCTATATTCCAAAGTTGAAAAGGTTTGTATTATTTTAAATGTATCTATATTAGCCTCCGAATTGACAACCAAAAAACATTGAATAATCCTCTGAATAGAAAAAAAGATTCCATGAAACACAAAAAACACACGATTTTTTAATCTCTGGCTGATGTAAATTTATTTTGATTTTAAGATGTCAGATTTCATTTTGAATTTAAAAACAATAACCCTAATCAAATATCACCAAGACTCATGAAAAGAAATAAACTAAGGATTATCCTAGTGATGTTGTGTGCTTTCAGTGCTTTGGCATTGCAGGCCCAAAAAAATGTGACCGGAACGGTAGTTGATCAGTCGGGGAATGGACTTCCCGGTGTCAGTATCTTTGTAAAAGGAACCAATAAAGGTACGACGACTGATATTGATGGAAAATTTGGCGTTTCGGTACCGGATGGAAACACGGTGCTTCGATTTACCTTTTTAGGATTTGGAGCAGTAGAACAAAAAGTGGATTTAAAGAAACCGATGACTGTTGTCATGAAAGAGACGGCAAAAGATTTGAACGAAGTTGTTGTTGTCGGTTATCAGGAAGTTCTTCGAAAAGATTTGACAGGAGCTGTCGGCGAAGCGAATTTAGGAGATATGTTACAAACTCCGGTAGTTAGTTTCGATCAAGCTTTGGCGGGACGTATTGCAGGTGTGCAGGTTACTTCCAACGAAGGTATGCCGGGGTCGGCATTCAATATTGTGATTCGTGGAGGAAACTCAATTACGCAAGATAACTCTCCGCTATTCGTGATTGACGGGTTCCCGGTAGAAGATGCCGATGCTGCTGCTTTGAACCCGAACGATATCGAGTCGATGAACTTTTTGAAAGATGCTTCTGCTACGGCGATTTATGGAGCCCGTGGTGCAAATGGCGTTGTCATTATTACAACCAAGAAAGGACAGATCGGTAAGCCGAAGATCTCTTATAACGGAAGTTTCAGTGTCTCTATGGTAACCAAGAAACTTGAGCTTATGGATGCCTATGAGTTCGTAAAACTTCAAGAAGAAATACAAGACGATCTGAGTACAACCTATTATTCTGACGGACGTACTCTTGAATCGTATCGCAATTATCCGGATCAGTATAAGTGGCAAGATGATATTTTCCGGACAGCTTATACGAATAACCATTATATTTCTTTGACCGGAGGTACTGCCGAAACTCGTTATACGGCATCATTATCATACTTAAATCAAGAGGGTATTTTGTTGAACTCGGGTTATCAACGTTTCCAGGGACGTTTTAGCCTCGATCAGCGAATCAGTCCGAAACTAAAAGTAAATGTCAATGGAAACTATGCTCGGGGAATAACGAATGGTGCTTCACCCTCGGTTGCCTCAAGCAGTGCTACAAATAGTTTGTTTTATAGCGTTTGGGGATATCGGCCGGTAACCTACGATGGTACGGATTTGCGTACATTGTTGTGGGACCCGAGTGTACCAACGAATAATGACTATCGTTTTAACCCGATTTTGTCATTAAAAAATGAATATCGCCGCTTGGTACAAGATGACTTCCAAGCTAATGCCTATGCAGAATATACCTTTATCCCGGGATTGAAATTAAAAGTTTCAGGAAGTTATCGGTTGAAAAAACGTCAAAATGAACAGTTCAATAATTCAAAGACCCGTTATGGTAACGCTACCCGTTCCGAAGGCGTAAATGCTTCAGTGCGTCAATATGATGACCATAGTTGGGTGAATGAAAATGTCTTGAATTATTCGAAGGTGTTTAATCGTAAGCATAATTTCTCGGCAATGGCCGCAGCTACCTTCCAAGGAAATTATTCTAATTATTTCAGAAATGACGTACAGAATATTTCTCATGAAGATTTAGGTATGGCCGGTATGGATAATGGTATTCCTGTATTGTCCGAATCTACTATCGGAGAGAATATGTTGATGTCTTACCTTGCCCGTGTCAATTATAATTATAAATCGAAGTATTATATTACAGCATCGTTCCGTGCCGATGGTTCTTCAAAATTTTCAAAAGAAAACCGTTGGGGTTATTTCCCCTCAGCATCGGTAGCGTGGAACTTTAACCGGGAAGACTTTTTGGCGGTTGCCGAAGATTGGCTTTCTAATGGTAAAATACGTTTAGGTTGGGGAGCTACCGGAAATAACCGGGTATCTGATTTTGCTTCTTTAGGACAAATGACTTCGAAGATCGCATTTGAATATCCTTTTGCAAACAGTTATCAAACAGCCTATAAGTTGACGGCTTTGGAAAATAAAAATTTGAAATGGGAAACGACCGAACAAACCAACTTGGGACTTGATCTCGGTTTCTTCAACGACAGAGTTTCTCTTACGGTAGATTTGTACCATAAAATTACCCGTGACTTGTTGCTTCAAGCCGATCTTCCTTACACGACAGGATATGCCTCTACTTATTTGAATGTCGGTAAAATGCAGAATAGAGGTTTGGAAATAACGTTGGAAACAACGAATATACAGAATAAAAACTTTACGTGGACGACAAACTTCAACATCGCCTTTAATCAAAGTAAAGTAAAAGAACTTTCCCGGAACCAGGAAACGCTGTTGAGTACTGTTACTTTTGATAACGCTTATAGCTCTGAGCCTTCCTATATTGCTCAAGTGGGCAAACCTTTGGGCCTGATGTATGGATATATTTATGACGGAACATACAAATATGAAGATTTTGACGTTTCGGGTGGAACTTATACTTTGAAATCGAATGTGCCCAATAACGGAAATGACCGTTCTACCATTCAACCGGGAGATGCGAAATATGTCGATATAAACGGTGATGGTGTTGTCGATGATAATGACCGTACTATTATCGGTCGGGGACAGCCAATCCATACGGGTGGTTTTACGAATAATTTCAAATACAAGAATTTCGATTTGAATATTTTCTTCACATGGTCTTATGGAAATGATATTCTAAATGCCAACCGACTTTTGTTCGACAATGGATTGTGGAAAAGAGAAACCAACATGTTTGCATCCTATGCCGATCGTTGGACTCCGGAAAATCCCGATAGCGATATTCCGCGTGCGGCAAATCAACCGAACGTATTCTCTTCACGTGTGATTGAAGATGGTTCTTATTTACGTTTGAAATCAGTGACTTTAGGATATAACTTCCCGCAAAGAGTTTTGAAAAAACTGACGTTATCCAGTGCACGGATATTTATTTCGGGAGAAAATTTGTGGACATTGACTTCTTATTCGGGATACGATCCGGAAGTTTCTGTTCGAAACTCAGCCTTGACTCCGGGTTTTGACTACTCGGCTTATCCTCGGGCATATAACTTCTCCGTAGGTCTTAATGTTAGTTTTTAACCGATAAAATCCGAATTTGAAAATGAAAACAATAAAAAATATATTTCTGGGCAGTACGATGTTGTTGTTCACTGCTTGCAATTTTTTGGAAACGACGCCAAATGATTTCATCGATCCGGATGATTTTTATAAAGATGATACCGAGGCGTTTATGGGACTTGCCGGGATTTATAATACTTTGAACAGCTCGAATGTTTATGGCGAAAAGTATTATCAGGCTGTAGGAACCGATGACCTTACCTATTATTATACATCCAGTACGGCCGAAGTCGGGTTGTCCAATAATAACTATACCGCAAATGATGCCAATCTGGCTGCTATTTGGCAAGGTCTGTACGAAGGTATTAATAATGCAAATTATTTCCTCGAACGCATAACCGATGCTCCTGTAACTGAAGAAAATAAAAAGTTGTATCGGGGTGAAGCGACGTTCTTGAGAGCTTATTTCTATTTCCTCCTGGCGCAAAGTTGGGGTGATGTGCCTTTGATCACGACTGCACAGACCAATACCGACAACTATATGCCGAATATTAAGGCTACTCCTCAGGCTACTGTTTTGAAATTTGTTACAGATGAAATGGAGAAGGTCTTGAATGACGGAGAAAACTACTCGATCGGTACGATACAAACCGTAGGATCAGGTCGTGTAAGCCGTTCTGCCGTAAAAGGTATTCTTGCCCGGGTATATTTGAAGAGAGCCGGTTGGCCGACTAATGAAACCGAACTTTATGCTAAGGCCAAATATTGGGCCGGAGAAGTAATCAATCCTCAGGATGGATCAATGACTCATAGCTTGAACCTCCAAGGTTATGATCAGGTATTCATAAATCTTGCTTCTGACACGTATGATCCTGCCGAGGTTATTTGGGAAGTAGAGTTTAAAGGAAACCGTCAAGATTCTCATACAAATGCCGGCCGTGTAGGTAGCTTGATTTGTGGTATTCAAAATGCCGATGTTTTGCAAACATCATTGGGTTACAGTTATGGTCGCCATTGTGTAACTCCGGGTTTGTGGGATTTATATAACGATTTAGATGGAGATGGAGATCCTGAATTGATTTCAACGAAAGATGAATCTGACCCTCTGAATGAGAAATATAACAGAGATGAACGCAAAGATTGGAATATTGCTCCGTATCGTTTCCAGAAAAGAGATGATGCAACCGTATATTGGAAGAGAAATTGGGAATATATCGGCGATGTGAAGTTAAACAATAACGGCGATCCCGATTTGAAAGACGGAAATCAACAATTTGCTACACGTACCCAGTATATCGAAAGAAATGCCGGTAAATTCCGTAGAGAATATGAATTGGTAACTCCTCGGGACAAGAATTATACGCCGATCAACTTCCCGTTGTTGCGCTATTCCGATGTGTTGTTGATGTATGCCGAAGCTCAGAATAAAGCAGAAGGAACACCTTCGGTCGAATCGATCGCTTATGTCAATGAAGTCCGTACGCGGGCAAACGCACCTGAAGTTACGATTACCGATTCTGATGACTTCCAACGTTTGATCGAAGACGAAAGAGGACGTGAACTCTGCTTCGAAGGCCTGCGGAAAATGGATCTGATCCGTTGGGGTAAATATAAAAGTGCAATGGAAAAAGTCAGTCTATATGCAACCGATGCTCGTTGGTCGAGCGGTCGCCAGTATTTATTGGTATATGCAACAAACGGTGCGACATCCGATCGGTATCAATGGTTGCCTATCCCGACAAGAGAACTTGGGTTGAATAATTTGTTGCAACAGAATCAAGCATGGAGATAACCTTTAAAAACACAAAATTATGAAAATCAAAAAATCAATTTATATATTGGCTGTCGGTGCACTTTTCGTTTCTTGCAACGATTTGGATGTGGATGACAACGTCGATTTCAATGTCTCATTAGCACCGGAAAACACCTATAAAGCAGGAGAACCGGTCGTATTTAATTTTGATGGTAATCCCGATTATATCACATGGTGGTCGGGAGAAGAAGGACATGTATATGCCAATCGTGAACGTACCGAATTGCCTTTGGAAGAGATCGAGTCTGTAACGTTAAGTTTTGAAGCACAGGCTCGTTACGGGAAAGTGACCAATACCTTGTCGCTGTTTGTCAGCGATGATTTCCCGGGCTTGAGTAAAGATGCGGCAACCGATAAAGCCCGTGTTGCCGATTTCGAGACCAATGCTACATCGTTGAGCAGTAACGGGGAATTGTTGGAAAGTAAATTTGCCAACAGGACGGCAACATCTTTCGATCTTACTCCTTACAGTGCGTCGGAAATGACCCTTGCATTCCATTATAAAGCCGATTTCGATGGAAAAAATTCTTTAAAGCGTTGGGATTTTTATAGTGTAGCCATAACGACTGTCTATAAAAATGGGAATACCACCACATTAGGTGTCGCCGATTTGGGATTGATGGCATTTGATTGTAATCCGAATACGGATCCACAACATGCGCAACATGGAGACCCCTATTTTGACAATAGCTCGGGTAGCGGATCTTGTTCCGGAGTGTGGGATTTACGTTCATCATTGACACGGGTAAATAGTTTCACGTATCTTGGTGGTGGACCCAGTGAAACATATACCAATGATGCCGATGACTGGTTGTTTACCAAGGCGTTGAAATTGAATACGTGCGATCCGGATGAGAATAGCGGAGTTTTGAAAAATATAAATGTCCGGCTTCCGTCCTACTCGTATGTCTATACCGAACCGGGAACCTATACGGTAACTTTCATTGCCGGAAATCAGAATGTTTACGGAGCTGCACGTACGATTCAAGAAGTTACATTTACGATTAAATAAGGAAAACTAACCTTAACTATGCTATATATCAAGAAGGCTACATCGGTTGATGGTGTAGCCTTCTTTTCTTTAAAGAGGAGACCCTAAATATTGAAAATGTTCCATTTTTTAATTTATGGGATATGCATCGCTTTTAAATTTTTCGCTGTTTCGTTCATAATGAGGATATTTGCATCAAACGAAAAACACACTGTATGAAAATAAAATGGTTGGCCTTACTCCTGATAGTTCTGTTTTTTCATGACGGATACTCTCAAAAGATCGATTGGAATGATTCTATTCCGAAATATATTTCTGCGACTGGTGCAAAGTTATCTTTAAATAAAGATTTTGTGAAGGAGGGGAGTTCTTCTCTTCAATGGCAATGGTCATCGCCTTCGGTATTAACTATTGAAAATCCGGCGTTATTCAAAAAAGCTGTGAATACGTATCGGGGCGGATTAACCATGTGGATTTATAATGATAAGCCTGTCGATTCTGCTTTGCGCATCTCCTTTGTCGCTGCAGATGGTTCGACCCCTTATTGGTTCGATTACAACCTCGGATTTTCAGGCTGGAGAGCTTGCTGGGTCAGCTTTGAAAATATGCAGGGAGACCATAAGAGTAAAGATTTGGTACGTTGGACAATCACTACACCCGAAAATTTAAAATCCGGAACGCTTTTGCTCGATCGGGTCGAATTTCCCTTAAAGGGGGTTCATCACCAGGCAACACCGGATTATCAGACTCCTTTAAATAATACAAAACTTTCGCGCATTCTTTGGCATTGGGCCCGATTGCATGAATGGGAACAATATCAATATGACTTGCCTTTACAAGCAGTCAGTTCGTCGCAACAAAAGGATATACAAACCATTTCTCAACGATTGACGGCGCAGGTGGCACCCGAAAACGGAAAAGGAAATGCTACGAAAGCATTGTCGATAGCCAACAATGCCAAAATTCGCAGGGTCGATGGTAAGATGACCGGAGCTCCGTTGGTTTCGAATGACGAATTGAATAAAAAGGCCGGCGATATCGGGCTGTCCGACTTGGAAACAATGTTGTTCGGATTTGCCGGAGACTGGTATTATAATAAAAACGAAGAATCGAAGCAGGCATTCTTCGATGTGTTTGAATATGCCATACAACAAGGTTTCGCTTTTGGTAGCGGGTTGGGAACAAATCACCATTACGGTTATCAAATACGTGACATTTATAAAGCGGCATGGATGATGCGTGATTTATTGAAAGAAAATACACCGCTGAATGTCGAAATTCGCCGGACATTATCCTATTGGAGCGGATTGGCCGAAACCCGGCATTCATATCAATATGGACGTGACGAGCTGCTCGATTCTTGGAATACGTTGTTGACACCGAAAGTGATCAGTGTCCTGATTCAACCGGATATGCAGGAGCGGGTGCGTGAAATGAAGGCTTTGAGCCGTTGGGTAAGCGGATCTTTAGCCTTTACCCCCGGAACCATAGGCGGGATCAAGGTCGATGGCACAACATTTCATCATGGAGGTTTATACCCGGCATATTCGATCGGGGCGTTTGCAACAATCGGGAAATATCTTGAGTTGACAAATCATACCGAATTTACCATTTCAGATGATGCTGCCCATAACGTAAAACTTGCCTTGCAGACCATGCGGAATTATTGTAATCTGAAAGATTGGGGGCTGGGCATTGCCGGCCGACATCCTTTTAACGGATCTATATCGAATGATGCAGTACAGGCTTTTGCCTTATTGGCCGATAGAGGAGATCTTACCGGTTCGGGAAATAAAATTGATGAAGAATTGGCGGCTGATTATTTAAGACTGAACAGGACCTCATCTCCATATAAAGGAAAGTTTGAAGACGCCGGAATTAAAGCCGCGTCTGCACCTCAAGGATTCTTCGCTTATAATTATGGAGCATTGGGCATACATCGTTTCGATAATTGGATGGTAACTTTAAAAGGATATAATACCGATGTATGGTGTTCTGAGATATATACCAAAGATAATCGTTATGGCCGTTATCAGAGTTATGGCTCGGTACAGATTTTGGCATCCGGTCGACCGGTCAATAATTTTGCCAGTGGTTTTGTCGAAGACGGTTGGGACTGGAACCGTGTACCGGGAGCAACAACGATACATCTTCCGTTAGAGAAACTTGAAAATCCTCTTCCGGGGACATTAATGGAACGTTCTGAAGAGAACTTCTCCGGAGCATCTTCTTTAGAAGGGAAACAAGGCGTGTTCGTATTTAAGTTGAAAGAAAAAGACCGCGAAAACTTTACCCCGGGATTTGTCGCTCGAAAATCGGTATTTTGTTTCGAAAACAGATTGATCTGTTTGGGTTCCGATATTTCTAACGATAATAAGGAATATCCGACGGAGACCACGCTGTTCCAATTAGCACTGAAAAGAAACTCCGAACCGATACTGTTGGGATCAGACACGATTACCGGAATACCGGTAGAAAAAACTATCCCGGGAGATTCTCCGATACTTCTCTCCGATACGAAAGGCAACTATTATCGGGTGGCTGCCGGACAAGATTTGCATCTCTTGAGGCAAATGCAGAAATCGAGAGACAATAAGTTGAAGTCGGAGACCGAAGGTCGGTTTGTGACGGCATACCTGAATCATGGTGTCGCTCCTGAAAAGGCCGGCTATGAGTATATGGTATTAGTACAGCCAACGCCTGCGCAAATAAAGAAGGCTGCATCCGAAAAAAAATTGCCTTATCAGGTACTTAGAAAAGATACGTATGCTCATATTGTAAAGGACATCCCAAGTGGAACAATCGGATATGTCGTTTTTGAGCCTTTGGAAATGAAAGATGATTACTTGCTTGCTTCCGATGCCGAAACATTGGTCCTTTTGCGCCCGGTTGATAAGAAGACTCGAATGATAAGTATCTGCGATCCAAACCTGAATTTAGAAGAAAAGACTTATACGACAGCAAAACCCTCACGTCCGCTGACAAAAACGGTTCTTTTAAAAGGGAAATGGAAAAACAGTTCGAATGATGAAAACGTTTCTATAAAACAAGAAAATGGGAATACTCGGTTAACGGTTACCTGCGTTGACGGTCGTCCCGTAGAATTTCGTTTAATAGCTCAATAATTAAAATACTACTAATCTCAAAAAAAATGACAATGAAAAAAATGATGTTTTGCTTGTTAAGTTTGTGTTTCGGACTTACGGCGTTTGCACAGGAAAATCTGTTGGAAAATGGTGGATTTGAAGAAGGTATTCCGGAAGTGATTACCGGTCAGAAAAGCACCCAAGGCAAATGGTTGGCTTATTATCAAGCTCAACGGGGTGGAATAGAAACTGCAGAATGTGAAGGATATAAAGGAAAAGGATTGAAAGTTACGGTCAACAAATGTGAGAAACCGGTATGGGATAATTATATCTACCAGAATCTCTCTTTAGAACCGGGACAATATGAAATTACTTTTTATGCAAAAGCTTCTAAGAATGCTGCCGAACGCACAAGTTTGCGGGTGACGATAAAACCGACAACTGCTTCTTATTTGGGCGATTTCAAATCTCCGTGGTCTCCTAAGAAAAAAGTTACCACCGAGTGGCAACAGTTTACCCAGAAATTTACTATTACCGACGATCAGGAAGGTGTCGATAATGCTCGTTTCCTGATTACCTTGGAAGAACAAGATATCGATTTCTTTATCGATGAAGTGACTTTGACGAAGATTAAATAACATTTATTTTTTTAATACCTCATGATTATGAAAAAAACTTTACTGGCGGTAGCAGCAGTTTTGTTCGGGATGAACATGTCTGCTCAAAATTTGATTTCGAACAGTACGTTCGACACCGATGCAACTGGTTGGTCACAATATACCCGGAATGGGGGAAGCATCACCACATTTCAAGTTGAGGAGGGTATTCTTCATGTGAAGAGTAATGGAGCTGGAGATAATACCACTGACGCTAATTTGAAAAATCGTTTCAATGGTGGTATCTATACCTCTCTTCCTTCTTTAGCAGCACAAAAATATACGTTGACACTCGATATTTGTGCTGTGAATACGGCAGCAACAAGAACTTTCAGTGTTGCTATATTGAAAGATGTCGATCTGACTGCAGATGGAGCTACCACAACCGCAAATAACGTATATCTCCCTTCTGCACAGACGATTAATACCAGCACAGATGTCGCTCTTATAACTTTGAGATTTGACATTACTTTGAATGACGCTGCTGAAAATGCTGTACTTGCTTTGGGATTTACAGCGAATTCTGCAGAATGGTATATCGACAATATTTACCTGACTCCGGCATACTTGGGAAATCCCGGATTTGAAACAACTTATAACTGGAGTAAAAACGGCGGAATGACTTGGGCTCAGGATGACACCGAAGGCAATGTGCATGGTGGTACTAAATCTGGGAAATATACCCCTACTCCTGACCTTGAAAAAGAATTTTATCAATGTCGTTCTCAAGCACCTGTTACTTATTTAAAGACAACAGATAACAAGGTGACTGTACGTTTCTGGGCAAAAGGTGCTGAAGGCGGTGAAGTTGTTTACGGGTTATTCTACGATAGCGAAAAAGACTCTCCCGCTTTGGGATTAGGCGATTATCTTGCCGATGACAAGAAATCTCCTAAAGAAGGTATCCCTATGGCGACGTTGACGACCGAATGGGCTCCATATACGTTCGTTTTTGAAGGTACAGACAATATGGTAACTCCGTACTTCGGATTTTCAAGCAATCAAACCGGAAAGACATTCTGGATCGACGATATTGTAATGTTTGCCGAAAATGATCCTACTCTGGGCATTTCTGCTCCGGCAGTAGCCGATAATTCGGGTATTAAGGTATTTGCTGCCGGTTCACAAGTATTTGTAGCATCGGATGCTGCAGCTACCGTAAATGTATATAGCATGACGACCGGTGTTTTGTTCGACAGCAAACAAATCACAGAAGGAAATACCGTAATCGATTTGGCAAAAGGAGCTTATATTATTCAGGTGGTTACCAACGGAAAATCCGTTTCAGAAAAAGTGATTATCCGTTAATCGACCATTCTGTATTTGCTTAATGGCACGGGTAGTCCGGCAGGGATTACCCGTACTTTTCTTTATAACCGTAAAAACACCCCTTACTCATGAAAAAAATAATCATTTCATTTTTTGTGTTGCTTCTGTGTGTTTCTGCTTATGGAATACAATATGATTTTGAGGATGGAGTGGTCCCGTCGACGATCAATGACGTGCAAAAAGGTTTATTGACGGTTTCGTCCGATCATGCTAAGATGGGGACAAAATCGCTTCGTTGGGATTGGACTGCTTCCGGTGCACTTTTCCGTGTGAATGATGAAGTAAATATCCCTTATGCTATTAACGCCTTCAACAATCGGGGTGGTTTACGGATGTGGATTTATTCTCCGAAAGCAATGCCCGGTAAATCGCTGCAATTTATCTTTAGAAACCAATCGGTGCGTGTATATACTTTCGATTTTAATTTGGATTTTACCGGTTGGCGTGCCTGTTGGATCGCTTTTTCGGACATGTGGGTTCCCGGAGCTGCGGATGATGTACAACCGACACAACAAGATATAGATGAATTAACGATAAAAGCTCCGGAAGGTGTAGAGAGCGGTACGCTCTATTTCGACCGATGGGATTTTTCGAGCAGTATACATAAACAGGCTACTCCGGATGCCCAAATACCGAAGAACAACCGTTTCTTGACGCGGGACTTCTGGCATTGGGGGCGATTGTGGGAATGGGAGCAATTCTCATATTCGGATGATCTGAAAAATCTTGTTCCTACGGAATCGGAACTCGAAGAATTGCGGACGATGACCGAAAACGTCCGGACTTCTTTATTCGGGAAAGTCAATAATACGACCATAGCCAATGCCTCCACAAAACTTTCAGCAGCCGGCATACAGCGCAATGCCTCGACAGGTTTCATTTCAGGTAAGCCTCTATATACCGATCAGGAAAAAGAATCGGGAGATATCGGCTGTCAAGATGTGAATGATATGATGCTCGGTTTTGCCATGGATTATTATTTCAATCAGAATCTCTCGGCCGCTGAAAATTTTATGTTGGTTTATGATTACGCCTTGGATCAAGGATATGCTTATGGAAGCGGTATGGGTACCAACCATCATTTTGGCTATTTTAATAGGGATATGCCTAAAGCCGTATGGATGATGGAGGATTATCTGAAGGATAAAGGCCGTTGGGATGAAGCTCTGCAATTGACGCAATACTGGAGTGGACTGGCTGAGACGCGACAACCTTATGATATATATCGGGATGAATTGATCGATACGTGGTATACTCTGCATATGTCAAAGCTTTATGCTGCCTTGATGATTGACGATGAGACAGAACGTTTTCGCGCCGTTAAAGGTTTGGCGAGATGGACCAACGGATCGATATGTTTTACTCCCGGAACGATTGGCGGTATTAAACCTGACGGGACAGCTTTTCATCATGGAGCACATTATCCCGACTATGCATCTTCGGCTTTCGGCATATTGGGCGATTATGCCAATTATGTGAATGGAACCTCTTTTACCTTGGAAGCCTCGGCCCGGGCCGTATTGAAACAGGCTTTTATGGCAATGGCCTCTTATTGTAACGTAAAAGAATGGGGTATAGGGGTTTGTGGACGTCATCCGTTTAATCCGAACGAATGTTCTATAAAGCCCAAAAATATAAATGCGTTTGCCTATTTGGCCATCGACGGAGAGAATGTCGATGAAGATCTGGCTTCAAATTTTTTACGCATCTATGAGACTGCTACGGCGACAACGGCCATGAATAACATGAAGAAGAAATTCACGTCAATGGGAATCGAGAAAGCTGAACCTATGCAGGGATTCTTTACCTATAATCATGCCGCCCAAGGAATATTCCGGGGAGGGAAGTGGATGGCTTCTTTGAAAGGTTTTAATCGATATGTCTGGGGATCGGAAATATATTACTCGAACAATCGTTATGGACGTTATCAAAGTTATGGATCAATACAAATTCTGGATGGCGGAGATCCGGTAACAGAGGCCGACAGCCGTTTCCTGGAAGATGGTTGGGATTGGAATCGGTTGCCCGGTACAACTACCATACATAAGAGTTGGTCTGCCTTAAATTCTCCTTATTCTGATGCTACATTGAAGCAGGATGAAACATTCTCGGGCAGTAACAATTTGAATGGAACTTCCGGTATGTTCGTGATTAAGTTGAAAGAACCGTCTCACAAAAACTTTACGCCTGATTTTACGGCCCGAAAGTCTGCATTCTGTTTCGACAACCGTATTGTATGTATAGGGACGGGGATATCCAATTCTGAAAGTTCCCTAAATACTGAAACGACACTGTTCCAACATGCAATCTTGAGCGACGATGAAGCGGTTGAGTGGAATAATACTGTTTCGACAGATGCTACGATCAATGAAACGATCGGTAATGCGGAAGGGATGATCTTTAAAGACCAAACAGGAAACTATTATCAAATAAAAGAGCCGCTGAAGGTAGTCGTAAAAAAAGGGTCGCAGACATCGGTAAACAATAAGACAAAAGCTGCAACCGAGGGAAAATTCGCTTGTGCATATATCGATCACGGAACGGCTCCGGCAAATGCATCGTATGAATATCTGATTACGATACAGCCTGATGATTCGGAAAAGACAGCTTTGAAAGCAGAGGGGTATCAACCTTATGAAGTCTTACGTAAAGACAATAACGCCCATATCGTACGTGATTGTGAGTCTGAAGTGACGGCTTATGCGTTTTTTGAAGAGACAGACCTTAACGATGATGATTATATCGTGAATGCGACCGGAGAGGTTATGGCCATGATAGGGGCTCCGAATGAGGATGGCCAAGTCGATATGAGTGTATGTGATCCTAATCTTAATATAGCGACGATCGATTATACGACTTCAGATCCGAGTCGTCCGGTAACTCATGTCTTTGAGCTGAAAGGTGAATGGACCTTGGCCGATGGAGATAATGAAAAAGTTTCGGTAACGCCTGCATCCGATGAAGGAAATACCCGCCTGGAGGTTATATGTCAATATGGTATCCCGGTTTCTTTTAAATTGAAAAATGAAATACTTTTGGGCGATGCCAAGACAGAACTTCGGGATATTCGGATATTTGGTTCGAATGGAAAATTGTGTGTGAATAGTGATGCCACCTGTGTTCGGGTATATACTTTACAGGGTCGGATGGTGGAAGAGGTAGAAAAAAATGCCGGTATCCGCTATTTTGAACTTCCGGAAGGATGTTATATCGTGTCGGTTGAGACTTCTGCCGGAATTGTGCGTCACAAAGTTATGTTATAAAGATAGTACGGAAAATCGTTGAGATTGGGGTATTGTTTCAATCCGTACTTTGGGCAGAGAGCCGCTTCAAAGAAGCGGCTCTCTTTTTTATCGGGTGATTTATCGTATCTTTTAAATCAGGCTTTGTATATAACTTTGCATCTCTTTTTCATGCTCTTCTATACTCTGTAATAGTTTAAACTGAGCTTGAGTCCGTTGCCAGTTATGTTCGGGATATTGTATCTTGTAGTAGCAGTCCCCATCTATATAATCGGTAAGGAAGCGTACGGTTTGCATATAGGTCAGTAATTTGGCACCGTATGGAAGATTTTCGATTTCTATCGGGAGTAAGAATGTCCGGGCACTTTCGATATATCCTTTGGCAAAAGCTCTGAAAATATCCATATTGAGATTGACATGATCCAGATTTTCGTCATCTTCTTTCCCGGTATTTCCGGCCGTACGGATAAAATCTCCGAAATCGGAAAGTACAAATCCCGGCATTGTAGTGTCAAGGTCGATAACACAAAGTACTTTCCCGTTTTCATCGAATAACATATTGTTGACTTTCGTGTCGCAATGAGTAATTCTTTTGGGAAGTTTCCCTTCTCTGTAAAGACGTTCGGCTTTGCACATTTCATCACTTCGTTTTAGCAGCTCATCTACCATCCATTGAACTTTTTCCAAACGACCCGATTTATTTGAAGCGATGGCTTCCTTGAAACTTTCAAGTCGGAATTCCATATTATGGAATTTGGGGATTGTCTCGCCTAAAGGTTCTGGAAGATCGACGAGCATTGCTTGAAATTCTCCGAATGCTTTGCCTGTATAATAGGAGAACTCTGGATTTACGGTTTCATAAGTTTTTGATTGAGGAATTAATACTGTAATTCTCCAATAGTTGTTTCCATCGAAATAATACAGTTTTCCATCCTTAGTCGGAATAACTTGTAGTGCTTTGCGTTTGATATCCGTTTCTCCTTTTTCAGTCAGTTTTTTGCGGATGTGGTCGGTTATGGCAACAATGTTTTTTTGTAAAAGATCTACATCTTTAAAAATAGCATGGTTGATCCGTTGAAGAACGTAGTCGTCCGTGTCAGACGATTGTGTCGTTATTTTGTAAGTATCGTTAATTAATCCGCTTCCTAGGGGATCAATACTTTTTACAATACCGTCAATACGGAATTTGTCCACAATTTCGGTCAGGTTAGTCATGATATATTATTTGTATTTGGATTATAAATATGACTTGCAAATTAAGGATAAAATGCTGAAAATCCAAAGTTTTCGGTCAATATATTGTTGTAGAACATCGAAAAAAATATTGACCTCGATCTTGCTATTGATGAAAGTAAAGAGAATAAAAAAACTGTGACTCTATAAAAAGCCACAGTTTTTTTACAGTAGTTTTTATAATTAACGGTTTGAGAGAATTGCTTGTGTATCGGATGCGATCATGTATTCTTCGTCTGTAGGAATTACAACGACTTTTACTTTCGATTCAGGGGCTGATAAATCCGCTTCTTTTCCGTGAATAGTACTATTCAATTCTTCATCGATTTTCACACCCATAAATTCGAGTTGACGGCACACTGTCGCACGAGTTACGGTTTGGTTTTCTCCGACACCTCCTGTGAATACGATAATGTCTACTCCACCTAACACTGCTGTATAAGCTCCTATATATTTTGCAATTCGGTAATCATACATCTGTAGAGCAAGTTTTGCCCGTTCATTGCCTTGAGCTATTGCAGCCTCTATTTCACGCATATCGGATGAAACACCGGATATTCCCATTACACCGCTTTTTTTGTTGACCAATGTAGAAAGTCCGTGTGCATCGAGATTTTCCTTTTCCATAATAAAAGATAGAGCTCCGGCGTCTACATCTCCACATCGTGTTCCCATCATCAAGCCTTCTACCGGAGTAAGTCCCATAGACGTATCTATTGATTTACCGTCTTTTATTGCTGTGATAGAACCTCCATTACCGATATGGCAAGTAATGATGCGTTGATTTTCGTAAGGAACTCCTAAAAATTCACATGCTCGACGAGATACATAACGGTGACTGGTTCCGTGGAATCCGTAGCGTCGGATACCGTATTTTTCATACATTTCGTACGGAAGGGCATACATATATGCATGCTTAGGCATGGTTTGATGGAATGCTGTGTCGAATACCGCTACTTGAGGTACTTTGGGTAGTATCTTTTCTACCGCATCGATACCTTTGAGATTTGCCGGATTGTGCAATGGAGCGATGTCTATACACTCGATGATTTTTGCTTTGACTTCTTTATCGATCAATACCGATTGGTTGAATTTTTCTCCGCCGTGTACTACTCGGTGACCGACAGCTTCTATTTCATCGAGCGATTTTATACAGCCGTATTTTGCACCGGAAAGGGTTTCCAATATAAATTCAATACCTACAGTATGTTCGGGAATATCCTTTTCAAGAATAACTTTTTCTCCGGAAGGAAGTGTGAATTTTAAAAAAGAACCTTTTAATCCTATTTTTTCGATTCCTCCTTGAGCGAGAATATCCTTGCTCTGGGTATCGAATAGTTTGTATTTGATAGATGATGAACCGCAGTTCAGAACTAAAACTTTCATTTCCTTTGATTTATAGGTTATTTTTTCATTCCAATAGCTTGGTTGGCTGTGATAGCTACCATTTTATAGATGTCTTCGACAGAACATCCGCGTGACAGGTCATTAATCGGTGCGGCAATACCTTGAAGAATCGGTCCGACAGCTTCTGCTCCGGCAAGACGCTGTACGAGTTTATAGGTAATATTTCCTGTCTCTAAAGAAGGAAATACGAGGACATTGGCATTTCCTGCTATCTCACTACCCGGAGCTTTAGACATTCCTACTGCGGGAACGATTGCTGCATCGGCTTGTAATTCTCCGTCTATTTTTAACGAAGAGTCCATTTCTTTTGCGATACGGGTGGCTTCTACTACTTTATCTACCATTTCATGTTTTGCACTGCCTTTGGTAGAGAAGCTCAACATGGCTATGCGAGGTTCAAATCCGGCAAGAGTTCGGGTCGTGTGTCCTGTCGAAACTGCTATTTGGGCGAGCTCTTCGGCATTGGGATTAGGTAATACGGCACAATCGGCGAATACCATAATACCATTTTCTCCGTAGTTTTTGTTCGGCAGGAACATTAGGAAAGCTCCCGATACAACACTGACTCCGGGAGCTGTTTTTACGATTTGGAATGCTGCGCGTAAAACATTGCCTGTGGTATTTTGTGCTCCGGCGACTTCTCCGTCCGCATGGCCGCTTTTGATCATCAATGCAGCAAGGAAAAGCGGATCTTCAACTTGTTTTGCAGCTTGTTCTTCTGTCATTCCTTTCTTTTTGCGGAGCTCGAATAACAGGTTGGCATATTCTTCTTTTCTTTCATGATTTTTCGGATCTACAATAATTGCGTTTCCGATGTTTTGCAATCCGTGCTTTTCGGCTAAAGCCATAATATCGGCAGGATTACCGATTAAAGTAATGTGAGCTACTTTGTCAGCGATAAGTTTATCTGCTGCCTTCAAAGTCCGTTCTTCAGTTCCTTCCGGAAGAACGATGCGTTGCATATCAGCTTTAGCACGCGCAATAATTTGATTCATTAATTCCATTGTTGTCAGGAAGTATAAAGTTGGTTTATTTGAATTTGCATCTTGAATACGGTGCAAAAATACGAAAAAATGCTATATAGAGATAGCAATTTTGAATAAAAAAACATATCTCTATATGACAAATATGTTTAAAAATAGGGTTTTAAGTTTTTTTATAAAATTATTGATATAAGGTCGTGTGAAAATAAGAAATGTAATGTTTCAGATTTTGGGTGTTGAGATGAAATGGATGCGAACTCTATATTTCAGGATAGAGTTCTTTCAATATTTTTTTTGAAGCTCCGGAGTTATTTTGAATATATTGTCCCGCAGTAATCCCTGCTTTAGATAAAAATTCTTTATTTTTAAGAAGTCTGTCCATCACAAGTTTGAAGTCTTCTGATTTGGATATACTGAATCCTCCTCCGGCAATAATGAGTTCTTTAGCTTCCTTAAATTTTTTATGGTTAGGCCCGAAAATGACGGGAATACTATATACGGCAGCTTCCGGAACATTATGTATTCCTGCACCGAATCCTCCTCCGACATAAGCTACTTGACCGTAACGATAGATCGAGGAAAGCAGGCCGAAGCAGTCTATGATAATGCAGTCGGCTTTTTGTATATTTTTTTCATCAGCCTGTGTATACCGAATAGTAGTCCGGTTTAAACGAGATAGAATGAATTGTATATGTTCTTCATGTATTTCGTGAGGTGCGATGATAAGTTTCATCTCGGGATGCCGGTTGAAATAGTCTATGAATATTTCCTCGTCTTTCGGCCATGAACTCCCGGCGATCAGGGTAAATTTCTCTTTTGAAAATTGTTCGATAAGGGGAAGTTCTTTAGCTTGGCTGCGGATCTCTAAAACGCGGTCGAAACGGGTATCGCCTGTTACCGAAACTTTGGTTATTCCTATGTCTTTAAGAAGTTTTTTTGAGTTTTCATCTTGAACGTATAAGTGTTCAAAATTTTGCAATATTTTTCTGAAATAGCCGCCGTAAGGTCTAAAAAATATTTGTGAAGGCCTGAATATCGCTGAAATAATGTATGTAGGAATATTTCTTTTTGCAAGAGCATTCAGATAATTTCCCCAGAATTCATATTTGATAAATATAGCTTGCTTGGGTTTCAATATATTTAGAAAGCGGTTGACGTTATTAGGCAGATCAAAAGGGAGATAGCAGATCAGGTCTGCTTTAGAATAATTTTTCCTGACTTCATAACCGGATGGAGAGAAAAAGGTTATGGCTATTTTTTGTTCCGGATAATGAGCTTTTATTGCCTCGATTATAGGGCGTCCTTGTTCGAACTCACCGAGTGAAGATGCGTGTATCCATATATATCCTCCTTCTGGATCGGCATTTTGTGCAAGATAATGAAATACTCCCGTTAAGGAGGCTGTGATTAGGCGTGGCTTAACGCTTTATAAGTGCAAA
>OKSC01000936.1_pt1 | contig 31276 bp, 28 predicted proteins | sample 1601161 | NCBI WGS metagenome assembly OKSC01 (sample SAMEA3541552, study PRJEB24748) | human gut metagenome | biome: human gut; feature: human-associated habitat; material: faeces | place: China | collected 2012 | reverse complement strand
GGTAGATCTTACCGATGATGGCATCAATGGAGATAAAGGTTGCGATGAAGTAGTAGACCAGAATGATGATCAGCCAGAACAGGGTGGTGGTGAGCATACCGCTCATGCCGCTGTTCTTGCACAGGGTCACGATCAGGCCTGCGGGGCCCACTGCGAACACGGTACCGACCATGATCAGCAGCACAACAGAGAACACACGCATGATGTTCTGCATCACGGGGCCTAAGTATTTGCCGGTGATCTCCGCGATGGAAGCACCGTCGTTGCGCTCACTCATCATGCCGGAGAAGTAGTCATGCACGCCGCCGGCAAAGATGGTGCCGAAGGTGATCCACAGGAACACCACGGGGCCCCACAGAGCACCCTGCATGGCACCAAAGATGGGGCCAAGGCCCGCAATGTTCAGCAGCTGGACGAGGAACAGCTTCCACTGGGGCATCACGACATAGTCCACGCCGTCATTGATGCGCACAGCAGGCGTTTCACGGTCGTCCGGGCCGAAGGTATTGTCCACGATCTTGCCATAGACGAAGTATCCGCCCACCAGGATCGCAAGACAGAGCAGAAAACTAATCATACCAGAAACCTCCTTTTTGCCCCTGCCGGCCGCGGCCCCATTCTGCCGCATACCCGGGGCTCTTTTCTGGCCTCATGGTAGCACACTTTTTTCCAGCGGAGAAATATCTTTCTGGCATGGGGCCATATGGTTTCCGATATAGCTGCAAAGAATTTTTGCCGCTTTTCCGTTTATTTTTTGACCATTTATCAGCAAAAATAAAACCGGGCGCTCATTTTCGCCCGGTTTTGCATCCATTTATTGGTTTTTTTGTCAATTTCAAAAGAAGCAACCTTTGCCGTGCCTTAGCCGGAAAGCCCCTTTATTTTACGGTGGAAGCCGCTTCCTTGTGGAGCAGATCCACAAAGGCCTGCTCCTCGGGACGCAGGCGGCCCTTGTCCGGGTAGACCAGCACATCCCGCATCTGCTGGCGCTGGGCCGGGCACTTCTTCAGCACCAGATGGTACTGCTCCAGTGCCCTGCGGGGCATGGGCGATGCCCACATGTAGGCCGTGGGCAGCCGCTGCAGGATCGAGAACTGGCTGCACCGCTCATACACATGGATACGGCGCTCCGGGTTGACATGCCAGCGCACACCGTCGCCGCCCTCCTCGCCGGGCAGCTGGAAATCATCGTGGAGGATCTCCATATACTTGTCCAGCTCAGACAGGTCGCGGATCTCCTTCCGGGCCAGCGGGCCGTCCCGGTTGGTCAGCAGGCTGTATTCAAAATCCATAATGGGTTCCATTTTCAGGCCCCGCCGGGCGCAGTAATGGGTATAGTGCTCGTCATCCTCCACGGCGTACCGCAGCAGAGCCAGATGATACCCCTGCCGCAGGACATGATCCAGTGCCTCCATGGAGCCGCCCTCCCGGATGTGGATGTGGATCCGTTCTATGGAGGACACCTTCTCCAGATAATCCACCGCCGCATAGGAGGCATAGGTGGCGTGGGGGATCATTACCCGCAGCTCGGCGCAGCGCTCCTGCGCCTCCTGCACGCTCTGGTCCAGCCGATCCACCTCCCGCAGCACCCGTTCGGCCTGCTCGATGAAATGCCGTCCCTGCTCCGTGGGGATCATGCCGGTGGATGACCGCTCAAAAATGCGGAGATGATATTCTTCTTCCAGATTTTTCAGCGCCTTGCTCACGTTGGGCTGAGCGGCATACAGCCGCTTTGCCGCCGCACTCACAGATCCGCATTCCATGATGGCGACGAGATACCGCAGTTCTGTAATATTCAACTTTTTCTCTCCTTTTGGCGTTTTTATCCCTTGCGCCTAGTTTATCAGGCGGCACACGGGGCTGTCAAGCGTTGACGGGGCCCCGCTGCCGTTTTATAATGTAAGAAACAATCTGCCCGAAAGAGGTCGAAGAGGATGGAAGAAAAAAACTACCGCGTTCTGCGCATTGAGGAGCAGCTTTATGGCTGCGAGGAGCTGCCCGAGGGCCAGCCCGTGCTCTGTGATGTCCTGCTGGAGGCTGCCGACGGCACGCAGCGGGTTCTCCCCTACCCGGATGCCGAGCTGACCCGGCTGGACATCAACGAGGGCAGCACCGTCACCCTGCGGGATCACAGGCTGGCCAAAGCGGCGCACAAGGTCTATTTCACCCGCCACGGCGAGACCGTGTGGAACGTGGAAAACAAGATCTGCGGCATGACCGACAGCCCCCTGACCGAAAAAGGCCGCGCCCAGGCCCGGGAACTGGGCGAAAAACTCCGGGCCAGCGGCCTCCGCATCGATGAGATCCTGTACTCTCCCCTGTCCCGCGCCGCCGACACCGCCCGGGCCATTGCGGAGGCCACCGGCATTCCTGCCCGGTGTGAGCCTCGGCTCCGGGAGCAGTGCTTTGGCCGCTACGAGGGCACGCCCCGGGACGGCGAAGAGTTCCGCATCTCCAAGACCCACTTTGCCGACCGCTACTCCGGCGGCGAGAGCATGATGCAGCTGGCCCAGCGCATCTACAACCTGCTGGACGAGCTCCGGGCCGACACCGATAAGACCTACCTGCTGGTGGCCCACAACGGCATTGCCCGGGTGGTGCAGTCCTATTTTTACGATATGACCAACGAGGAGTACGCGGCGGCAGGCATCAAAAACTGCGAGTTCGTGGAGTTTACTTTTAATAAATAAGGCACTTTCATCTCAACGCTCAGAAAATAGTAAATTTTTTATGCAGCTATTGACTTTTTTTCAAATTCGCATATACTGAAAGTGGACAATGGATTGGTTACGAGATTCATAATGTCACCAAAAGCGAACCCCTTCAGAGGTGGACACTCTGAAGGGGTTCTTTTGTGCTTGCTGACCCTTAGATCCAGTCGTCAAGCCACTTGCAGATGTAGCGGACAATTACACCTGCTGCGACGGCTACAACCAAATCGGTTACGAGATTATACATAATGTCACCTCCCATCTGTTGCCAGAATGGAAAGGGGCAGCGCAAACAGTATAACACATGTTTCGACAAAAACAAAGCGGCCTCCCGTATCTGTGCGGAAAGCCGCTTTGTTCTTCACTATCCTTATTCCGCCTTGCGGTAATGGAACTGCTGGTCTCTGGTGATGAACAGGCCGATGCTGACCAGCAGAGCGGCCAGCTCGGCGGCAGTCACGGCCAACCAGATGCCGTCAATGCCCAGCAGGAGCGGCAGCAGCAGAACCGCCGCCACCTGGAACAGCAGGGTGCGCAGGAACGAGATGAGCGCACTGGTCACACCGTCGCCCAGGGCCGTGAAGAAGGAGGACGCATAGACGTTGAACCCCATGATGAGGAAGCTCAGGCCATAGAGCCGGAAGGCCCGGGTGGTCAGAATGAGCAGGTTTTCATCATAGCCCACAAAGAAGCGGGCCACATGGGGGATGATGAACATGGAGCCGATGGTCATTCCCACGGCAACCACGCCGATGAGCTTCAGGCTCTTGCGGTAGAGGTTGTTGACCTCTTTGCGGTTATTGGCACCATAGTGGTAGCTGACGATGGGCGCACTGCCCACGGCGTAGCCCACAAACACCGCCACAAACAGGAAGGATGCGTACATGATCACACCATAGGCGGCCACGCCATCCTCGCCCGCAAAGCGGAGCAGCTGGTAGTTGTACAGGATGTTCACCAGCGACATGGAAAGGTTGGTCATCAGCTCGGAGGAGCCGTTGATGCAGGCATTCAGCAGAACTTTGCCCTCAAAGCGGGGACGGCACAGGTGGATCAGGCTGGTGTTGTTCCGGTTGAGGAAGTAGAACACCGGCAGCAGGCCGCCCACCACCTGGCTGAGCATGGTGGCAATGGCGGCACCCTCCACGCTCCAGTGCAGGATGCCCACCAACAGCACGTCCAGCACCATGTTGGTGCAGCCCGCGCCCACCGTGAAATAAAAGCCCAGATGCGGCTTTTCGGCGGTGACAAAAAAGCTCTGGAACATATTCTGCAGGATAAAGGTGGGCAGGCTGAGCATCAGCACCCGGCCATAGCGCAGGGCGTAGTCCAGCATCTCGCCTTCTGCACCCAGCATCAGGGCCACCGGCCGGAGCAGCAGCATCCCCAGCACGGACAGCACGATGCCAGCGATCAGCGCCGTTGACATGAACAGGCTGAAATAGCGGTCAGCTTTTGCATTGTCGCCCTCGCCCAGCGTGATGCCCACAATGGCGCTGCCGCCGGTGCCCAGCATGAAGCCCACGGTACCCACCAGCATGGGCACGGGCATGATGAGGTTGACTGCCGCAAAGGCCGTTTTGCCCACAAAGTTTGAGACGCACAGGCCGTCCACAATGCCGTAAATGGAGGTGAACAGCATGGTGCCGATACAGGGCAGCACAAAACGGATCAGTCGTGAATAATCAAAGTGATCCGAAAGTTGAATTTTCTGTTTTGACATGGATTCTCCTTTTTGCAGGGGTGGATCACATCATCCCGCCGGGCCGCCAGCCGGTGCAGTAGCGGGCATAATCGCGGTCGGCCTGTTTGACGTAAAGGAGGAACTGTTCCCTGCCTTCCTTGTCCGTGACCTGACGGACTTTGGTGGGCAGGCTCTGGCGCTGGAGCAGCTCCAGTTCATCGTTGAGCTCTTCCTCGGTATCAAAAGCATCCAGCTTGGTCCAGTGGGTGGCAAAGAGCCAGATGTTTGCAAGGGTGTTATTCATATTCAGTCTCCTTTTCCGGGGCATCGGCAAGGGTGCCGGCCCGGTAGAACGGCGCAATGGCGTTGGCATCGCCGTGACGCACGATGGAATAGGTAATGTCGCAGTAGGGCTGGATGGCCGTGCTCTTTTCCACGGTGGAGATGAGCAGAACCTGCAGCTGCAGGCGGCGGAACAGCTCCATCATGGGGCGGATGCGGTCACTGGTCATCTTGCTGAAGGCCTCGTCCAGCAGGACAAGGCGGATGCTGTTCTCGCTCTTCTGGTAGATCTGCAGCAGGCTGGCGCAGATGGCCACATAGAAGGGAGCCTGATTCTCACCGCCGGAGGAATCGCGGCTGACGCGGGAAAGATAGGCCTGCTGGCCCGAAACGGTGTTGGTCACCTTGATGTCATAGTCCAGATAGGTGCGGTAGTCCACATAATCCGAGAGGGTGGCACCGGAGGTGGTGCGGCCCTCCTGCCGGGCCCGGGTGTTCTCGTCCACATCAGCCATGATCTTTTCCATCAGCGCGTCCACCTGCCGCTCGTAGACGGGGTCGGCGGTGGCGGCAAGGTTGTCCAGCGAGTCGCCGTCGGTCATCTGCTGGTTGCCCTTGTCCACAATGACCTGATAGAATGCGGCCAGCTGGGGGTCACGGCTGGGTTCCAGCTCAAAGCGGTAGACTTCCTCGCCGTAGGTCAGCTGCTCCATCACCTTGTTCAGCTCCCGGAACTGGCGGCGGGCGTTGAAGATATCATCCTTCATGCGGAACAAAATGTCCTTGCGGAAGCGGTCCTTGCAGTCCCGCTGTGCCTGTTCCAGACGGGCGGCGTAGCGCTCCAAGTCGATGCGCACAAGGCTTTCGTGCTGGGCGCGGTACTGCTCCACCCCGGCCAGACCCAGCGGATAATCGCAGACATAGTGCTCGTTGTAATCCCTCTGGGCGGGTTCCAGCGTGGAAGCGAGATAAGATCGCAGGGTATCGTCCAGCCTGGTCTGTGCCTTTTCGGCAGTCTGTGCGGCGGCACGGGCCGTGCGCCCGCCCGTCATCAGGCCCTTTTTGCGTTCCTGTGCCAGAGGCTCCAGCAGCGGGTGCTGTGCAAAGAATGTCTCTGCCGCCTCCCTGCTCTGTGCAGCGGTCTCCACCGCCTTGCCCTGCTCCGCCTCACAGGATGCGATCTGCTTTTCGCAGACGCGGATATCGCCGCCCACCTGCTCCACGGCCTTGCGGGCGGTCTCCCACGCAGCTTCCCGGGCTTCTTCCTCGCGGTAGAGCTGCTGCAGCATGGGGTTCTCACGGCAGTCCGCCAGCTTCTGCTCCTGCGCGGCGTAGTCGGCACGGGCGGCATCCAGCGCGGCCCGGCTGGCCCAGAGTTCGGCCAGCTGTTCCAGCGCATGGCCCCGCAGGACGTTCTGGTACTGGTCGTAGGCAGATTTCAGGGTCTTTTCGGTCTGGGCGGCTTCGCGGCAGCGGTCGGTCTGGGCGGCAAGCTGTGCTTCCAGCGCGTCGGCACGCTCCCTGCGGGCATCCAGACCGATATAGCGCTGGGGCCTGCGCAGGCGTTCCAGCCGGAAGGGATGGTGGCGCAGCAGGTCCCGGGTGGCGCTGTCGGGGAAATGCTCCAGCGTGTCGGGGGTGTCGCAGCAGACGATGCGGCGCAGGATGGTGTCCGCATACTGTGCGGCCAGCGGGTTTTCGCTGGTGACCTGGGCGGCAAGGCTGTCGGCGGGGGCTGTCTCCGCATGGCGGTCCGCCTTGCGGATGCCCGGGGTATCCAACAGGCTGATGGGCCCCACCCGGTCGCCCAGCGCCACAAAGGCGCTCTTGGCGGCGGCATAATGGGCAGGCGGCACAAGGATATCGAACCGGCGGTCACCCAGGCAGGCCTCCACACAGTCCTGCCAGCTCTCATCGGCCACGGTCAGCAGTTCACAGAAGATCTTTGCATCCGCTGTCATGCCGCGGCTTTTCAGCTCGGCGTTCACGGCATCCCGCACTTTGGTGGCGGCATCGCCGTGGGGGTAGACCCACTTGCCGCCGGACACGGCGTTCAGCTCGGCCCGCAGGCCCTCCTGCTCTTTTGCCAGATCCGCCGAAGCCTGCCGGGCAGCAAAATACTGCTCTTCCAGCGGCTTTTCGATGCGGGCCAGGGCCTCGGTCAGGGCGGGGAGATGTTCCGCTGTCAGACGCTGGGGCCAGAGCTCCTTCTCCACCGCAAAGCCGCTGCGGTTCAGCTGGGTCAGCAGGCCGGTGATGGTATCTGCCGTCGCTTCCAGACTGTTCCTTGTCCGGGCTGCTGCATCCAGTGCACTCTTTTTCCGGGCCAGCTCCTCGGTCAGGGCATCCAGCGCCCGGCCCGCGCCGCTGTCACCGGCCGCACCGTGGGCCGCCAAATAGGCCCGGCGGGCTTCGGCTTCGGCGTTCTTGGCGGCCTCGTATTTTGCGTTCAGATCGGCCAGCTGGCGGCGGCCTGCGTCCAGATGGCTCTGCCAGGAGGCATCCTCACCGGCATCCGCTTCGGCGCGGGCCAGCAGGGCCGCACCCCGGTTGACAAGGGCATCCGTCTCTTTGGCAGCAGCTTCCCGGCCATATGCCACGATCTGTTCCAGCGCGGCAGCACGGGTCTGGGCCTCGGCCAGAACGGCGTGGAGGTTTTCCAGCTCCACCCGGTCGCCCTGCAGCGCTTCCAGATCCAGTTCAGGCTGGGGCAGGATGTACTGGTACAGGAACTCCCGGAAGTTGGGGATCTCGTCCATGCTGGTGCCCATCTGGAACACTTCGTTGAACTTTTTGCCCAGCGGGCTGGACGCGCGGCCAATGCCCAGGGCACGGCAGATGCGGTCCCGGGCCTCGCTGGGGCTGCGGGTGTAGGACAGGCGGCCCACGGCAGGCTTGAAGTCCTCCTTGGCGCTGGGGGCACCGGTGCGCGGATCAAGGAAGGGCAGCTTTTCCAGCGTGATGCCGTCCTCGGAGATATACCAGGTCTGGTCGCCGGGGTGGAGCTCCTGCATGGGGCCCTCGGATTCCACCCGGACAGCGATGACAAAGTTTGTCCGCTTGACGGTATCCCAGAACTCTGCACCGATATATGCCACCGTGCGGCCCGGGCGGCGGTAGGCGTTCTCGCCGCGCTGCTTGGCGTGGACAGAGCCCTGCAGGGTGCGGCCGCTCTTTTTATTGCCCAGGGCATTGAAATTGCGGTTGGTGGTCAGGCAGTAGCGGATGGCATCCAGAATGGTGGTCTTGCCCACCGCGTTGACACCGATCATATAAGTCAGACGGGCACAATCGAAGGTGACATTTTCAAAGTTGTGCCAGTTGATGAGCTTCAGGCGCTTTAATTCGATCATTCTTCTTCCTCCCCGCTGGCATCTCCGTCAGGCCGCTCGTAGAGGGCCAGTTCCTCCCGGGTGCGGCTGCTCTCGGCGGCGGCATCGGCAAGGTCTGCGTCCGGCAGGGCCAGCAGCACGGTGGGGAACACCTCGATGCGGCTGTCCAGACCGGTCAGCCGCCCCACCGGGCGGGCCAGATTGTACCTGCGCAGGGTGCGCATCAGTTCCTCCAGCGTGCGCTGGTCCAGCCGCCGGGGCAGGTTCATCTTCTGCAGCTCCGTCTGCACCTCTTCCACCGTGACCAGCACCTGATCAGCGCTGGCGGCAAGGCTCTCCCGCTTTTGCAGGTAGAGCAGGCGGAGCACCAGCAGCAGGATGCTCTCGTATTTCAGCAGCCGGGCCTGACTGCCCTCATGCTCGTTGACCAGCGCCGCAGCCTGCAGCGGAGCCGGGTAAAGCGTTACCGCATAGCCCAGCGGCGCGAACACGGCCCGCACCTCGGGCAGATGATCCTGCACATAGAGGTATTTTGCCCGCTGATCCTCCACGCCGCCCAGCACAAAGCAGTGGTTGAGCAGATAGTTTGCGGTCTCTTCCAGCATTTTATTCGGTTCGGCCATGGTCAGCGTCCTCCCTGCGGGGTGTCAGAATAAACTCTTCAAACCGGAAGCCGCCCCGTTCGACCCAGTTTCCGGTAAGGGTGATATCGTAAGCCCGGCGCGGCGACTGCGAGTAGGTGTGCAGGCCGATGATGCGGGCAAAATCGCGGGGGTATTCCTCCGCCAGCGTAGAGGCAGCCACCGCACTGCGGGCGGCAAGGGCCTGTTTTGCCAGCAGACCCACATTTTCCTCGGTCACGGCCATCCGGGCGTAATCCAGCAGCAGCTGCTGTTCTTTGCGCAGCTGCTCCGCATCCAGCCCGGCCTGCCGCACCGGGGCCAGCGGCGTTTCGCTGCGGGGCGCGGCAGGCGGGTAGAGGGGCTTTGCCCCGAACACCGCCGCCGGGTAGAGGTGCAGGTGCTTTGCCACCGGGCCGTCATCCGGCGCGAACAGCTGGTCGGGCGTTTTGATCTCCTCAGCATAGCGGCGGAGCAGGGCGGTGACACTGCCCTGTGAGGAGCGGTCGCTCAGCAGCAGGAACTGTGCCCGCTGCACGGCCCGCTTACGGTAGCGGATGTGGCTCTGGTCGATCTGGCGCATCAGGGTGCTCATCTCTTCCAATGAATCCCGCAGTTTCTGGATGAGGGCACGCACGGCAGGGGCGGCCTCGCCGGGGGCACAGCGCTCCACCCGGGCGTAATCCAGCGCCAGCCGGGGCAGGTGTTCTGCCTCGCAGTCGTCCAGCTCCTCCTCCAGATAGGCGCGGTAGTTGAACAGGTTATCGCTGGTCTTGAAGCGGTGGTAAGCGGCAGCCACCACCTTTTCCTCGTACTGGTCGAAAAGCTCCAGCACCTCCTGCGGGGTGCGGTTGCGGGTGAGCCGGTCGATATAATGCCCGATGGACGCATTCAGCGCCCGCAGGGACTTGTTCAGCGCTTCCAGATCGGAGGCCACCTCCCGCAGAACATTTTCATAGGGGCTCTTTTCCTCCCCGATGTTCTGCAGCAGCTGCCATGCCTTGTACAGCTTGCCGGTGTAGGTGACAACGCGCGGGTTCAGGATCTCTTCCAGCGCCTCCAGCAGAGGGGCCACCTCAGGCACAAAGGCAAGGGCAGGCTCCTCCTCATAGCTGCCGGGCTGCTCTTCCAGCCAGCCGGTGCGGCGCAGGCGGAGCAGAAAGCCCAGCGCAAGGGTATGGGGGTCCCGGGTGGGCTGTTCGGCTTCATCGCCCGCGTCATCGGCATCCAGTGCCAGCGGCTTTGCCAGTGCCGCAAAGTAATCCTCGGCCCGGCTCACCGCTTCTGCCCGGGAGATGGAGTAATCCGCCGTGTGGCGGCACTCCTCCCACAGCAGGAGCAGCAGCTCCGCATAAAACGCCCGGTTGGGCCCCGCCAGCGGGCGGAACAGCCGCGGGCTGACCAGTTCAAACAGCTGCATCCAAAGGTTCCTTTCTTTCGACAAAATCTATCTTTTATTGTACCACATCACAGCCTTTTTTGCATCTTTTATGGGAAAGTTGCAAACAAAAAGCCCGCCCGGAGCAAAACCGGACGAGCCCGTTTTTCTTCTCACTGCCACGACAGAGACAAATGACGGTTATTGGCAACGCAGTCTTTCAAGTACAAATTGATCAGGGTCTGGTAAGGGATGCCCACCACTTCGGCCTGCTCCTTGAAGTAATCAATGGTATTGCTGTCAATGTTAATGGTGATCTGTTTTTTCAGCGCCTTGGCATAGGGATTCTTTCTTGCATTGCTGAAATCGTACTCTTTGAGCATAACACAGACCTCACTTTCCATATCTATATTATAATTATATTATAATTATAAGTCAAGTGCTCCAAACACAAAAAAGCCCCGGAGGGCGGCAGGGGTTCCGCGCTCCGGGGTATGCTCAAGAAAATTTCTATTTACTTATTGATAACCATTTTGAGTGCAACACCAATATAGGTCTTGCCATTCTTCTCAATCGAAGCCACACCAATTGCATCCGGCTTTTTACCAGAGGAAGTGGAAGGGCCAGAAGTTGCATTCTTCAGAGATTCCTCAGTAACTTCCAGAGCCTTAAGTTTTTTGCCGCTTCCCGAAGCCGAAGCAACCATCAGATAAGTTGCAATATAGGTATTATCTTTCTCCTCCAGATAACCCGGGAAATTATAGCTACCCTCCAAATATGCAAGCGGAATGTCAGTGGCCGCAATCTCACCATTCTCATCAATTTTATTCAGAACAGCAGTCACCTTGTTTTTCAAATCCGCATCATTTTCATAGCTTGTGTTATAAGCTTTATTCAAGCTATCCATCAGAACTTTTTCTGCACGCTGGCCCAAAGACTGCGGTGCCTCCTCGCCGCAAGCGGTCAGCATCACCAGAGCCATTACGCTGGCCAGCAGGATTGCAACAAGACGTTTCATTTTTTTCATAAAACAATTTCCTCCATAATAAAATTCAGATCCCTGTATAACCCCAAATCATACAGTGCACCTATGTTCATTTTAGCTCTTCCCCCCCTCCCATATCAATTCGCATATCAGCCAAAATTTTCATTTCCTTTTTGTGCAAATAAAAAAGCCCCGGAGGGCGGCCTTTCAGCCACGCTCCGGGGGTAAAAACTGATTTAATTTACTTCTTAGGGTTTCTGATCTGGAATGCCACTGCCATGTAGCTATGGCTATTGTCACTCTTGACCACGACACCCAGCTTAGTCCAGCTGCCATTGCCATTCACGTTGACGTTGGTGCCGACCTCTCTATTGATCTCACTCTCAACTGCCTTCAGAATTTTCGTCAAGAAAGACCCGTAATCGTATCTTGTCGTCACGGTAATGGTCAGATACTCTTCTTCCTTGCCTTCCACGTGAACCTTGCCAAAGAGCTTTGCGCCAAAGAAATCGATCTGTGCCTGCAGATCTTCGTTCAGGTGCTTCTCAGCCACAGCCTGCAGCTGCGGATCATTGACCTTTGCAGTGGCGGCCATGCGACCATCCTTAGCGATGAGCTCAAATGCGGCTTTTTCTTTTTCCGGCTCTCTGGTGCCGGTGTTGCCGCCATCCCCGCCGCAGGCGGTGAACAGAACAAGTACCATGGTCGCCGCCAGAATCAAAGCGGCCAGTTTTTTCAGCATTTTCATGTCGGGATCTCCAGTCGTTTTGTTGTGTTTTTATCATAATATGCGGGGTGCCTTTCCATTTTGAAACAGGACCCCTTCCAGCTTTATTTTATCCAACGACTGTCGCTTTTTTCAATTGCCAGCTTCACCAAACATTTTCTCCTGCTTTTGTTGTTTTTTCCAGAACGAATCTTCGCAAAGATCCTTTGCCGCGCCCGGGGCAAAAACCGGAAAATATTTCCGGCGTTTACACAATTCTACCACGATTTGGTGCTAAACTTAAGGCAATGGGAACCGCCGGGTGCCGTTCCTGAACAAGGAAAAGGAGTTTGCCCCATGCAGCACGGTTCCCTGCGCGCTCCGGTGCGCGTTTTTGTGGCAGCAATTCTGCTGTGCCTGACCTTTTTGGCCGCGCCAAAGGCTGCGGCGGCACAATTGCAGGATGTGAACGGCATCACGCTGCTGTCCTTCGACAGCCAGCAGATCGTCTCCATCGGCAACCAGACCTCGGGCCGGTGCAGCTGGTACGCCCTGCGCTACGCCCGCACCATTCTGGATGGCAAGCCCTGCTCGGGCAGCGGGATGTGGTCGAACGGCGCGGTATGGTCTGCCGCCGGGTACTACGCTTACAGCGGCTCCCTTTCCGACTGCCTTTCCCGCCTGTATGAAGAGCTGCAGGCCGGGCGGCCCGTCATCGTACATCTGAAAAACACCGCCGTCAGCGGCGTGTCCAAGCACACCAACCGCGTGACAAGCTATGAATACCATCTCTCCGGCTCCGGCTGGAAAGAGGTCAATTACCCCCACATCGCCACCAGCAGCACCTACGGACACTGGGTGTGCGTGGTGGGCATCTCCCCCACGGCAGACCCCGAAAACCTGCGGGAGAGCGATTTCTATGCGCTGGACCCCGCGCGGGTCAGCGTGAACGGCACACTGGCCGTAACAAAGCTTTTGGATGGCACCATCTGGACTGATAACTCTCCCTTAAAAGTCGCAGCCTGACGCTCCCTTACAAAACACAACAGCCCCCGGAACATGCAGGGTTCCGGGGGCTTCGTGTTTTATATCGGGGGTTACAGCTCCTGATAGGCGCTCATCATGGCGGGGATGAACTGCTTTTTGCGGCTGACCACGCCGGGCAGCGTCCAGCTGCCGTCGGCGGCGGGCCGGCTCTCAAAGCCGTTGCTCAACACCTCGGCGGCGTAGCGGCCGGTGCAGATGACCACGCTCTCCTCCTTGGGCACATCGGTCAGCAGCATGTAGAGGTCCTCCACGTTCTGCTTGTTGCGGGCCTCCTCCAGATAGGGCTGGAGCAGCGCCTGGGCAGCCTGCAGATTCTTGCGGGTCATGTAGCTGCCCTGCGCCACGCCAAAGCGGATATCGCCGCACATGAACACCTTGAAGTCCTGCAAAAAGACCTCTTCGGGGGTCTTGCCGTCCAGTTTTTCACCGGCCTCGAACATTTCGGTGGAAAACTCTTCGATGTCCACGCCTGCGATCTTGGCCAGACGCTTGGCGGCGTTTTCATCCACGGGGGTGCAGGTGGGGCTGCGGAAGGCCAGCGTATCCGAGAGGATGGCCGCCAGCAGCAGGCCCGCGATCTGGGGCGGGATGTCCACACCGTTTTCATCGTACATCTGGGTGATGATGGTGGCGGTGCAGCCCACGGGCTGGTTGCGGAAGTAGACCGGGCCGCTGGTCTCCAGACTGCCGATGCGGTGGTGGTCGATGATCTCCAGGATCTCGGCCTGATCAAAGCCCTCCACGGCCTGGGTGGCCTCGTTGTGGTCCACCAGAATGATGCGCCGCTTGCGCAGGGCAATGACGTTGCGGCGGCTGACCATGCCGCAGTATTTGCCGTCCTCATCGAGGATGGGGAAATAGCGGTGGCGCACCTTTGCCATCACCCGCAGCACATCAGCAACAGGGGTGACGAGGGTGAATTTGAGGATATCGTTCCGGGTCATATAATAGGAGATGGGTGCGCACTGGCTGATGAGCTTGCCCGCCGCATAGGTATCCTCGGGGGTAGTCATAATGGCTACGCCGGTCTCATCGGCAATGCGCTGGATGGTGCGGCCCACCTTGGCCCCATTGCAGATGATGAGCAGGGAGGCTTCCTTTTCAATGGCGCAGAGCTGGCTTTCGTACCGGTTGCTCAGAATGACGATATCCCCCTTTTCCACGCTGCTTTCCAGCATCTCGGGGGTGGCGGTGCCGATCTTGATGTGGCCGGTGGTGCAGACCGCGTCGGCATCGCCCACCACCATGGTGCCGTTCAGCGTTTCAAGGATGTTCTTATAAGAGGTACGGCTCTTGGCCAGCACTGCGGTATCGAACACATCCATGTTGGCGGTGGCAAGATCCTTCACCGTGATGATACCCTCCAGCTCGTTGTCCGCGCTGGTGATGGACAGGGTGTCGATCTGCTGGTCGCGCATGATCTTCCACGCGCGGCGCAGGCTGGTGGAGCCCGGGATGCCCGGCATCTCGCGGTAATCCACGTCCCGGATCTTGGGGTTCACGTCGGTGCACATCCGGGGCGGCGTGACACCGAACTTTTTCAGGACGAACTCGGTCTCCTGATTCATTTTACCGGCACGGCGCGGCTCACAGACCAGCGTGCTGGTGCGGTTTTTGAGCTCCGCATAGGCAATGGCGGAGCAGATGGAATCGGTATCGGGGTTGCGGTGCCCGATGACCACGACCTTGTGTGCTTCTTTTGGCATAGGTTGCTCCCCTCTCTGGGTCAGATTCATTTACCTTCCGATCGGCCCCATGCCCCAAAACACCGGGCACGGCTGCCAGCTACATTTTAACACATCCGGCACCGGGGGTAAAGGCGGCAGATATCTTTTTCTTGACAGCACCCCAAAAATCGTCTATCCTTGACCTGAAATTTTTTCTCTTTGGAGGTTCTCCCATGAAAAAGCTGTTCCGCGCCCTTTCCCTCTGCCTGACGCTGGCCCTGTGCGTGTCCGGCAGCACCGCCGCGCTGGCCGAGGCTCCCGCCGCAACGCCCGCCCCCCAGGACCAACGTGTCATCACCGACGTAAGCCCCCTTGAGGATCAGATCCGCAACATCGTCGGCTTTACCACCAGCACCGGCGGCCCCTACGATTTTGAACAGGCCGACCATAGATCTGCCGTGCAGGCCTACGGTGCAGAACCCGCCGAGGGTGCCGTGGCACTGCTGCGCATCTACGCCCGGGCCGAGGACCGGGGCGATGCCTCCATCAATTCCAGCGGCCACTCCTTCCTCTCGGTGCGGAACGTTTCGGACCACGACATCGAGGTGGGCGGCCTGCGGATCGCGCCCAACACCGAGATGACCTTCAGCCCCCGCGGCAACCGCTGGGAGCACACCGGCATCTGGTACAATCTGGAGGGCTACTACAAGCGCTATCTGGCCGATTCCTACTACCAGAACATCTATGCTGTCCAGACCTCGCTGGATCAGGGCCAGCTGGACGTGGTCAACCGCAACCTTGCCAAATCTGACCACTGGTCGGCCTACTTCAACTGCGCCGCCTTTACCGAGAGCATGTGGAACGCTGTCTGCGCCGACACCCTTTCCGCCGGGCAGCCCTACACCCCGGAGAACCTGCGGAACGACATTCTGGCCAAATACGGCGATCTGGCCGCGTACAACCCTCAGATCCCCTATGACTACATTGTTTATTACGGCTCCAGCCTGACCCCCAGCAAAGAGTTTGCCTGATTTTTTGATTTGTTGGATACAACATCTTGATTTTCACGTCATTCCGCGCTATCATGGGTGTGTTTGAATCCACGCGCCAAGGGAGGACACCATGACAGACGCATCGACCACATCAAGACCGCTGTTCAACCGTCAACAGCTCATCTCACTTTTCCTGCCGCTGGTGGCAGAGCAGGCCCTCAGCATCTCCATCGGTCTGGCGGACACCCTGATGGTCTCCTCGGTGGGCGAAGCCGCCGTTTCGGGCGTGAGCCTGGTGGACTCCTTCAATGTGCTGATGATCCAGCTGCTCAGCGCACTGGCCACCGGCGGCGCGGTGGTCGCCAGCCAGTACATCGGCCACCGGGAGCCCAAACGTGCCAAGGCCAGCGCCGCCCAGATCATGTTCATTATGATCTCGCTCAGCGTGGTCACCGCCGTCATCGTGGCGGTGGGGCGGCACGCCATCCTGCGGGGCATCTTCGGCTCCATTGACGCGGATGTGATGCGCTACGCTGAGACCTATTTCCTGCTCTCGGCCCTGAGCTACCCCTTTATTGGCGTGTACAACGCCGGTGCGGCTCTGTTCCGCGCCCAGGGCAACAGTAAGATCAGTATGCTTTCCAGCCTGGTGATGAACGTGATGAACATTGGCGGCAACGCCATCCTGATCTACGGGTTCGGCATGGGCGTAATGGGTGCGGCCACCGCCAGCCTCGTGAGCCGGATGATTGCCTGCTTCACCGTGATGTTCCTGCTGCAGAAGCCGGAATGTGCGCTACGCATCGACCACCTCACCGATCTGAAGCCAGATCTCGACCTCATCCGGCGCATCCTGAAAGTCGGCATTCCCGCCGGCATCGAGAACGGCATGTTCCAGATCGGCAAGCTGTCGGTCTCCAGCCTGACCAGCACGCTGGGCACCGCCGCCATTGCCGCAAACGCCGTGGCGGGCAACATCTCCAGCTTCCTCAACGTGCCCGCCTCCGCCGTGGGCATCGGCGCGCTGACCGTTGTGGGCCAGTGTCTGGGTGCCGGGGAAAAGGTGCAGGCCAAGCGCTATTCCCGCCTGCTGCTCCTGACCGCCTACGCCGGGGACTGGGTGATGAATCTTTCTGGCCTGTTCTTCCTGAACAAGCTGGCGCTCTCCTGGTTCAATCTCTCGCCGGAGGCCTACGGCATGGCACTGGAACTGATGGTCTGGTTCAACGTTGTGTCGCTGATCCTGTGGCCCTCCAGCTTCACCCTGCCCAACATCCTGCGCGCCGCCGGAGATGCCGCCTTTACCATGACGGTCAGCGTTGTCTCCATGTGGGTGTTCCGGGTGGCCTTCTGCTACCTGATGGTGCTCAAGTTCCACTGCGGCCTGCTGTTCATCTGGCTGGGCATGTTCCTGGATTGGGCCATGCGCTCGCTGTTCTTCTGCGTCCGCTTTGTCCGCGGCAGGTGGATGGAACAAAAGGTGATCTGAGTTTTTGTATATCCGGCCCTCCCCGCCATTGCATTTTTGGCGGGGAGGATTTTTTGTGCAGGAAACCCGCATCCTGTCTCGTATCAATAGGCAGAAGCTTCTCTCCCCTGCATCCGCTTCCCCAAAGCATACCAAATTCCGCGCGGATGTGTTCACGATTTTGTCAGCTTTTTGTCTTGTTTTCTTCGTCTTTGCGCGGTATAATCATACGCTGCAAAGAACTTTAGGCGGGGCTGCGGCCCCCATTCCAGAAAAGGAAGTGTGTTCCATGCGCAACTGGTTTTCCCGCCATCCCGTTTCGTTCATGGCGTTTTATCTCCTGTTTTACCTTTCGGCGTTCCATTGGCTCGAAGTCCATATTGCCGTGCCCGATGTTCTGGTGCACTGCCATCTGGACGACCTGATCCCCTTTTGCAAATATGCCATCGTGCCCTACTTTGCGTGGTTTTTGTGGATCCCGTTCACCCTGTTCTACCTGCTGTGGAAAGCGCCCCGGGCCGATTTCTGGCGGCTCTGCCTGCCCCTGTTTGCGGGCATGACCATTGCGCTGGCCTGCTATGTCATCCTGCCCACCGGCCTTGACCTGCGGCCCTACCGGGTGTACGGCAGCGATATCTTTGCTCAGGCCGTGCGGATGCTCTATGCCACCGACACGCCCCTCAATGTCTGCCCCTCCATCCATGTGTTCAACTCCGTCACCCTGATGATGGCCTACTACCGCAGCCGCATCTTTGAAACGCCGGGCCGCCGCTGGATGCGGCCTGCTTCGGCAGTGCTGTGCATGTCCATCATTGCGTCCACGGTTCTGCTCAAGCAGCACAGCTGCATTGATGTATTGCTGGGCATCCTGCTGGCCATGGTTCTGGATACAGCCATGACTGCACTGGAACGCAGCGACGCAAGAGCCTTGCAGCGGCTCTGAATCTGCACTAAAAAACACCCATGCCGGCGCTGGCATGGGTGTTTTGCATTTTGGGGCATTACGGAGCCGGAGCAGTGAACTCTTTCAGGTGCGCTGTATCCAGCTCTTCGGCATCTTTGGCCGCTGATGTATAGGAAATTTTCAGATATTTCAGGGCCGTATCGTTTGCCAGCAGTTTTTTGCAGGTTTCCGTATCAAACGTGATGTTGTTGGTCAGATCCAGCCAGATCAGCTGCGGCATCTGGGTCAGGGGAGTATAATCCATGTCCTTGTAGGCTTCCTGTGCACCCTGAGAGAGAGACATACTCAGATACTGCACACTGCTCTCCGCCAGCGGGGCAAAGCTGTCGATCTCCGGCCCTTGGCACAGCTGCAGAAAGCTCAGATTTTCCATCTGCTTCAGCGGTTCCAGCGAACCGATCCGGGTCACGTCCAGTCTCAGGACCCGCAAGTCAGCTCCGGCCAGCTGGGTCAGATCGACCTCACTGCCGGTGATCCACAGCATCTTCAGCGACTTCATCTGCGCCAGCGCCGAAAGGTCGGAGACATTGGAATCCGCCCGGATCCCGTCACTGCCATACTTCAGCTCTACCACGGAATCCAGCTTTGCAAAGGTCGGGAATGCGCTGCTCTCCACACTGGGCACACTCAAAAGCATCAGATTTTTGCATTCTTCCAGACCTGTCAGATCTGTAATGGGTGGGGCTCCCCTTCTATTATTGACCGACAATACCTGCAAGCTGTCAAAATGCCGCAGATCTGCCAGAGAGGTCACCGGATCATACGTTCCCTCTACGCTGACTGCGCAGGCTGCCAGCTGCTCATTGCTGTTGACGTTTCTTCCAATGTCCACCCCATCCGGTGCATCTTTGACGATGAGATCCCCTACGCCGGTTCCGGAATTTATCGAGACTCGCTGATAATCCCAGACATCGCTGTGATAGATATCCCCCTTCGGGCGGTCAAGCCATTTCCGGACGTGCTGCTCCATCACAGGGTCCTGCCACTCAATGACATAGTCCTCCCCATGCTCGGCGTGACTGGCCGGAACCGCAAGTGTTGTCTGCTGAACGAAAACATCCTGCATTTCCGAGCGGAAAGGTCCCGGTCTCAGATTCAAAGAGCTTGCACATGCGCTGAGCAAAAGCATTGCGCAGATCGGCAGGCTCAAGGCTTTTAATATTTTACGCATAACAGGCTCCTTTCTGTTTCGGCAAAATCTCTAGTTATATTTTACTATAAATTGTTTTTTTGTAAAGAAAAACCCACGATCTTTGCACAGGCATGGCAAAGATCGCGGGTTCGCTTAAAACAGATTTTCCGGCAGGCAGATATCCTGCTTAGGCACCTTGTCCCAGGAAAAGTCTGGGATCAGGCTTTCCGGGGTGCGGGGAGCCGGTTCAGGTTGGAGACCATAGGCAAAGGCAAGCCTGCCCACGATCTCTTCCGCCGTATACTTTGCCCGCAGATTTTCCAGGCTCTGGTCCCCGTCCCGTTTGGAAAGGCGGCGGCCATCCGGGGCCAGCAGGAGCGGACAGTGGGCGAACTGCGGCGCTTTCAGACCCAGCAGACGGTAAAGATAAAGCTGCCGGGCGGTGGAAGAGAGCAGGTCCGCGCCCCGCACCACCTCCGTGACCCCCATCCGGGCATCGTCCACCACCACAGCCAGCTGGTAGGCAAACACGCCATCGGCGCGGCGGAGGTAGAAATCGCCACAGTCGTGGAGCAGGTTCTCGGTGTGGGGGCCCATACAGCCATCGGTGAAGGTGATGTCCTCATCGGGCACCATGAGCCGGTAGGCCGGAGCCTTCTTTTTGCACTTTTCAGCGACCTGCTCCGCCGTCAGGCCCCGGCAGGTGCCGGGATAGATCACATTGCCGTCGGAGGTGTGGGGTGCGCTGGCGGCATGGAGCTGGGCACGGGAGCAGAAACAGGGGTAAACAAGGCCCTGTGCTTCCAGTTTGTTATAGCTCTCGGTGTAGATGGCGGCGCACTCGCTCTGGTAATAGGGGCCGTTGGGGCCGCCGCTGCTGCCGCCCTCGTCCCAGACAAGGCCCAGCCAGCGCAGGTCCTCTTCCAGTGCGTCGGCATATTTGCGGGGGCAGCGCTCGGCATCCAGATCCTCAATGCGCAGAACGATGCGCCCGCCCTGACTTCTGGCGCTGAGCCAGGCCAGCAGGCTGCAGGCCAGATTGCCCAGATGGAGCCGCCCGCTGGGGCTGGGGGCAAAGCGCCCGGTCACAGCGCTCACAGGCCCAGCTTCCACTCGCCGTCCACAGGCTGGAAGATGGGCGTGTTATAGAACTCGGCCACGGCCTTTGCCATGTACTCGGCATCCTTGCAGCTGGCGGTCTCCATTGCGGAATGCATGGCCAGCTGTGCCAGACCGATATCCACCATGGGGATCAGGATCTGGTGGCCCAGCAGGTTGCCCAGCGTGGAGCCGCCGGGAACATCCGCGCGGTTTGCGGCCACCTGCACCGGCACACCGGCTTTTTTGCAGATCTCGGCAAAGGCAGCGCCGGTAAAGCCGCTGGTGGTGTAGGTCTGGCGGGCATTGTACTTCAGCAGCACACCGCCGCCCATGACCGCCACATTGGCGGGATCGCTCTTTTCGGGGTGGTTGGGGTGGGTGGCGTGGCCATTGTCGGCGCTCAGCAGCAGGCTGTTGGTGCAGGCACGGATGCTCTGCTCCCGGGTCACGTCCAGTTTTTCCTCAATGCGGGCCAGCACATTGGCCATCAGGGTGCCCTGTGCGCCCTGCCGGCTGGAGGAGCCCACCTCCTCGTTGTCGAACATGACCCACATATCGCCCCGGCCTTCCTCCTCGCCGCGGCCCTGCAGGAAGCCCCACAGAGTGGTGTAGGCGCATTCCAGGTCATCGATGCGGCCGGACATGAAGTATTCGCCCTTCAGGCCCACGCGCTCGGCCTTTTCACGGGTGCAGAGCACCAGGTCAGCGTCCACGATGTCCTCAGCCTTGACCCCGGCTTCCTCAGCCAGAGCGTCCCGCAGGGTGGAGCCTGCCTCACCAAAGATGGGCTGCAGATCCACCTGAGGGTTGTACTTCATGCCGTTGTTCAGGTCATGGCTGAAGTGGATGCAGAGGTTGGGGATGACAGCCAGCGCCCGGTCGGGGTGGACCAGCAGGCTCCGGATGCCGTTCTCCGTGCGGACCAGAATGCGGCCCGCCACGCTCAGGGGACGGTCCAGCCAGGTGGGCATGATCATGCCGCCGTAGCCCTCGGTCTCCGCCTTGGCAAAGACCGTGTCCTTGCCGCCGTCCAGCTGCTTGATGCGCCAGGTGGGAGAATCGCTGTGGCTGGCGGTGACATGCCAGCCGGTCAGCTCACCCTTGGGCATCCGCCATGCCAGCACGGCAGAGCCGTTGCGGGTGGTGTAATATCTGCCGCCGGGCACCAGCTCCCAGGCTGCGCTCTCGGGGCAGTTCTGGTAGCCGTTCTCCTCCAGGAGCTTCACAGCCGCAGCCGTGGAGTGGAAGGCGCTGACACCGGCGTTCAGGAAATCGAAGAGACCTTCGACGGAAAAGGTGTTATTCTGCATTTTATGTTCTCCTTTATTTTCAGGTTATCCGCTGCTAAACCTCTCCGTCATTGCTTCGCAATGCCACTTGTCCGGGTTGCGGCTCCCAACATTCACTTCGTGCAAAGTATTGCACTTGTACCTTGTTGGCCGCTGCCCCAACAACAACTCCCTTCATCCGCCACTGGCGGCGGTTGTTGTTGTTGCCTAATAGGAGAGGCAGGGGCTTTTTTGGCTCCCCTGTTAGAGGAGCTGTCGCCGCAGGCGACTGAGAGGTTTCGCCACAATTATACCGTTTCTCTTATCAAAAAGCAATCACACCGGGGCCATCTCGGCAAGCTGCTGTTCAAGTGCATGGCGGAGCTGGGCGGCGTGCAGGCCGCAGACCAGCTGGACCCGGGTACCCTGCACCACAAGACCTTTATGGGGCAGGGAGAGCAGAGCCCCCATATCCAGCAGCGAGGCATCCCGCACCGTGAGCCGGAGGCGGGTGAAGCAGTTTCCCAGCTGGGCGATGTTCTCCGGCCCACCCAGCGCGGCGATGAACCGGCACACCTCCTGCGGGTCGGCGTACGGGGACTGGTCTGTGGAAGGGGCTGCTTCCCGGCCCGGGGTGGGCAGATCCTTTGCTTTGATGAGGATGCTGAACACGGCAAAGTAGGTCAGGATCTCCGCAAGGCCCAGCAGATAGAGCAGCGGCAGGTTCTGCAGCTGCTCCCCGGCGCTCAGGTTGAACACCAGCGACCCCAGCAGGTTGGAGGTAAAGGCCCGGACATGCAGGACATGGAGCAGCACCATAAAGCCGCCCGTAATGACCGCATGGGCCACCCAGAGCAGGGGCGAAACGAAGCAGAACAGAAAATCAATGGGTTCGGTGATGGAGGCCACCGAGGCCGTGACCGCCAGCGGGATCATAGCGGCGGCGGTACGGGCACGGTTCTCCCTGCGGGCCGTGAAGATGAAGGCCGCCGCAATGCCCAGATAGCCAAAGGTCTTGGTGAAGCCGGTGTACATCCAGACGATGCCGTCCGAGAGGGGCAGGCCCATGGTGTACTCGGTCATGCAGACGGCGTAAGCGCCCGTGTAGGTCACAGAGCCTACGGTCAGGCTGCCGCCCAGCGAAGAGAACTGGAAGGGCATATAGATGAGGTGATGCAGGCCGGTGGGGATGAGCAGCCGTTCCAGAAAGCCGTAAAGGAACACACCCGCGTTCCCTGAAGCCGCGATCCAGCCCGTGAGGGCGCTGACCGTCCGTTGCAGCGGCGGGCAGACAAAGCAGAACCCCAGCCCCAGTGCCACCGCCAGCGCCGACAGCCACAAAAACGACCACCGCAGACCCGAATAGAGCTGGGTGATCATGCCATAAAACTGCTTTTCGCAGGTGCGGTTGAAAAGCCACGCCGCCGCAAAGCCCAGCACGATGCCGCTTGCCACGCCGGTGTCCACCACCTGAATGCCCAGAATGGTGGTCTGGCCCGTGCCCGCAAGGCCGGTCATCCCGTTGGGCTGGGCAAGCAGTCCCAGCGCTTCCAGCGCGGTGTGGTTGGCTGTGAGGAACACCAGGTAGGCCATCAGCGCCAGCAGGGCGGCATCCTGCTTTTCGGTTTTGGCGCGCACGGCTGCCACCCCCACGCAGAGAATGACGCTGAGGTTGTTGATGAGCACCATCATCCCGTTATAGAGCAGCTGACCCACCAGCTGCAGCGGAGCCCACTGCAGCACCGGCAGCGCCTGACACAAGGGCTTGCTGGTGAGCAGCGCCCCCAGCACCAGCAGCAGGCCCGCCGCCGAAAGATAAGACAGCGGCGACAGCAGCGACTGTGAAAAGCGTTCCAGCCGCCGCAGAAATTTCTGCATCCGTTTCTCCCCCTTTTCCCGGTTCTTCACCCGTTTCTCCCAGTTTGACCATGGCCGGATTATACGCGCCAGCGCAAAAAATGTCAATCCCGCCCGACTGAGAAAAAAAGGACAAAAGTTTGTATAGTTTGCACAGCCGGGGTGAAAAATCGTCCTGCGCACGCCGATTGACAACAGCCCGGCAGAACAGTATACTAGAAATGTACCAGAGCAGTTTCTCCGGCAGATGGGCCGGAACACGATAAAAGGAGGCTTTCCTATGATTCGCAAGCGTATTCTTTCCCTGCTGGTCTGCGCCGCCCTGCTGTGCGGCGTGCTGGCAGGCTGCAGCACCTCTTCCGGCAGCACTGCCGCTTCCAGCTCTTCCGCTTCTGCAAGCGAGAGCATCCCCTCTTCCACCGTGACCGCCGACACTGGCAAGGTGGGCCCGCTGGACGCAGGCGAGAATTCCCTGTTCTCCCTCTCTGACCCGGACGATGCCTTTGCCCCCTGCCTCGGCTGGGGCCCCGGCGTGTCCGGCTGCTCGCTGAAATCCGTCATCGCGGCGGCTTCCCTGCTGAAATGGGCCGATGGCTGCAACATGAGCATCCAGCCGGTCAGCGACATCAAAGATGCCTATACCCAGTGGTTCGACAGCCTGAGCGCCGATGACCAGCAGAGCTTTGCCGATGCCTGGCCGCTCATCAAGGCCGATGCCGAGACCCTGCTGACCGACAAGGACAGCATGACCGGCCGCATTGAGGATGCCGGTCTGGATGCCAAAGAGCTGCCCGGCTGTTCCGAGGAAAACTGGAAAGCCCTGGCCGATGTCATTGACGTACTGGTCCCGGCTTCCAGCGAGTATTGAGCGTCCTGTCTGCCCCTGAATGCAAGAGACATAAAAATAAGCCCGACGTTGTCGGGCTTATTTTTATGTTCAGATCTTCTTCAGGGTGTACTGGCGGGTGCCCATGCCGATCTTTTCGGCCTGCTCCAGCGTTGCCTTCCACTCGACATTGGGGTTGGAATCCTTGAAGTTGTCGTGGTGGCAGTTCCAGCCGGGCTTTGCAAGGTTCTGGCCCAGCTGACTGTTGGGCAGGGGCTGTGCGTTCAGGCAGGCATCGGCACAGGCCTGATCCAGCGCCACGGGGTCAAAGGAGGCGAACATGCCGATATCCGGCAGGATGGGGGCATCGTTCTCGCCGTGGCAGTCACAGTTGGGGCTGATATCCTGCACCAGGCTGATGTGGAAGCAGGGGCGGTCTGCACAGACGGCGGCGGCGTACTCTGCCATCTTGCGGTCCAGCTCCTCGTTGGCGCTGCTGTCGATGGAATAGATGGCATCGAAGTTGCAGGCACCGATGCAGCGGCCGCAGCCTTTGCACTTTTCGTAATCAATGACCGCTTTGTTGTTCTCGTTGTAGCGGATGGCATCGGAGCCGCACTCCTTGGCGCAGCGGTGGCAGCCGCGGCAGAGCTCCTCCTGCACGGCGGGCTTACCGGAGGAGTGCTGCTCCATCTTGCCCGCGCGGGAACCGCAGCCCATACCGATGTTCTTGATGGCCCCACCGAAGCCGGTCGCTTCGTGGCCCTTGAAGTGGGTCAGGCTGATGAAGATGTCGGCATCCATAATGGCGCGGCCGATCTTGGCGGTCTTGCAGTATTCGCCGTTGGGCACGGGCACCTCAAGCTCATCGGTGCCGCGCAGGCCATCGCCAATGATGATCTGGCAGCCGGTGGTCATGGGCCAGAAGCCGTTTTCCTGCGCGCAGCTCAGGTGCTCCAGCGCGTTCTTACGGCTGCCCGGGTACAGCGTGTTGCAGTCGGTCAGGAAGGGCTGGCCCCCCTGCTCCTTGCACAGGTCTGCCACTACCTTGGCGTAGTTCGGGCGCAGGAAAGCCAGGTTGCCCAGCTCACCAAAGTGCATCTTGATAGCCACGAACTTGCCGTCCATATCAATGCTCTTGATGCCCGCCGCAATGCACAGGCGGCGCAGTTTTTCGGTCAGGCTGGTGCCCACAGGACACCGGAAGTCGGTGTAATATACAGTCGATGCTTCCATAGGTTTCTCCTCCGTTTTTGACAATTTCAGGCGCGGCACTCTCCCGCCGCCGGGTTCTCTCTTTATGGCTCCAGTATAACACAAGGCCGGGGCCGGTGCAATTGCCCCAGGGCGCAAAAAGCCGCCCGTGCGGGCGGCTGGGGTGTTTGGGGAGCGATTTACGCAATGGCCGTGATGGCGGCCACGGCCAGGACGATCAGGCCCAGCACGATGCGGTAGAGGCCGAAGAACTTGAAGTTATGGCGCTTGACGTAATCCATCAGGAAGCGGATGGCGGCAAGGCTGACCACAAAGGCGACCACGCAGCCCACCACGAGGACAGCGATCTCGGTGCCGGTCATCGCAGCGCCGGAGAGGACGAACTTGACCACCTTGAGCAGGGACGCGCCCGCCATGACCGGGATGGCCAGATAGAAGGTGAACTCTGCCACACAGGCGCGGGACAGGCCCAGCAGCAGGCCGCCCACGATGGTGGCACCGGAGCGGGAGGTGCCGGGGATGATGGCCAGCATCTGCCACACGCCGATGATGAAGGCTTCGCGGTAGGTGATCTGTTCCAGCCGGGTAACATGCGGGGCGGTGCGGCGGTTCTCCACAAGGATGAAGAGGACACCGTACAAGATCAGCATGGCGGCGACCGTGATGTAATTGTAGAAGCGGGCCTCAAACCAGTCGTCCAGCGGGCTGATGATGAGCACCGGGATGGTGGCGGCCACCACCTTGAACCAGAGCTGCCAGACGGCAGGTTTGGAGCAGACGCGGCCATGGCGCAGGCCGAAGGGCCAGAGCTTATTCCAGAACAGCACCACCACAGCCAGAATGGCACCCAGCTGGATGACCACGCGGAACATGGACATGAATTCCTCGCTGGCGTTGAACTTGACCACCTGCTCCACCAGGATCATGTGGCCGGTGGACGAGATGGGCAGCCACTCGGTGATGCCCTCCACAATGCCCATCAGGATGGCTTTCAGTATTTCAAGAAACATGGGTTCTCCTCCCTGCAAAGCGGCACAGGCGCTCTGCACACATTCAGATTGGGTTCGCTTTCCAGTATATCATATTCTGAGAGCCTGCGCACGAAAAATCACAAATTTTATACAGGAGCACTGTCTGCTTTTTCTGTATTTATCTGCCGCCGGAAATATGCTATACTGGACACAACGTTTTTCCCTGTGTTTCCTTCTGACACGGACTGCCGGGCCAGACAACAACAGATTTTGAACAATGAGGTGACATCCATGAATATTCTGGTGATCGGCTGCGACCAGGTGGGCGCGGCACTGGTGCGGGATCTGGAACGCATCGGCCATGATATTTCCCTGATCGAAAAGGACCCCGAGCAGCTCAAGCGGCTGGACAGCTTTGATGATTATTCCTTTGGCGGCACGGCCCTTGTGGGCGACCCCACCGATCCCGACATCCTCAAGCAGGGCGGCGTGGAGAACTGCGACGCTGTGGCCGCTGTGTGCGAGGATGACTCCGTGAACCTGATGGCCGCACAGATCGCCAAGAACATCTTCCGGCGCGAAAAGGTCATCTGCCGCGTCTCTGACCCGCATTTGCAGGTGCTCTACCACAAGACCTACGAGCTGGACACGATCTGCCCCACCATCCTGACAGAGCAGGCAGTGTTCCGTGCGCTGGCGAAATAATGGAAACTGGCTCACCCTCTCAGTCAAAGCCTGACGGCTTTGCCAGCTCCCCCAAAGGGGGAGCCAAGAGCTGGTTCAGGCAAAGTTTCTATATACTTTAAGTATTATGAGGTTTTTATATGAAAGTTTGTATTGCAGGCGGCGGGCGTGTTGGGCGGTATCTGGCCCAGAGCCTGCTGACGAACCACCATTCGGTGGTCATCATTGAACCCATCGAGGCCCAGTGCCGGATGCTGGCAGATTCGCTGGACATCCCCGTGATCTGCGGCGATTCCATCAGCGTGGACACCCTGCGCACCGCCGATGTTGGCAGCTGCAACGCCTTTGTGGCCGTGACAGGCTCGGACGAGGACAACCTCGTGGCCTGCCAGATCGCCAAGCGGGAGTTCGGCGTGGACCGCACCGTGGCCCGGGCCTCCAACCCCAAGAACCGGGAGCTGCTGCACACCTTAGGCGTGGACACCGTGGTCTGCGGCACCGACAACCTGAGCCACATTCTGGAACGGGAGATCGAGACGGATACCATCCGCCAGCTGCTCAGCCTGGGCGGCGGCACAGCCAGCCTGAACGAGATCCTGCTGCCCGAGAACTTCAAGTTTGCGGGCAAGGCCATCATGGATGTGCCCATTCCCGGTGATGCCATTCTGGTCAGCATCACCCGCGACACCGAGTTCATCATCCCCCACGGCAACACCGTTCTGCTGCCCTGGGACCGCATCCTGGTGCTGACGCAGGACGATACCCTGCACCTGCTGACCGATGCCTGGGAGCTGAACAGCAAGTGACGGAGCGGGAGCTGCGCCGCACGGCGCTCATCATCCCGCCCCGGGGCCGGGCTGTGCTCTGCTGCTGGGCCGCCATCCCGGGCCTGTTGGCGGCTCCCTTTGTGTTCTGGCAGAGCCTGCCCGCCGGGGTGGTGTTCTGCCTGCTCTGGGCCGCACTGGTGGCGGTGGTGTACCAGCGCGCCTGCAGCTATGCCGCCGCGCTGGGCGCGGAGACCCTGACGGTGTACTCCGGCATCGTCTTCCCGCTGCGGCGGGCTGTCCGCCGCAGGGCCGTAACAGGGCTGTTCCGGCTGCGCACGCCGCTGCTCCGGCTGGCAGGGGTATCGGTGGTCGTCATCACGGCACCGGGCACACGGCTTGTTTTACCGGCGGTTCCGGCAGAGCAGGCCGCTGCCCTCACCCATGTCCTTGCGGAGGAGATCCGATGAATGAACGCCGCCTGCACCCCTTTACCGTTCTGCGGTTTCTGCGCAAAACGCTGGTGGTCTATCTGCTGCCGCTGGTTCAGGTGCTGTTTGAGCGGAACTGGACAGCCCTGCACACGGCTCTGCGGCAGGATGCGCTGCTGTTCCTTTTACTCTGCGCCGTGAGCTGGGGCATCCTGCATGTGAGCAGCTGGAGCATGGATGACACCGGAGTCTTTCATCTGCACTGGCGGCTTGGCATCCGGCTGGATCGTGCCCTGCGGGGCGAGATGCTGGCTGCATTGACCATCGACCGGCCCCTGCTCTACCGGATGGCCGGGGCAAGCCGCCTGACCCTTTACCCGGTGGGCGCGGCGCAAAAGCACACCCTTTCGGTCTGCCTGCCCGAAGCCGATGCCGAGGCGGTGGCAGACCAGCTGATGCCTCTGGTAAAGCCTGCCCTGCACCGGCCCGCCGGAGGGGAGCGGGCGGCGCTGGGCTTTCTGGGGGCCAACGGCCTCTCCACGCTGGCCCTGTTTGTGCTGGCCGTGCGCCAGACCCGGGATGTTCCGGACTGGAACCCTGCCGTTTTTGCCCAGATCCAGGTGAGCTTTCTGGCCCGATTCGCGGCGCGGTGGCTCCCTGCAGGCGCGGCGTGGCTGCTGGCGGCTGCTGGCTTTCTGCTGGGGGCCAGCCTGATGCGCAGCTTTGCCCAGACCGTGCACTACACCGTCTGGCACACGGCCGACCAGATCGGCAGCCGGGGCGGCTGGCTGGGGCACTTCGAGTGCCGGGTGCGGACAAGCGAGATCAGCTTTGCAGATGTCCGCATCTCCCCCGCCGCCCGGCTGATGAAACGCTGGCCGGTCTTTGTAACGGCGGGCGGCTGCTCCCCCGAGCTGCCGCTGTTCGTCTACCGCAGCGGCGAGGAAGCATTGTTCCGGGAGCTGCTGCCGGAGTTCCGGATGCCGCCCGACCTGCTGGCCCGCACCGAGCAGCGCAGTCTCATCTTTTTTGCACCGGCAGGCATTCCCTTTGCCCTCTGCCTGCTGCTGACGCTGGTCTCGGCCACAGTGCTGCCCCAGCTGACCGTGACCCTGCTCATCCCCACGCTCTTCTTTGGGGCACTGCTGGCCGGGGCCGCGGCCGGCTACCGGCGGGAGGGTCTCTGGCTGCGGGAGGGCTGCATGACCCTGCGGCGGCAGCAGGGGCTCTACCTGCATTGCATCTGTGTGTTGCACCCGGATGTCTGCCTGACCGCAGCACAAAGCCCCTGGGCTGCCAGCGTTGGCCGCACCAACCTGACCCTGACCTTTCCCGGCTGGGTAAAGCTCAAGGTGCGAAGCGTGCCGCTGCGGGATGCGGAGAAATTTTTCAGATTTATGGAAACGGATTAAACCTCTCAGCCGCCGATCGGCGACAGCTCCCCCAATAAGGGGAGCCCTTGGCATAAAGATAACGTTATTGTTTTTAGGGGAAGTAAAATTGTTATGATTCATACAGTATTATTTGATTTGGACGGCACTTTGCTGAACACCATCGACGACCTGGCTGATGCAGGCAACTGGGTGTGTGCACAGCATGGGTGGCCGGAGTTTACGGTGGAGCAGTTCAAGCACATGGTGGGCAACGGCATCCCGAAGCTCGTGGAGCGGTTTTCGCCCGCCGATGCCCGCACACCGGAGCAGCTGGCCGCTACGCTGGCGGAGTTTACCGCCCGGTACGATGCCCACAAGGAGGACAAGACCGCGCCTTATCCCGGCATTGCTGCCCTCATTGACGCGCTGAACGCCGCAGGCGTGCAGTGCGCGGTGTTCTCCAACAAGGCTGACCCGCTGTGCGGCAAGATCATCGAGCATTATTTCGGGGCAGGTCGGTTTGTTCTGGTGCGGGGCAGCCGCCCGGGCGTGCCCACCAAGCCCGACCCCACCGGTGTTTACAGCCTGATGCAGGACCTGCACGCAGCCCCTGCCAGCACCCTGTTCGTAGGCGACAGCGACGTAGATATCCTGACCGGGCACAATGCCGGTCTGCCTGCCATGGGGGCGCTGTGGGGCTTCCGGGGCCGCGCAGAGCTGACTGTTGCCGGAGCCGATGCACTGGCCGGCGTGCCTGAGGATATTTTAGAATACGTTAGAACACATTAAAGGAACGACCCTCTCCGGCGCTTTGAAGCACTGACGGAGAGGGTCGATTTTTATTTGCAGACTGTTCACAGGATGTTTCTTGCATAAACTCCCCTGTTTTCCTATAATATAGTTCCTATTTGAAACAATTGAGAAACGGAGGACTTGCCCATGGCAGCTGAAAAGAAAATCTCCCCCAACGTAGAGAGCCGCCTGCGCCACAACATCCTGAAAATGCCCCAGGAGGTATATGCCGCCAGCGGCATCGTCATCAACGGGCGGCGGCTGAAAAGCTTTGTATTCACCACCGACCTTGCCATCATCCGCAACTGCGACGCGGACGCGGTGTTCGCGGTCTATCCTTTCACGCCCCAGCAGGCCATCAGCGATGCCATCATCAAGGCATCCTACATCCCGGTGTTCTGCGGTGTGGGCGGCGGCACCACCCACGGCGTGCGCACCCTGAACCTTGCCCGCGACGTGGAGAGCCAGGGTGCCATGGGCGTGGTGCTCAATTCCCCCATCTCTGACCTGAACCTGCTGGCGGTCTCGCGGGTGGTGGACATCCCGGTCATCATCACAGTGACAAAAGAGGACACCAACATCCGGAGCCGCATTGATTCCGGGGCATCCATCCTGAATGTGGCCTGCAGCACCGACACGCCCCGGGTGGTGGCAAAGATCCGGGAGCAGTTCCCGGATGTGCCCATCATCGCCAGCGGCGGCAAGACCGGCGAGAGCATTTCCGCCACCATTGCGGCGGGTGCCAACGCCATCACCTACACGCCGCCCTCTCCGGCTGTGCTGTTCAAGGAAATGATGGAGAAATATCGGGAATAATTTACGCAAGACGCTGTAACGTTTTTTCTGTTACAGCGTCCTTTTTATGCAATGAAAGGAGATATTTCAGAAATTTTTGAATTTTTGCGAAATAATTGTTGACAAATCGCGGTCGATTGGATATAATAATAAAGCACTGTTCAAGTGCACAAAATAAATATGGCGGTATAGCTCAGTTGGCTAGAGCATTCGGTTCATACCCGAAGTGTC
>OKSC01000923.1_pt1 | contig 31500 bp, 24 predicted proteins | sample 1601161 | NCBI WGS metagenome assembly OKSC01 (sample SAMEA3541552, study PRJEB24748) | human gut metagenome | biome: human gut; feature: human-associated habitat; material: faeces | place: China | collected 2012 | reverse complement strand
CCCTTCAGGCAATTAAAATCTTTTTTAAAGATTTTAATTGGAGTTCAGTATGAGTCCTGCGGGATGCTGATCTCCGCCGTCCACCACGAGGAGGGCGAGGAAAAGCTGCATCTGCTGATGCTGGACAACCACATCCCCGCCGGGGCAAAGATGTACTGATACAACCAACGAGGGAGGCACCGTCTCCCTCGTTTTGTCTATGGAAAAGCCTCTGCTTTCGTTTGGTGAAAGCAGAGGCTTTTTGCCATTATGTGGATTCCCGTTCCAGAATGCACGGGGAGGTACAGTAGGATTGGGTTTGTAAGTTGGGCTTTCGTATCCGCTGTAAAACAAACCGGGCGGCGTTGATGCCCATGTCGTGCATGTCCACTTCCACAGCCGTGATGGCCGGGTCTGTCAGCATGGAAAACGGGTAGTTGTCAAAGGTGAGCAGCGCGATGTCCTGCGGAACCTTCAGACCTATCCGGCGGATGTATTGCAGGCAGTGCAGAGCAAGATGGTTATTGCTGCAAAGCAGCACCTCCGGCCGGGGGCGGCGCATCAGCAGACCGTACAGTGCTTCATCGTCCAGAGCGTAGGGCGACTCATTGCAGACGACCTCAACGCTCAGTTCCTCCTCCGACATGACCTGATTGATCCCCCTTAAACGGCTCTGGGACAGGGCGTCGTTTTCCTGCCCCGTGATAAAGGCCATTCTCCGGTAGCCCTTGTCCAGCAGATAATTCGCAGCAATCTGCCCCGCCTGCTCGTGATTGACGTCGATCCAGCAGATGCTGCACCGGAATCCCGGCTTTCCGATGACCAGATAGGGGAAATCCACCCGGGAAAGGATCGCGGCCAGCTCTGGGCTTAAAACGAAAGCATGAATAATGAGCGCGTCCGCCTGCCGCTGCTGGATGATGTCCCGGATGTAAAGGGGCGCCGCCTGTTTCGTCAGCGGCTTCAGGGTCAGGGAATAGTCCTTGCCGTCCAGATACGTGGCAATGCCGGAAATGATCTCGAACATATGGGGATTTTCAAAGGCAATGTTCTGGTAGAAATCCGTGATAAACAGCACCGTGCCGCTTGCCTGCCGGGCAAAATTCTTGGCTCGCGCGTTGGGGCGGTAGCCGAGACGGTCTGCGATTTCCCGTATCGCCGCCTTGGTCTGGTCGGGGATGGTGTAGCTGTCGTTCAGCGCCTTGGAAACCGTGGCAATGGAAACCCCCGCCTCTTTCGCCACGTCATAAATCGTCACCGCCATGAATCCGTTCCTCCCGTACTTCATACTCCCATGCACCGATTATGGCATGATTGCCGCCTTTTTTCAAGAGCAATCTGCCCCGCTGCGGTGCGGGAATGGGTGCGTCGCCAAGATTCATGGTGACTGTGATCCTTGTATTCTCCCAATTCCGGCTGTAGCTGTAGGTCTTCCCTGCCGCGAAATTTGTCACGAAATCGCCGTACCGCAGGGCGGGGTGCGCCTTGCGCAGGGAGATCAGGCGGCGGTAGATATCCTCCAGCGGGTGAGATTTTCCCCACGCCATCGCCTGGCGGTACTCGCTTTCGCTCAGGCCGCAAAGCCCCTTTTCGTCCCCGTAAAACACGCAGGGCATACCGGGGAAGGTCATTTGCAGCAGCACCGACAGCTCCATTTTGTCGATATTTTCCCCGCACAGGGACAGATACCGGCTGACGTCATGGCTGTCCAGCAGATTCAGCTGGGCAAACAGGGCGTTTTCCCGGTAGCGCAGCAGCAGGGTGGAAACATTGGTATCGAAGGTTTCCGCATCCACCGTTTCCTCCGCGAAAAATCTGCGGCAATACCGGCGGAAATCGTAATTCATCGCGGAATCCATCATATCCCCGTTCAGATAATGGGCGGCGTTTTCCCAGACCTCCCCGACGATGACGGCATCCGGCTTTGCCGCCTTTACCGCGGTACGGAACGCGCGGAGGAAGCCGTCGTCCAGCTCGTTCGCCACGTCCAGCCGCCAGCCGTCGATGTCAAACTCCCGTATCCAGTAGACGCCGACGTCGCAGAAATACTGCCTTAAATACGGGTCGGCGGTGTTTGTTTTCGGCATACTGGCAACGTAGGAAAAACAGGTATATTCCGGAAGCTCGCCGGGAGCGGGAAGCTTTGGCTTCGCCGGTAGCTGGTAGAAACAGGAATAGTATTTTGACTCCATACCGTTCCGCAGAACATCCTGAAACAGGAAATGGCGGCTACTGATATGGTTGAATACGCCGTCCAGCAGAACCCGGATACCAAGGGAATGGGCTTTCTCCACCAGCGCGCGGACATCCTCTTTGCTTCCCATATGTGGGTCTACCTGGTAGTAATCGAGGGTGTCATACCGGTGGTAAGATTCGGCCGCGAAAATCGGGTTCAGATAAATGCAGTTGAACCCCATGGAGGCGATATAGTCCAGATTCTCCGCAATGCCCCGGATGGTGCCGCCCAAACCGTTTTTCCCATCGGAGCCGCCGGAAAGCGTCCGGAATCCGTCGGCGAAGCTGTCCGGGAAAATGTTGTAGACAACGGCGTCCTTCGTCCATTCCGGGACGGAAAGCCGGTCAGCGCGATGGTTGAAGGGAAGCTGGAAATAATCCGCCCGGGTGGGCGTTCCGGCCATTTCGTAGCAATCGCCAAAATAGCAGAGCGTCTCCGCCCCGTCCGACAGTTCAAACCAGTACGCAATACGCTCAAGCTTTGTTTCCAGCCGAACCTCGTACCAGTCAAAATACCGGTCTTCCCGGATTTTTTTCATGGGCAGGCAGGCAAAATCCAACTCCGGCGCCATGGCGGCGCGGTCGGCGTAAAAGAAGCGGCAGCTCCGCGCCTCGCCTTTTCCGGTTCGCAGGCGGAAAACATAGTGGGTACCGTCCGTGGCAAACGCGAATTCGCTCAATGGTCTATGGTAAATTGTTGCGGGATTCATACATTATCCTTTCACCGAGCCGCCGACGACGCCGGCAACGTAGTATTTCTGCATTCGAATAAAGAGCAGCACCACAGGGATCGCCACGATCACCGCACCGGCGCAGAAGACGGTGTAGTATTCGTAGATATTCGTCTTATCCACCATGGTGTACAGACCCTTTGCGACCGTAAAGTTGTTGTAATTGTCCTTCATGATGACCGACACGAAGATATAGTCCACGATGGGGTTAATGAAGGCATTGATGGCCGTGGTCGCAATCACCGGCTTGGCGTTGGGCAGGATGATCTTCCAGAAGATCGTACTGTTGGTCGCGCCGTCCAGGATAGCGGCCTCGTCCAGAGATCTGGGAATGGTGTCAAAGTACCCCTTGGCGATGTAGTAGTTCAGTGCCGCGCCGCCGGAATACACCAGAATCAGCGCCAGCAGCGTCTGATCCAGACTTACCGCCTTCATGAAATGGTAAATTGCGATGATGCTCATAAAGCCGGGGAACATTCCCAGAACCAGAGACGCATTCATCAGGAATTTCCGGCTGGGGAAACGAAGCCGGGAGTACACATAGGCGACCATCAGCACCAGAATCGTGGTGATGGCACAGCTGCACCCGGCGACCAGCATCGTATTGCCGAACCATCGGGGAAAATCAAACAGCTTCCTGTCTGTAAACAGTCGGACGTAATTACCGAAGGTGAAGCTTTTCGGCCAGAGGTAGGAGGTATACGCCCCCTGCTCCGCTCGGAAGGAAGACACGACCAGCCAGAAGACCGGCACCAGCCAGAGCATTGCCAGAACCGCGATCACCACATTCAGCGCCACCGAGGAAACAATCTTGCGCCTGCGCATATTTTTCATTGAAACTGATCCTCCTTCTTCACGGCGCCTGTCCGGTTATACACCAGCAGGGAGCAGCTGCCCACCAGCATAAAGATAAAAATGCCGATGGTCGATGCCAGAGAGTAGTCATTCCGGTTCACTGTCAGCTTGTACAGCCATGTGACCAGCAGGTCGGTCTTACCGGCCTGATAGTAGTCCAGCGAGAAGGGGCCTCCGGCAGTGAGCAGGTATATGACGTTGAAGTTGTTGAAATTCGTCACGAAGGTAGTGATCGTCGCGGGGGCCGTCACGAAGAACATATAGGGCAGCGTGATGGAAATGAACCTTCTGACCGGCCCCGCGCCGTCCATTTCCGCGCTTTCGTACAGCTCGGCAGGGATGTTCATCAGTACCCCGGAAAAGGTCATCATGGTGTAGGGAATGCCGATCCACATATTCACCACAACGACTACAATTCGCGCCAGCGTCGGGTCCAGCAGGAAGGGCAGCGGCGCGCTGATCAGTCCCAGCTCCTGCAGCAGCACATTCACCGCTCCCGCAGGCTCCAGCGCCCGGGAGATCAGCAGCAGGCTCACAAACTGGGGGATGGCGATGGCAATGACGAAGCAGGTGCGCCACACCTGTTTGAGCTTCACCAGCTTGCTGTTGATGGCGACGGCCAGCAGCATACCGAGGATGTAATTCGTAAACGTGGCAAGAATCGCCCAGACGATTGTCCAGCCAAGCAGGCCGAAGAAGGTGTTGGTCTTGATCTCATTGCCCAGAAAAATATCCGTCACGTTGGTCATACCAACCCATGTAAACAGATTTCCGGGGGGCTGGTGATCCGCGTCGAAGTTGGTAAACGCAATGAGGATCATGAAAATGATGGGCAGCAGCGTAAACAGCACCAGCGTCAGCATGGGCATGGACAGCAGCGTGATATGGAAGCGCTCATGGGTCAGGCTGTGCAGGTCGTCCCGGAAGCTCGCGATTTTCCGCCCCTCCCGCAGATTCTCCTGCGCATGCCACGAATCCCGGATGTTCGCGTACCAGATGTACAGGAACACCGCAATCACCGCCAGCGACAGCACGCTGTAGAGAAGAATCAGCATGGAGTTGTCGCCGGGGAATCTCTGGTATATCTGTAAGTCCTCGTTCCAGACCTTCCGCTGGGTCTCCGTGCCCAGCGTGAAGAATTTACTCAGATACTGCAGCGCAAAATTTTTAAGGAAGCAGAAAAACCCGATCTGGGTCAAAAGATAGATCAGCCCGCGAACGTACTGCTTATAGCGGATGCAGCCAGTTCCCATGATAAAAAACGACAGCCGTGTCCAGAAGCTGCCCTTCGCGGCGGCGCAAAGAAGTATATTCCGTTTTGTGTTTTCTTGCATGGATATCCCTCCGTGAGCATGGGATGGCGAAAAGGGGCTTTTTTACAGCCCCTTTTCGGAATCAAATGAACTTATCCTGCCAGTGCCTGCTCCACGAGCTGATCCAGCATGGTTTGCAGGTCGCCGGTGGAATGGGCTTCCAGCTCCGCGCCGAAGGCTTCGGCGGGCGTCCAGAAGCCGCCCAGAACCATCTGGGAGACGGCGAACTCACTCTGTGCGTTCAGAGCCTGAAGCGCCAGATTAGAGGCGATGGTGTCATCGGCCAGTGCGTTGACGTTGGAGGGGCCGTAGTTCAGCACATTGTAGCGCTCGATCTGGGCTTTCTCGCTGGTCAGGTACTCCGCCAGCTCCATGGAGTCCACGGGATAGGCGGTCTGGGAGTTGACGCCGTAGATCTTGCAGCCAAGGAAGGAGCCCATCTGGACCTGCTTGCCGTCACAGGTGAAGGTAGGCAGCTTGCAGCAGCCGTAGTTGTCGCCCAGCTTTTCCTGAATCGCGGAGGCGACCCATGTGCCGGACACGCCGCAGGCGATGGCGTCGCCGATGCCGCCCGCCAGAACGGAGTCATCACCGGTCACGAATGCGGGGTCATTGCAGAACGCCCGGATCGCTTCCGCGGCGGCAAGGCCGTTGGCGTTGTTGAAGTCGATGACCTGCTTGCCGTCCTCGATGGTCAGCGTGCAGCCGTTGCCAAGGAAGAAGGAAGCCAGATACCAGCCGTTGGAGACGTCCATATGTACCTTCTTGCCGGCAGCGTTGGCAGCTGCCAGAATGCCGTCCAGCGTCTTCAGATCGTCCTCGGTGAACACGGACTTGTCGTAGTACAGGAAGTAGCCGTTATCGGAGGTCATGGGATAGCCGTACAGGGTTCCGTCATAGGTCGCCGCGTTGATGGAACCGGGGGTGTTGGCGGCAATGATGGCGTCGGTATTCCGGGTCACTTCGTACAGGGCGTCGGCCTTGACCAGATCCACCAGCTGGTCGTCCGCAAACAGGAACACGTCAGCGGCAGCGGCGGGGTCCTCCAGATAACGGGCCTTGCCATCCACAGCGCCCACGGCGCCGTATTCAAAGGTGTATTCCTTCTCAGGATGCTCGGCGGCAAATTCGTTGCAAAGCTTTTCGGTCAGCTCCAGCTCGCCCTGATCCGCCCAGACCTTCAGGGTGACCTTTTCCTTTTCGCCGCTCACCACGGCGGTTTCGGCCTGCGCCTTTGTATTCTCCACAGTGGGAGAAGCGCCCTCAGCCGGAGTGCTGGAACAAGCCGCCAGCACACCAGCGGTCATCAATACTGCCATCAGCAGCGCAATGATCTTCTTCATAATTCTCTGCTCCTTCATAATTATCTTACAAATGGATTTCTCCCTTTGCCGCTTTCATTATATAGACCTCACAAAAATTGGTCAACGAAAATATAGGAAAGCGTTTTCGCATGACAGCTCTCCCAGAGGGAGAGCCAAGGGATGTACCCGCATATTTACACGAAAAATGGAGCGTATCGTTACCGATACGCTCCATTCACTATTTTGCGATCACCCGTCAAAATGCCGCAGGAAATCTGTTGCTATCCGAACCGGAATTACAGCAGGGTAGCGAAGTGCTTGATGGTGCGGACCATCTGAGAAACATAGGAGTTCTCGTTGTCGTACCAGGAAACGACCTGCACCTGGCTGGTGCCGTTGCCCAGATTGATGACCATGGTCTGGGTGGCATCGAACAGGGAGCCGAAACGCATGCCAACGATGTCGGAGGAAACGATCTCATCGGTGTTGTAGCCGAAGGACTCGGTGGCCTGAGACTTCATCTGAGCGTTGATCTCTTCCTTGGTGGGGTTGCCCTCAACAACGGCGTTCAGGATGGTGGTGGAGCCGGTGGGGGTGGGAACACGCTGAGCAGCGCCGATCAGCTTGCCGTTCAGCTCGGGGATGACCAGACCGATGGCCTTGGCAGCGCCGGTGGAGTTGGGAACGATGTTCACAGCACCCGCACGGGAACGACGCAGGTCGCCCTTGCGCTGGGGGCCGTCCAGAATCATCTGGTCGCCGGTGTAGGCGTGGATGGTGCACATAATGCCGGACTGGATCTTCCAGCCGTCGTTCAGAGCCTTGGCCATGGGAGCCAGGCAGTTGGTGGTGCAGGAAGCGGCGGAGATGATGTTGTCTTCCTTGGTCAGGGTGTTGTGGTTAACGTTGTAAACGATGGTGGGCAGGTCATTGCCGGCAGGAGCGGAAATGACGACCTTCTTGGCGCCGGCGTCGATGTGCGCCTGAGCCTTGGCCTTGGAAGTGTAGAAACCGGTGCACTCCAGAACAACGTCCACACCCAGCTCGCCCCAGGGCAGCTCGGCAGCGTTGGCCTTGGCGTAAATGGTGATCTTCTTGCCGTCGACAGTGATGAAGTCCTCGCCGGCCTCAACGACGTGACCCTGAGCAGCGTAGTTGCCCTGAGTGGAATCGTACTTCAGCAGGTGAGCCAGCATCTTGGGAGAGGTCAGGTCGTTGATGGCGACGACTTCAAAACCCTCAGCACCGAACATCTGACGGAAAGCCAGACGGCCGATACGGCCAAAACCATTGATTGCAACTTTAACAGACATGGTAATTCCTCCATTTTTATTACTGCCGGAAGGCAGTATTTTACTTTTCAGGTACGGCATTCGATATCTCCGTACGGAATCCATTATACAATAATCCCACTGCGTTGTAAAGTGTAATTTTCGTAAAATTCCGATCAGTTTTTGCTATTTTTCGGTGCATGTTGCTCATTCGCGCAAAAGCGCCCGCCGCGTGACGCTGCGGGCGCTTTTCATTTCCCGGAATATCCGTCCCAAACTCAGGACGCGGCCGTGGTTTCGGCGGGCTGCTCCGGCATTCCTTCGCAGACGACGGGGGACTGAGGCGTGCAGATGGCCATGTAGGTGTTGCCCCGGCCAAGCTCCAGCGGCTCGCCGCTTTCCGTGAAGAAACGGAACGGCTCCTTATCGCCGCCGCACATCCAGACGATGGGGATGAGCTTGCCGCCGCAGGCAAAGTAGCCCTTGCCGCCGGCATTGAAGTCCGCGATGTGGTAAATGCCGGTGGTGGTGATGTCCGCGTACATGACGATGACGTTCCGGAACGCTTCGACTTCCTCAGTCTTCAGGTCGGTCATGACCTTGCCGTACTGGTTGAAGGCGTATTTGCCCGTGCTCTCGTCGTAGACCATCCGGGTTTCCTTTCTGGCCTTTTCGTAGACCAGCGTGATGCTGATGTCCCTGGCCTCAACACCGTCCGCCGGGGTGCCGTCGTCGGTGAAGTCGAAGCCGTAGTCCCGCTCCAGCGTCATGGGGTAGCCCTGAGACTCGGCGTAGGCTTTGATGCCGGAACCGATGCCGTAGAGGGTGTTCTCCAGCGCGCCCTTGCGCTCGGTGTCCCGATAGGAAGCGCCGGTGGAGGCCACCACCCATTCGTCAATGTTGAAATTCTCCACGCCCCGATCCTTGGCATCCTTCAGCGCCTGCGCGGAGCCGCCCGCGTGGGACAGGATCAGGTCATAGTGCTGGGCAATGCTGTTGAACATGGGCCGGGTGGAACGGGTGGAGCCGATGGCGTCCACGGAGTCGATGTCGGTAAACAGCGCCAGACAGCGCACCACGCTGTCCATGTTGACGTAGCACTCGATCAGCATGTCCGCCTTCACCACGCCCACATGGGGAATGTTGTCCGCCAGATTGCTCACGGTGTTGGCAAAAATACGGCCGGTGAAGGGTGCGTCCAGAACTTCGCCGTTCAGGGGGTTGACATAAACCTCCGGTTCCGTGGTCGGCACGGTGGTCGGTTCCGCCGTGGGTTCCGCGGTGGGTTCGGCGGTCGGCGCGGCGGTGGTCTCCGGCGCCGTCGCGGGGGTCGCGGCAGGCACACTCCTGGCACCGCAGCCGCACAGCAGCAGCGCCAAGGTAAGCGTCAGGGCAATGACTCTTTTCATAATCTTCTTCCTTTCCCGTTGGTAGATATTTTTCCGCAGATCTGCGGTCTCTCTCAGCTGAACTGGGTGGCAACCTTACTGCTCTCCATGGTCTTGCCCAGCGTGTAGTAGAACACGTTGTCCCGGGCGGGGTTCAGGTCGCTCAGCACGCCGCGCTTGGCGTAGATGGCGTAGTAACCGGCCATCACGGGGATGATCCGGCCGTCGTCCGCCACCAGCTTGTGCAGGTTATAGTAGTTGCCTCTGTCCGCCAGAGACTGATTGACCATGTTGTAGATCGTCTCGTTGGCGAGGCCGCCCCAGCTCATTTCGCCCCACGGCCGGTAGAATTCCGACAGATCCGCCGTTGTGGGCAGCTTCGTGATGCCGAGGTAAATGTCGTAGTTGGCCGCCTGAAGCCGGGCTTCGTAGACGCTGGTGGGACTTTCCACCGTCTCGCAGGCAAGACCCAGCTCCGTCAGCGTGGCCGCGATGTTCCGGGCGCAGCGCAGGCGGGCGGAATCGTCGCTGTTGACCAGCAGCTGCAGCGTCCTCGGCACGCCCTTGTCGTTGGTGGGAACGCGGAATTTGCTGGCCGCGTCGATGAAACGCATCTCGTCGTAATCATAATTTGTTGCCAGACTTTTGCTGTAATACGGCGACATGGGGGAAATGGGCAGGGTCGTGGGCAGCGCCAGTCCGCCGTAGTTATCGTCCACCAGCGTCTGCCGGTCGATGCCGTAGGTCAGGAAGGTACGCAGGGTGCCGTCGTCGAAAAATTTACTGTAGGTGACGTTGCAGCCGATATACATCATGAAGCCGCTGTCCACTTCCCACAGCTCGAAGTCGCAGCGGTAGTCGGCGTAGGAATCCGTCTGGGGGTTGGTGCAGACCACGCTCAGGCCGGAAAACTCAAACTCGTCCCGGATCTGGGAAGGGGATTCCGCTTCCACAAGGGCGATGGAGGAATCCTTCGCCACTAAGTCGTCGCTGCTGCACCACCAGCCCACCACCCGCTGCAAGTGCTTGCCGCCGATGCCGTCTTCCAGAGAGTAGGGGCCGGTTCCAAGGGGGGTGTCCGCGGTCACTTCCGAAGCCTTGACGATGGGGATATCCAGCAGCAGCGCCAGATTCTGGTACGGCGTGTCAAGGAAAAAGTCCACACCGCCGTCGCTGGACAGCTCCACACGGGCAATATGGGTGAAGCGTCCCTTGTAATACACGTTCTGCCGCGCCTGCTCATAGCTCGCAACCACGTCCTGCACCGTGACCCGGGTGCCGTCGGAGAAGGTCGCGTCGGGTTCCAGATAGATCGTCCATGTACGGTTATCCGGGGTGACCTGATACTGAGAGCACAGAATGGGGGTCGTATTGTTCTTGGAGTCCACCGCGAACAGGCCCTGATACATCAGGGACATGACCACGCGGTTGGTGTAGTCGCTGCCGTACAGGGGGTTCATGGAGCGGTCGGGATAGTAGGCCAGCGTCAGATCCTGAGAGTCCGGCGCGATGGTTTCCTCCGCCGGGTCCTCCCCCTCCATCAGGAGGGCGTCTCCCGTGGGGACGTAGGCGGAATTGTCAATGCTCCCGACGCAGCCGGTGAAGCACCCCAGACAGAGGATAAGCGCCAGCAGCACGGATATTCCCTTTTTCATCCCGTCACCTCCTGACAGACGATCACCGCGCCCTGGGATCCCCGCTCCCCGCCGGTCGCCCGGTGGGACCAGAAGCGGTCGCAGCTGCACACGGTGCAGTCTCTACTTAAGTCAATGTGTTCCACGCCGCAGCGGCGCAGAACCATGGCGTTGATCTGCTTTAAGTCCAGATGGTATTTTTCGCCCCGTTTTTCGATGTAGGCGTCCACCTCCGGGCCGAAGGCGGCGCGCATGGCATCGGGGACGTCGTGGTCGGTCTCAAAATGGCACATGCCGATGTTGGGACCGATGGCCGCGCGGATGTTCTCCGGCTTCGTGCCGAAGTTTTCCGCCATGGCGCGCACCACCTTTGCGCCGATGGCCTGCGCCGTTCCCCGCCAACCGGCGTGGGCCGCGCCCACCGCCCCGGTCACGGGGTCGAAAAACAGCAGCGGCGTGCAGTCGGCGGTGAACACCAGCAGCGCAACGCCCGGGGTGTTCGTCACCAGGGCGTCACATTTGGGATAGTCCCGGTGGCACAGGCCGATATGGTCTTTTTCCGTCACCACCCGGACGATGTCCGAATGGATCTGCAATGTCATCACCAGTTTTTCCGGGTCGAAGCCCACGGCGCGGCCAAGGCGGCGGAGGTTTTCTTCCACGTTTTCCAGAGAGTCCCCCCGGCCTACGGCCAGATTCAGGCTGCTCTGGGTGCCGGTGCTGACGCCGCCAAGACGGGTAGTGAACCCGTGGGGGACGGTGATGCCGTCGGCGGTCAGATATTGGAGTGTCTCGTATTTCTGTGTTCGTATCATAATCTCGTTTTCGCGCGTCGGAAGTAAGGCGTAAAGCGCCTTACTTCCGATTCTCTGTTATCTTAACTTTCGAGTTTGTCCTTCTGCATGCAGCACTTCTTGTACTTCTTGCCGCTGCCGCAGGGGCAGGGGTCGTTGGGGCCGACCTTGTGCTCCTTACGCACCGGCGCACGCTTGACCTGAGACTTGTCCGGGGCGGAGGTGCCGGTCTCCTTGGCCACCTTCTCCCGCTTGACTTCCTGCGCGGGACGCAGCTGCACCAGGAACATCCGGCGGATGGTCTCCTCCTTGATGGCCGTGATCATGGCCTCGAACATCTGGTAGCCCTCTTCCTTGTAGGCTATCACCGGGTCGTGCTGGCCGTAAGCCCGCAGACCGATGCCCTGCTTCAGATCGTCCATGGCGTCGATGTTGTCCATCCAGTATTCGTCCACCACCCGGAGCATGACCACACGCTCCAGCTCCCGCATGATCTTGGGGGTGTAGGCGGCTTCCTTGGCCTCGTAGGTGTGCTTGGCAATTTCAAAAACGGTGTCCGTCAGCTGGTCGGCATTCATGGCCAGCAGCTGCTCCCGGCGGGACGCCAGCGTGCCTTTGGCGAAGTAGATGCCCTCCATGGCGTTGGCCAGCCCCTTCAGGCCGTCCTCGTTCACCTCGCCGCCATGCCCGCTGAGGGCGGTGGAAACGTCGCTCTCCACAAGGGAGCGGAGCATCTGCATCATGTTCTCCCGCAGGTCTTCCCCATCCAGCACCTTCTGCCGCTGGGCGTAGATGACCTCACGCTGGGTGTTCATGACGTTATCGTATTCCAGAACGTTCTTTCTTGCGCGGAAGTTCCGGGATTCTACGCTCTTCTGGGCGTTTTCCACGGCGTTGCTGAGGATTTTCGCGTCGATGGGGGTATCCTCGTCCAGACCAAGAGAGTCCATCATGCTCATCACCCGGTCGGTGGAGAACAGGCGCATCAGATCGTCCTGTAAGCTCAGGTAGAAGCGGCTTTCGCCGGGGTCGCCCTGACGGCCGGAACGGCCGCGCAGCTGATTGTCGATCCGCCGGGACTCGTGGCGCTCGGTGCCGATGATGAACAGGCCGCCGGCGGCACGAACCTGCTCCGCCTCCTGCGCAATGGCGGCCTTGTGCTTTTTCAGCAGCTCTTCGTAGGTGTGGCGAACTTTCAGAATTTCCGGGTCGCTGGTCTCGGCGTAGGAGTCGGCCTCCTGTAAAAGTTCATCCGGGAAATCCATTCTCGCAAGCTCCGCTTTCGCAAGGAAATCGGCGTTGCCGCCCAGCATGATGTCGGTACCACGGCCCGCCATGTTGGTGGCGATGGTCACGGCGCCCAGCTTGCCTGCCTGCGCCACGATCTGGGCTTCCTGCTCATGATGCTTGGCGTTCAGAACGCTGTGGGGGATGCCCTCCCGCTTCAGCAGCTTGCTGAGGATTTCGCTCTTTTCAATGGAGATCGTACCAACCAGCACGGGCTGACCCTTTTCGTGGCACGCCATCACCTGCCGGATGATGGCGCGGAACTTGCCCGCTTCGGTCTTGTACACCACATCGGGGTGGTCGATACGGATGACGGGACGGTTGGTGGGAATCTCCACCACGTCCAGATTGTAGATGGCGCTGAATTCCTCTTCCTCTGTCAGCGCGGTGCCGGTCATGCCGGAGAGCTTGCCGTACAGCCGGAAGAAATTCTGGAAGGTGATGGTGGCGAGGGTCTTGCTCTCCCCCGCGACGGTCACGCCCTCCTTGGCCTCGATGGCCTGATGCAGGCCCTCGTTGTACCGGCGGCCGTACATGAGACGGCCGGTGAACTCGTCCACGATGATGACCTGACCGTCCTTGATGACGTAGTCAATGTCCCGCTTCATAAGGCCGCGGGCCTTCATGGCCTGATTGATGTGGTGAGAGAGGGTAGCGTTCTCCGCGTCGGCCAGATTTTCCACGCCGAAGAACTTCTCCGCCTTGGCGATGCCGCTGGCGGTGAGGGACACGGTGCGCTGTTTTTCGTCCACGATGTAGTCGCAGTCGTAGTCGTCGTGGATCTCCTTCTCGTCAGTCTTGGCAAGGACCTGCTTGCGCAGGGTGGACACGAAGTGATCGGCCATTTCGTACAGCTTGGAGGAATCCTCCCCCTTGCCGGAGATGATCAGGGGGGTACGGGCTTCGTCGATGAGGATGGAGTCCACCTCGTCCACGATGGCAAAGGCGTGTCCCCGCTGCACCAGCTCGGACTTGTAGATCGCCATGTTGTCCCGGAGGTAGTCAAAACCCAGCTCGTTGTTGGTGCAGTAGGTGATGTCGGCGGCGTAGGCCACCCGGCGCTCCGCCGGGGACATGCCGGGGATCACCAGCCCGACGGAAAGCCCCATGTAGCGGTAGACCTTGCCCATCCACTCCGAGTCGCGCTTGGCAAGGTACTCGTTGACGGTGACCACGTGAACGCCCTTACCGGTCAGCGCGTTTAAGTAACAGGGCAGAATGGCGACCAGCGTCTTGCCTTCACCGGTCTTCATTTCGGCGATGCGCCCCTGATGGAGCACCACGCCGCCGATGAGCTGAACGGGGTAGGGGCGCATTCCCAGCACCCGGTCGGCCGCTTCCCGAACGGCAGCAAAGGCTTCCGGCAGGAGGTCGTCCAGCGTCTCCCCCTGATCCAGCCGGTTCTTGAATTCGGCGGTTTTGGCCTTCAGGGCTTCCTCGGAAAGCGCCTTGTAGTCGTCCTCCAGCGCCAGAATTTTATCCACCGTGGGCTGGATTTTCTTAATTTCCCGCTGGGAACGGGTGCCGAAAATTTTTTCAAATACTCCCATATGTTTCTCCTTTTGTGCCTTCCGAACAGTTTCGGCGGCACAGGTCATTTTGGGTATTATAGCATAAGCGCAAAGAGAATAAAAGTCGAATTTATGAACAAAAAGCGGCTTCGCGCCCTCTTTTTCCTCACCGAACTACCAAATTCACTGTCTGTCGGCGAAAAAGGCTTCGATTTCTTCCTTCGCAGCCTGCACCCGTCCCTGCTGGCAGAGGGGTTTTCCGCCGCCGCGGCCATGGAGCGCGGCGGTCATGTCCCGGCCCAGCTGCCGCAGGTCGCCCTGACGGGCGATCAGGCAGTAGGCGTAACCGCCGTCGCTGCCGCTGAACACTGCCGCCGTGCCGCCGCACTTGTCCGCGATAGCATCCGCCAGTTCCCGGACGCCGTCGGCGCTTAAGCCTTCCTCAAAGTGCAGGACATTGCCGCGGTTTCCATAACTTTCCGCGATTCCGGCAAAGACCCGCTTTTCCAGACCAGCCATGCGGTACTTCTGCGCTGAAAGCAGCTCGTTCATCCGCCGTGCGGCTTCGCCGGTCTCCGTGATTTTGGCGGAAAACGCCTGAGAAACCTGCCGGTTCTGGTCAAAGGCCGCGTTCAGCAGCGCCAGCGCCTGTGACCCACAGGCCATCTCGATCCGGGTGCCGCCCCGGAAGCTCACCGCGCTGAGCAGCTTGATGAGGCCGATTTCCCCCGTAGCCGCCACATGGGTGCCGCAGCAGGCGCAGCAATCGTATCCGGGAATTTCCACGATCCGCACCGGCCATGCAAGGGCTTTTTTCGAGCGGTAGGGGATGGCGGGCAGCTCTTCGGGACTGGGATACCAGCACCGCACGGGCAGGTTCTGCCACACTGCTCCGTTGGCCTCCGCTTCGATTTCCGGCAGCACCTGGGGCGGGATGACCCCGTCAAAGTCGATGGTGATGACGTCCGCGCCCATGTGAAAGCCGGTGTTGTGGCAGCCGTAGCGGCGGTTGAGGATGCCGGAGACGATATGCTCCCCGGAATGCTGCTGCATCCGCGCAAAGCGCAGGTCGTAGTCGATCACACCCGTGACCTCCGCGCCCGCTTCCAGGGGCGCTTCGCACAGGTGAATTACCGCCCCCTCCCGTTCCCGGGTACTGCGCACCCGGACGCCGTTCAGGGTTCCCGAGTCCCCCGCCTGCCCGCCGCCCTCGGGGTAAAAGGCGGTAGCGGCCAGCGTGACCTCCCATCCGTCCGCGGCCTTCGCGCAGGAAAGCACCGCCGATGTAAAGCGGGAAAAGTGAGAATCTTCATAATAAAGCTTGCGTGTTTCCATATCGCACCTCGAAAAATGGCAATTTTGTTCATTATACCACGGTGCCGCTGGCATTGCAACGCCCCGGCTTTACAGAAATTTGAAGTGGAATTTTGAAAAAAGTGCTTCTCTTTTGCCGAATTATCATGTAGAATGAGAAAACGTGAGAAAAAACAACGAGGTGACCGATCATGCCAGCAAATTACGCCCATTACCGCTTCGGAAAGCAGCTGCTCTCCGGGATGTGTCCCAACGACCGCCGAAGTATCCAGCGGTTCCGGCGGCTTTACGATATGGGTCTGCACGGGCCGGATATTTTCTTTTACTATAACCCCCTGATCAAAACCGCCACGGGACAGCTGGGCGGCGTCTTCCACGCCCAGTCCGGGCAGGAATTTTTCGCCCGGGTCTGCGCCCAGGCGGGCAGCGAGGCCGGGCGGGTCTATCTTCTGGGGCTGCTGGGGCATTACTGTCTGGATTCCCTGTGCCACCCCTATGTGGAGAAAAAGGAAGCCGACGGCAGCGCCCGCCATGTGGAGCTGGAATCGGAATTCGACCGGTATCTGCTGGAATCCGACGGCGTCGTCCTGCCCCACACCTACGACGGCAGCGCTCACATGCGCCTGACCCGGGGAGAGTGCGTCACGGTTGCCCTCTTTTATCCCCCCGCCACCCCGGCGAACATCAACGCCTGCGTCCGCAACATGGCCCGCGCCACCCGGTTTCTGGTGGGCAAGAACCGCAAGCATGTCCGGCGCCTGCTGCACCTGACCCACAGCCCGGCCATTGAGGATCAGCTCATGCCGGAGCAGGGGAGCGACCGCTGGCTGTGGATGGACAGCGAAATGCTGGTGCTGTACAACCGCGCGCTCAAGCGCTACCCCGTTTTGCTTAGCCAGCTGGACGAATACATGCGCACCGGCGAGCCTCTGGGGCAGGATTTCGCCCCGGCCTTCGGCTAAAATTTAAGGAGTGGTAGAAGTGAAAAAAATCAAACTCACCGCATTGGAGCGGAGCTGGATTCTCTATGACATCGGCAATTCCGCGTTCATTCTGCTGGTTTCAACACTGATTCCCATTTATTTCAACGCTCTGGCGACTACCGGCGGGCTGAACGAGTCATTGTACTTGTCCTACTGGGGCTACGCCGGTTCCGTCTCCACGCTACTGGTGGCCGTCATCGGTCCCATCTGCGGCACGCTGGCTGACCACCGGGGCTTCAAGAAGCCCATTTTCATGGCCTGTATGCTTCTGGGCGTTCTCGGCTGCGCCGCCATGGGCGTGACTGCGGGATGGCTGGCATTTCTGGTGGTGTTCGTTCTCGCCAAAGTGGGGTATTCCTCCAGTCTGGTGTTCTACGACGCCATGCTCCCGGAGGTCACCACCGACGAGCGGATGGACACGGTATCCTCCATGGGCTACGCCTACGGCTATATCGGTTCCGTGATTCCCTTCATCCTCTGTCTGCTGCTGGTGCTGTTCGGCGATAAGATCGGCATCGGCGCGGGAACGGCCATGGTCGTTTCCTTCCTCATTACCGCCGTGTGGTGGTTCGTATGCACCCAGCCGCTGCTGAAGCGTTACCGCCAGACCGCCTTCGTGGAGCACGGCGGCAATCCCGTTTCTTCCACCTTCCGTCGGTTGAGAGACACCTTCCGGGAGGTTCGGCAGCAGAAGCATATTTTCCTGTACCTGCTGGCCTTTTTCTTCTTCATCGACGGCGTTTACACCATCATCGACATGGCCACGGCCTACGGCACCGCTCTGGGTCTGGACCCCACCGGGCTGCTGCTGGCGCTGCTGCTGACCCAGTTCGTGGCCTTCCCCTGCTCCATCGCCTTCGGCCGGTTCTCCGCCAAGTACGATACGGGGCTGCTCATTAAGATCTGCATCCTCTGCTACACCGGCATTACCCTGTTCGCGGTATTTCTTGTGTCCCAGTGGCAGTTCTGGGTGCTGGCGGTTCTGGTGGGTATGTTTCAGGGCGGCATTCAGGCGCTGAGCCGCAGCTACCTCGGGAAAATCATCCCGGCGGAGCGCAGCGGCGAATACTTCGGTCTCATGGACATCTGCGGCAAGGGCGCGTCCTTCCTTGGTACGACCCTGATCGCCGTGGTCAGTCAGCTCACCGACGGGCAGTCGTTCCATGTGTTCGGGCTGGAGCTGCAAAACGAAAACATCGCCGTGGGTACGCTGGTCGTTATCTTCGCCATCGGCTTCGTCCTGTTCTGCAAGGCGGACAGGCTGAATAAGCAGTACATACACATTTAAATATTAAGAATGCCGGGGGCTGACCGCCCCCGGCACTATTTTTACCGTTTCTTCTTATTCAACAGCACTGCAAGCCCGATTCCGGACAGTACCATCACCCCCACGGCAATCCAGATCAGGTCGCCGGTACGGGGATTTCTGCGGGAACCCAGAGAAACCGGGACGGGCGGCACGTAGACCACCTCGTCGCAGTTGCGCACCCGGAGAACCGGCCTGCCGTCGCTGTCCAGATGGAGAATGCCGATCGCCCGCACGGTGCGCCCCCTTTTCACCTGAGACGCAAGGTTGTTTTTCCCGTCTGCGCCGGACACAATGTTGTCCTCAATCAGAATTTCCGCGAGATCTCCGTTTCCGTCCTTCAGGGTGATGCGGGAGACGCCCTTGCCGCCGACGCTGTAGGTCACATCCGTCACCCTGCCCTCCACCTGCATCAGGCGGCCGCCGTTTGTATCGTAATCCATGGCTTCCTCGTTTGCGGTGGTTTCCGGCGTGTAATTGTAAAGCCGCTCGGTCAGCACCTCACAGTCGATGATTTTCAGCATCACGTTGCCGTCCTGAATTGTCTTTTGCCCGACTGTCTCCAAGGGCGTGCCAACTTCAATGCCATTCTTCGTGAACGGTACCAAGGCAACGCCGCCGGTATCGTCCTGCAGGTAAATGGTTTTGGAGAAAATGTTGCCGGGATGGGACGTTCCGGAGGCCGCCCAGCCGCGAATGCGGAACACCTCCCCGTCCCCGCCGGAACGCATTTCGTCAATGGTGACCAGCGGCTCGATTCCCAGCACCGCTTCCGCGATCCCCTGATTTCCGCTGACGCGCTTCCAGATATTGTCCGGTTCTTTCATGGCGTCGTCCGCCAGAAATAGTCCGCCGCTGACGTACACTTTGCCGTCGCCCGGGAGTTCCTCACCGGCAAGCAGCACCGTGTCTTCGCCGGTTTCCTGCCCGTCGGCGTCCGCGTCGATGCCGTGGGTGGTATCACGCCCCTTCACCAGCCAGGTTCCCTTCCCCGGATTTACGGTACAGCCGGCACACTGGGTGTAGGTCTGCTCGGGTTTCAGGGCTTTTGTCAAACCGCCGTCAGGGTTGAACACATTGGCGGATGCCGCGTCGGGCGTACCGCCATTGTTTTCCTCATCCCATGCGGTGTCGTCGTTCAGGCGCACCGTTGCGCCCATGGCTTCCAGCAGCCTGTTCAGCTCGCCGGAGGTGTGCAGACTCAGGTCGCCCATATCCGATTGGCCGCAGAGAATGACCGTGCCGCCGTTTTCGGCAAACGTCCTGACTTTCTCCACAAAATCCTCGTCAAATGTCTCCGCCGGGGCGGTTATCAGCAGGAGATCACTGTTTTCGGGCAGCTCGCCGTCCAGAATATCCACTGCTATATTGACCTTGGCGGCGATAGCTTTCAGCCGGTTCAGCTTATCAACGCCGGAATTGCCGTGGGAAGCGTCCACGGCGATACGCTTCACCTGCTCCGGGACGTGGAAGCTCAAGCTCAGCGTGTCCTCATAAGTGCGGTCTTCTCCGTTCACGCTGCCAGCCGCCTCGACCCGGAACTCCGTCATGCCCAGTTCCGAGTGGGCGTAGGAGAAGGTGTAGTCCAGCGTGCTCATCCCCGCAACTTCTCCCAGATCGGAGACTGTGCTGACAAGCGTCTCGTCGGCATAAAGCGACAGAGCGTCCAGATCAAACTCCACCGGCTCGTCATTGTACAGCTCTACCGTCAGCCCGATCTCCTCGTCCCGGGCAGGGGCGGCCGTATCCGAAATGAAGCGCTCGATGCCGATGTCGTCATACCCGTCCATCCACACGGGCGCGGTCACGGCCACATCCCCATCCGGCTGGGTGATACGGAGATAGTAGTAGCTGTGTCCGCCGGAGGCGGACAGTTCCAGCACCTGCGAAGGCGTTTCGACATGCTCGCTCACAAGCACTGCCCCGCCGTCCGTCACCACCTCCACATTGCCGATGGCCTCATCCGTGGGGTCGCTCAGGAAAACGGCGATTTCCGCTTCCTCCGATTTGGGGAGAATGCTGCCCATGACCGCACCGTTCAGCTGATAATAAACGGTGAGATCGCTGTCCTGGGTGGCATAGACCCGGCGGTTCTTCATGGCGTCGTACAACGCTTCCTCCGTCAGACTTTTCGCCAGTACCACAGTCCGCGCTTCGCTGGCGTCGCCCCACTGACCTTTGTGGTTATTCTGGTTGTTGGTCGGCGCGACGTGCCAGCCCTTGTCCAGCGCCAGATCATAATACTCGCAATCCACCACGCCGTCCTCCCCGGCCACTTCCAGCAGGGAGACTGCCGCGTCATATTGGGGGCTGTAGTGGTCGAACCGCTCAAAATCCCCATGAACGGTATCCGGATGGTTGAACTGGTTGACGGAACCGGGGACGGAAGCCAGCGCCCTGTAGTAGTTTTCCAGTGCGGTAGGCACATTTTCGAAATCCGCTTGATCCCGGGTCTGCCAGCCGGGGGTATTGAAGGTGGAGATATGCCCCAGCTGCTTGTCCTCCGGCCAGGTCATCTCAAAGCCGAAAAGCCCCACAAAATCCCCGTTGGTCACGGAAGCGGCCGCCTGCTTCCCCGCCGCCCAGTCAGCGCTGATGTCCGCGCCATTCGCGTCGATGGTGCCCATATCAGCGTTGTCAAAGGAATCGCTGTGGTCGGTGACGGCGAAAAAGTCCAGACCATCCACCTGCGACGCATATTGGAACGCTTCCTCCACGCTCCCGGCGCCGTCGGAAATATTGGTGTGGGCGTGGAGCTGACCGAAGTACAGATTCCAGTCAAGGTCAAATTCTTCCGTGAAAATGACCCGGGTCACTTCCCCGGGTTCGCAGCCCCCGGCGATGGAATATGCCCTGAGATACGCCGTTCCGAAGTCCTTTTCAAAGCAAATTGACCCGGCATACAGCGCATCGGGCTGGTAATTCACCCCGTCGGCGGAGACTGCGTAATAAATGTCGGCGCTTTCGTCCTCGCAGGTCAGGGTAATTTCCTCCCCGGCGCGGATCGTGCCGCCCTCGGGCAAAACGGTCACACTGGGCGACGTTTCCACCACTTCTCCCGGCTCCTCCAGCTCCTCCGGCTCCTCCGGGTCCGGGTCGTCCTGCACCTCCATGCGCCGGTACAGCGTAAAGATGCTGACGTAGGAGTTCGGTTCTTCCTTAATGTCGGCGTCCCTGCATGCAAGGAAGTCATACTCGCGAAGCGTATCGGAAACCAGCGTCACCGCCTCGCTTCCGTTGCAGCCGTGAAAGGAAAAATATTCGCCATCCCAGAGAACCTGCCATTCGTACATCCCGGCGGCGATGCCGTTTCTGTCGCCTTCCATGGGTGCGGCGGACACGCCGTGAGCGTCCGTCAGGATGACCCTGTTCTCCGTCACCGTCAGGTTCCATTCCGCACCGGCGGCAACCGTGTCGCCGGTGAAGGTGGGTTTCGTGGCGGAAATCACAAAATCTTCTCCCAGCAGGATACCCGGCGCGTCGCCAAGGAGCGTCACCAGCACGTATTGCCCGCTGGTCAGTTCCTCCATGCCGGTGATCTCCTGATACACCGTCGCCGCTCCGGCGGGAAGCCGGAACAACGAAAAAAGAGCTGCCGCCAATACAACTGACAGCAGCCCTCTGGCTACCAATCTTCTTATCATACCAAACCCTCCCGACTTTTTTCAGAGTTTCCTCCCGGAACCCCCGAAAAATCATCGCCGGCTTGGCTGCGGATAGTATTCAACCAGCTGTCAACGATCTGCCGTTTGTATCAGAGGTTCCCTTATCCGTTTGGGAATATAGCACAGCCATTTTTCGACGTTTTACCTCTTTTGAGTTAACACACTACAGGTAGTGGTTTTCTTCCACTTGTATACACAAGATGTAGTAAAGATTCAGTTAAAATTCTTCCTCAGCAGCGAGTGGCTGACGATCAGAAGACACGCCCACAGGAACAGGCTCAGCGCCCAATAGCCGCTGCAGACCATGGGGCTGGACACCACGATCAGCACGGCGAACAACACGTTTCCCATGGTCACCGTCCCCATGGCGGACAGCACGTTCAGCACCAGTGCCAGCAGCGTCAGCCCCAGCGACAGCAGCGAAATGCCACGCACCAGCTTCAGTGTGCGTGCGTCTTTCTCCTTTTTCGCACCGTAAATTAGGCACGCGGGCGGCGCGAAAAATGCCACAGCCAGCACCGTCAGCACAGCCTGCGCTCCCGCGCTGACATTCTGAGAAAAGCCGGGGATAAATCCCAGCCCCGCGCACAAAATAAACAGACCGCCCCACAGGGCAAACAGCAGCTTTTTAGACATAAGATTCTCCTTTTCAGGCAGATGTAGTGTCCCCATTTTAACCGAAACCGGCGCAAAAGGCAACAGCGAATCCCGTCGAACCCCGCCGGTGAAAAAAAACTGGACAGTTCTGCCAACATCTGCTATAATGTCAGGAATAGTATTGGGGAAGGGAGTGTTTTTCCCATGAAATGTCCGTTTTGCGGCGATCAGGAAAGCAAGGTCGTCGATTCCCGCCACTCGGAGGACGGCCTGAGCATCCGCCGCCGCCGGGAGTGTATGGGCTGCCAGCGCCGGTTCACCACCTATGAGATCGTGGAAAGCCTGCCCATCATCGTTGTGAAGCGGGACGGCTCCCGCCAGAACTTTGACCGCAACAAAATTCTCAATTCCATGATCCGCGCCTTTGACAAGCGGAAAGTGGACGTCACTGACCTCGACCGCATCACCACCGAGATCGAGCAGACCATCCAGAACACGCTGGAGCGGGAGATCAGCACCGACAAGATCGGCGAGATGGTCATGGAGCGTCTGAAGCCTCTGGACGAGGTGGCCTACATCCGCTTTGCCTCCATCTACCACCGGTTCCAGGATGCGGGCAGCTTTATGCGGGAGATCAGCAAATTCCTGGAGGAAAAATAATGAGCACGATCCCAACTGAAATCACCGCCGCCACGGAAGGCTCGCTGGACATTGCCTCCATCAAAAGCGTGATGGACGGCTTTGACCCTGCCTCGCTGCTGCCTGACCTGAGCAAGGTTTTCGGGAGCCTGGTGGGCGTGTGCCGCGTCGCCGTGATGATCGGCCCGGTCATCGCGCTGATCCTTGGACTGGCGTATCTGTTTCTCGCGCCGAAGGAGGCCAACTACTACTTCGGCTACCGCTGCTATTTCGGCATGGGCAGCGTCCGCGCATGGCGGTTCACCCAGCGGATCGCAGGGATGATCCTCGGCGGGCTGGGGCTGATCCTCACCGTTATCATGGCCATCGTCACCGCCGGTTACGGCAGTATGGATTCGATGGACATGGTGTGGAGCGCGGTAAACTGTCTGATATGGGAAGCAGTCCTTCTGCTGATCGGCACCATCGCCATCAACCTGATCGCCATGGCGAATTTCGACGCCAAGGGCGAGTACCGCCACAAAGCGGGAAAGCCGAAAAATCCCCCGCGGGATACAAAATAGGCATAACATCCGGCTGTCGTGCGGCAGCCGGATGTTGTTTTGCCGTTTGCGAGCGGCGAACTCTGCGGGGCTTCCTGATACACTGAATCGGAGACTTCGTGTCCGAATTTTGCCCCCAATGGCAGAATCCACAAAAACCGCTTTACAAATCGTTCATATTTTGGCGGTGGGATCTGGCATATTTCCTTGCAATATCGGAAAAAAAGAGGTATACTGTCACAGAAGTGTGTGAAAAGGAGGTCTTAGGTCAACCCTAGGGCCTCTTTTTTCATGAAAACACGTAGATTTGCAAAAAACAGAAAGGATGATTTTTATGGCTACTCCCGAAAAGAATACCGACGCGGTTTATGACGCAAGTACTCTGGGTACCCCCAAAATGCTGGTTCTGGGCCTGCAGCACCTGTTCGCAATGTTCGGTGCGACGGTTCTGGTTCCCGCAATCACCGGACTGAACGTATCCACTACCCTGCTCTTTGCCGGTCTCGGCACGCTGCTGTTCCACCTCATCACCGGACGGAAGGTTCCCGCATTCCTCGGCTCCTCCTTCGCGTTTCTGGGTGCTTACGGTCTGGTCACCGCTTCCGGACAGGACATTCCGCTGACCTACTCCTGCTTCGGCGTCGCCGTGGCGGGTCTTGTATATCTGGTTCTGGCGCTCTTCTTCAAGCTCTTCGGCGCGAAGAAGGTCATGCGCTTCTTCCCGCCCATCGTCACCGGCCCCATCATCATCTGCATCGGCCTGTCTCTGGCCGGTTCCGCCATCAATAACTGCCGCGGCAACTGGTGGGTCGCCCTGGTCGCGATCCTGGTCGTCGTGGTCTGCAACGTCTGGGGCAAGGGCATGGTGAAGATCGTTCCCATTCTGCTGGGCGTTCTCGGCTCCTACCTGTTCGCCATGATCGTTGACCCCGCCGCCCGGGCTAACGTCGCCAAGACCGTGGCCGAGGCCGATTGGGTCGGCCTGCCCGTGATCTGGGGCAACACCGCCTTCTCCATCTTCGGCAAGGATTTTGACAGCGGTATGCTGCTGACCGCCATTATCACCATCGCTCCCATCTCTCTGGCGACTGTCGTGGAGCACATCGGCGACATCTGCGCCATTTCCTCCACCGTGGAAAAGAATTACGTGGCTGACCCCGGCCTGCACCGCACTCTGGTGGGCGACGGTCTCGCAACCACCATGGCCGCCCTCTTCGGCGCACCGGCCAACACCACCTACGGCGAGAACACCGGCGTTCTGGCGCTGTCCAAGGTCTATGACCCCAAGGTCATCCGTCTGGCCGCGCTGTTTGCCATCATCCTCTCCTTCTGCCCCAAGTTTGCCGCGCTGATCGTTGCCATGCCTGCCGCTACCATGGGCGGCGTGAGTCTGGTGCTGTACGGTATGATCTCCGCCGTGGGCGTGCGGAACGTGGTTGAGAACAACGTGGACTTCACCAAGAGCCGCAATGTTCTGGTCGCCGCCATGATCATGGGTCTGGCCGTTGGCGTGACCTACAACGGCGCCATCGTCATTCCCGTCGGCGGCGTGACCATCAGCCTGTCCGGTCTGGCCGTGGCCGCTCTGGTGGGCATCCTGATGAACGCCGTACTCCCCGGCAAGGACTACGAGTTCGGCACCAACGAGCAGGGCGACACCTCCGTCAACTTCGGCACAAGAGCGGAATAAATCCTGATTTTCCCGGCGCCGCGGCATTGCCGCGGCGCTTTTCCCTGTTTTCTTTATTTTTGTTCGGAAAATCCAACAAAAATATTGCATTTATTTCGTCAATGTGCTATACTCTATAGTCGATATTTTGTGTAATTCGGTTTCAAAAGGAGACTTTTTCATGGTACCTCAGGATAAAATTCGCAACATTGCCATCATCGCCCACGTTGACCACGGCAAGACCACGCTGGTGGACGAAATGCTCAAGCAGGGCGGCATTTACCGGGAAAATCAGGCCACCGTGGAGCGGGTCATGGACTCCGGCGATCTGGAGCGGGAGCGCGGCATCACCATTCTGGCAAAGAACACTTCCGTGCATTATAAGGACTACAAGATCAACATCGTGGACACCCCGGGTCACGCCGATTTCGGCGGCGAGGTGGAGCGCATTCTGAAAATGGTCAACGGCGTCATTCTGCTGGTGGACGCCGCCGAAGGCCCCATGCCCCAGACCCGCTTCGTCTTGCAGAAGGCGCTGGAGCTGGGTCACAAGGTCATCGTGGCCGTGAACAAGATCGACAAGCCAGACGCCCGGGTGCATGAGGTCATGGACGAGGTGCTGGAGCTGCTGCTGGATCTGAACGCCACCGACGAGCAGTTCAACAGCCCCACCGTGTTCTGCTCCGGCCGTCAGGGTACGGCTTCCTACAGTCCCGACGAGGCCGGCACCGACCTGACCCCCCTGTTCGAGACCATCGTCAACTATATTCCCGCCCCTGAGGGCGACGACACCGCGCCGCTGCAGCTGCTGGTCTCTTCCATCGACTATAACGACTACGTCGGCCGTATCGCCGTCGGCCGGGTGGAGCGGGGCACCATCAAGGTCAATCAGGAGGTCACCATCTGCGACTTCCATGACGCGAACGTGAAAACCAAGGGCAAGGTCGTGGCGCTGTACGAGTTCGACGGCCTGAGCAAGAACCCCGTCCAGGAGGCTCACGCCGGTGAGATCGTGGCGCTGTCCGGTATGGCAGATATCACCATCGGCCGCACCCTGTGCGCCCCGGAGTGCGTGGAGCCGCTGCCCTTCGTGAAAATTTCCGACCCCACCATCGAAATGACCTTCGCCGTCAACGATTCCCCCTTCGCAGGCAAGGAGGGCAAGTTCGTCACCTCCCGGAACCTCCGCGACCGGCTGGAAAAGGAACTTCTCAAGGACGTTTCCCTCCACGTCACCGAGCAGGGAACGGATTCCTTCAACGTGGCCGGTCGTGGCGAAATGCACCTGTCCATCCTCATGGAGACCATGCGCCGGGAGGGCTACGAGTTCTCCGTGTCCACCCCCCGCGTGCTGACCAAGGTCATCGACGGCAAGGTCTGCGAGCCTATCGAGCGGATGGTCGCCGACGTGCCGGAGGAGTGCATGGGTTCCGTCATTGAGAAAATGGGCAAGCGGAAGGGCGATTTGCTGGGCATGACCCCCATGGGCAGCCGCTACCGTCTGGAATTTCTGGTTCCTTCCCGCGGCCTGTTCGGCTACCGCAACGAATTCCTCACCGATACCCGTGGCGAGGGCGTCATGTCCTCCGTGCTGGATTCCTACGCCCCTATGAAGGGCGAGATCGAGCGGCGGCAGGTGGGTTCCCTTGTCGCCTTTGAGACCGGCGAAGCCGTGGCCTATGGTCTCGCGGCGGCGCAGGAGCGGGGCGCACTGTTCATCGGCCCCGGCACGCCGGTTTACGCCGGTATGGTCGTGGGCGTTTGCAGCCGCAACGAGGATATGACCGTGAACGTCTGCAAGAAGAAGCAGCTGACCAATATGCGCGCCGCCGGTTCTGACGAAGCCCTCCGGCTGACGCCCCCCCGCATCCTCTCTCTGGAGCAGTGTCTGGAATTTCTGGCGGACGACGAGCTGCTGGAATGCACGCCCAAGAGCCTGCGCATCCGCAAGCGGGAGCTGGATCACGCGGCCCGTATGCGCAATCTGATGAAGAAGCGCGCTCAGGACAACGCCTGAATCCGGTGAAGATCCGATTTTTACCGGTCTGCGTTCTGCTGGCGCTGATGCTGACGGGCTGCGGCCACGCCGCGCCTGAAACCACTGCGCCCACATTGCCGGAAACGCAGGCCGCTGCGACGCAGCCGACCCAAACGTCTCAGCCAGAGACCCTTCCCACGGAAACGCAGCCCGGGGAGGAGCATTTTCTTCTGACCTTCGCGGGGGACTGCACCTTCGGCAGCAACCCGACCAACTATTACGCGGAATCCGGCTTTATCAAGACCGTGGGCGATGACTACGCCTATCCCTTCGCCAACGTGATCGACTATTTCGCGGGCGACGAGTTCTCCATGGTGAATCTGGAAGGCCCCCTGTGCGACGAGGGTAACCCCATGCAGAAGAAGCATGTGTTCCATGGCCCCACGGCTTACGTAAACTGCCTGACGGAGAATTCCATCGAGGCCGTGACTGTGGCCAACAACCATTCCATGGACTACGGCGCAAACGGCTACGCGTCCACGCTGGCGGTGCTGGAACAGGCGGGCGTCCCCTACGTGGAGCGGGACAGCACCGCCGTGGTCACCACGGGCAGCGGCCTGACCATCGGGCTGTATGCCGCCGTGTACTACAAGCTGGATGTGGAGGACATGACCGCAAAGATTGCTGCCCTGCGGGAGCAGGGGGTGGACTTAATCATCTTCGCCCCCCATTGGGGCGTGGAGGGTACATACCACCCCACCGAAGAACAGAAGCAGGTGGGTCACGCCGCCATTGACGCCGGTGCGGACATCGTGTTCGGTTCCCACCCCCATGTTTTGCAGCCCATTGAGGAATACGGCGGCGGTATCATTTTCTATTCTCTGGGGAATTTCAGTTTCGGCGGAAACGGCGCTCCCAAAGACTATGACACGGCGCTGGTGCAGCAGGAGGTCATCCGGGACGCGGAGGGAAAGGTCAGATTGGGACAACTGACCATCGTACCCGCCAGCGTCAGCTCCGTCGCCGAACGGAATAATTTCCAGCCGACCCCCTACGAGCCGGGGACGGAAGAATACAATCGCGTCCTTTCCAAGCTGGATGAAACCTTTTCCGGCCCGAATTTGAAAATTGACTGACAGAAGAACGAAAAAAAGATTGACCAAACCGCGTTCTTCGGTTATAATGAACGGGTATGACCGTAGTATCGGTCTAAATTTGTGTTGCTGCGGCCGAAAGGCTGTTGAGCATATTGTATTTTGACAGGAGGTGTATCTTAGATGAAGCGTACCTACCAGCCCAGCAAGCGTCACCGTTCCATGGTTCACGGTTTCCGCCAGAGAATGGCTACTTCCAACGGCCGCAAGGTTCTGGCCCGCCGTCGTGCGAAGGGCCGCAAGGTTCTGTCCGCCTGATGCGTATGTCCGTGGGTTACTAGGGTGCATCTGAAAACTGTCAAAATGCCCGGACAGCTGCTCTTTTTGCCCTGCGCCGCGCCATTTTTCCTTGAAATACAACAAGTATTCCTGTGGAAAAATGGCTTGCTCAGGACAAAAATCCCTCGCTGCTGGTCATTTCACCAGTTTTCAGATACACCCTAGAGCGGAAAAAGCGCTTAAGAGCGAAACGGGAGCTACAGCGGGGTGAATGGAACGTTCGCCCCGCTCCCTTTTTAGCGAGGAAACAGTATGAAGTATTCAACCAGCCTGAAGCTCAACCATATTTTCAGGCGCCTGTATCACACCTCCGGCGTTGCCGACGGCCTTCTGGTGCTTTACGCCAGAAAGAACCGCACGGACGGGAACCGGGTGGGCGTCACCGTCAGCAAAAAGCTGGGCAAAGCCCACGTGCGCAACCGCACCCGCCGCCGCATCCGGGAGGTCTACCGCCTGAACGAGGAAAAGTTCCAGCCCGGCTGGGACATCGTGGTAGTGGCAAGGACGAAGGCCGTGGAGGCTCCCTTTGAGAAGCTGACGGCAAGTTATCTCACCCTTGCGAAAAAAGCAGGGCTTCTGAAGAAAGTAGAGACTTAAGCTGCGGTTATGAAGAAGATGTTTCTTGCTCTCATTCGGTTTTATCAGCGCTGGATCTCTCCGGCGTTTCCGGCACGGTGCCGGTTTCGCCCCACCTGTTCCGCTTATGCCTACGAAGCCATCAGTAAGTACGGTATCCTCAAGGGCGGCTGGCTTGCCCTGAAGCGGTTTTTGCGGTGCAATCCCTTCTACCGCGGGGATATCTACGACCCGGTACCATGACCAAATCTCTAAGGAGGAAAGGCAATGTTTCTCGCATTCCAATTATCGGACATCATAACCGTGCCGTTTGGGTGGCTGCTGTCAGTCCTGTATGAAACGACCCACAACTACGGCGTCGCCATGATCCTGTTCGCCGTCATCGTGCAGCTGATCCTGCTGCCCCTGAACGCGAAGTCCAAGAAGAGCATGATGAAGATGTCCCGTCTGACGCCCAAGATGCAGGCCATCCAGCAGAAATACGCGGATGACCCCCAGCGTCAGAATCAGGCCATCCAGGAGCTTCAGAAATCCGAGGGCGTTTCCATGGGCGGCGGCTGCCTGTGGAGCTTCATTCCCATTCTGATTCTGTTCCCCCTGTTCGCCGTTATCCGCCAGCCCATCACCTACATCCTGATGCAGTCCGCCGACACGGCAAAGCAGATCGTGGAGGTCATCAAGACGGCTGCGCCGGATATGTTCACTTCCAATGCTGCCTACGAGCAGGTCGTCGCCGCGCAGCTGATCCCCCAGTACGCGGCTGAACTGCGCGCCGCCATCCCCGACATCAGCGAGACCGTTCTCGCCGGCATCAATTTCGACTTCCTCGGCATCAATCTGGGCGCAGTGCCCCAGTTCAATGTCTTCTCCGCCAGCTGGGTGTGGGACTGGGCGCACATCGGTGCGTTCCTCATCGCCCTGACCTCTGCCGCCTGTCAGCTGCTGCAGATGGTCATCAGCCAGAAGACCAACGACTCCGTCATCACCGACGAGAAGGGCGTTCAGGACAAGGAGACCGCCAAGAATTCCCAGCAGAACCAGTCCATGAAGGTCATGATGTGGATGATGCCACTGATGTCTCTGTGGATCGGCTTCACCGTTTCCGCCGGACTGTCCCTGTACTGGTTCATCGGCGGCGTGGTGAGAATGATCTCCGACCCCATTATGACCAACCACTACCGCAAGATCTATGACGCGGAGGATGCCGTGCGCCTGCAAAAGGCCATGGAGCAGGAGCGCATCGAAGCCGAGAAGGAGCGCGTCCGCGCCGAGCGCCGTGCCTCCAATCCCGACGGCATCACCGCCAACACCAGCAAGAAGAAGCTGGAAAAGCAGCAGCGGGATCAGGAGCAGGCCGCCAAGGCCGCGGCTGCCAAGGAGTACGCCGCCCGGAAGGGCATTGTGGAGGAAGCCGCAAGGGAAGAAAACGCGCCTCTGTCCGGCGTCTCCGACCGCCCCTTCTGCAAGGGCCGCAACTATGACCCTGACCGCTACGCGCCCAAGTCTATGGAGGAATAAACCATGGAAAAGTCGATTATCACTTCCGGCAAGACCATCGATCTTGCCATTGAATCCGCGCTGAGCCAGCTGGGGCTGGATCGTGACAGCGTGTCCGTTACGGTGCTGCAGCAGGCAAAGTCCGGCTTCCTGGGCTTCGGTGCCCAGAGCGCCAAGGTGCAGGTGACTTACGAAGTCCCCGACCCCGTGCCGGAGAAGGAAGAAAAGCCCAAGAGCGCTCTGGGAAGCGCCTCCCGCTCCAAGCCCAAGGCCCCTGCCGCCCCGGTGAAGAAGCCGGAAGCCCCTCAGCCGCCCAAGGCCGAGCCTCCGAAGCCCGCCCCCCAGCCCGCTCCCACACCCGCACCTGCAAAGCGCCCTGAGCCGCCCAGGCAGGACAGGCCCCGTCCTCCCAAACCCCCCCGGCCGGAGAAGCCCAAGGCGCCCGCCGCTCCCAAGACCTACGCTCCCGCCGAACCCGGTTCCGTGGAGGAAAAGATCGAAGTCTTCATCAAGGGCCTGCTGGAACACATGGATTCCAACGCCGTTCCCCACTGCTGGAAGGACGAGGGCAATACGTACAAGGTTGATCTGGTGGGCGACGATCTGGGTTACCTGATCGGCCGCCGGGGCGACACGCTGGACGCCATTCAGCATCTGACCAACTACACCATCAACCGGGATGTGGAAGGTCACATCCGCGTCAACGTGGATGCGGAGTGCTACCGGGAGAAGCGGGAGGAGAGCCTGCGCCGCTACGCCCGGAAGAAGGCGCAGCAGGTGCTGAAAGCCCGCCGCCGCACCACTCTGGAGCCCATGAACGCCTACGAGCGCCACGTGATCCACGCCGCGCTTCAGGACATGGAGAACATCACCACCCACTCCACCGGCGTAGAACCCAACCGCCGCGTGGTGATCGAGTACGTGAGATAAGAGATAAACGAAAATCGGCACCCGGAAACGGGCGCCGATTTTTTACTGCAAAAAACATTTGAAATTTCC